>Ga0207137_1057_pt2 | contig 31381 bp, 15 predicted proteins | sample Alteio_BWMinHeat_9_FD_153572 | JGI IMG/M metagenome (GOLD analysis project Ga0207137, IMG submission 153572) | Enriched cells from forest soil in Barre Woods Harvard Forest LTER site, Petersham, Massachusetts, United States -... | ecosystem: Environmental > Terrestrial > Soil > Temperate forest >...
TAATGAAGATAAACGGGTTTTCATGAACATACTTCCTTAAAAATTAAATAAATGCTTACGTGTGAGTAATTTTGCTATTTCAAAAAATCTGCTTCGTGGGCTGTTTCTTTTACTCAAGCTTCCATACGTAGTTCACCTTGGTCCAGAGCTGTTGCGGTTTGCCATCGACTGTGCCTGGTTTGTTTTTGCAGCTGCCCGACATTAATTGGGATTTCACTGCATTGTCCAGATTCCTGAATCCGCTGGACTTGTCTATGCGCACGTCAGCTACGCTGCCGTCTGCACCGATCAATACTGACAGGCCTACCGTACCGGTTTCTTCGTTACGGATCGAAGCACGCGGCCATTCGGGTTTGCAACCTGCCGTGTCAAAGTTGATCACCGCTGGAACGGTTACCGGAGCGGTGTTTTGCTTCGGTGCTTCCACTGGTGGCGCTATTGTCTTCGGCAATACATTGCTGTCCGGCTTGACCTGGGTCGAAGTGATGGCCAGCTGCTGCTGTTGCGGCTGCACCGCAACTTCAGGCGGCGGAATAAATGGCGGCGGCGGCGCGGCCAGTTTTGGCGGCGGTGGCGGCGGCGTTTCAGGAGGTGGCGGCGGCGGCTTGACCTCCTCTACGATCTTGGTCTCCAGTGGCTTTTGAACCACGTCTATGATTTTCTTACCTAACCCGTTTAACAGGGCGTATCCAAGTACTATGTGAAATATTACTACCAGCCCTAAGCCTAGAAATTTCTTTCCCGGTTCTTGCTGATGTTCTGAAAAATCCATACCTACTTCCTCCAAAACCACTTCATTCTTACTACCAGGTTCAAACCAAACTCGGATTATAAATGCTTTTACGCGAATAAATAGCATTTGAAATTAAAAACCGCACAGAAATTTCCTGTGCGGCGCACAATCTACAGAAGACCTGAAATTTACCTACAAATACACGGTAAATTCCAGGTTTTCTCTCGATTTATTACAAGTTATCTGTATTTAATTTTTCACATTAAAAGAACTTGTATTTTGCTTTTATGTACAACATGCGGCCAAGCGGGTTGGAGAACTGTGCATCGTAACCAGTCTGGAAGTTGACGCTTGTACGGGAAGCGGATGGATCGGTATTAAACATGTTCTTTATACCACCCACCAATTCCAGGTTTTTGAAGCCGCGATAACCCAAAGTTGCATCCCAAGTTTTGTAGGCAGCAACGTCACGGTTAGCCGGGTAGTTGGTAGTACCAACCAGCGACTGATCCGTGTAGTCGTTATACTTTGAAGTGTAGTTTTGCGTTAAGGAAGCGTTCCAAGAACCGCGATTATAAGTACCAGTCAACACGTAACGGAAACGTGGAGCAGGGCCAAAATCTTGATACGAGCCCAGGTCGCTCACCTCAGGGCTACCGTCATATTGGTAACCATGTTTGGTAAACACTGTGCCGTCGAAATTAACACCGAAATTGCCGATGTTTTCGATTTTAGCCTTGTAGTTCAGATTAACGTCCCAGCCCGACGCAAAGAATTTACCTGTATTGAACTTTGGCAACAATACATAGGCCAGAGGGAAGTTTGGATTGGTGCTGCCCTTGATAGCGCCGGTCTGCTTGCCGTCATCCACCCAACCATTCGGGAACGCAGCTGGATCGTAGCGATAGAAGTTATTCGCGTAAGTGACAGGGTCGTTGAATGGAGTTTGCTCGGACATCTGGTTAATCGCGTTGTCGATCTTGATGTCAAAGTAATCCAAAGAGCCACTGAAGTTGGCGGAAGGCTGCCATACGATACCCAGGCTGAATTGCTTGGACGTTTCTGGCTTCAGATTGGTATTGCCGGATGTCGCTGTAGGTTGCTGCACCGCACATTCGCTCTGTATCGCGTTCACCGGATTCACATTGGTGATAGGCACGCCGCCCGGGCAACGAACAGGATCGTTGAAGTTGCCGTTGGTATTGTTGCCTGAAACGAAAGGATACAGGTTGTCATACAAGGATGGAGCGCGGAAGCCTTTAGCATAAGAACCGCGCAGCAGCACAGAACTTACAGGCTTGAATGTGAAGCTGATCTTAGGGCTGACATGGCTGAATTCTGTGCCAAAATCATTCTTATAATCGTCGTAACGTGTAGCAAAGTTGACATCCAGATCTTTGTACAGAGGGATATTAGCCTCGCCGAAAAGACCATAAACCTTACGACCGCCAACCACGCCCAGCACAGGTCCATTACCGCCGACCTCATCACCCGAAGCTTGAATTGGATAAGAGAACTGGTTCAAGTCTTCATTACGAGCGGAAGCGCCAAACGCCACACCCAGGCCGCCGTAAGGCAGCTGCATGATTTCTTTCGATACATGGAAATCAACTTCTTTATTGATCGAAGTCGCGGTCAATTCCGGTCCCGTGATCAAAGCGCCATTCAAAGCAGCCAAACTTGCTGCATCTTGAGGGCCGAATACATTGATTGCACCCGCGCTGACCAAAGGTGTCAATTTAGCGTAGCTGAATTTGCCAGGACCGTAATAAACGGTACCAGTATTTTTGGAGTACGAAAAAGCTGTATCGTAATCCCAACCGGCTACCGTACCCTTGGCGCCGATGATGAAACGAGCATTGGACTGATCGGTAATATCTGTACGACCGCCACCTGCTACAGTACGCCAAGTGCCTTTCAATGGACCAGTAGGAGTAACCACTGTATCCGAAGTCAATGTTGTTCCTGCAGGCAATACTGTGCCGTTAGCCAGCGTATAAGGAGCAGGAGTTACATAGCCGGCGGGAATAGTGATGCTCCCCGGGTAGAACCGACCACCGACCGGATAGACCATCGGCTTTGTGTAAGGCGACGGCGAATAGGTCGCAGTGATCTCATCCTTGGTGTACATGGCTTCGGCATACAATTCATGATCATCATTGATCTTGAATGTTCCGCGCGCCACCAAATTATCATGCCTTTGCTTAGGAATCAGGTCGATAAATTTGACGTAGTCCGTGCCGCAGCTAGTCCGGCTACCGATTTGCACCAGGGCAAACGCGTCATTTTGACAACCAAGATAACGATAGGGATTGACGGCCGTATACTTGTTACCCAGGGTATCGGTGAAATTCAGGTTAGGAACGCCGTCGCGCGGAGATGCCTTATTGATGCCGAGGTCGGGGCGAACAGCTGTTGAAGCAAACGCACGATCCCGGGCGTGCAAAGCGTCATCATCTTCGTGCTGGGCGCTCAACATCACGTTGAAGCCTTTTTCACCTACGTCACCATAGCCGCCGGTAACGCTGTAGTTCTGGCTGTTGCCGCCGCCTTGACGCACGGAAGTACTGTAGACCGATGCCTCCATGCCCTGATAATTTTTCTTCAGGATGAAGTTGATAACACCGGCAACCGCATCCGCGCCATAGATCGCGGATGCGCCATCGCGCAACACTTCAACGCGATCCACGGCGCCGAGAGGAATGGAGTTCAAGTCAACCGGCTGGTTACCGAATGCATAGTTGGACAAACGACGGCCATTCACCAACACCAGTGTGTACTTGGGAGGCAGGCCGCGCAGGCCGGCAGTTGCAGCCACGCCAGTTGCGCCCACGTTTTGGGTAATGCTGCCACCGCCAAAGTTGCTAGGGATTAAGTTCACCAAGTCCGCTGCTGAAGTGGCACCGGTGCGCTCGATGTCTTCGCGCTTCATCACGGAAACCGGCAACGCGCCTTCAGAGGCGATACGTTTGATCGAGGAACCAGTAATTTCAACGCGTTGAACTTCGTCCGCCGCAAAGACCTGGTTGGCCATCAAACCAAGGCCAAGGACCATACCGCCCGAAAATATCATTCTCACTGAGCGAGACAATATTTTTTCTTTTATCATTTTTACAACTCCTAAGGAAATTGAGAGGCTTGGACAACCGCCCCGTTACAACTAATGCTGCTTATGCAATCCTTGTGTAAATAATCGTTTGCTGGACGACTTACACTTGTAAATTTAGGTATCAAAATAAATCTTGATGGCGCATGGAACCATTTGCCGCCCGTCACTGTCAACCGTCGATTTTTACTGTCTCGCAAAAAAACAACAAGCCATTTTCCCCTACTTAAATCGTCGACTTAGGCATGCATCATTTTTGTGCCGCGCAGCATAAAATGCTCGTTTCTATGCCTATTTTCCACACATAGAATTTTAATTTGGCAGCAAGTAGCCAAGCTCAAAATAAAATTTTCTTTACAGTTGAAATATGTTTCGGAATCGTCAGTTGATTAAATATAAAATTCGCACAGTTTATATAAATGATTTTTAAAAACAAAAGATAAAAATGCACTTAAAATTATCAACAAAGTAAGCAAATGTTACGTCATGCGCTTTTTTGGTGCATTGCGAGATAAAATTATTTTTCAAAAATATTTTCGCCGATGCCCGCTTGGGTTATGGTTACGGCTATCCTGGCCTCTACCATCCTTAAATTTCAGGCATCGCCACGGCCCTGGGCCACTCTTGCGGCTGTGTCGCCGAATCGCCCTTCAAACTTTTGTTGATCTATCCTTAGTCGCCCAGGCAAGTTGCCGCCTATGGCGATCGCAGCCATGCCGGAAGTCGTTGATGAAGATAAATTGCCGATGTTCTGCTTCACGCGGAAAGGGGAAGCAACTTTGTGGCGCCTGATTCCGGATTAAAAAAACGAGAAGGGACAGCGGAAGATTCTGCCTACATTCGGCGGCGCAGGGCCGCCTAGCAAAGTCAAGTCGCAGCTAGGGGTATGGGTGCTGCTTGAGCTGTGACTGCAATTGCCCGAAGAAGGGGTATTTTTGAAATAAAAACGCCCAGGAATTTCCTGGGCGGGGCACAAACTTTAGAACGCCTGAAATTTATCTACAAATACACGGTAAATTCCAGGTTTTCTCTCGATTTGTTACAAGTTACCTGTATTTAGCTACCTAAATTAAAGGAACTTGTATTTTGCTTTCAGGAAGAAAGTACGACCCAAAGCGTTGGTCAGCGTGGAATCGTAACCAGTCTGGAAGTTCACAGTGACACGGGAAGCCGGTGGATCGGTATTCAAGATGTTCTTGATACCGGCCAACAATTCCAGGCTCTTGAAGCGATAACCCAGCGTGCCATCCCAAGTCTTATACGCGGCTACCATGCGGTCAGTCGGGTAGTTTGGACCGGCCTGAGTCGGATCAAAGTAGTCGTGGTAAGTGCCGCTGTAGTTATACGTCAAGGAAGAATTCCAGGCACCGCGTGTGAAGGTACCGGTCAACATCGAACGGAAACGTGGTGTAGGGCCAAAATCCTTATAGATGCTCAGATCGCTGACTTCTGGGGAACCGTCATACTGGTAACCATGCTTGGTGTAATACGTCGCATCGAAGTTTGCGCCAAAGTTACCCACGCCTTCTACTTTCAGCTTGTAGTTCAGGTTGAGGTCAAAACCGGCTGCGAAAAAGTGACCGGCATTGAACTTAGGCAACAACACATAGGCCAGAGGGAAGTTTGGATTGGTGCTGCCCTTGATTGCGCCGGTCTGCTTGCCATCATCCGACCAGCCGCCTGGATATAGCGCTGGGTCGTAGCGATAGAAATTACCAGCGTAGGTAACAGGATCATTGAATGGGGTCTGCTCGGACATCTTGTTGATCGCTTTATCAATCTTGATGTCGAAGTAGTCCAAAGAGCCGCTGAAGCTAGAGTTAGGCTGCCAAACGATACCCAGGCTCATTTGCTTGGATGTTTCAGGCTTCAGGTCAACATTACCGGAGGTTGCCGTAGGCTGCTGGACGTTGCACTCGTCCTGAATAAGGCCGACGGTGGCATTAATTGGCTTGCCGCCTGGGCAACGAATTGGATCACTGAAGTTGCCTGCGGTATTATTACCGGAAACAAACGGATACAGGTTGTCATACAAGGATGGTGCGCGGAAGCCTTTTGCCGCAGAGCCACGCAACAACACGGAATTGACCGGCTTGTACGTGAAGCTCAGCTTAGGACTGACATGGCTGAATTCGGTGCCGAAGTCATTCTTGTAGTTATCGTAACGGGCTGCTGCGCTCAGATCCAGGTCCTTGTACACAGGGATATTCGCTTCAGTAAACAAACCGAGTACCTTGCGGCTACCGACCACACCCAAGATGGGACCCGCACCGCCGACCTCGTCACCGGAAGCCTGTATTGGATAAGAGAACTGATCCAAGGACTCTTGCATGTAAGACGCACCGAAGGCTACGCCCAAACCGCCGTAGGGGAGTTGCATGATTTCTTTGGAAACCTTGCCATCCCAGCCTTTGATCGTCGAAGTCGCGGTATTTTCCGGACCGCTGAGCAAGGCACTGTTCAAGGCGGCCAGGCTGGTCGCATCTTGCGAACCGAAGACATTGATCGCACCGGCGGCGACCAAGGGCGTCAGCTTGGCATAGCTGAATTTACCAGGGCCGTAGTAAATCGTGCCGGTGTTCTTGGTGTAGTTGACGGCGGTGTCATAGTCCCAGCCTGCTACGTTACCTTTGGCGCCAATAACCAAATGCGCATTGGCTTGGTTAGTGATGTCGGTACGGCCGCCGCCGGCAACGGTACGCCAGTTACCTTTCAGCTTACCGACAGGCGTCACCGCCATGTTAGCTGCCAATACGGTCGGAGCAGCCAGCACGGTACCGTCAGGCATGATGTAACCGGCCGGCAAGGTCATCCCTGCTGGCAGGGTGATCGATGCTGGATAGAAGCGGCCGGTCGTTGGGTAGGTCATGGACTTGGTGTAAGGCGCTGGGGACGCTGTCGACGTGATTTCGTCCTTGGTGTACATGCCTTCGGCATACACTTCGTGATCGTCGTTGATCTTGAATGTACCGCGCGCGACCACGTTGTCGTGAATCTGCTTGGGAATCAAGTCAATGAATTTGACGTAGTCGGTACCGCATTGCGTGGCGCTGGCAGGGCTGCCGAACAAGGTCAGCGCAAACTCGGGATTGTTACAGCCGTTGTAACGGTAAGGATTGACGCCAGTATAACTATTGCCCTTGCTGTCAGTGAAATTCAGGTTAGGCACGCCGTCACGTGGCGATGCCTTGTTGATACCCAGGTCAGGACGCACCGCTGTATTTGCAAACGAGCGGTCCTTAGCCTTCAACGCATCCTGATCTTCATGCTTGACGCTCAGCATGACGTTGTAGCCCTGCTCGCCCATGTCGCCGAAGCCGCCGATAGCGCTGTAGTTACGGTCTGCGCCGCCGCCATCCTTGGTTTGGGAGCCATAGATGGAAGCTTCCAGACCTTTGTAATTTCTCTTCAGGATGAAGTTGACAACACCGGCAACAGCGTCAGCGCCGTACACGGCAGAGGCGCCATCGCGCAAGACTTCAACACGATCCACCGCATCCAGGGGGATGGAGTTCAAGTCGACGGGTTGATTACCGAAAGCATAGTTCGCCAGACGGCGGCCATTGACCAGCACCAGCGTGTATTTATCGGCCAGGCCGCGCAAGCCAATGGTGGACGCGCCACCGGTTGCGCCCACGTTTTGAGTAACGGAACCGCCGCCAAAATTGCTAGGGATCAGCGCGACGAGGTCGGCCGCGTTGGTGGCACCGGTGCGCTCGATATCTTCACGCTTCATCACGGTGATCGGCAACGCACCTTCTTGGGCTATACGCTTGATCGAGGAACCTGTGATTTCAACACGCTGTATATCTTCAGCCGCAAAGACCTGGTTTGCCATCAAACCAAGGCCAAGGGCCACACCGCCCGAAAATATCATTCTCACGGAACGAGATAATATCTTTTCTTTTAACATGTTTACAACTCCTAAGGAAATTGAGAGGCGTAGACCGCAGCCCCGTTACGACCAATGCTATTTATGCAATTTTTATGTAAGAAATCGTTTACGTGACTGCTTACACTTGTAAATTTATGTATCAAAAAATATCTTGATGGCGCATGGAACCATTACTAAACCTTAGCTGTCAAGCAACAAATTTGATGACATTGCAAAAAAACAACAGCACTGTTTTCTACAGGTAAATAGTTCTTTCTGGCATGCATAGTATTTGTGCTGTGCAACATAAAACGGCCAGGTCTATATGGCTTCCACGCGTGGAAATTTTTATTTGGCGGCACAATGACAAGTTCAAAATAAAATTTCCTTACAACCGCGATATGTACCGTTATCGTCAGCCAATTCTTGGCGAGTTCCGCTCGCGCAGGTGAAGAACTTCTGCAATACTCAAGATAAAAATATTCTAAGTATTACTTTTTAGATAACCAAAATGCTTCGGGGCGCACCGATTTAGTGCGCCGCAGAATGAAATTATTTTTCGTGAATATTTCTGGTGATGTCAGCTTACGTTATCGGCACCTCCATATTTGCTCACTGCTGAAGTTGCACCAGAGGTGGGGTATAGGCAAACGAGGCGTAGCAAGATGACATACCCGGCTGCCTTGAATTCGCACCAAAAAAAATCGCACAGAATACTTATCCTGTGCGATTTTTGAGTTCATCGTTTCGTCCGCCGCCAGTGATACCCGGTTGGCAGCGGTAAAATCGATGTGCTACACCAAATTAGAACTTGTAGGTAGCTGTTGCATAGATGAAGCGGCCATGCGGGTCATAGTATGAAGGATCCCAGCCTGTTTGGAAATACTCGCCCAAAGTAACCGCAGTTGGAGGATTTTTATCCTGCAGGTTTTTCACACCCAAGCGCAAAGTCAAGTTCTTCACGCCTGTATAGGTGCCTTGCAGATCCCAGGTTTGGAACGAACCAACCTTCAGCGCCTGGCCGCTTGGATTCGGCGCAAATCCAGTTGGAACATTGTCAGTGTAGCCACCCTGATAGTTCTGGGTCAGCGTCAAGCCGTATGCATTCTTGGTCCAGTCAAAGCTCAACTGATGCTTCCAACGGAAAATAACACCGCCGATAGTGGAAGTTACGGCATTTGAATTGTTATAGATGGGATGACCTGCTGAATCGACGCCGGTTTGAATAACGGTCGTTGCAACGCTACGTTGTACCGTACCGTCTGGCAAGGTCAAATCGAAACCATGCGTGTAAGTACCGTTCAGGCGAACGCCGAAATTACCGTATTCAGCCGACTTCAAGGCGCGCCATTTCACGTCCACATCAAAGCCATCGGTTTTTTCTCCGCCGGCATTGATGGCGGTTGCCGTAATTTGTGTGATGTTGCCGGTGGAATCACGCTGTACCAGGCCGGTATAGCCAGCGTTGCCCACCGCCGCCTGTTGCACGATGAACGCGGGATCCAAGGCAGTCACCAGGTCGGATACGCGGATCTTCCAGTAATCTACCGCTACCGACAGGTCTTTAGTCGCATCCACGACCAAGCCGAACGAAGCCTGCTCGGACTTTTCCGGTTTCAGATTAGGATTGCCGCCGACCAGCTGGGTAAACTGCGCCCTGGTACCAGTAACCGGATCAAGGAAGGTAGGAGTGGTTGCCTGGCTTTGCTGTTTGTACAACTCCACCAGGGCAGGCTCGCGGAAACCGGTACCATAGGATGCCCGCAGCAAAACTTGCGACAACGGTTGATAGCGCAGGCTCAACTTGGGATTAGTCGATGTCGCGTTTGGATAACGATCAGTACGCACCGCCAAGTCGGCCTCCAACTGCTTCAGCACAGGCACAACCACCTCACCGAATACTGATGCGGAATGACGCGATGCAGTCAATGGCAATGCCTGCGCACCGTAGCCCGCGATGTCGCCGGTTTGGTAAGCAGCACTAGGATTGAAATCCATGTTTTCATTGCGCAAGGAACCGCCGACCGCAAATGCCACCGTACCAGCCGGCACCTTGAACCATTCGCCGGTGATCTTGCCATCCAGAGAGTCTGTGCTCAGGGTGGATGTCAGCATGTTGCCTACATAGTTGGTCGCAGCAATTTGCGCTGCCAGGGCCGGCGTTTGTGTTGCCGCATATGGATTGAAGAGCGGATTGTGGCTCAACAATTTAGCCAAGTCGACTTGCCTTTGGAAGCCCTGCAAGGTATTTTCCGTGACCGAGCTGGAATTGTGCGTGTAGGCGATATCGTAATCGTAGTTATTGAACACGGTACCTTTGAAGCCGGATGTCAAATGCGTCTGATTGGAGGTATCCGTATTGCCGCGACCGCCGCCGTCAAACGCGCGGTAGCTTACCGTTACCGGCTGCCCCGCTGCCGATGGCCTATTGGCCGCTATATATGCGGCTGGATAGTTAGGATTGCTAGGATCAAGGATGATCGCAGGATACACATTTTGTATCTGGAACTGCTTATCCGTTGCCAGGAACGACACGCTATACGGTGATGGCTGCAAATACCTGGTGGTCAACTGGTGCGAAGCAAACGCGTCGAAAAAGAATTCGTGGTTGTCGTTCAGCTTGAAGCGGAAATTGGCGCCCACGTTCGCGCGCTGGATTTCCGGCAGCAAGGCCACCATCGGACTTGGGTTGAAGCGGCAAGTGCCTTGATTGGTATTCCAGGCACTACCGTTCGCAGTACAATTGCTGGCGGATTTAACGCCGCCTCCATTGCCAGTCACAGAGCCATCCAAAGCGTTACCAATTGTCGAACCAAGGCCTATCAAGGTATTCGGGATGACGCCGCCGGCATTTGGCGTAGTCGTTGGCCTAAAGGTCCTCAGCGTGCCGCTAGGCGTAGCACTTTGATCCCATAAGCCGTTTACTTCGTCCCAGGCGTTCATCGCATAGGAACGTTGGCGACCGTAGATGGCATCGTCTTTTGCCACGTCCACGGACATGGTCATGTTGTAGCGATCTTTTTCGTAATCGCCAAAACCCATCACCAGGCCGGCCTTGGTGCTTTGACCACCACCTTTGCTGGTGCCGCCCAATTCACCGCTGACTTCAAAGCCGCTGAAATTTTTGCGCATGATGAAGTTAATAACGCCGCCGATCGCGTCAGAACCATAGACGCCGGATGCGCCGTCTTTCAGAATCTCGACGTGATCAACCATGGAAACCGGGATCGAGTTGATATCCACGCTTGTACCGTCGGAGGCATAGTTAGCCAGACGGCGGCCATTCACCAGCACCAGGGTCTTGTTCGAACCCAATGAGCGCAGACTCGCTGCGGACAAACCGTAAGTCGTTGTACCTGCGCCTTCAGCGGAGGTAGTACCGCCGACTGCGCTGTTGACGCTCAAGGTATTCAACAGCTGCTCGGTGTTTGTCACACCCAGTTTTTGGATGTCTTCGTGTGACACTACCTGAACCGGCAACGAACCTTCTTTTTCAGCACGCTTGATGCTGGAACCGGTAATTTCTACGCGTTGAATTTCGTCTTCAGCAAATACCGGATGAGCCAGCATACTCACGCTGAGGGCAACCCCGCTAGTGAACATCATTCTCACCGACTGAGATAATAATTTCTCTTTAATCATGTTTGCAACTCCTAAGGACATTGACAGGCTTGGACAAGCTCCCCGTTACAACTCATGCTGCTTATGCAGTCTTTGTGTAAGTAGTCGTTTGCTTGATTGCTTACATTTGCAAATTTACATATTAAAAAAAACATCTCGATGGCGCATGGAACCACCACTAAACCTTAGCTGTCAATCAACAAGTCTTCGCTCAATGCAAAAAAACAACAACGCTGTTATCCACAGGCAAATCGTACTTTTGGGCATGGATGATTTTTGTGCTGCTCAACATAAGCCCACAGTTCATTGGGGCTTTGTGCGCGGTGATTTTTAATTGGCGGCATCGGTACAGCCCCAAAATAAAATTTCTTTTCAAATGAAATATATTTTGGAATCTTTAGCTGATGACTGACTAGCTTCACGCTAGTCGACGAAAAATTGCCGCAATACTTAAGATAGAAATATTCAAAATATTGCTTATTAAATAATAAACATGGCAAAACACACTGCTTTGATGCCCAGAAGTATGAAATTATTTTCCATAAATATTCTCTGCTGACGCCGGCTTGCGTGATGGGTACGGCAGTTTTTGGCCTCTGCCGTCGTTGCGCCAGAGATGGGATCAAGGCAAGCGAGCCTGTGTAAGAGGTGGGCACGGCAAGCGAAATTCCTGCAAGGCCGACATGCCCTCGAATTCACTGCGGTTAGCACGGTGCCGTCCAGCAGAGGCAAGTCGACGATAGGGGTATACGCGTCGTTCAATCGAATGCCGAAGTTGCAGTACTCTGGCTAACCTTGCCTGCAAACGCGTGGCGGAAGATGGCCTGTGGGTCCAGGCTCAAACCAAACCGAAGTTATAAATACTTTTGCGCGAACAATCGGTAGTTGAAAAAAAACGCCCAGAAATTTTCTGGGCGGAAGCAGTCCATCGTAAACATGCAATTCAAAACTCAGAATAAATATCCATTTAAATTGCATGCATTTTTAATACCTTGCTAGCTAAGGCTTCCTAGAATTTATAAGTTGCACGTACGAAGTAGGCGCGTCCGATAGGATCCGAGAAGCGAGGATCGTAACCTTGTTGGAAGGTCGTACCTTGGTTACTGAACTGAGGATTGGTGTTCATCAAATTTTTGATGCCAGCCGTAATCGTCATGTTTTTGAAGCCAGAATAAGTACCCGAAACGCCGATGATGGAATACGGGGACACGTCTTGCTGATATTTGGCGGCAACAAAGTTTTGGTCATGGTAACCAGACTGATATTTTTCAGTAACCACGGCGCTCCAAGGTCCCCGGCTCCACTGCACTGCCAGATTATGCTTCCAGCGGAAGACCGGACCATTGTCTGCATAAGTGCCTACGTTTTGTACAAACTCGCCGCCTTTCTCATTCTGGTAAGCGTAACGACTGACGTAAGTGCCGTCCATGGTTACCACAATCTTGCCGGCTTCGGTCTTAGGCGCACGGTAGGTCAGGCTCAAGTCCACACCACTTGTCGTGGTTTCACCCAGGTTGAAATTGGTCGCCTTGACATAGGCCAGAGTGCCGTCCGGACTGCGGACGTACAAGCTTGCATATTTAACCGGGTCACCAAAAATAACGCTTTCAGGCAGAGTGCCGATGCTATCGCGAATATTGATGTACCAGTAGTCGACCGACATGGTCAGCGCCAGGGATGGCTCCAGCACAATACCTACCGAGTAGTTCCTGGCTTTTTCCGGTGTCAGAGCCTGGTTACCACCGGATTGAATATTTTGCTGTGCATTGCAGACCAGGCTAGGATTGTAGCCGGGCAGTGCCGTACCGGTTCCGCCCTGACCCGCAACGCCTCCTGGGCACAGTTTTGGATCGTCGTAGGTATTCGCAGTATTGGAGACCGTATTAGGCTGGTTCTTCTCGTACAGCGATGGCGCGCGGAAGCCGGTATTGGCTGATCCACGGAACAGCACCTCTGCAGCCGGCTGGTAACGCAGGCCGATCTTAGGATTGAAAGTGCTGCCTACGTCGCTATAGTTATCGACGCGCGCTGCCAATTGCAGATCCAATTTCTTGGTGATAGGCGCGTCAAACTCCGTAAACACCGCTGCGATCTTGCGCTCGCCGGAATCGTTCAGGGCGTTCTGCAAGCCAGTGCTGGAAGCTTGCGTTGCGATGGGGAAGTTCACATCGTACTCGGCTTTTTCTTTACGATATTCGCCACCGATCGCGATGCCCATAGCGCCGCCTTCCAGGGAACCGAATTCGCGGCTAGCCTTGAAGTCGACACCGGTGGAGGTTGTTTTGCCGCCGATAGTCTGGCCCAGCAATTGAATGCTGTTGATGTAGGCCAGGCCCGCTGCATTTTGAGGTGCAAATGGATTCAAAGTACCGTTCTGGATACCGGCCAATACGCCCGCATCTTTCAGGTAACCATGCGTCAAGACGCTGGATGCCTCGCCGCGTGCATACATGAAGCCGGTTTTGTAATCCCAGCCAGCGATCAAGCCTTCTGCGCCGACCAGGAAACGGTCAGTCTTGCTCGTGTCTTTTTCAGTACGCTTGCCGCCTTCCAGGGTACGCCAGCTCAAGTCCAGCGGGCCGGTGGTTTTGTCCACGCCCGGGAAAGCCGGGGTAATGCCGTTACCTGGATAGTAAGGGCTTGTGACCGGCAGTGCCAAGCCGGGAATGGAGCCGGAACCGTTATAGAACGGCGGCGGAGCTACGGCATTGATATTCTGGGAATCCGAATGGACGTATTCGAAGGTCGCACTGTTGTCTTCATTTAGTTTGAAGGTACCCTTACCCAAAACGCTCCACTGTTGTGTTTCAGGGATATCGTCCACTAAAGCCGAATAATCGAAACGGCAAGTGCCGCTCGAAGCGCGAGGGAACGAGTGATTGGCAGGGTCGCAACCGTTCGCAAACGTCATATTGCCGCTCACGCCGGATGTTTCATCAAAAAAGTTTGCCGACGGCGTGTTGCCGCTGGTTTTGTTCAAGCCACGGCTGGGAATAACGCCGGAGGCAGAAAAATCCCGGTCAACAGCCCTTACTGCTTTTTGCTTATGCGCGTCGACCACGGCGAAGAAGTTGTAGCCGTCTTTGCTCAAATCACCGACACCGGCCAGCAAATTGATACGACCTTCGCTGCCGCCTGTTTGTTGTGGGGAAATGATTTCACCGGTCACTTCAACGCCTTTGACCGAACGCTTGGTGATAAAGTTGATCACGCCGCCGATGGCGTCGGTACCGTAGATCGCGGATGCGCCATCGCGCAATACTTCTACACGCTCCAGGGCTGCAATCGGAATAATGTTCAGATCGACGGTAGCGCCGTCGTAAGGATGGTTAGCCAGACGGCGGCCATTCAACAACACCAGTGTTTTGTTGGAACCCACGCCGCGCAAGTCTGCCTGCGCCTGGCCGCCAGTGGACAAGCCTACCGACTGGCTGCTGCCCTGGGTAGTCTGGTTAGAAGACAAGGTCGTCAGCACTTGTTCTGCCGTAGTCAGGCCTTGTTTGGCAAAATCTTCAGCTTTCATTACCGTGACCGGCAAGGAGGACTCGGACGCCAGACGCTTGATGGACGAACCGGTAATTTCAACACGCTGCACGTCAGCTTCTTGCGCAACCGCCGGCATAGCAGCCAAGCCCAGGCCGAACGCAACACCACCCGAAAATATCAATCTGACTGAACGAGACAATAATTTCTCTTTTATCATTTTTTACTACTCCCAAGGAAATTGCGAGGCTAAGATAACCGCCCCGGTACAACTAATAATGCTTATGCAAGCTTCTATAAATTATCGTTTGCCTAACTGTTTATACTTGTAAATTTGGATATCAAAAAAGATCTTGATGACGCATGGAATCATTACTAAACCTTGGCTGTCAATCAACAATTTTTAGCGAATTGTAAAAAAACAACGTTCAATTTTTCTATAGGTAAATCGCAATTTTGATGCGCATGCACTTTGTGCCGCGCAGCATAATACGGCCGGATTTCTATAGGTTTCGCGCGCGAAGATTTTTAATTCGGCGGCACGGTAACAAGCTCAAAATTAAATTTCTTTGCAGTCTAAATATATTTAGAAATCTTTAGCTGATTGCTGCCACACTCCATTCAATCCATCGGAAAATTGCCGGAATACTCAAGATAAAAATATGCTGAATATTGTTTATTAAGTAAGTGAATGTTACAAAACGCACCAACGTGGTGCACATCGGTATAAAAATATTTTTATCGAGCTCCCCCGTCCTTGCGCACTTGCGCTATGGTGACGGCTTTTTTCTGGATTCCCGCTGGTGTTGACTGGAGGGCAGGATCAAAGCTGAACAAGGAGTGGCAAGATGTGGAAACGGTGCGTCAAATCGCGGCTAGGCAGCCTTGCCTTGGCATTGATAGCAATGAGTGCCCATCCCATCCATGCCGCTAATCCCGCCAATCCCCAAAAAGTAATACGCCAGGCATTTGAGGCGCCGGACGACGGCTTCGATATGGCCAAGACCCAGAATTACTATTCCGGCTGGGTCAGCGAGGCCATCTTCGAGCCCCTGCTGACCTACGATTACCTGGCCAGCCCAGCCAAACTTGTGCCCAGAACGACAGTGGCCATGCCGGAAATCAAAGACAGCGGCAAGGTATTCGTGTTCCACCTCAAGCCGGGCATCTATTTCGCGCCGGATCCCGTATTCAAAGGAAAAAAGCGGGAATTGACGGCAAACGATTATGTCTACTCTTTCAAGCGCGTACTGGACCCGGTCAACCGCTCGCCACACGCCAGTTTTATCGACGGCAAGATTGCCGGCATGGGCGCCCTGGTTGCTGCCGCCAATAGGGCCAACAAATTCGATTACGATGCACCGGTTGCCGGACTAAAGGCGCTGGACAGATATACCTTGCGCGTAGAACTGGAAGCTCCCGACTACAACTTTCTCTACGTGGTCGCTTATGGTGCTTTCGGCGCGGTAGCGCGTGAAGCCATTGAGGGCTATGGCGAGCAAACCGGCTTGCATCCGGTCGGCACGGGGCCCTACATGGTGAAGTCTTATGCGCCGCGCCACAAAATCGACCTGGTTGCCAATCCTGAATACCGCGGCAGCGACTGGGATTTCAAATCGACCGGCAGCGCATGGGACGACCAGGTCGTACGGGAGATGAAGGGCAAGCGCATGCCGCAGGTCGGACGTATCGAGATCAGCATCATAGAAGAAGAACAATCGCGCTGGCTAGCCTTCCAGGACGGGCAGATCGACATGGACATGCTGCCGCAAATCGCTGCCCCCCAGGCTCTGGATGGTGAAAAATTGAAGCCGGAATTGGCCGTGAAAGGAATAAAGCTGTACCGGATGATGGAGCCGGGCATCACCTTCAGCACATTTAATATGCGCGATCCGCTGGTAGGCGGCTATTCCAGAGAGAAAATCGCGCTGCGCAGAGCAATGGCCATGGCCTATAACCCCGCCGATGAAATTGCCCAAATGCGCCTGGGACAAGCCATCAAGGCGGAAACGATGGTGCCACCCGGCGTGGTGGGCAACGACCCGGGCTATCGCAGCAGCATTGGGTACGACATAAAGTTAGCCAATCAATTGCTGGATTATTTCGGGTATAAACGCGGAGCCGACGGCTATCGCACGATGCCCGACGGCACGCCCCTCTTGATAAAAAAGGCCACCGAATCCAAGGCAGATCAAAAAGTGCAGGCCGAGATCTGGAAAAAAGGCTTGGAAAAAATCGGCATCCGCGTGGAATTCAATATCGGTAACTTCGCCGACAATATGAAAGCGGCAAGCGCCTGCCAATTGCAAATGTGGACCGGGGCCTGGGCCGCAGATTTTCCCGACGGCGAAAATTTTCTGCAATTGCTGACCAGCGCCAAAGCCGGCCGCGGCAACCATGCCTGCTACGAATCCCCGGCCTACGATAGCCTTTATAAAAGTGCCGTCGCGCTGGCACCGGGCGAGGCGCGCACACGACTGTATCGGGAAATGAACCGACAGATGGAGGCGGATACGCCGTGGGTATTGCATACCACGCGCATCCGCAACTGGATCACAAGCGCGCGCGTCAAAGGATATAAAAAGCATCCCATACTGCACGCCTGCTGGGAATATATCGACGTGATCCAGCAATAATCCCTAATTACCAGTGATCGGCATGGAGGGCACTTTGTGCCCAGGCTAGTGTCGAAGCAGCCCGAACCTGTGATACCGTCCGGTGTTGCCGCTATTTTGAGTACCGTTACACTTTATTTGCCGTAAATTTGTCCGTTCAGGAGCACACCCCACAATGAAGCCACATCTTTTCTCCGCCGCTAATTTTCTCGCGCTTGCGCGGCGGGCTTTGCTTTTCTGTGCGCTAGCCGGGACGGTTTCTCACTGTGCGCTGGCGGAGTCGGCAAGCAAGGCGGCGGACCCGGACAAGGTCTTGAAGTGGGTCTTCAATGTGGCCGAATCCGGCTTTGACCCTGCGGCCACCCGGGACTTGTATTCCAACGGCATCAATTACAACATTTTTGAGACCCTCTATTCCTACGACTATCTGGCCAGTCCCGCCAAACTGATACCACGCGCGGCGGAAGCGCTGCCGGAAATGTCCGCCGACGCCAAGACCTACACCATCAGGCTGAAAAAAGGCATCACTTTCACCCCGGATGCGGCCTTCAATGGAAAAAAACGCGAATTGACGATGGAGGACTATGTGTATTCCATCGAGCGCCTGTTTGACCCTAGAATCGCCTCCCCGCACTCCTGGCTGTTTGAAGGAAAAATCGTCGGCCTCGACGAGCTCGCCAAGCAAGCCAGGAAATCGAATCGATTCAACTACGATGCAAAAATTGCCGGATTTGAACTCATCGATAAATACACGCTGCGCATACACCTCAATCAGCCGGACTTCAATATCGGACTAATCCTTGCGCACAATCCCACAGGCGCTGTGGCCCGGGAAGTGATAGAAAAATACCAGGACCTGCAGGGCCAGGTGATGGACCACCCGGTCGGTACCGGCCCTTACCTGCTGGCACGGGACGAATGGGTGCGCGGCTCCAAGATCGTGTTGCTGGCCAATCCTGATTTTCGCGGCTACATCTGGGACTTCAAGGGCAGCGATAGCCCGGAAGATCAGAAAATCACGGCCGCCATGAAAGGCAAGCGCATGCCTCAGATAGGACGCGTGGAAATCGACGTCATGGTCGAGGACCAATCGCGCTGGCTGGCGTTCCGGAGAGACGAGGTAGACATCTTCGAATTGGAAGGCCCCCTGGCGCCGCAGGCGCTGGACGACGGAAAGCTGAAGCCGGAACTGGCGAAGAAAGGCATACAGCTTTCCCGCATCCCCGACCCTGAGATCACCTACTATTACTGGAACATGCAAGACCCTGTACTGGGCGGTCTGAGCAAGGAAAAAATCGCCTTGCGCCGCGCCTTCGCCATGGCGCATGACGTCGACGAAGAGATCCGGCTCGTCTACAACGGCAATGCGCTGGCGCTGCAATATCCGATCCCACCGGGTATAGTCGGCCACGACCCCAACTACAAGAGCAGCATCCAATACAATCCGGCTGCCGCCAATGCGCTGCTGGACAAGTTTGGCTACAAAAAAGGACCGGACGGTTACCGCACCCTGCCCGACGGCAAGCCTCTGGAGGTTCGCTATAGCGCGCGCTCGGGGCCGGTTGGAAAATTGCAGACCGAAGTCTGGAAAAAGAGCTACGACTCCATCGGCGTCAAAATGAAGGAAGACATGCTGCAGTTCGTCGAGCTGCTGAAGGCGGAAAAAGCCTGCCAACTGCAAACCCGAAATGCACCGTGGATTGCAGACTATCCTGACGGTGACAATTTTATGCAATTGTTTTACGGCCCGAATATCGGCCAGAACAACAACGGATGCGTGTCGATTCCTGAATACGACAAACTATATGCCGAGTCGCAAAAGCTCCCTCCCGGGCCGGAGCGCGACCTGCTGTATCACAAGATGACCCGCATCATGGAAGTCAACGGTGCGCAATTGATGGGCTTCGCCCGCTATAGAAACATGCTGGCACAGCAACGGGTTATCGGCTACAAAAAACATCCCATCATCTACGGGGAATGGATGTTCTTCGATGTTGAAAAGCGCCATTAACGTCTCGACTAGGCAGTGGGCATGAAACCTGTCTCTTTGATCCGGACCGTCGTGCCGACCGTCGCGGCGGCAATCTGGTCGCTTACCGCGCTTGCAGCGGCCGGCCGGGAGGCTGCGCGCCCTACCGTCCCTTTGCTGAACGCACTGCAGCTAGCCCAGTATTGCGACGCAAAACTGCAACAGGCGCAGCAACGCATCCAAGCCTTGGAGCGGCCGGAGAGCGCAGCGCCGACCAAGGCGGCCGATGCAAAAGCACTGCTCTCCGCCTGGAATCAATTACAAATCGTCTTGGAGGACGTGCAGGGGCCGGCCGAACTCTTCAGCAATGTAGCTCCCGATCCACAAGTGCGCACCACGGCCGAAACCTGCCTGCTCGCTGTCGGCCAACTCTCTACCGGCTTACTCCAAAACCCGGCCGTCTATGCGCGCTTTAAGGCAGCGCGTGCCATGGAAAAGAGCGTCGATTCTGTCGACAAAAAAATGCTGCGCGATGTAACGAACAGTTTTGAAGATGCAGGCGTCGGCCTGCCACCCATCCAGCGCGCCCGCATGAAGGCCATCCTGGCGAGACTGGATGGCCTTAGCCAGGAATTTGCGCGCAATCTGCGCGACAACCATCAAAAACTCAGCTTTATGCCGGAGGAAGTCAAGGGCCTGCCCGAAGACTACCTATCCAGGGCCGAACGCGACGACCAGGGCAACTACCTGCTCGGATTCGACTACCCGGAATTTGCGCCGTTCATGGAATATGCCGAGAATGGCGAAGCCCGCAAGCGCTACCTGATCGCCGATACTAACCGCGGCACATCCCGGAATTTGGACTTGCTCAGCGAGGCCGTGACGCTGCGTAGGGAAATGGCGGCCTTGTTCGGGCAAACCAGCTATGCCCAGTTTGTGACCAGACGTAACATGGCAGCCACGCCCCAAGCCGTGCAACGCTTCCTGGAAGAGGTTCGGGCCAAGGTCGCGGCCTTGGAAAAGGACGAGCTCGATGAACTGCGCGCCCTGAAGGCGGACTTGAACAAACAAGCGCTGGCAGAGACCAAGGTAGAAAGCTGGGACCTCAGCTACCTGCAGCAAAAATTAAAACGCGCACGTTTTCATATCGATCAAAACGGCTTGCGCAAGTACTTCCCGACGGATGCGGCCATCCCCTGGATCCTGCACGTTTCAGGCATCCTCTACGGCATAGAGTTCCGCGCGGCCCCCGGCCCTAGCTGGCACGCCGACGTGCGCTATTACGACGTCATCGATACGCACAGCCATGCGCGCATCGCCGGCATCTACCTGGACTTGTTCCCGCGCGAAGGGAAAGTCGGCCACGCGGCGGTATGGGAAGTGCGCGGTTCGAGCAGCCTGGCCGGACGTACGCCGATCTCGGTACTCATTGCCAATTTCAACCGCCAGGGCCTCGATAGCGAGGAATTGGAAACCCTGCTGCATGAATTCGGCCATGTCCTGCATGGCGTGCTGTCCAATACCCGCTATCTGGGCCAGGCAAACAGCAGCGTGGAACGCGATTTCGTCGAAGCGCCTTCGCAGATGTATGAAAATTGGGCACGAAACCGGGAAACCTTGTCCTTGATGTCAAGGTTTTGCCTATCGGCCTGCCCAACGCTCAGCGATCAGCAACTGGAACAGATAAAGTCAGCGCATGAATTCGGGCGCGGCATACTCTATGGCCGTCAATTGCTGTACGCCGCCTACGACATGAAACTGCACGGGCAAACCTCCGGCGACCCCTTGCAAATATGGGCGGAGATGGAAGACGCCACCCCCTTGGGCCACGTACCGGGAACGGAATTCCCTGGACAATTTGGGCACCTGATGGGCGGTTATGCCGCGGCATACTACGGCTACATGTGGTCCGAGGTCCTGGCGCTGGACATGCTGTCGCGCTTCCACGGCAAACTGTTAAATCCTGTAGTAGGGCAAAGGTATCGCAAGTATGTGCTGTCGCGGGGAAGCGAGCTGCGCGCCAAAGATTTGGTACGCAATTTCCTCGGCCGCGAGCCGGACAGCACTGCCTTCTTTGAAGAGATTTCGGGCCGGCGCCCGCAATAACACCGAGTTGACGCCGATAAGCTGTTGACCATACTAAATATGCACGGAACCATTTTGCACCAACCCAACCGACTTTACATCGCAAGCAATCAAGAGAGTATCCAATGACCGCCTATATCGTACGCCGCCTGTGGCAGATGGTCCCCACCATGCTGGGGGTCGTCTTGCTGATGTTCGTGCTCTTCAATTGGGTTGCCGGCGACCCAGCCTATATCCTGGCGGGCAAGATGTCCAACCCGGAGATGATCGCCAATATCCGCAGGCAGCTCGGGATAGACCAACCCTACTACGTCCAGTTGTGGATCTTCATCAAACAAATCGTCACCTTTAATTTTGGTGCCAGCTGGAGTACCGGCGAATTGGTTTCTTCCATACTCGCCACCCGGCTCGGGCCCTCGCTCACCATATTGGTGCCTATGACGATCATAGAAACCCTGGTGGCGATTGCGCTGGCGCTGGGGATCGCGTTCAAGCGCGGCACGCTGACCGATCGCACCGTGATGATCGCCTGCACCATGGCCATGTCCATCAGTATTCTGGTGTATATCATCGTCGGCCAGTACGTTTTTGCCTATAAATTCGGTTTGTTTCCGGTACAAGGTTGGGGAAGCAGCTTTTCCGAAAATCTGTTCCATTATTCTGTCTTGCCTATCCTGATCGGTCTGGCCGTGGGCATCGCCCCTAGCCTGCGCCTGTTCCGCACCTTTACGCTGGACGAGATCAACCAGGACTATGTGCGCACTGCGCGCGCCAAGGGCGTGTCGGAACGGCGCATAAAGTGGGTGCACGTCTTGCGCAACGCTTCCATCCCCATTATTACGCACGTGATGTCGAATCTGCCGGCGCTGCTGATCGGTGCTTTCCTGATCGAACGCTTCTTTTCCATTCCAGGCATAGGCCGCGAAGTCATCCTGGCTGTGGAGCGCAGCGATTTTCCCGTCATCAAGGCTATTACGGTGTACGTCGCCGCCGCCACCATGATATTCAATCTATTGACCGATCTGCTCTACCAGGCGGTTGATCCACGCGTACAGTTGAAATAAGGATCAACGATGTCGATTATGCACACCACCGCGAATACAGAAGTTTCTCCCGGCCTCTGGGCCCTGGCGTGGCGCCGCCTGCGCGCCGATAAGTTAGCCATGCTTGCCCTGGCGATAGTCGGCGCATTCTTAATCACTCTGATCCTGTCCGGCACCGGGCTGATCGCCGCCGACTGGGAGCAGGAAGTCGGCCTCAGCTACGCGCCACCCGGCTTTGTCGGCGCCGACGGCAGCGTCGCCGACAAGGCGGCCGCAGTAGAGGCTCCCCCGCCGGAAAACCCGCTGGACCCGCTCAAGGACGTGATACGAGAATTGCGCAAGGCTCCGGATGGCGCGCAGCCTCTTGCCATCAACGACTACGGCATTGCTGACCCGCTGGCAAAGGAAATGGCGGAGATCAACGCCGAACTGGCCAAATCCGGCAAGGCGGCACTCGTGGAGCGCAAGGCAACCTTGCCTTTCGGCGCCGACAAATGGGGCCACGACATCATCAAGAAGACCATCAAAGGCGCCGAGACGTCTATCGTCGTGGGCCTGGTCGCGGCTCTTCTTGCGACCTTGCTAGGTACTTTATTCGGCGCCCTGTCCGGTTATTTCGGCGGCCGTATCGACGATTTCTTTAACTGGTTCTACAGCATCTTCACTTCCATTCCTTATTTGCTGCTGATCATGGCTGTGGCAGCCGTGCTACAGCAAAAGGGCGTGACCACGATCATCCTGATTCTGGCGCTCACCGGTTGGACCGGCCCCTTCCGGCTCATTCGCGCCGAGTATATGAAGCACAAGGCGCGCGAATACGTGTGGGCAGCAGATGCCATAGGCGCCTCCCACCTGCGCAAGATGTTTATCCATATTTTTCCTAACGTCAGCCATGTGGCGCTGGTGCAGGTCTCCATACTCGTCGTCGGCTTCATTAAATCCGAAGTGATCCTCAGCTTCCTGGGCTTCGGCGTGCCGGTGGGCGTCGTTTCCTGGGGCAGCATGCTCAACGAAGCGCAAAATGAATTGATTCTGGGTAAATGGTGGCAACTGGCGGCGGCGACCACGGCGATGGCGGTATTGGTGACGGCGTTTTCGATGTTCACCGACGCCTTGCGCGATGCGCTCGACCCGAAGCTGAAGTAAGCAGATAAAGCAGAGATCAAAGGATAGGCCATGAGCCAAGACACACTATTAAAAGTAGAAAATCTGCGCGTCAGCTTTCGCGTCAGCAAGAAGGAGAGCGTGGAAACCGTCAAAGGGATCTCTTTCGACATTCCTCGCGACTCCACCGTGGCCCTGGTGGGCGAATCTGGCAGCGGAAAGTCGGTCAGCTCCCTGGCCATCATGGGCTTGTTGCCTGCGGATACGTCCAGCATAGGCAGCGGCAGCAAGATATTGTTTGAGGGGCGCAGCCTGCTGGACCTGAACACCGCCGAACGGCGCGAGCTGTGCGGCAAAGACATCTCGATGATTTTCCAGGAGCCGATGACTTCGCTAAATCCTGTCTTTACCGTCGGGTTCCAGATCGGAGAAGTGCTGCGCCTGCACATGGGCATGGACGTCAAACAAGCCCGCAAGCGCGCCATAGAATTACTGGAGGAAGTAGGCATTCCCAACCCGGAAACCAAGATCGACTCCTATCCCAGCCAAATGTCGGGCGGCCAGCAACAGCGCGTGATGATCGCCATGGCGATCGCCTGCGAACCCAAGCTGCTCATTGCCGACGAGCCGACCACGGCGCTAGATGTCACCATCCAAAAGCAGATCATCGACCTGATCGAAGCCCTGCGCAAGCGCCACAAGATGTCGGTATTGTTTATCACGCACGATCTGGCCCTGGTGGGAGAAATCGCCGACCAGGTCATCGTGATGCGTCACGGTGAAATACGCGAAGCGGGCGACGTCAGGCAAATTTTCGAACAACCAAAAGATGCCTACACCCAGGCTTTGCTGCATTGCCGCCCCAGCCTGGAGACGCGGCCATGGCGCTTGCCGGTCATCAGCGATTTCATGGAACAGGGCCACGCCGTGCTGGAGCAAAAGGAAAGGCCGCGCGGCTTGTCCGGCAAGGAAGAAATCGTGCTCGACGTGCGCGGGCTGGGCAAGAGTTTTTACAGCCGGCACGGCTTGTTCGGGCGCAAGGAATTCCGCGCGGTCGAAGATGTTTCTTTTTCGCTGGCGCGCGGCAAAACCCTGGGCGTGGTCGGCGAATCCGGCTCCGGCAAGACCACCGTGGGCCTGACCCTGATGCGCCTGCACCAGGCCACATCCGGCCAGGCCCTATTTGAGGGCAGGGACATTCTGTCCATGTCCAACCGGGACTTTTTGCAATACAAGCGCCGCATCCAGATCATTTTTCAGAACCCCTATGCATCGCTGAACCCTCGCTTCACCGTGGGCCAGATCTTGATGGAGCCCATGACCATACACGGCATCGGCGCCTCCGATGGAGAACGCGCGCAGATGGCGCGGCAACTGCTGGACAAGGTCAATCTGCCGGCCGCGGCCTTTCACCGCTATCCGCATGAATTTTCGGGGGGCCAGCGCCAGCGCATCGCGATTGCACGCTGCCTGACCATGAAGCCGGAAATATTGATATGCGACGAATCGGTTTCCGCGCTCGACGTTTCGGTGCAGGCGCAAGTGCTCAACCTCCTGCAGGACTTGCAAGAGGAATTCGGGCTATCCTATATCTTTATTTCGCACGACCTGGCAGTCGTCAAATATATTGCGGACCAGGTCATGGTGATGAACAAGGGCAAAGTGGTGGAACTGGCTAATTCGGACGAACTGTACCGCAATCCTGTCCAGCCTTATACCAAGACCTTGCTGAACGCGATACCGAGAGGTTTGCACAATTAGTCTGCACAATTAAGCCATGCTCTACCAATAAAGGAGAAGCCTTGGAAAATCTCAAAGACCTGTTCCGCCAGATCATGCCGGCGGTGGATTTTTGCTCGTTGCGCGTCGTCGACGAGCGCAGCGAAGAACTGGTGGTACGTCAAAATATATTGCAGCCGCTGACTACGGTGCGCAATCGCGGGGCGATGCTGACCGTGATCCACGGCGGAGGCTACGGTTATGCTGCCACCAGCGACCTCTCGCGCAGTGGCTTGTTAGCGGCGCTGGAGCGTGCCGGCCATTGGGCTAAACTGAGCGCCGGGCGCTCGGTCGTCGATTACAGCAAGATCGCACAATCCAGTATTCGCGACAGTTATGCGTGACCGGGCCACACCGCCCGAACGCCCTATTCGCGCAAGGATTTGATCGCCTTGCTCATGCAGGAATCTCAGGCTTGCCAGCTCAATGACCGTATCGTTGACTGGTATGCTTCCTTGGGAACCTCCAGCTCCAGGCACTTGTATGTCAACAGCGCCGGTGCAGAGCTGGAACAAGAATTTCATTACATCGTGCCCAACCTGGCCGCCACCGCCAATCGCGGCGTGGACACGCAAACCCGCAGCCTGGGCGGCCAATATAACGGCTTTTGCCGCCAGGGCGGCTTGGAGGTGCTGCAACAGGCCGGGTTTTACGGTGCCGGGGCGCGTATCGCGGCGCAAGCGCTCGCGTTGTTGGACGCGCCCAATTGCCCCAGCGGCAAAATGGACTTGCTGCTGATGCCGGAGCAGATGATGCTGCAGATCCACGAATCGATAGGCCATCCGCTGGAGCTGGATCGCATTCTGGGGGACGAGCGTAATTTCGCGGGCACCAGCTTTGTGACGCCGGAGATGTTCGGCCGCTTTCAATACGGTTCCGCATTGCTGAATGTTTCTTTCGATCCGACGCGGACCGAGCAATACGCAAGCTATCGCTGGGACGACGAAGGCAGCCCGGCCGAAAAATCCTATGTCATCAAGGACGGCATCTTGCAAAAGCCCTTAGGCGGCCACGTGTCGCAGGCGCGTGCCGGCATGGACGGCGTTTCCAATTCGCGCGCCTGCGACTGGAACCGCCCACCGATAGACCGCATGGCCAACCTGAATATAGAACCGGGCCACACCTCGCTGGCAGACATGATCTCGTCGGTGGAAAACGGCGTGCTGATGGATACCAATGTGTCCTGGTCCATCGACGATTCGCGTAACAAATTTCAGTTCGGCTGCGAGTTCGGACGATTGATACGGGACGGAGAACTGCGCGGCCTGGTCAAGAACCCCAATTATCGCGGCATCTCGGAAAGCTTCTGGCGCTCTTTGAAAGCGGTAGGCGATGAGACCAGCTTTGCCGTGATGGGTACGCCCTTCTGCGGCAAGGGCGAACCTTCGCAGGTGATACGCGTAGGACATGCTTCCCCGCCTTGCCTGTTCGACCAAGTAGACGTATTCGGAGGAGAAGCCTGATGCACGACTTTTTCACCCATATCGCGGCCCATCTGGACGGTTTGATGCTACCGCACGAGCATTACACGGCATGGTATTCGGCTGAATCCAGCGATTTTGTGCGTTTCAACCGCAGCGCCATCCGCCAGCCGGGACACGTACAGCAAAGGACCCTGAGCTTGGGTTTGATAGCCGGCGCCACGCATACGGGCTGCAACCTCAGCCTTTCCGGAGTGCGGGAAACCGATACCGCGGCACTGACCGACATGGTCGCCGAACTCAGGAGCCAATTGGCCGAACTGCCCGAAGATCCGCACCTGGTGCTCGCCGGCGAAGTCAACAATACGACGCACATGCAAGCTTCGCAGCTGCCTTCTTGCGACGCCATGGTGGAGCAAATTCTGACGGCCGCGCAAGGCTACGATATGGTAGGCATACTGACTGTGGGCAGCATGGTACGCGGCTTTGCCAATTCCAAGGGACAGCGCAACTGGTACCAAACCAGCACTTTTAATTTCGACTGGAGCCTGTTTCATTCCACCGACAAGGCCGTCAAATCCAACTACGCGGGTTTCAGCTGGGAGGCCGCCAGGTTCAAGGAAAAATTCAGTGACGCAGCACAAAGACTGAGGTTGCTGGCGACCCCGCCCATCACGGTACAGCCCGGCGACTATCGCGTCTACCTGGCGCCGGCCGCGCTGAACGCCCTGGTAGGCATGCTGAACTGGGCCGGGTTTGCGGAAAAGGCCCTGCGTACGCGCCATAGCGCCCTGCGTCGCCTGTATGCCGAGGAAGTACAGCTGCACCCGGCGCTGGAACTGAGCGAAGACAGCCGTACCGGGTTGGCGCCCGTGTTCCAGACCCAGGGTTTCATCAAACCCGACGTCGTACCCTTGCTACAGCAAGGAAAAATGGTCGGCAGCATGGTGTCGCCGCGTAGTGCAAAAGAATATGGTGTCGCCGGCAATGGCGCCGACGAAGACGAAAGCGCGACCTCGATGGTGCTGCAAGCCGGCACGCTCGCCACCCAAGACGTACTGCGGGAGTTGGGTACCGGCATTTACGTCAGTAATTTGTGGTATCTGAATTTTTCCGATCGCGCCAATTGCCGTATTACCGGCATGACGCGCTTTGCCACCTTTTGGGTAGAGGACGGCGTGATCAAGGCTCCCTTGAACGTCATGCGTTTTGACGATTCGCTATTCCGCATCTTGGGCGACCAGCTGCTGGCGCTCACGCGCGAGACGGAAGTGATCATGGATGACCGGTCTTACGGCGCCCGGAGCACCGGCGGCGCCATTGTGCCGGGGGCGATGATCGCGGGAATGAAATTTGTATTGTAAGCAACTATTTTGCGCCGATATGAAAGAGGCAGGACTTATGCAAAATTGTCCTGGCAAGGCACGTCGGCGCAGACAGTACGGGCTATACGGCTAGACGACGTAACGCCGCCAGGGCGGTTTTGCGTAAGTCCGCAGAGGAAAATTTGCCGAGACGGGCGCTAGCAACTACAATTCCGACCTGTTGAAGAATTACTCTAATATCCGCTCGGTGCAATTGCGGGCCGGATAGTCGCTCGTATCTTGAATGAACAACCTTTACCGCAGCCGGCTGCGGTAATACCAGGAGTTAACATGGCATTTCTGCAAGGCAAAAAAATTCTGATCACCGGTTTGCTGTCCAACCGCTCTATTGCCTACGGCATCGCCAAGGCATGCAAGCGCGAAGGCGCGGAACTCGCATTTACTTATGTGGGTGAGCGCTTCAAGGACAGAATCACCGAATTTGCCAAAGAATTCGACAGCGAACTGGTCTTCGATTGCGACGTCGGCAACGATGACCAGATCAATGCGGTCTTTGCCGACTTGGCCAAATCCTGGGATGGTCTGGACGGCCTGGTGCACGCCATCGGCTTTGCGCCGCGCGAGGCAATCGCCGGCGACTTCCTGGATGGCCTGTCGCGCGAAAATTTCCGTATCGCACACGACATCTCCGCTTACAGCTTCCCCGCATTGGCCAAAGCGGCCCTGCCCCTGCTGCGCCAGGATGCCGCCCTGCTCACGCTGAGCTATCTCGGTGCGCTGCGCGCCACGCCCAACTACAACACCATGGGTCTGGCTAAAGCCTCGCTGGAAGCCAGCGTGCGCTACCTGGCCGAATCGCTGGGCAAGCGCGGCATACGCGTCAATGGCATCTCGGCCGGCCCGATCAAAACCCTGGCCGCCAGCGGCATCAAGGACTTCGGCAAGATGCTGGCCGCCTCGGCAGCCATCGCACCGCTACGCCGCAATGTGACTATCGACGACGTCGGCAACGCAGCCGCCTTCCTGCTGTCGCCGCTGGCTGGCGGCATCACCGGCGAGATCACCTATGTGGACGGCGGCTTCTCGCATGCCATGGGATTGTCGGCGGACTGAAGCCAAGGCTAGACCAGCCGTTCAGGAAAACCATCATCTAGAGGCATCTTCAAGATGATGGCTCAATGTCGAGGCTGTCGATTCGTACTGAGTTGCAACCCTGCAGGCAGCCTTTTCTTTACGCCACTACCACACCCATGTCCTGCATATGGCAAGGAGCGGGCTGAATTTGAATCGGCAACTCGTTGGCAACCCGGGTTTGCCTGAAGTCTTGTTCTATCACCCCCTTGTTTAGCCTCACCACGCGTTCGGCCATGGCAATGGTTTCCGGCCGGTGGGCGACGGATATGCGCGTGACATTCAACGCCCGTATGGCCTCGTTGACCGAGCGCTCGCGCTCCACGTCCAGGTGGCTGGTTGCTTCGTCGAGCACCAAAATTTTCGGATGTTTGTATAAGGCACGCGCCAACAAAACACGTTGCTTTTGCCCGCCCGACAAGGTTGTACCCATATCACCAACGAGCGTGTAGTATCCCATCGGCATAGAGGTAATATCCTCGTGTACTGCTGCAAGCCTCGCACATTCCTTAACGCGATCATGATCAAGGCATGGATCGAAGAAGCTAATGTTGTCGGTCAAGGAGCCAGCAAGTAACTGATCATCCTGCATAACTGCCGCGATCCCCTTTCGATAGGCTCGATAACCGAACTGCTTAATTGGGACACCTCCATAACGGATCTCACCTTCGTTCGGTGCAAGTACGCCGAGTATTAGTTTAACAAGCGTAGTCTTACCGCAGCCAGAAGGTCCAACAACGGCAAGTGATTCACCCGGATCAATAACTAAATTCAAATGACGCAGCACCCACGGCTCCCCTTCAGCATAGCGAAAACTGACACCGACCATCTCAATTTTCGGTTCCAAATGATCTACACTTACCTCTTGAGACATTTCTTGCTCCCCGGGTTCAAGCACTATGTCAGCCAGCCGCTCGCCATGTAGAGATAACATGCGAAAGTCAATGTACTTATCGATCAGCGACGAAAAGCGTCCTGTGAATTGCGCTTGGTAGGACGAAAAGGCGAAAAGCATGCCAACCGTGAACTGATTGTCCATGACCATACGTGCACCAAGCCAGAAAATCGACAAATTCCCAATGCCAAAAATAGCGGTATTAGCTATACGAAACCACAGCATGAGTTTTTGCGTCTGTACATTTCGATTTATCGAATCAACCATCAAGTTGAGCCAGCGTCCGCGTCGATCAATTTCCCTGCCAAATAACTTGATAGCCTGCACGGCTCGAATAGTCTCCAAAAAGCAACTTTGCTCTTTGGCGGACAAAACCAGACTCTCTTCATACGCATCGCGCAAGGGCCTGTAAACAATCAGTCGAAGCAACGCATATAGCGCTACAGCACCAATCACAACCAGCGTCAGCCGTACGTTATAGAACGCCATCATGGCCAAGGTCACAATGGCCAGCAAACCATCAAGCAAAGTTTCCACGAACCCCGTAGTCAGTGTACGCTGAATTGTTCCGATAGCGCCAAAGCGGGATACGACATCGCCCAGATAGCGCTTTTCGAACCAAGATACGGGCAAGCGAAGCAAATGTGTAAAAACGTTCGCAGTCCACTGCAAGTTGAGATGAGTCGATAGATACATAACAGTCCAGCCTCGTGCCGTGGAGATGGCGACCTGCACAACTAACAATAACCCAAAACCAATGATCAATATATTAAGCAAATCATGATCTGCCGATGCTAGTGCATCGTCAACGACCAATTGATTAAACAGCGGAGCGATAAGCGCAAAAATTTCAAGTGCAATCGCCATAGCGAATACTAGCGCGAACGAGCGCCTTAGGCCGTCAACCTTGCCCATCAAATCCTGCAACGATACACGACGTTTTTCGTTTACCGGCTTAAATTCCGTCGTCGGAGCGATTTCAAGCGCGATTCCCGTAAAATGCTTGCTGACTTCCGCATATGGAAGCCGCCGCACTCCAATAGCCGGATCGTGGATCACTATACCTTTGGCATCAGCCTTCTTCAGAACAACGAAATGATTGAGATTCCAATGCAATATGCATGGCGTCTTGAGTGCGCTCAATTCATCAATCTCTAGCTGCAAAGGACGTGAAGCAAGATGAAGAATGTCGGCGTA
>Ga0207137_1060_pt1 | contig 30470 bp, 28 predicted proteins | sample Alteio_BWMinHeat_9_FD_153572 | JGI IMG/M metagenome (GOLD analysis project Ga0207137, IMG submission 153572) | Enriched cells from forest soil in Barre Woods Harvard Forest LTER site, Petersham, Massachusetts, United States -... | ecosystem: Environmental > Terrestrial > Soil > Temperate forest >...
ATTTGCCAACTGGTTCGAGGAAGCTGGTCTTCCGCCCGGAGTGGTCAACGTCATCAACGGATACGGCGAAACGTTCAGGTTAAAAACAGCAACAACGAAAAGAAGGACGAGGTCACCCCGGCCCAGGACAACGGATACGGCGAAACGTGCGGCGCCGCATTGGTGGCGCATCCCGAAGTCGACAAGATCGCTTTCACCGGCAGCGCCGCGGTCGGCAAAATTATTGTGAAGAGCGCAGCGGACACCTTGAAGCGCGTGACTCTGGAGTTGGGCGGCAAGTCCCCCAACGTTTTCTTCGCCGACGCTGACTGGGAAGCCGCGGTCGACGGCGCGCTCTTCGGCGTGTTCATTAATCAAGGCGAAGTGTGCTCCGCGGGGAGCCGCATTCTCGTGGAGAAGAAAATCTATGCAAAATTTGTCGAGGCCATGACGGAAAAGGCCAAGCGCATCAAACTCGGCCCGCCTCTCGAGCGCGAAACGAAAATGGGGCCCCTGGTCAGCAAGGAGCAATACGACCGGGTCAGCTCTTATCTCGAAGTCGGTAAGAAGGAAGCCAAGGTCGCCTTCGGCGGCGGACGGCCGAAGCAGTTCGGGAAAGGTTTTTACGTGGAGCCGACGATTTTTTACGACGTCGACAACAACGCACGCATCGCGCGGGAAGAGATCTTTGGTCCCGTGGCTTCGGTGATTCCGTTCGAAGACGAGGGAGCTGCGATTCGCATCGCCAACGACACGCCCTACGGCCTCGCCGGCGCCGTTTGGACACGCGACATTTATAAGGCCTTCCGCGTCGTGAAGTCGCTGCGCGCCGGCATCATCTGGGTGAATCACATGCAGCCGACCTACGTGGAAGCCCCCTGGGGCGGATACAAACAATCGGGGTTCGGCCGCGAACTGGGTCCCTGGGGACTGGAAGAATATCTCGAAACCAAACAGGTGTACGTCAATCTCGACGAAACGCCGATTGGTTGGTATTAGAAATTCAACGAAGGAACAAAAAAATGCCTACTATTCAAATTCGTACGGAAATTCCCGGACCGAAGTCGCGTGCCCTGATGGCCAGGCGCGAAGCCGCTGTCCCTCGGGGCCCTGCGCACGCGACGCCCATCTTCGCCGCGCGCGCGGAAGGCGCAGTGATTGAGGACGTCGACGGCAACCGATATATCGATTTTGCCGGCGGTATCGGGTGCCTGAACTTTGGCCACCGTGCGCCGCGCGTTCTTTCGGCAGTGCGCGACCAACTCGACAAATTTTTGCACGTTTGTTTTAGCGTCACGCCCTATGAAAGCTATATCGCGGTCGCGGAAAAATTGAACGCTCTTACGCCCGGCAGGTTCGCGAAAAAGACCTTGCTCGTGAACTCCGGCGCGGAAGCCGTCGAAAATGCCATCAAGATCGCCCGGGCCTTTACTAAACGATCGGCAGTCATTTGCTTTGAGGACGCTTTCCACGGACGCACCCTGCTAGCCATGTCGTTGACGAGCAAAACGCATCCCTACAAAGCCGGCTTTGAGCCATTTGCCAGCGATGTTTACCGGATTCCCTTTGCTTATCCCTACCGCAACGCGCCCGGAACTTCAGCGGAGGAGTTCGCACATCTTCTCGAAGATGCGTTCAAGCGGGTGGTGGCCGCGGAATCCGTGGCTGCCGTTATCGTGGAGCCAGTGCTCGGCGAAGGCGGATTTATCGTGCCGCCGAAGGACTACTACCGTCTTCTCCAGGAAATCTGCCGCAAGCACGGAATTTTGTTCATCGCGGACGAAGTGCAATCGGGAATCGGCCGCACCGGAAAATGGTTCGCCTCCGAGCATTTTGGGATCGAGCCGGACCTCATTACATCGGCGAAGTCTCTCGGTGGGGGATTCCCCCTCGCTGCGGTCACCGGCAGGGCGGAAATCATGGACGCATCCGGCATCGGGAGCCTCGGTGGCACCTTCGGCGGAAACCCGGTCTCTTGCGCCGCCGCACTTGCCGCGCTAGAGACGATTGAAAAGGACGGTCTGCTGGCGCGTTCCATCGCCATCGGTAAGCGGTTTGAAGAACGCGCCCGCGCTTGGCAGCGAAAGTGGCCGCTGATCGGTGAAGTCCGCGGCCTCGGCGGAATGTGCGCGGTCGAGCTAGTTCGCGACACACAAACGCGCGAGCCGGCTGATACAGAGACGAAAGAGATAGCGCGGTTCTGCTACGAGCACGGCCTCATCACCATCACCGCTGGAACGCTCAACAACGTGATGCGCATCCTCGTGCCGCTCGTCGTCACGGATGAGCAGTTCGACGAAGGCCTTGGCGTGCTCGAGGCCGCGATTGCTGCGGTTGCGGAACGCAAGCACGCCGCGATGTCTCACGCATAGCTTATAATCTCTTTGATGAGTTTCTGTTCCTGGCAGAATCCGGCCCGGTTCGCGTCGGAAGGGCCTCGGCCCCGCCGGAACTAATTACAATTTCTTCCATGGCCTGTCTCGCGGCCGCCCAAGAGGTTCACTTACAAAAACGAACATGCCTATAGCGATTGAAACACCCGAAGTCGGTTTTTATCTGGATGGCAACTGGCACACATCGGGAGAGCGCATCGAAATCTATTCTCCCGGGACTCGCCAACTAGTCGGTTGTACTTATCGCGCCACCGGTGCTCATGCGGAAGCCGCCATTGTTGCCGCCGTTCGGGCATTTGAAACCACGCGCAGAATGAGCGGCTTTGAGCGCCAGCGAATCCTTCGATCCATCTCTCAGGGCATTGAAAAGCATCGCGAAGAGTTTGCGCGCCTGGTGGCGCTCGAGGCCGGCAAGCCGCTCAAGGCTTCCCGCGTCGAAGTGGACCGCGCGATTTTCACATTTGGGGTCGCAGCGGAAGAGGCCGTGCGCATCGGCGGCGAGTATCTGCCGCTCGACTGGCAGGCCGCCACTGCCGGACGCTGGGGCATTGTGCGCCGTTTTCCGCTTGGGCCCATCGCTGCGATCACTCCTTTCAATTTCCCGATCAATCTCGTCGCGCACAAAGTGGCTCCCGCCATTGCCGCAGGTTGCACGATCGTCCTAAAACCCGCGCCGCAGACGCCGCTCAGTTCACTGCGCCTCGCCCAAATCATCGAGGACGCGGAGTGGCCGGCGGGCGCTTTGAATGTGCTTCCTCTTTCGAACGAAGACGCGGCAAAGCTAGTGACCGACGACCGCATAAAACTTCTCAGTTTCACGGGAAGCACCTCTGTGGGCTGGGCGCTCAAGGAGATGGCCAGGAAGAAGCGCGTGGTGCTGGAGCTTGGCGGAAATGCCGGGGTGGTTGTATGCGGCGACGCAAATCTCGAGTACGCCGCCGAACGCTGCGTTGCCGGAGGTTTTGGCTATTCCGGGCAGGCCTGCGTTTCCGTTCAACGCATTCTTGTCGAAGGGGACGCTTACGACAAGTTTGTCGCTGCTCTTGTTCTCCGTGTGCAGAAACTCAAGGTCGGCGATGTTCTTGACGAATCGACCGACGTTGGTCCCCTCATCAACGAGGGCGCAGCGCGGCGCAATGAGGAATGGATCGCGGAAGCCGTGCGCGGCGGCGCGAAAGTTCTCTGTGGAGGGGAGCGCAAAGGTTCCGCGATCGCGCCCACCGTTCTGACCAATACGCGGCCCGACATGCGCGTGAACTGCATGGAAATCTTTGGCCCGGTCGTTACCGTCGAGAAATTCTCCGATTACGGAGAAGCGCTTGCTGCCGTCAATCGCTCCGAGTTCGGATTGCAGGCAGGCCTCTTCACCCGCGATTTCACACGCATCATTCGCGCGTTCGAAACACTCGAGGTGGGCGGCCTTATGGTCGGTGAAATTCCCACTTTCCGCATCGATCACATGCCCTATGGCGGAGTGAAAGACTCCGGTTTCGGCCGCGAAGGCTTGCGCTATGCTATCGAAGAGATGACCGAGCCAAAACTTTTGGCCATCAATCCCTCCGGGGTTTAGCTCATCAAAATAAAATAACGGACCTGGACTGCGGTCTTACTCGATGTACGCAAGGCCGCAGCCCCGTTCGAGCCGTTCAGGATTGCTTGTTGATGTCGTCTTTTGCCTCGAGCCGCTTCAGAAGCGGCGCCAAAAACGGCTTCTGCTGGTCGGGTGCGCCGTCGATGGACAATTTCATCTCTTTCACCGCATTCGTGAAGTCGCCCGTCTTCGAATATACCCGGGCCATCCCTACGTGGGAGATCCAGTGGTTGGGATACTTTTTCCCGTCCAGCTTATAGAGTTCGAACGGTTTATCTTGCTGGCCTTGCCGTTGCAGTCCGCGCGCATACACGTACAGTTGAATGGCATCGGCCTTGTCAATGGCCCGCGCGAGTGTGGCCGCGGCTTCGTCTTTGCGCCCCAGGGCATCCAGTACTCGCGATTTCGTTTCGAGATTATCGAAACGTTCCTCGCTTTGGATCGATTGATCGCTCCACTTCAGCGCTTGCTGGAGCTCATAATTGTTGTCCAGGCACCAGTTCGCAGCCTCGTCGTACCCTGCCCAGGTGAATCCGCCGACGTTGCGGAGTTGGTTTTTGACGGTCTGCAGCACTTGCCCTTTGACGTCCACGGAAATGTGGAAGGGAACGGCCACTTTTTCCCATTGCAGCGTTGCTGCCGCCGAATCCGGCTTTATCTCCTGAAAGGTGTACGTCAGCGCTTCGCGCATTTCGGCCGGTTGCGGCTTCACATTGACGCGCAGAGCGTCCTCCTTTTCGTCGTAACTGAAGCTGCCCCACGACGTCGAATTCTTCGAAAAGATAATCGTCCACTGGTCCGCGCCGGGAATCGTGTGAAGGCCATACGTCCCCGCTGGCAGCGGGTGCCCTTCGACCGAGACACCGTCGCTGAACGAAATCGTCGTGTTTTCGTTAGCCCCGGCTCGCCACACCTTTCCGTATGGCACCTGCTTGTCCCAGATCGGCCGCCCTCCGACGAGTGGCGCGTGATAGACAATCGTCACGTCGGTCAGTCCAATCCGCTGCGTAACGCTGGCCCGTTGACTTACTCTCGGCAGATTCAGCTCCGTCGGCTGGCTGCCGTTCTTGAACTGCGCACTTGCACTTCCTGCTAAACAGCCGAATCCCACCAACAAACAAAATGACACCCCGTAGATCTTGCGCATGGGCGCACCTTCCTTCCTGATTGCTATAACGCGGGTTCGACCGACCCCGTTTCCAAGGTTTGCCACCACATTCGCTCGCATAGACGTCTGCTGCCGCGAGGCGTAAGCACGTTTCCGCCTGGACGGAAGGCTGGCGTATAGTCAATTTAGGAGTCGCGGCATCGAATAAGAGCAAACCTAAATCTAAATCCAAGGTTACCTACGGGAATTTATGTCCACGGAACAGACACCCGCCACTCCCAAGAAAGCCGGCAAGCCAAAGTTTTCCTGGAAGCTATTGCCCGACGTATGGGCCCTGATCAAGCCTCGGCGGGGACTGCTGGCGTTGGGCCTCGTTCTGATGGCCATCAACCGCGTTTCCGGCCTGATTCTTCCCGCCACCACGAAGTATCTGGTCGACAACGTTTTCTTGAAGCATCAGGCGCGCCTTCTGACGCCGATCGTAGGCATCGTGCTCCTGGCCACCGCCATCCAGGGGGTGACCTCGTTCACGCTCACACAGTTGCTCTCTAAATCCGCGCAAAGAATGATCACCGAGCTTCGCCGTAAGGTACAGGCACACATCGGCCGGCTATCCATATCGTTTTACGACGCCAACAAAACTGGCGCACTCGTCTCGCGGATCATGTCGGACGTGGAAGGCGTGCGGAACCTGGTCGGCACGGGCCTGGTGGAATTGGTTGGCGGGCTCATGACTGCCCTGATTGCCCTCGTATACCTTTTGCGGACCAGCGTAAGCATGACGCTGGTGGCTTTTGGCGTTTTGCTGGCGTTTGGCGGCGCACTGAATAAAGCGTTTGCGACGATCCGGCCAATCTTCCGCGCGCGGTCCAAGATCACAGCGGAAGTAACGGGGCGGCTGACGGAATCACTCGGCGGTGTGCGCGTCGTTAAGGGCTATCACGCGGAAGCTCGAGAAGAAAAAGTCTTCTCCGCCGGCGTGCAAAGATTGCTCGACAATGTTCTTAAAACGCTGACTGCCACGTCAGTGATGGGTCTCTCGGCGGCGGTTCTCATGGGTATCGTGAGTGCCCTCATCATGCAGATCGGCGGTCGCAAAGTCGTTTCCGGCGAAATAACTCCAGGCACGTTTCTGACGTATACCGTCTTTCTTGGCTTCCTCATCGCGCCTATTTTTCAGATCGTTGCGATTGGAACCCAAATCACCGAAGCCCTTGCGGGACTCGAGCGCACCAGGGAAATCCTCAACGAAAAGCCGGAAGACGAACTCCCTGGGCGCACGGTCCATATGGAGCGGATCAACGGCCAAGTCGCATTCGAAGATGTAAATTTCTCTTACGATTCTGGCAAGCAGGTTCTTTTCGATGTCGGTTTCGAATCGCACCCGGGCACTGTGACTGCCCTGGTGGGTCCTTCTGGCGCGGGAAAATCCACCATCATCGGACTGATCGCGGCGTTCTACACACCGTTACGGGGCCGCGTTCTCGTCGACGGCATCGATCTCGCTCACGTGCGTCTCGATTCCTACCGCACGCAGCTCGGCGTCGTGCTGCAGGAGACCTTTCTCTTCGACGGAACGATTCGCGAAAACGTCGCCTTCGCGCGTCCGGAAGCCAGCGAAGAGGACATTCTCGCCGCCTGCCAAATCGCCCGCGTCGACGAATTCGCCGAAACCTTCGAGAAAAAGTACGACACCGTCGTTGGGGAACGCGGCGTACGTCTTTCCGGCGGGCAAAAGCAGCGAGTTTCCATCGCCCGCGCCATTCTCGCTGATCCACGCATCCTCATTCTCGATGAGGCCACTTCCAGCCTCGATTCCGAATCCGAAGCCCTAATCCAAGAAGGGTTGCGTTACTTGATGCGCGGCCGCACCACCTTCGTCATCGCGCACCGCCTATCCACCATCCGGCGCGCCGATCAGATTTTGGTCGTCGAGGCCGGCCGCATCATCGAGCGCGGTACGCATCAATCGCTCTATACCGCTGGCGGCCGTTACTTCGACCTCTACACAAAGCAGCACGGCATCGAGACAAATCTCTTTCTCGCCCCCGGTGAAGGCGATGCACCGTCGGAGGAAGCTGCTGCCCAACGAGAGGCGTCGCCTGACAATCAGGGCGACGGCGGGCTCTCCGGCGCGATCCGCATGATCCGCAGCCAGGACCGCGGCTGAACTATTCTAGGAAAGTTCGATAATCACGAGGGACACATCATCAGTGGCGGGGCCGTCTCGCCAAGCTGCCACGCGATTAAGAATTTGCTGCTTCATTTCTGGCAGAGGCAGGCCGGAAACGCCACGGACAATTTCCGCGAGGCCATCGATACCCAGCATTTCGCGACGGGCATTGAAATTTTCAGTCAAACCGTCGGTGTAGATCACTAAGCGGTCGCCTGCCTGCACCGGGGTTTCAACGGCCGCGCCGGCTTCCACGGCATTTTCGAACAGGCCGAGAACCATGCTTTTCGATTCCAAAAGTTGCGGCGCCTCACCCTGGCGAATAATCATCGCCGGCGGGTGCCCCGCACCGGCAAATCGAAGCGAACGGCAACTACGATCGAACCGCGCCGCAGCCATCGTGAAGTAAAATGCGGAACTCGCCAGGTTTTGCACGACGAAATGATTCAGATGTTGCAGCATGGATCCGAGCTCGGTGCCGCGCTCGATATGGGCCATTGTTTCCGAATAGATGCGGTTCGCGACAAGCGCGGAGCTTATACCATGCCCGGAAACGTCGCAAACGAGTACGTCCAGGCAATCGTCGCCGGGAATGACGAGGCCGTAATCTCCACCAATTGACCAGACCGGTTGATAATATGTCTCGACGAAAACGCTTCCCCATCTCAAGCTCTTTGGTGCCAGACTTTGCTGGACACGTTCCGCAAGCATGAGCTCTTCTTCGATTTGACGCTGGCGTGCCAATAATAATGAGTTGGCCTCGCGCAGATCCATCTCGGCGCGCTTCTGTTCACTTATGTCCGTGGCGGTGACCACTCCAAATGCGCCGCCGTCCGGATCATGTATTTGGCGGGATGTGACCACGACGGGCAAGCGCCCGCCCCCGGCTTGCGGAACATAAAACTCATAGCGTGCTTGTCCCCCGGTTTCCCGGCGCCCAATCAACTCGCGCAATTTCGGCACGTCCTCGGGCGGGTACAAGTCCGTTACTGTTCGGCGTAGAAGGTCTTCGGCCCGCAGTTGGATCATGTCGAGAAAAACAGAGTTTGCGAAAACGATTCGCCTAAGGCTGTCATTGAGGATGACGCCTTGATTAAGCGTCTCGAGGATGGTTCCGATTTGATCGAGCCATGCTTGTTGAGATGAGCCCAAAAATCCCTCCGCGCACAGGCCGGCTACTACTTTGACGGATGCGAAGTAAAATATTCGTCCAGACTGGCGCGGATTTCGCTGACCGCTCGTTGCACGTTCCTGTCGATCCCGGCAACGACAGCCGAGATATCCTTGCTGCTCACCGGTTCATCGTGCGAGTAGTAGTGTGTCCAAACCGTGCTTCCGGTTTTCATGTCGCGAAGCTCCAAATCCAGCGAGACGCGAGCCAGAATGGAACCCCCAGAAACCTCCCTAAAGTCGAACAGGGTGCCGTGCAGGAGGTAATCGCCGCTTCGTTCGCTGCTTAAGGAGTAGATCCCAGCGTAATGGCCGCTTGCGCGCAGCTCGCGTAATATCATTTGCTCGATCATTTCCGTGGGAGGCTCGGCCCAACGCTGATACTCATAGGTGCCCATTTGTTCGCCATTGGTGCCGTAAACGATGCGGTCTTCGCGATAGAGATGAGATGCTTTGAGGCGCCCAATGAGCAGGGTGATGGGCAACGGATCGGATGCTTTGGCCGAGCTGAGATCATTTGGCGGTTCAAGTTCGTAATATTTGGACGGCCGGGCGGCGCCGCAACCCGAGACAAACAAAACCGCGGTCCCCAGAAGCGCGGTGAGGACGATCCAGCTGGTTCCGAACAGACTTCGCGGGCACTTCCGATAGCGTTGGTGATTTTTGACCTGAACGGCAGGCAATTTTGTTTTGCTCACTGGGGTTCCCCCGGTTTATGCTCGCGCGGGGCGCTCGAGCGAATCAGTGTGTAAGGCCTGGTCTTGATGGTGTTGGTAAATTCTCTGAGGTTTTCCGTCACGTGGCGAAGGTTTTCCAGTAACTCGTCAATGTTCTCCGCGTTCACGTCCAACGTCTGATCAAGACGCCCGGTAAGATCCGTTACATTTCCCAACGATTTACGCAGCTCAATAACAGCCTTGCGAACATCGGCGCGATTTTCTCCGACCATCGAATCGATATGGTCGAGCGCTTGATTTGCTTCGTTCGAGGTTTTCCGCAGGTCCTGAATCAGCGGGTCCAACTTCTGGCTGAGCTCATCTATGTGCTTAAGCGTGGATCGGATTTGCGGTCGATTTTCCTCAATCATCCCCCGCGTGTTTGCAAGCGTGGCGCTGAGATTGGAACGATTTTGCGGGCTGAGCAGGTCGTTCATGCGATCTACCGTCGTTTTCAGCTCTGTCGCGCGGTCATTCAGTGTTCCGAGAAGCCGCCGGGCGTTCGGCGCGATGTCGTTAATTTCTTGAGTGATGGCGTTGAAATCTACATACGGATCAGAGGGCAAGAGCGAGCCCGTGGGCGCGACCGCCGATCCCGCGCCACCGGGGTAAATCTCCACATGGTTGTCGCCGAGCGGGCTCATGCTCATGATCTTGACGTGGCTATCGGTTTTGACCGGCAGATCCGATTGCACGTTGAAAGTGATCTCGACGCGGGAAGGATCTTTGGGATCGATGCGTAATTGTTGCACCGTGCCGACTTTGGGTCCGCCGGCGTATCGCACCGTGGAGCCAGGTTCGACTCCGCCGGCGAAAGAGAAGTACGCGTGATACGTCTTGACCGTTCGGCCGACCGCGCCGCTAATGGCGAAGACGGTGCCAACGAGCAATGCGCCAGCGACAATTACAAAAAGTCCTACAATAGCCTGTTCGCGTCGTTCCTTCATGAGGCCCCCTTGGTCCGCGCCACGCCAGGACTCGTGTGGCGGCGGTCTTCCGTCAGCATCTGGAGATAGTCCAATTCCTGCTCCACCGCGGGTTCTGCCACGCGATCGAAGAATTGGCGGACACGTGGCTGCTCGCTCGAACGCATTTCCCCGGTGGGACCAATCGCTACGACGTTCCCTTTATCGATCAGGACCATGCGATCCGCGATAAGGAAAGCGCTGGCTAACTCATGGGTGACTACGATGATGGTCATGTGGAACGCCTTCTTAAGCTCCAGGATCAATTGATCGATGCCCGCGGCGATGATCGGGTCGAGTCCCGCGGAAGGTTCGTCGAAAAAAAGTATTTCGGGGTCCATTGCAAGAGCGCGCGCCACTGCCGCGCGTTTCTTCATCCCGCCGCTCAATTGCGAGGGCATGTAATCTTCAAACCCCGACAACCCGACCTGGTCCAGCTTCAAGCGCACAATAATCTCGATTGTCGAAGCCTCAAGCTTGGTATGCTCGCGGAGTGGGAGTGCGACGTTTTCACCCACGGTCATCGAACCGAACAGCGCCCCGCCTTGAAAAGACATCCCGACCTTCTTGCGGATGTCATCCAATTCCGCGGAGGAAATGGTGGCGATGTCGCGGCCTCTGATCCAGATTTGTCCCTGACTGGGCCGCTCGAGGCCCACAAGAGTACGTAGAAGCGTACTCTTACCGGAGCCCGAGCCTCCAAGAATCACCAGGGTTTCGCCGCGCTGCACGTCAAAGTTGATGCCGTGAAGAATCTCACGCTCGCCGTATTGTACGCGGAGGTCGCGCAGGGAGATCATCGAGCCTGTCTGCTGTGTATCTTGAATCGCTGATTCCACGGCTAAGCTCTCCCAAACCGCTAGCGGCCACTAACAAAGAAAAACAGAGCGGTGAAAACCAGATCGACAACGATCACCAGGAATATCGACATGACGACTGCCCTGGTGGTTGAGCGCCCGACCTCTTCCGCGCCGGCTCCCGTCGAAAGGCCTTCGTAGCACCCAACCGCGGTGATGGTCATGCCAAACATCACGCTCTTGATGAGTCCGGTGGTGACGTCGCGCAAGAAGAGTGAGTCGATCGATGCCTGAATGTAGCGAACAAAGGTGAAATCAGCCTGAGCCACGCCGAAAAAAGAGCCTCCGAGAATCCCCATGGCGTTAGCCCAGACAGTGAGGCACGGGAGCATAAGAGTCATGGCCAGGAATTTTGGCGTCACCAGGAAGTGGACCGGATCGATGGCCATCGTCTCCAGCGCGTCAATCTCTTCGGTCACTTTCATGGTTCCGATTTCCGCGGCAAACGCCGAGCCAGACCGCCCTATAACCAGAATCGCGGTGATAAGCGGCCCAAGCTCACGCGTCATCGAGAGGGCCACGGCGGTTGCGACATAACTGATGGCGCCGAATCTCCGAAGTTCGTAAGCGGCTTGAAGAGCCAAAATCAATCCGATGAAAAACGTAATGAGGGAAAGAATCGGCAACGCTCGAACGCCCACAGCCATCGCTTGCGACACGGCGCTCTGCAACCGGAGACGTTTTCCGCGGAATGGCCCAAGGAACGTGAAATAAGCGGCGCGTCCACCGAGTGACGCAAGGGCGCCGACATAGCCGAGGCTATTAAGAACGGCGCCGCCAACCTGAGAGGTTATTTCCACGGTGAACTCATGAATTCAACTGGCGCGCATTTTCGGTAACATCAGGACGCGAGCGCTTGCTCTTCGGTGTCGTATATTTCAAAGACTCTCACGAGTCTTGACAACTGGAGCACTTCGCGGGCAATGGTGCTGAGTCCATACAGCATAAAACGCGCCCCTGTATCGCGAGAAGCTTTAAGGCCCTCCACAAGGGAAGCCACGCCAGAGCTGTCGATATATCGTACTTCCTTCAAATTGAGGGCCACTCGGGGGATGCGATTCTCCCTCAATTCGCGGAGCAACGCCTTCCGCACTTCCGGAGAACTAGATAGATCGATATCACCGGATACGTCAAGAATTGTCGTTTTGTCAATTCGCCGCACGGAGATCTGCACGTTCATCTCTCCTTTAGTGGCCTGGGGTCGAAGCCCGAGGCTGAAGGTATTTCACGAGGCGCAGCTGATTTGCGCCGTTTGCCCTGGTGAATTCCATGCTATCTATACTTTGCCGGATATAATGTAACCCCAATCCGCCTGGCCTAACTTCCCCTAATGGACGCCCCCGCATTTTTTCTGGATCCGCCGGAGCGCCCTGATCTTTAAGGATAATTTCCAGGCCCTCGCCGTGTTGACCCTCGCCTGCCCGTTGTGCCCGGTAGCAAGCCAGCTCGATCGGCTGATCCCGCTGATTGCCATAAGCATGGCGAATGATATTGGTTAAAGCTTCATCGACGGCACGAGTGACCGACCGGCACTCGGATGCAGGAAATCCCATTTTTTCCGTAAGCTTCTCCATCGCACCTCGCACTGCGCAGAGCATTTCCGGGTTACTCTGCAACTCGAGCTTCAAGAGCATTTCCTGGCGCTTCAATGTAAAGAACTTCCTTCGCGTTTAAACGCGCACGTTGAAATCAGATTGGTCACCCGGGTTGTACCGAAGGGCTGCCCCATCCCCAAGCACCAAGAAGAGAACCCGGTAACGATGGCTAAAAGGCGGGGTATATGTCAAGTCGATAGGCCGGAATTTCTCTCCGGTCTATCGTCTCGAAGCGTTCCAAAACTTCCGCGCAATTGTCCCAAATCATTATAAAATTGGAGCGTTAGAAAACGTGGGGCCCGTAGCTCAGCGGTTAGAGCAGCGGACTCATAATGCCCACGGACGCATCCCGCAACACCGCGTACCAAAACGCAACGCGGGGAAAATCGCCAGCAATTACGCATGTTTCGTGAGGTTCGCTGCTCGCAGCAGCGAGCATGGTGGCGAAGCAAGAAGAAAACCCGACTGACACCAGAATTGACACCACCTTGCGGTGCAAAGGGACGTCACGGGTCTGAGGCAAGCCGGGGGTACTCGCCCCATAGGGGTAGTCGCTAGGGACTCCTATAGTGCCTAGCAGAGTACTGAAACCAACATGTCCGGCAATGCGAGTTGCCCGTCACTCGGGCTGAAATGATAAAGGGCCCTCCCGAGCAGCGACCCTCTCAATTTACGGCTTTAAAGCCCTTCGCGGTTGACGAGCCGAGTGATTGTCGCAAACAGTACGCTCACCGATATTCCGCACATCAAGACGCCAACGATGCTCTCCAGCGGCCCTAGCATGCGCCAGTTAGAAGGTAGGACTGCGTCGCCATACCCCACAGTGGCATAGCTGCCCGCCGAAAAATAAATAGCGGATTCCCAAGACGAGAAACAAAGCCGGCGATAGCAACTCGCCCAGAATAGAATCAACACTCCATGCAGAACAATTACCGCGCCTGTGAGTCGCACAACCAGCACAGCAGAGCGAAACGGCCCAAGTCTGTGGAGATCACCGGCTACGGCGCGTCTGACCCACTGTATGAGCACCGCGAGCCCAAGCACACTGCAGCCAGAGCGTAAGTATTAGCAGAAGGACCGCTGTGCCGATTTCACGAAACAAGGTCATCGTTCAAACAAGCGCAGAGTGAACCCAACTGGGTCGCTGTCGCCGGTTTAGTTTTCATTGACCAGTCGAGTCAAAGAATGTGAACCACAAATAGTGCAGCGCATTAGCGAACTTCGGCGATGACGAGAGAAACGTCGTCGGCTAAGGGTCCATCCCTCCACGCGCGAACGCCATCGACGATCGCTTTTCGCATTTCCGGGAGTGGCAGCTTTGCGGCTTGGAGGACTAAGTTTGCAAGGCCGTCCACGCCGAGCATGTCGTCGGCGGCGTTGAATACTTCCACCAGACCGTCGGTGTAGAGAACGAACCTGTCGCCGGAATCGAGCTCGATTTCCTCCGCGGCCTCGGACGGAGCGATCTCCGAAAGGCAGCCGAGGATGCCGTTCTGGGATTCGAGTAAGCGAAGACCGCGTTTCGAGACGAGCATTGCCGGCGGGTGGCCGCCGGAGGCAAAGGTCAGGCGACGCCCGCGCTGACTGAAATGTCCCGCAGCCATAGTGAGATAAAAACCGTCGGTTGCGATCTGGGTGGACACGAAGTCATGAATATGCCGCAGCAACCTGCCAGGACCAGTTACGCGTTCGAGCTCGTGCAAGATTTCCGAGTAGATGCGGCTGGCCACAAGGGCGGGGCCGATACCATTTCCGGTAACGTCGCAAACCGTGATATTGAGCACATCGTGGCTGTTCGGACGCACAATGCCGAAGTCACCCCCTATGGTACGCGCAGGGCTATAGTAGGCGTCGACGGAGAGATCGTTCCAAACCAAGCTTCGTGGTGCGAGTGATTGTTGTATGCGCGAGGCGAGAGCCAATTCGGCGTCAATTTCCTGTTGGCGGTCCACCAAGAGCGAGTTGGTCTCACGAAGTTGTTGTTCGACGCGCTTCTGCGCGGTGATGTCGGTCACGATAACCAGGTGATATTTGTGTCCGTCGCGACCCTCAATAACACGTCCGCTGAAGATCGCGGGAATCTTTTGGCCATCCTTGCGTGGAAGGTAAAACTCATAACGATGATGCCCGTAGCGCAGATCCCATTCGTGCTGTCGCACGATGAACGGAAGATCTTCCGCCGGGAAGATCGCATCGGGAGTACGGCCCAGGATTTCTGCACGATCATACTGCCAGAGCCGCACCAAGGCTTCGTTGGCGAAAATCACCCGCAGGTGGTCGTCTGCGATGGCTACACCTTCGTTGAGTTCTTCCAAAATATTTTCCATTTGCCAGAGCCATTGCGGAGTCTGGATGTTCGTGTCAGGCATAGGCTTGCTCAGGCCACAGCAACGTCGCCGCCCTCGCCCGGCTCATTCTTGGCAAGGAAGAAGCACAATAGAAACATCAGCCCGGAGGTCGCTGCGAGGAGCCAGTAAATATCAACGTAAGAGAGGGCCTGCGCCTGTGTAATCACCATGCTGTACATCCTGGCCAGCGCCTGTTGGCGGGCGGAGTGCATGGTTAGACCGACATGTGTCAGACGGTTCGCCAAGCCTGCGACGGCCGCATCGAACCGATGAGAGCGTGTGTACTCGGCGAGAACGGACTGATGGTATTGACCTCGGCGTGCAAGCAACGTCGTTACAGCCGAGGTTCCTACGCTCTGCCCGATATTGCGCGTGAAGTTGATCAAACCGGCCGCAGCGTTGCTTTTCGACTCCGGCAGGCCGACATAGGCAGCCATCGTGAGCGGAACGAATAAAAATCCAACCGGCAGGTACTGCCAAATGCGCATCCACGCGGCAGAACGAAAGCTGATGAGTAGATCGATGTGTTTGCATGAGAAATACATGGCCACAGCGAGTGCGATCCAGCCGAAAGCGAGAAGGTGCCGGGCTTGAAAGTGTCCAGCGAGGCGCCCGACCACCGGTAAAAGAAAGACCAGAAGAATAGCCGCCATCGAGATGACCATGCCGGCCTTTTGCGCCGTGTAACCCATGAGCGTTTGCAAAAACTGGGGAAGAAGGACGGTTGAACTGAACAGAACGGCGCCGAGCATGAACATCATCAGGTTGCAGCTTGCAAAATTAAACATTTTGAACAGACGGACATCCACGATGGGTTCCTTGTGGCGCCACTCCCAGATAACGAGGGACACCAAACCGACGGCGGCAAGAATGATCAGTGTGGTAATGAACCGCGACCCGAACCAATCGTCCTCTTGTCCTTTGTCGAGCGCAACCTGGAGAGCACCTACGCCGACGGCGAGAAGGCCAAACCCAATGTAGTCGAATTTCGCAATGGTAGCTTTCAGACGGGACAAGTAGGGTGGATCTTCGAGTAGCTGAGAAACCAGCAAGACGGCCAGAATTCCCACGGGAACGTTAATATAAAAAATCCAGCGCCAGGAATAGTTATCTGTAATCCAGCCGCCCAGCGTAGGACCAATGGCGGGTCCACAGATGACAGTGATTCCGTACAATGCAAAGGCCAACCCACGTTTCTCCGGCGGGAAAGTGTCCGCCAGGATTGCCTGCGTCATCGGCTGCAGTCCTCCACCGAAGGCCCCTTGCAGCACTCGGAAAAGAAGCAGCAGTCCGAGGCTCGGCGCGACGCCGCACAAAAACGAGCTAACTGTAAAAAAAGCGACGCACATCAGGAAGAAGCGCTTGCGTCCGAGCCAGCCAACGAGGAAACCGCTGATCGGAAGCACAACGGCGTTCGACACCAGATAACTGGTCAAGACCCACGTGCTCTCATCATTGCTCGCGCCCATGCTGCCAGCGATGTGCGGAAGAGCCACGTTGGCAATGCTGGTATCGAGCGCCTCCATGAACGCAGCCAGCGAAACCGCTACGCCGATGATCCACGGATTGACCTTGGGCTGGTAGACGGCTTCATCGCCGGTAACAGAACCGGACGCGCTCATCGCACCCTCACATCCGGTTCGACCGACAGGCCTGGCTTCAACAGTCCCCCTGCATTGAAATCCTGTCCCTCCGTGCGGTCGAAATCGATGCGCACCGGCACCCTCTGCACGACCTTCACGTAATTGCCTGTCGCGTTCTCCGGAGGCAGTAGACTAAAAACCGACCCCGTGCCGCCGCCCATGTTGGACACGTGTCCGTACCACGCTCGCCCGTAGGCATCCACCTTGATTTTCACGCGCTGCCCGGGTTGCATATGCTCGAGCTGCGTTTCCTTGAAATTGGCGGTAACCCAGACGTCATCGAGCGGCGCAACTTCCAGCATCTCTTGGCCGATACTCACGTTCTGACCGACTTCAGCGCTCTTCTTTCCAATGATTCCCGTAACCGGTGAGCGAATGATGGTGTAGCTGAAATTCAGCTGCGCTTGGGCCAATTGAGCGCGGCGTTGGTCAACCTGCGCATCCGCGGCGTCCGCCTGGGCGCGCCTCAGAGATACCTGTTGCGGCGCGGTTTGCGCGCTGCGCAGATCAGCCTTGGACTGCAAGAGTTTCCCTTCGGCCTGACGCACGGCCTGCTCGGCGGCCAGCAGTGCGGCGGCCACTGAAGTGACTGCGGCCCGGTTTGCCGTCGCTGTCGCGACCGCCTGATCGTATTGCTGGCGGGAGATATCTTCTTTCGCCACGAGTTGTTTGGCGCGTTCGAGGTCTGCATCACTCTTGACAGCATTAGCCTCGGCCTGCGTCAGCGCAGCCTTAGCCGACTCGTAGTTTTGCTCGGCCGCCCGGAGCCCCGCCTCTGCGTTGACCACGGCGGTCTGCGCGGAATCGAGATTGCTTTGGGTCGTCACCGAGGTGATGGGCACGTACCAGTGGGAGCTCGTGGCACTGGCTTGCGCGTCTGCCAGCGCTGCCTGGGCCTGAATCAAGGCAATCTTGTAATCTTCGGGATCGATGATCACGAGCACGTCGCCCTCATGAACCAGTTGGCCCTCGACGAAATTCACTTTCATCACTTGGCCGTTAATGCGGGCACTCAAGGGCATCACGTGCCCGTCCACCTGAGCATCGTCGGTGTCTTCGTAGCGAAAAGCATTCCACGCGAAATAGGCGGCTACCATGGCAACCACGATCACAGCCGAAATCACGACGACTTTCTTGCGCCGGCTTGTTGAGGGTTTGTCGGTGCTCTCTTTCGACGGCGAACCGGCTTTATCGTCCGCAAGATTAATTGTTGGCTTTTCATCAGGTTCCATGGTTTGCGCACCATTGTTGTTCGGCATTACTTTGCTCCTAGATATTGTTCGTAATTCGTGGTGCTACTCCGAGTGCACGAGCCAGCGAAAGTTTTGAGAAGTTGTGGTTGTAGAGGCTGGTTATGTATTGATTGTTGGCGCTGGCGAGAACCTGCTCGGCCTGGACGACTTCAACGCTGTCAGTTACTCCAGAAGTGAAGCGATCCTTCGACCGAGCAAGGCTCTCATTGGCAAGTTCGACGTTCTGTTTCGCAACCGCGACTTGTTCTTTGGCCGCATTGAGATTGAGAAAGGCCGTTCGCACGTCATAGTCAATCTGCCCGCGGATGTTTTCAGCTTCGGCCTTTCTTTGACGCAATTCTGCTTCGGCTTGCGTGATATCACCTTTAATCCGTCCGCCGGTGAAGAGGGGAACCCTGATCCCCGCCTGAAACGTGAAATCTCCGTGCGAGTGACCAAAGGTTGGCCCAATATCGCCGTAGCTACCGTTAGCGGCCACAGTCGGATACCGTTCGCCTTTAGCAGCAGAAAGGGTTTGCGCAGCAGCTTTTTGGGAATCGAGAGCGGAACGGAAATCGCTGCGCGATTTGAACGCAACTTGCAGGGCGTCGTCGACGCTCAGCGGAGTGATGTCGGAATAGGGGAGTGTGTCGGCCAGCTCAAACTCCTGCCCTAGCGGCAGTCCGATCGCACGCCCAAGGGCTAGTTTTGCAACGGCGAAGTTGTTGCGGGCTATGCTTAGGTTGTACTCCTCCGTGTGCAACTGAACTTCGGTGCGCGTTGCGTCGATTCGTGGTGCCGTACCAGCCTGCACCTGATCGACCGCGCGATCGTAAAGAGCTCTCGCATTCTGTACCTGGGCTTCTTGCGCCTTAATTCGAGAGTCTGCCTCGATGATCCGCAAATAGGCGTTGCCTACCGTGAGCGTGACCACATCCAGGATGTCCTGATAACTGAGTTGCGCGGCCTGTTCAGCAGTGCGCGCTGAGCGAAACCGCTGGATGGATTCATAGCTGAAGAGTGTTTGGTTGATACTCGCGTCCACAGAGCTGTAGCTGAATGGTCCAACAACGGTGGGAATTCCTGTTTTTAGCCCGTTGAGCCCGAAGGTCGCGAGGTTCACCTGCTGGACGTTCTCCGAAGCGCCTGCGCTTACCTGCGGCAGCAGATTGCTAAGCGCGAGTAGCCGCTGACCGCGAGCGATCTGAGCGTTTTGTCCGCTTTCGATCGCTCCGAGGTTGTATCGCAACGCCATATTTATAGCGTCGCGGAGAGCCAAGTGGAGAACTTGATCGCTGGCAAGCCCGCTCGGCACGCTTCCGGTGACCGCAGTGTTCTGCGCTTTGGCGGTTGCGCCGCCAATGAGGACGGCGAATACGGCTACCACAGCCGCAAAGAGAAATCCGGTAAGCCGGTTGAGGACCGAGCCTTTGCCTTTGATGGTTAATTGCTTAAGACCGTATTTGATGTAGGTACCAATGGCAATGCATTGCGCTCCAAAGCGGACGGCGAGTGCTGCTATCGCCGCCGCAAGGAAAAATCCGGCGAGCCGTTTGAGGAACGAGCCTTTACCTTTGGCGGTCAATTGTTCAAGAACACGTTTGATGAAGACACTAGTGGCGATGCATTGTGCTCCTTGCCTCACCATGGCGCGCAGAAGCCGCTTGCCGCTCTTGTCGACGAACGTGATTTCTTTCAGATCTACGATGCAAGCACGCTCCTTAGCTGTCCGATGATTCCTCTTCCAGCTTGTCCTCAGTTCTCGAACCCAGGGCTCAGTGAGGCGGCCCTCTAGAATCCATTTCTCTTCCGTGGGTATTTCACTAAAGCTGATCTTCAACATGTTGTTTTCCTCACAGACCAGAAGCGTTGCAGAGCTGACGTTGCGGAATGTGCTCGGCGGTATCGCGTATACCTGTAGTGTCTTTCCCACGCGTCGAATTGGACCTCAGATAACGGCTCAATCCTTCCCGTAATTTCTTTCTCGCATGGAAGAGCCGTGCTTTGACGGAGGCGACCGATACACCCATGCGCCGGGCGGTCTCCTCAGTCGATAACTCCCCAAGGTCCCGCAGCTCGATGGTTTTCCGCATTCCCGGTCGCAAATTCCGAAGCGTCTCTGACAGGATTTGCACTCTCTCCCGCCGCAAGTAACTGGTTTCTGGGTCCGGACTTGCATCGGGTATCTCCATTGCTGACGCAGCGCCTCCTTGGTCGTGTGGATCGTCGACGGGTATCTCGCGCAGCGCGCGGCCATGGCGCAGTAACATCAGGGATTCGTTGATAGCGATCCGCGTTAACCAGGTGGAGAAGGAGGATTTCCCTTCGAACTTGTGCAAATGGACGAAAGCCTTTTGGAAGCTTTGCTGGACAATGTCTTCCGCGTCCTCCCGGACGCGTGCGTATCGCAGTACAACACGAAGGGTCTTTTGCCGGTGACGTTTGAAGAGAGTTTCAAACGCCTGTTCGTCTCCGTTCTTGGCGGCAACGACAAGCATTTGTTCCGGTGCAGCATCAGTCAGGCGAGTCATAGTTGGTTCTGCTTTGTGGTTCATAGCGAACCTCCTGATTAGCTATGTGGCAGCGAAGGGCGAGCCCAGAGTCTTGAACATTGCCTTTCCGCTACATGCGGAATAAAGGCAAGACCCGCGCCAAACCTACAAGGCCGTAAGTCGCTGAATTTTCAGGAGAAGACGACGGAAGTCGAAAATGTCGAGGTTGAAGAAGTCGAAAGAGTTGAAAGTGTCGAAGCTGGCGAAGCGACTCGGAATGGTTGCTATAAGTAGGAAGGCTAGCCGCGACTCATGGACCAGCATTTCGGGAGTCGAATCCTTGGGGGAGCCAATCTTTCTAGCTATTTGCGGTCAAGATTTGCGGGTCCCATTCATTCCTGGATGCCGAGACCCCAGGGTCACTTAATGGGATCATCGAGTCCAAGAAATCTGCGGAGCGGTGGAACGTGATAAACGATAGAAACCGCGAATGGAGCGATGGTCCAAACCAGCAAAAGTCCCAAACTCAACAAGACTACGATCTCGTGCACATCACTTCGATGCGCAAAACGCGCACGAGTTTAATTTTTTAACTCTCGCCGGCCTGTCGACAGAGGACCAGGGAGAGCCGGTCCGACCAAAACACCATCGTGCCAATCGCAAGCAGGTGCTTTCGAATCGGGCGAGCATATTGCAGCGCAGACAATATTCATTTCTTGCGGGCGACCGTTTCAGGACCTGCTTCGTGAATGGGTTCCGGAGAAGACTGCGGAAAATTACTAGCGTTTCTCCCCACTGATGGTTTGAGGTGGCTCCTCTTCCGCCTTGCCCCAACTGGAATCGGGGTTGTATTCCTGCATGGCCTTCCCGAGCGCTTCGGTCTTCTTTCCCAGGTCCTTCTGATAGACAACGCCATCTTGGTTCACGATAAACGTCATCACGCCGGACGAGCGGTATTCGGCGGGATAGGCCACGAACGCGAAGCCCTCGGTCATTTTGCCGTTCACGATGTAGCTCTTTGCTCCGTCGGGGGCATGCTTCCCTTGGCGCGCCAGAGAATGAAAGAAATAGCCTCGGTAAGGAGTTGACGGGGCGTCTTTGCCTTTGGCGTAGCCCTCAGCGACGGCGGAAGCAACCAGTGGTCCGATTGGGCTCTGCGGCTCACTGTCCGAGACTGTCCAATAAAGGCCATTGTGTTGGCCTTCATCACTGAAGATTTGTTTGGCGTACTCATTGTGCTGCATCGCGTAGTATTCCTTTTGCGCGGCTAGAAGCTCCTGGCAAACGCGGATGGCTGAGTACTCGTTACGGCCAATTCGGCGGAACAAGACCTCTCTCTTCCCCGCTTCGGTGTCGAAAAACCACACATTCCCCTTCATTACCAGCGGTATGGGCGTTGGCCAGTTTTCCGCGCCGATATACAAGGTGACGGAGCCATCGGGTTCTCTGAAGAAGCGATGCATCTCCTGGTACTTGCGCACGAAGTTCGCGTGGCTCTCGGCGTCTTCGATCGGGTCACCCGAAGATACGATTTGCTTGGCGTCCGGCCCGAGAATCTCGAGCATCGCTTTTTCGTCGTTGCTCTGCAATATGGCGACAAAACCTTTGCTCGCTTCTTCCGGCGACGAGAATGTTTTCTGGCTTTTTTGCTGAGCCGCGGAACCGGCTGCCAAGCAAGCGAGCAGCAGCGTCGCGATCGCGGCGGTCTTCAGAAGATCAGACAACTCGCTTGCTTTGCACTTCGACTTCGTTTGTCGCATCGTATAGTTCTCCTGTTCTGAATATGACAAATGAATAGCAGCCCAATTCAAAGCTGAGTGGACTCAGTGGCGCCCGCCGCGAAAACCGCCTCCCCCGTGAAAACCGCCTCCGCCGCCGAAGCTGGCGCTCCCGCGCGACGAAAAATTCCGTTCCTCACCGCCACGGCCGAATCCGCTGAAGGCGCCGGAGCGAACACCACTCTGGCCGCGAGGCTCGGCGTAGCCGCGAGCAGCCCCGTGGTCGCCGCCGAAAGGCTGTGGCGTTGTTCTGGGACGGTTGTCAACCCCGCGCGCGCCCTCTCCTTCCCGGCCGGAAGGCTGTGGCGTTCTTTCAGCACGGTTGTAATCACCGCGGGCGCGTTCGCCTCGATAGAATCGGTCGCGGTTATAAAACGTCCTGCTTTGCGAGTAAAATCGCTCGTGGTCGTGGACCGCGTAATGGTGGTGCCAATCGCATCCCCAGTGGTGCCAGCCCCATCCGTATCCTCCAAAGAAGCCGATGCCGAACCCAACTCCGAAGGAGAGTGAGGGGCCGTCATACCAAATGCCCGGATAGGGATACCAGCCCGGCCAAGCGACAATCGGACCTCCGTAAACAACCCAGGGATCGTACGCAGGAACGTAGATGATTTCCGGGCTGACTGGTTCAATCTCGATGTCGGAGTCGTCCGTCACTACAGTTTGTTGCGGCGTGGAGTTAAGATGGCCCGCTTGTTGCGCGCGGCGGCGCATCACTTGAAGGGCGTCCATCACGCCCTGTTCTTGATTGTAGTAAGCGTCGCCGAGGGACGAGGTCCACGAGAGGTTTTTGTCCATGTTGCCGAGGACGGACGGAAACGCAACGAGTGCTTTGATGCTCGGGTCCCAAGGCAGTTGATCCACTGCTTGGCCCAAAGGGTCGCCTTTCAAATCAGGATGCGACTGCACCCACCGGTCGGCGTCGACAACCTGTTCGGGAAACGTCGAGGCCGCCAGTATTTGCGCTACGAGTGAATCGGGATAGAGGGCAATGGGCGCCACCAATTCTTGTAATTGTTCTGGAGTTTGTTCCTGGTACGGCGGTCCGGACGGGGTCTGCAGCGGACCTAGCTGTTCCTGAGCGACGAGACTTTGGGGGTATGCCGCGAACAACAAAACTAGTGCCAGCACCGATGCCAGAAAAAAGGACTGAGCTTGCCGCGCAGCGTACAGCGTCGATAATTCTGAGGCGCGTCCTTGAGAGTTCACGCTGCTGAGTTTTCTCTGAAGAGGCATGTCCATTCGGCTCCTACTTGATAGATGTGAATTCACTCGAACGTTCCAATGTTTTTATGGTTGCCCGCTGAAACTATGGCGCGTCGCGGTGCGCGAGAATCTTCTGGTATTCGAAGCATAATGGACCTAGTCTTTGCAGACTTTTGACTTCTACTTCTGTTTAGGAGGGTAGTTCCTCAGCAATTTCGCCATGGCTTTGTCCAGCTTTTTCATGTGCTTTTCGTGGTCTGAGCCGGTGTCAATTGTGTTGGTCGCACTTCCAGTCCAGACGAGCTGCTTCCTTCCTGGGTCGTACATGTCAAGAACTAGGGTCCCGACACTGATCGTCGAACTAGTCCACGATCCAGAGGCCATACCGAAGGCTCGCGAGCCTTCGACATCCCATTGTGTTTCCTGCTGGACGGCGGTCTGGTAGCCGATATAAAGATCCGCTTTGTCGCCATCAGTTTTGGTCATCCCTTTCGCCGCCAGTTGTGAGTCGATAGCCTGCTTGATTTCTGCGTCCATGATCTGGTCGGGGTGAGCGCCCCCGATGTTCACCCACTTATAGGTGTGGTATTTCGAGAAATCTGCCCCCGGCATGGAGTTATAGCGCACGTCTTGCGCGGCTAACGTCCCCGCTGTTACCAACATAAGCGCTACGACCAGTGCCGACGAAAGCAGTTTCCCGTTTTGCTGAATTCGCATTTGTGTCTCCTTTAGCATCATCTTTCCTGTTACTCGCAAGAGCTATTGTTGTACTTTTCTTGGAGCTCGCGGTCCGCCTGCAACCACTCATCCAAGTAGTTGTCCATGTCGCAAACGTGATCGCCACGTTCGTTGTGAATCTCTCGCGCCCGCCGATGGATTTCGTCCAGAGTTGGGACGTTCTTACCCATTTCTTCCGGAACGCCCGACCCGACACCTCTCGGCCGCGTGTTCTGAGCATTCGTGGCCAGATTTTGCGCGTTCATGTTCTTTTCTCCTTTCCAAAGTGTTCTTTGACCTCGACCGGCCGGCTCCGGTCACCAAATCCCAAGTCGGGACAATCGGGACCCCTCCCAATGGGCGGTCTCGCCGCTTTAGAAACCAATGACAATGCTGGCGGAGAGCTGAGCTGAGCGCGTCGTCGCACCGGAACATAGAGTTGCTAATCCCAAACTCAGCTCCCTCGTGACTTCTACTTCTGTTTGGGCGGATAGTTCTTCAGTAATTTCGCCATGGCCTTGTCCAGGTTTTTCATGTGCTTTTCGTGGTTTGAGCCGGGGTCAATTGTCTTGGTCGCGCGTCCGGTCCAGACGAGCTGTTTCGTTTCGGGGTCATAGATGTCAAGAACTAGAGTGCCGACACTGATCGTGGAACTAGTCCACGATCCCGTGGCCATCCCGAAGGCTCGTGAGCCCCAGGTATCCCATTGTGTTTCCTGATTGACGGCGGTTTGGTAGCCAATATAAAGATCAGCCTTGTCGCTATCGGTTTTGGTCAGCCCTTTCGACACCAGTTGTGAGTCCACAGCCTGCTTGATTTCCGCGTCCATAATCTGGTCCGGGTGACCACCACGGATGTCCACCCATTTATACGTTCGATATTTCGAGAAATCTGTTCTCGGCATAAAGTTGTACCGCACGTCTTGCGCGGCCAACGTCCCCGCTGCTACCAATAACAATGCTACGACCAGTGCCGATGAAAAGTGTTTCCCGTTGTGTTGTACTCGCATTTGGGCCTCCTTCAGCTCCGTCTTACTGTGCAGAGTACTTGTTGTACCTTTCCCGGAGCTCGCGTTCCGCCTGCAGCCAGTCTTCTAGCTCACAACCGTGTATTCCGCCACGTTCCATATAGATCTCGAATGCTCGTTGCCGGATCTCCTCTGTGGATGGCGAGCTCCTTCTTCCCAGTTCTACGTTGTCTGATTGGAATATGATGCTCGGCCTAGACTCAGCATTCCGTACTGCAGCCCGTTTCATTGCTTCGTTCCTCCTTGAAAACATTCTCCTTCGATTTCTGCAACTTTCCGGCCAAAGCCTTGGGCCAAGTGCGCTGCCGCGCCGGAATGCAGAGACCCCAATCCAAAGCTGCGCTGCGAAAACGCGATTCAGTGATGATACGTGGTGCCCATGAAACCGTCTGGGCCGCTGAAGCAGAGAAAACCCAGAATCGCCAATGTTGCGATCAACAGAAACGTGTTCATCACTTCCTCCTTTTGGCGGCCGGCCCAACCTCATGCGCTGCACGCCAAGGGATCTTATGAATTCAGGTTGAAGTGCACCTGCACTTGCAACTCAATTGAAACCGGCTGACCGTTCAAAGTAGTCGGCTCATACTTCCACTGCAGCACGGCCTTCAGCGCCGCATCGATCAGCAGCGGATGTCCGCTCACTATGCGTGCTTGGACGACATTCCCGTGTTCATCAATCACCGCATCGACAACCACCGTGCCCCCAATGTGCGCGTCTCGCGCGAGCGGCGGATACGCTGGATTCACGGAATACGTCAGGCGCGGCGCTTTGACATTCCCGCCGACAGGCACGACTTTCTGCACCGGCGGCGCCGCCGGAGGTGGTGTCGGCACTACCGTTCCCGTTCCTCCCAAGACACCGCCAACTACTCCGCCAATCACTCCGCCCGGAACACCTCCAGGGACGCCTCCCAAATCAGGAACTGCTTCGGCGACGTCGTCCGATCCTGAGGGGACGTTCTTCGGAATCGCGGTGGGTGCTGTCAGTTCTTGTAACGCGTAGTTCAACTTTGCTTTTGGGCGCGTAATATGTGGAGCGACTGGACCCCCCGCAGGCGCCGGGGGTGGCGGTGGAGCAACCAGTGGGATTTCGTGATATTCGTTCAGGTGAATTGTCCCCGTGGTGTAAAGCGGCACGATGATCAGCGCCGCGACAATCACAAAGTGAAATCCCATGGCGCTGAGCCACTTCAGAGGGCTCCTGCGCGTCTGCTGTGTAGTGGGCATCTCCAACAAAGCATTCAGAAAAACGTCGTTCTTCACGGTCGGAGCGAGACGGAGCGATCCTGCCGCCTTTCTAGCCTGTGCGTCTTGCATGGGACCAAAAATCGAAATCCGATGAACGGCCATAACTCCCTCCTAAAAACCGCGCGAGTCGCTTCGCAAATTTGCTCTTGGATTGCGAACTAACCTCTTGCACATATGAATCTCGGTGCCTCCCTGTTCGAACGAGACCTCGTCCATCGCCAACTTCATGAAATGAATGCCGCGTCCGTGATCCTTTTCGAGATTTTCGACAGCCACGGGATCGGGAACGGTGCGCGGATCAAACCCTTGACCCTGGTCTGAGACGATCAGCGAGATTCCCTCCCCGACCTTGCAGCTGCAGCGGACGTGAACTAACTTGTGGGCATCCAGCCGATTGCCATGAACGACTGCGTTGTTCAGAGCTTCCCGGAGCGCCAGTTCTACAGCGCTTTCCTCGCCCGCGATGCAATGCGACCCTTCGATGAGCCGCATCAACCGTTCCACCAGCGGCGAGATCGCCTTAATTTCGCTCTGCATCCAAGCGTCGATTTCGAGTAAGGAACCTGCACCTCGGCCGGCAAACGCTGGCCGAAGATTTGCTTTCACATTCACTGAGCGTCCGTTATTCATGACAGCACCTTCCGGTCAGCTATGCGCCAGCCAAAGGCCATAGCGCACGGAATCCAACAGTCCAAATCCCTTGCGATACCGCAGAACGCGGTACCACTTGTTCCACTTGCGGATGAACATGAGAACCGGTGACATAGCGCCCCCTCTCTTCTGCATTGCGTTCTTACACGTCCGGTAAGGGCAAGACACGCGCCAAACTGACAAGATCGTAAGTCGCTGAATTTTCAGGAGAAGACGGCAGAAGTCGAAAATGTCGAGGTTGAAGAAGTCGAAAGAGTGGAAAGTGTCGACGTGATTCGGATGGCTGTGAAAAAGAGGGAACCGCGACTCAGGTATATCGCTTCGCATAGATGCCGAGCTGTCTGTGTTCGTCGCCAAAATTGCAGGGCGCAAAGGGCGTCGGACCAGCCGATACCTACTATTGCCAGTCATCTCTCTGGCTCCTGAACATTTCTGCGAATCTTGCAAGCGAGCCGTTTCATGACGTGTTTTGTGAACACGCCCGAGGAGCGGAACCTGACCCCTTCTTGCATCAGCTCAAGCAGTACCTTTTGTCCGTCTTCGCTGATGCAGGTCACGTTCCTCAGTTCAATCACGAGTTCACGACCACGTAGGTCCGCCGCGGCCCCCCGGCACTCTTTCCTTAATTCAGCCGCCCACGGTGCGACCAGCTTGCCCTCCAGCACCAACCGTCGCCGATTGGGAGTATCGAGAATGGTGATCTTCAACATTTGCTTTTGGTCGTAACGCCGGTAAGGGCAAAGCCCGCTCCAAACCGGCAGTCCCGTAAGTCTCTGAATTTTCAGGAGGAGATTGCCAGAAGTCGAAAATGTCGAGGTTGAAGAAGTTGAAAGGGTCGAAACTGTCGAAGCTATTGCCTGACGACAACCGACAAAGAGGTGGGGTGCAACTTAAGCGTACTGCTTCGGGTATATGCCGAATTTTTTCATTCGAGAGAGGAGAGTCGTGCGGTTCATTCTCAGGTGCGCCGCAGCACCATCACTACCACCCACGCGCCCCTTGCATGCAGTAAGTGCCTGTATGATCTGATCGCGCTGCTTTCTTTCATATTCGTCAGCAACGCTACTTTTGTCATTTCGCGAATCTGTTCTTTCTCCAGCGACTTGTTTAACTTCATGCAGGTTGGTATGCACGAACGCTTCCGTATTAGTCTTTCGGAGTTCTGCGAGCGGCGCCTCAAGCGACTTGCCCCGCGTCACTATCACCGAGCGCTCAATGAAATTCTCAAGTTCACGAATGTTCCCCGGCCAGTCCCAGGCTGTCAGCCCCCTCATTACCGCCGTAGGAATCGCTTCGATAGGCTTTTGCATCTCCTTGGCGAACTTTTGGACGAAATGGCTGACGAGCAGGGGAACGTCCTCTCTGCGGTCTCTCAGGGGCGGAATGCGGATCGGAAACACATTCAACCGATAGTACAGGTCGCTGCGAAATTCACGATCCGCAATCATCTTTTCGAGATCGCGGTTCGTAGCCGCGACAAGACGGACATTCACCTTCCGCGTATGCGTGCTGCCGAGACGTTCAAATTCCCGCTCCTGGAGAGCCCGCAGCAGCTTCGGCTGAATCTCAATGGGAATGTCACCCACTTCATCTAAAAACAGAGTGCCTTGATCCGCGAGCTCCAGCCGTCCAATTTTTTGGGAGATCGCGCCCGTAAACGCTCCCTTTTCGTGGCCAAACAATTCGCTTTCCAGCAACCCGGTTGGTATGGCGGCGCAGTTCAGCTTCACGAGGGTCCGCTGTCTGCGGCGGCTTCGGTCGTGAATCGCCCGCGCAATTAACTCTTTTCCCGTTCCAGTTTCCCCAAGCAACAGGACAGTAGAATCACTAGGCGCAACTGTTTCAACCTGTTGTAAAACGTGCTTTAGTGTCGTGCTGCTCCCAATGATCTGCTCGAAACCCATCTCGCTGCGAAATTCCTCTTCCAGGTAGAGTTTTTCCTGGGCGAGCTTGTCCTTGAGTTCAGAAATTTCCCGGTACGCCAACGCGTTTTCAATGGCGATGGCTATCTGCCCTGAGGCCCGGCTGAGGAAATCGACGTCTTCCGGCGAAAACGGAGTCTCCGTCGTGCGTAAAATTGACAGAATGCCGAGTGCCCGGCCGCGATTCACAAGAGGAATATTGCAAACGACTTTTAGGTCCTCAGCAGCCGCGACGTCGTATGTCTCAGGCGCGAGTTTCTCGCGTTCGCGCATGTCAAGGACTACCGGTTTCAAGGTGTCCATCGCTTCCTTGACGGCGGCGCTCGGCGTAACAAACAACTCTTCCTTGATCACTCCCTTGCCGTGCGGAAAATCCACGACAAATACCCTAAACTTTCCCGAAACTGCATCGGGCAACGCAACGTCTACGCCATCAGCGTGTATGACTTCGCGTATGTTCGCTGCGACCGCCCGCAAGACCTCTCGCAGGTCGAGGCTCGACGTGATTTTGGTCGTCAGATTCAGGAGCAGCTCAAGCTGCTCCTTTTGATGCCGAAATTCCCCTTCCGTGTTCATGGCCGTATGTGCAGCACTATCCATTTTGTGACGAATACCTTCAATAGAATGATGATCGATGTCGCCCTGAAGTCACAAGCGTTCGGGTGTCACATGGGGCGTCCCGGTCCAAACTCCCGATTGGTCGGCAACCCGGAAGTAGTTGGAGAGACAAGCAGCCATGCACATTCAATTTCCGGTGGCGTGACTCGGCAGGAATCCGGACTAGCATCGTGAGGTCAAAACTACATTGACCGTGCGCTCGTGCTGCTTTCGTAGATTGGCCCGTGCGAAGCGAACTTTCTAAGCGGTGGCGGCCTTCACCTTCGTCGCAGCCTGTTCAATAAGATCTGCAACAGCTCTTGGCTGCGATACGTAGATGGCGTGGCTGCCCTTGACCTCAACGACCGTAGCACCCGCGCGCTTGGACATAGCACGCTGGGCGTCAGGTGGAATCATCTTGTCCTCGGTGGTGACCAGGTACCAGCTCGGCTTCGTCCTCCACGCGGGTTCGCTGATCGCGCCGCTAATGGCCCCCACGCCCCACGGAACTTGGGAATCAGCCATGAACGCGGCTTTTTCTGGGTCCACGTCGGCTGCGAAAGAAGCGGGAAACTTCGCCTTGTCGAGGAACAAAAACCCGTCTTGCGGCGGCAGTATCGGCGGTACGGGCGCGCCGGGAGGCGGATCTTTAATAAGCGACCCCACCGACTCGCCCTTGTCTGGAGCGAAGGCAGCGATGTATACGAGGGCTGAAACCTTTGGATGGTTTCCGGCTTCCGTGATTACCGCTCCCCCGTAGGAATGGCCAACGAGGATTGTAGGTCCGTCCTGCGTTGCAAGAGTTCGCTTGGTAACTGCTACGTCGTCCTCCAACGATATCGTCGGATTCTGGACGATGCTGACGCTGTAGCCGTCTCGCTTCAGGATCTTGTGGACGCCCTCCCAGCCAGCGCCGTCCACAAAGCCACCATGGACGAGAACGATGTTCTTCATGGCTCGATACTCCTTCTTTCGATGATGCGGAACACATCGGCGGGACTCGCTTGGGACCGTGCAACGGGCCCTAAGCTTTTGGCCCGAATGGGTCGGAGTGTAACGAGG
>Ga0207137_1061_pt1 | contig 30409 bp, 26 predicted proteins | sample Alteio_BWMinHeat_9_FD_153572 | JGI IMG/M metagenome (GOLD analysis project Ga0207137, IMG submission 153572) | Enriched cells from forest soil in Barre Woods Harvard Forest LTER site, Petersham, Massachusetts, United States -... | ecosystem: Environmental > Terrestrial > Soil > Temperate forest >...
TTTGACATTAGAGTCCCGCGAATTAGCGTGGCTAAGTGGTGCTCAGAGTGCCGTTGTGTCCCCTGATCATGCAAATTATATTGCGTACTTGCTTGGGCTGACAAATAATCTTGAGGCTTGGGATCGCTTATCCGGTTCCCTTGGTATTAATAGTCAAGCCACCTCATTTTTTATAAAAGGATTGATTCAAAAGGGTCATGAGGAAAGTTTAGACATTATGCTAGACAAGCTCAGAAATGCCCGATTTAACGATCTTGACTTTCTGTTTTCTTCCTGCGAAGAGGGTGCTTTACTGAGCCCTAGTGAAAACGTCAGGCAAATGTTGACTAAGTTTTTTGGTTCCTCTAAACAATTTTTGTGGAACAACCTGAGTTTTGATGCAGAACAAACAAGTAGTAATCTGATAATGTGCGGTGATGATGTATACATAAGGCATGCTGTTGATCGCAACGGAGATCGTGGGTATTCAGCTTTTGGTATTGACCGCGAACAGGCCTATCGGTATTTGATCGAAAATATCTACACCATAAAGGATATCCTGAAAGCCATCATCAATGAGACTCTTTTGACCAATGAAGCTTTCATAACTTCTTTGCAAGGTTTTGACGGGGCAAAAAAAGATGCTGAAAAATATTATGCGGCTCTTCGTCGACAAGACGCTGATTTGGAAGAGTACGAAAATAATCTTCTAAGGCACGCTAACAATTTAACCCTTATCAGTGCTTATATTGATTATGATGTGAAGGATAAAAAAATTGATGACGGATGGTGTCATCCCCTCATTTTGTATGCATTAGCACAGATAAGAGGTGTCCATTTACACCTTTACGTGATAGGCGACAATGGGAAGATGGTTCCTCATAGACTATACCCGGAACATCATCCAGTCGATGCAAAGGATAGCGCAAAGTTATTGTTTATCAATGGTAACCACTTTGAAAGACTGGAACTCAGTCTTGAATTGGCTACACAGCTGGTGTCTTCACAACATCGTGATCAAAGTGACCCACAGATTTCAAAGAAGAGCCAATTTTTTAAGCAAGATCCTGCTACGAGAAAATTCGCTCTAACACCTGAAAAGCAAGTTACCTTACTCCGAAATTGTGCACTTAGTCCAAATCCTCTACACCTAAAGTTATTTAGTCAAGGCAGATATGAGGAAGTCCAGAGCAACTTAGCTTTCATGGTAGGTTTAATCAGTAGCAATAATATTCCTTTAGCAAATTTTTTACGTCAACAATGTCCTTTCAACTTGCGTCAATCCTACGTAAATGCAGGCGTTACTCTCTATGAACAACCAGATAAACATTTTTTTCATTTTGATTTTTTGGCGGCAAATGCCGACTATCCCATAATTAGTATCGAATCTGCTAGAAATACTGATCCTAATTTCTCAAATACGAATATGAATATTTATACTTTCAATTTGTTACAACTTGCTGCAGGCATTGGCACGGTAAGCTTTCTCAAACTTTTGCTTGAAAATCAGCCGGAAATTGACTTTCGTTTTGATCACCTTGCTGAAGCGCCGTTATGCATAGCTTTATCACTAGGTCATTTAGCCGTTGCTGATTATTTATGTGAAAAACAAATCGTGCCTAAAAATGAAAATGTGATTTGTCAACATACGCAAACTAATCCATTACACTACCTATGCAAATTAGACATTCTAGAAATCGTGCATTATCCCCACCTTTTTAAATATTTTAAACAAGTATTAATTCTTAAGGATGCAAATTCACAGTTATTAATTTCACAGAATGAAACCCGATTAACAATTCATGTGGGCTCAAGAGGAACCACTATAGCTATCAGATATAGGCCTATTAATTACGCATGTGCTCATGGTCAGATTTTTACCCTAAAGTGGATACGAAGACAACTGATTCAAATAAATGAAGGAATAGGTTTTTATAGTTTAGTTCCATTTCTATCAGGTAGTGTCGAGAAAACTTTTCAGAATCGCTCTTCGCTTCGTTATTCATTTCCTCGCTCATTACGTAACTTGCAGCTCCCAGGGTATCAGAATACTGAAGGCTTCAATAATGAGTTATATCATTTTGTCAGTCATCAAGCTTTTAATCATTCTTTACCTGAGCGAGCTTACCCTGAATATTGTCACTTTCTTGTAGATAGCATTAATTATATCATTGAACTATACAGCTTAGAATTAAATCTACGCGAATTCTTTTTAAGACTTCATGATCACAGGTCTATAGAGAGCTGTATGATAACGTTTGGCATCAAATATTTCGATAAAATAATTTTACCTTTAATTCAAGCAGCTAAAAAGCGCAACGAAGCTCTGTTTTTTGACGATCAACCTCATATTGTTATTAACACGCAAAATGATCTACTGCGCGCATACCATGCAAAATATAAAGTTGCTGTGGAAAGTACAACCAATAATGTGTTCCACTTTTATTTAGATCTATTCCTATCCTTCCCGGATTACATACCTTGTTCTATAATTAGTCGTTTGATTATGTCGTGTTCCGATGAAGAGCTTAATCAAATTATAGACAATGATAAGCTTCGGCGTAATCCAATCTGTCTTTTAATCGATCAGTATCTTGAGGAACCGAAAAGTGATGGTGTACAAATACCCAAAAATGATTATTTGCAGATACTCAATACACTCGCTAAATGCAAATTGAACATGGATATTTCTGATGGCCATGGCGCTTCAGCTTTAATTCGTATTAAAGCAAATGGCCAAGATGAAAAACTCTTCCAAATATTTGAGGCTCAAATTATCCAAAATTTCACTTATTATTCTCAATATTTTGCACCTGCTCTCCCAGATTCTCCTTTTGAAAGTGATGATGCTGAAAGTGATGATGCTGAAAGTGATGATGCTGAAAGTGATTATGCTGAAAGTGATGAGGCTGAAAGTGATGATATGTCAGTGTCGCCAAGGATGTAGTAGCTGATTAAATACTCGCTATTAACCAACGCCACATTAATTTGTTTTTTACAACTTGCACGCCCACGTGCGCGTAAAGCGAGAATAATACGTTGCTTTTGTATGGGCGCAACGCGAGCGAAAACGCTAGTTTGGTCTGCGATTTGACCCAGAGCAGTGTCGGCCATGTGATCGATGTCTTCTCCGAAGTACCAATCTGTAATTATGCTCAAATCTAGTGATTAACGCAAGTTAAATAATGAGTAATGCTTAAAGCTGAGCTTTTATTTTTATTAAATTTCTGGTACTATTGGTCATCAAATTCTGAAAAAAAATTTATCAATACTACAAAGCGAGGTTATTTGTGCAAAAAGATCCAAAACATTCGAGAACTGATGATTATAATAACACTCTGACATTCGATTTTCCTTCTATAAAAATTGGTATCGCCGAACATGACAACGGTCCTACAGGTGTAACTGTTTTTTATTTCCCAGAGGGTGCATTGGCTGTGGTTGATGTACGTGGCGGTAGTCCTGGCGCGGTGAACACACCTGCACTCAGTGGTGGATCTAACCAAAAGAATTTAACTGCGCTCGTATTTGCTGGTGGTTCTGATTATGGTTTATCGGCACAAGGTGGAGTAGCTGATGCTATTAAGTCAGAAACTCATCAAGACCATGTCATGGATTATGGCAGAGCGATCGCTGGTGCAGTCATTTATGACCTAGGGGCTAGGCGATACAAGTACAACACCCATGAGGAATATTATAATTTAGGTAAACAGGCAATCCAATCGGTGGAGAGCGGCAAGTTTCCATTGGGCGCCTATGGTGCCGGACGATTAGCGGTGCAAGGTAGTTTTTTTGGAGACTGCCAACCCTCTGGGCAGGGAGCGGCTGTGACCGAAGTCATGGTAAATGGTAAAAAAGTTAAAATTGGTGTATTCACAGTAGTAAACTCAATAGGATCTATTGTTGATAAGCAAAATAATGTTGTTCGCCCCAATCATCCAGATGAAGAAAAAATAAATATTCATGATCGATTGAGCGAATTTGAAAAAAATTATATTCCAGCAAGTATAATTAATACTAGAAAAAATACCACACTAACTCTAGTTGTCACAAATCTATTCCTTAATAACTACGAGCTAAATCGGTTAGCTATTCAAGTGCATGCATCAATGGCACGCGTCATTCAGCCTTTTAATACTTTTGAAGATGGCGATATTTTGTATGCTGTATCAACTCAAGAAGTTAACTCAGGAAAAAATAAAATTGATGATATACCGATAATAGGCACAGTTGCTTCGCGCTTAGCATGGGATGCTGTTTTGAGTAGCGTTCCAAAAACTTCTGACCTAATAGCGCGTAGTGCAATCGAACCTATAAATCTTGAGGCGAATTCTGTTAGTTGCTATGTTGGAGAATATAAGCTCAGTGAGATAACAACCGCACAGATCACTCTGAATGGTAACAAACTTTACCTTAGCACTTCCGGAGAGTTGGGCGAAAATAATTTCGGGCAGTCTAGCTATTACTTGGACCATGAAGCTAAAACAGCATTGATTCCCGTAGATCTTGATGAATTTGTTTACGATGCAGCCCCTGATCTCGATGTTAAAGAGGAAGAGCGGACATATTATCGTTGCAAATTCTCATTTTTTAACTCTGGATCTAATCAATTTGATCAGTTAACGCTTAACCCCGGTAAAAGAGCGCAAATTGCTAATCGGATCCAAACAGCAACCTTGACCTGTAGCTAATAAGGAACAAAGATGCAAGAATTACTACCAATAAGTATGCCTATCGGGCGTGCCGCAGAGTGGCGTAGCTGCTTTGAAATGTTTGTACAAACAACTGTTAAAGAGTTTTCTCCGGAGTTTCAGCACGCTCAAATGCAGTTCAAACGAATCAATAAAATATTTAAAGAAACTGGCTTGCTCGAACTATTTGAACGCTCTAAAGGAGAGACGCTTGTCATCTTGAGCTTAGCAGCGGGAATGTGTGTAGAGTTAGAATTTGTTCGATATTATGCAAAGATTTATCAATTTCAGTTTCATTATTATTATGTTGATTCTGACAAGCAAAGTGTGCAAATAGTAAAAGAAAGTTATGCCGATGAAGAAAGAGCTCATTTTGCTTGGGCTGATGCATGCGATCGTGAGAGTATTGCAACTGCTCATCCAGAATTGCAAGATCAAAGTGCAGACATAGTATTTCTTCTAAACCCGGAATTAACGCGAGATGCATATCCTTTTTGGAAAATGTATTTTGATATCATCCCTAGGTTAACGAAACCTAACGGGCATATTGTAACAACTTTTTTGTATGATCATGAGAAAGATGCATTTTTGCGACATACTAATAAGCCGTCTGCACAAAATGTTTTTCAAGTAACACTCTGTTGTTCTATTGGTGATGATTATTCAGGCAAAGAATATGATAGCTGGTATGCAAGAATAAGTTTGCAAAAAGATGCGATCAGCTACGTAAAATCGAGTTTTCAAGATGAAGAGAGTTCTTTGTATTTTACATTTAAAGAAGCAGTCACTGTGTCAATTATGACACCCGGTTTTTTTACTGGCTGCAAGCTTCCCTATCAAGAAACGATCGATCAAGTTTTTAATGCTCGAAGAGAGATTTGTTTTAAAAAACGTCAGGCAATGCAAATGGGCAAAGAGTATATCAGGCCAGAGCTACCGATGATGCCCAGTTTATCTTCAATTTTTGATGATATTCAGACAGCCACGACGGGTAACAACACTCAGCCGCCGGTACCTAATTTTAAATTACTGCTCTCAACTCAATCTAGCAAAAAGCATACGTCTATGGATGAGTTGAAAAAACTTTTGTTCATCAATCGCGAGGCACGCTCAGCTGAGTGGGCATTACGCTATTATGCTTTAAAAGGTAGTCTTCCACATCTGAAAAAATTATTAGAACTTAAACCAGATGTGGATTTATTTGCCAAAAGTCAGAAGCAGCAAACGGCTTATGACATTGCTAAGACAAATGAGCACAAAGAATGTGCCGAATATTTGGAAAAGAAAATGAATGATTGCTCGTATGATAGTCCCATAGGATCTATAGCACTTTGACTCAGCTGCTTATTCATTTATATACCCACCCTTAATGCAGATTGTTATCGTTGTATTCTCATATCACCAAGTTACTGAAATTTAAATGAGCTCGGATTATCATCGTCCTGATTATCTTCATCGCTATTTTCGCTACTGTCAATGTCCATTTCAGCATTGTCTTCACTAGCTGCTTTGTCACTCACTTTTGCCATGAGTTGATGAGAATCGAATCCTGCCTGGATGAACTGTTGCAAAATGGGTAGTAGGGGTGCAACGCCATGAGGAAAATGGATTTGCGTCAGTTCTTCTTCATCAAGAATGAGTGCGAGTATTGTTAATATGGGTGCTGAAGGACCATTACGTAATTTAACATTTTGCTGGAGATTGGCTCCAGCTTCTCTTAGCAAGGTGAATAGGGTATTACTTCCTGTTAAAGCAGTGAAAAAAGCTAAGGGATATTCATTGCCATCAAAAATAAGGGGTTTATTAATATCCACTCTTCCCGTTTTCAGCATCTCTTTAACGATGAGTACTCTGTTTTTTCCTATTGCAAAAGCAATAGCAGTCAAGTTCTGTTCACGTTCACACAGAACCATCGGGTCTGCCTCATGACCCAATAATATTTTCACCAGCTCAACATCGCCAGATTCAATCGCAAGAAAAAGAGGAGGAATATTTTGAATCCTTTTATTAACGTCAAAACCGTAGGCCAGTAATTCATTTATACAGATCATCGCCTTCTCACGGGCAGTTTTATCACGCGCATACATCATGATGACTTGACCGAGCACTTCAGCATTAAATTCCCCGTGAATTTGTTCTTCAGAAAGGTGACGTAATAGAATTTGTAAACATGCTACTTGAAATTGTTGAGCAGCAAGAAACAGAGGGCTGGCATCAATCAGAGTTCGACCATCATGAAAAAGTGCGCCATCAACTTGTGCTGATTTATGGGCATTAAGATCAAGACCAGCCAGCACACATTTATTCAATAACTTGATATCTCCCATGCGGACGGCAGCATGAAGAATACGATCACCGGCATAGGGATTTTCTTGCTTTGCTATCGCATTGAGCTCTGCAACTGACAGTCTATCGAATAATGCGATGATGGGAGCGCTATTACCATTATAAATTTCTTGCATTTCTTTGGCGTACATTGTTATGCCTCTGTTAATTAAAAATATAGTTATTTATAACAAATTATGAGTGATTGGTCAAGGGTTTTAATGCTTTCATCTTGCTGGCGATCTTCGCATAAGACCGCATTATCTAATGAAGAGTTTATGGTATTAATAATATTTATAACTTCAAAGAAAAATGCAGGGTCCTTGTGGTAGTTCTTACTGATATAATCTAATAAGCACAGTTGTTGTTGACTGAATTGCTCTGAAAATAATTTGGGCAGGTAGTTCACATCTTTAAGCACGGCTGATAATGCGTCCATTAATGTTGGGTGTTGGTTTTCCCAAATAGGGTTCAATATCTTTAACAACTTTTTTTCCATCTTTGGTGTATGCTGATCAAATAACGTCAGAGGAGTTTTTACGCCTTGATATTTAGTCAATTTCTTCATGCAGGTTTTAAGTCGTGACTTACCGCTCTCATGCATTCGCTCAAAAAAATTGAGCCCGAACAATTCTGGCGTACTTATTAGCTGAAAAGAAGCATTCCGATCTGATTCAGACATCAATTCGACTATAAAATGGAAATAGGCTATTCTTTTGTTTTTCCAGCCATTGCCACAAATGTGAGCAGCGGCATTACGTAAGGTTCGAATGGCAAGGTGATTTCTGTAATGTACTGATTTATTTCCCAACAAGCCCATGATGGTATCGCACAGACTTATAATGGATTTTGTATGGCTGTTAGGAATATATAAGATCATGCTGGCTAACAGAAATAGGGTTGTGTCATAAAGAGGGAGCTCTTGTTGTTGAGCCACCAAGTTTAATAAATAATTTCTAAATATCATCTCTCTGGAGCAGCTATTAGCAATCCCCGCTGCCGTACAATGGCTTGTGTTTGATATAGGGCTGTCAAGAGAATCCAGAGAAAGGATATCTTCATAATATTCAACATTGAGTCTACAAGAAAAAAAATCACTTCTAATAGCGATAAATTCAATATTCGTTTTATCCGAATATAATTGTAACGCTAGAGAATAGGATCTTTTCAAATACGGATGGGCAGATTTAGAATCTTTTAGCAGCCTGAATAAGATAGTTCCCGCTAAGTGTAATAAACGACACAATACTATTTCCCAGCTTTGTGATTGGCCGGGAGCGGGGAATTGATCAATAAGATGTTGCAAATTAGGGAGTACTGCTACATAAGAATATTCTGCGCGTGAGTTAATTTTTGTTGCTAAAAGTTCTGGCAGTGGTTTTCCAATTTCAGCAAGCCATTCTGCTTTATCTATGACTTCTTTTTCGCCATCGGATCTTTTTCTATAAACGTGTTGATAAACTTCTGCGAATCGATCTAATTTAAATTCAAGTAAAAATTCTTTAACCAGAGGGTGAATATCAATGATAATGTCTATGACTTCATCATTAGGTACTTTTACATGATTAGACACCTTTCTGACATCCATTTTTTTCAGCGGATTTAAGCTAATCAGATGAAAGTCGCTCAATTGATCCATTAATGCAAAAAAACAAGATTCATCCTTAGTTGCATTTTTTGATAAGTACCAAGCTTTGAGATGATCTCTTGAAACCGATGAATCATGTAGATGAGCACAGACTAAAAGAAGTTCATAAGCCTCGGGTTGAATAACAGACAAGGACATGCGCAAAGTGCGTGCTACTGTATTTTGATTGGGAGCAGAAGATTCCCCGTAGACTTGAGTGGATAGCCGAGTCAAATAGGTCAGATAATCGTTTGCAGTTTCATTAGGACAATGTTGCATATAGCATGCAACGTGAACGATTGCTAATGGGTAATTGCTTAATTTGTCGCATAACTTAGAAGTTTCTTCATCACGTCTGTTAGAGATATTTTCAAATAAAGCGATCGCTTGACTATGCTCGAATCCTGATAGCCTGATAATAGTGGCTTTAAATCCACTCAAGTCTTCCAGACCACGTGTGGTTATAACGATGCGACCACCTGTTCGTGGCAAATATGGCCTTAAAGGTTCAAGAGAGTAAACGTCATCAAAAACCATTAACCAGTTTTGATGTTTTTCAAAATAATCTCGTATCTTGACTATGATTTGTTCTTGCGATGATGTTTCACAATTTAATCCCAATGCATCGAAAAGAGATAGATATTGCATATTAAAACTTTTAAGATAGGTATGATTTTGTACTGAAAACCATATTTTATGTTGACAATCACTACTTTCAAAAAAGTCCCGAGTCAATTGTGTTTTACCCATGCCCCCCAAGGCCGAGAGCACTACAATTTGTGTTTCTGCTTCTTCCAGAGCTTTATAATAACGTTCTTGTCGAATATAGAATGGATATTGTTCTGGTACATTAGTGACAGTACATTTGTCTATTTTCCGTCGAAGGCGTGAGTGAAAACCTAATGTTTTTTTTGCTTCCACTCTTAGATGATCTTTATCTTTAGCGCTGAGTTCTTGGCTTAACCCATAAAAATGACATAAGTTATCATGATGAAGTTGAAGATCATTCACTTTGCCAATATTGACAAACATCCATTCTAAGGGGTAGTCTTTATTGCTAAGCCACTCTTTTTGTTGTTTTAACGACCTTCCGCCCATTTTAAATGCAGACACTTCTCGTGCTGGATGAACTAGAAATAATGTGGGTCGAGGATTAAGATCTGGGACCAACATACCATCTCGCATACAGTGAATAAAAGTCATCTCTTCTAAAATATAATGTAAATTACTGTAGTGAATAGGGGTGCTGTACCACAAAGATCTATCCGTGTTGAGATCTTTTCTAGCAGCACGATTTAAATAAGCATGTCCTTTATAATTGACTGTTCCAAAGAAGGAGTTATTTAACGAATCAACATCTGACATGGTATTCAGATACAAACCCATTAGGTGATCAAAATACGCCTGAAAATGATGCTGCTCATAGGCTCTGGAAACCATGATGTGCCAATTTTCACAACTGACATGTACTTTAATTTTACCTTTTGCTGCAGCTTGTAGACGGCTCTCGATCAATGGCTTGTGGTATGCCACCCAAGCCAAACCTTGTTCAGACTTTTCACGCCTGACCTCATTTAAAATTCGAAAGTACTCATCGGAGGGTGTCTCACCAGGTTTGATCGTAAACGCTTTGAGGCGTTCGCTATTATGAGCCATTAGCGAATCGCCAATAATCACTGTAAAATAAAAGTCACCTTGAATAATTTTCTGTTTTTGCGAATCTAGTGTAGTATTTTCTTCTAAGAGCTGAACTTGGCTAGCGATAATATTGGCATACAAGTCAACTGTTGCCCAAAGTTCATTGCCCTGATGGTAACCTTTGCCAAGACATACCATATAATATAAAAACTTATTTTCACAGCTAAGCAATGACTGGAATTGACTGCGGTTACCAAATTCGGCAAAATAGTGCTCGTTCTTTGTAATCAATTAATCGTTTCACTCATATTGTTTTTAAGTAGCGACTCGGGAATTAAGTTTAAGTAGCCTTGCAAAATGCCCACCTCTATCAGATCAGATTTGGTTTTACAATGAAGTTTTTCTTTAATATTGATGAGATGGCTTTCAACGGTTCTTGGAGAGATGCGCATGAGGTGTGCCATTTGCTTCATCGTTTTGCCTCGCACCAAGTAACTCAAGCAATCCTGTTCTCGGCTGGTTAAACTGGTATGAGAATAATGATTAATTTGATAACTGCGGTTTTTGCATGAAGTGGGGTAAAAATATTTATCTGTTTCAATCAGTCGTTCACAGATTTGTTGTAGCTTTGCGGATGTTAGCTCGGCAGCATGCCCAATCACCCCTGCTAACTTTTCTTGCAAGTAGAATGGCTTTTTATTAGATAATAAAAACTTTTTTTCATCTTTTGCGTAGGTATGTATATCAATCAAGGTCAGAGGAGTTTCATACTGCAAAATTTGTTCATTTTGCTCAATAAATGCATCTGCAGATTCAACTGCTTTACAACGCATTTCTTTAGGCGTGATGCCTAAGGCGCCTTCTATACTGCTATAACCAAATGCCTGAGCCGCAGATTGATTAATCGCAATACACCTGGAGTCAAGATTAACAACGGCTAAAAAGCCGGGTAGCTGTGCAATGGTAGTCTGCAACATTTCTATATCTGTCATGGGGCTCACTCTATCCTTCCTTACAATTATGATATTTTGGGGTATTCTACCCTGATTCTTGATAGAAATCAAGCGTCCTTAAATCCGTAATATCAGGACTTGAAATCCTTCATTTTGGCTATATTTAATATAATGTTCGTACTTTTACTATGTGAGGTTAATTATGTCTACGCTTCTTCAAGCTAGAGAACAGAGTATTAATAAGAATCCTTGTGGGGTATGTCAGGGGATGAAATTACCGCCGCCTTGTAAGGGGCATGGTGTTGAAGCAGGGGGTGTTGAAGGAGACTCTGAATTATCTAAGAATATCGAGATATCGCCTCCACAATTAAAACCCGATCTTCTATTCATACACAAAATATTATCCAGCTTGTTGCAAGATGGACGGCTAGTCTTTACTCATGATGAAGAATTCGCAAAATTATCTATTGAGTGCGATGCCAGACTATTGAATACTGATGAGGAAGATGCTGTTGATGCTTATGCGAATTTGATTCTGCATGAACTCGATGAATTCAAAAAGAACTATCAGCTTGAAAAACCTTGTTATCAACTTGAGCTTGATAATAAAGGGCACTTAAAATCACTCATTATATCGATGCCGACCCGTGATCTTTATGATAAGTTCATTCAACAGTTGAAAGAGAATATGTTAATACCTGATGAGAACAAACCATGGAAACCACCAACACCTTCACCTTTTAAAGGTTAGACCTCAGAATCTAAATTGTTATCGTTGTAATCATGATTGGCTTCATGTAATACGCAGGGTGAACTCTCGCATCTTTTCTGACAAAAGGCTCTAAGTGCTTAAAACCAAACTAAATAGGGCAATCAGAAGCGCTATTATGATTATTATAAAGACAATTTTGGTAAACCAAAGTACATCCGGTGGATCTGTAAAATACTTTTGGAGAATAGCTAAGACAAAACAGAAGATAGACACTTTAATGAAATTATGTCCAAAGAGGTTAAGGACGAAAAAAATAACTCCCAACAAAGAGTAAGATATAGCCATTACATTCCTTGAAAAAGAATTTTTATCTGTATTAATACGCATGGTTCTCCTTTACTTTGTGTATCAACTTGCTAGCTGTTTCAATGCAAAACTTTCGATTGAATTGCAAAAAGGGATATGAGCGAATTTGAAAGCTCAATACTAAATAACGTGTGGCCTTTAATTCGGCGAGCTTTACAATTCGGTGAAATGTCCAGCCGCATACTCATGTAATACACTGGCAATAAATGTTTGATATGGAAGACCTTTGTACGCTGCTTTGCGTTTGAGACGTTCTAAATCACCACTCGAAATACGCAAGGTGACTCTCGCATCTTTTCGTAGAAAATTTTCAGCAGCTTCTTGTGCAAAAGTAATTTCTTCTGCCAAATTATCAACAGACTCCCATTCGCCAGCTTCCACCGACGCTAGAAGTTTTTTCTCTTCTTCATCAAGAGTCACATTAAAGACATCACGTTTTTTCTTTTTCATCATGCACCTCCACGAGTTAAATGCTTTTTCGTCATTTTTCGACTCGGAAAAATAGTTTTAAGAAACACAGTTTCCTCATCTTTTCTGACGAAAGGCACTAAGTATATATACCCATTGATATCTACCAAATATATATCCTGTTTTGGGTACTTCGATTTATTATGATGTGTAATGACGTCAATTAACTTGCCATCACCTAAGGCCACCACAATCTCTTCAAAACTGATACCCCGTTCCTTAATGAGCTGCTGGTTTTTGTCAGCCGAAAATTCGTAATTTGGTTTTTCCTTCATCATAATTTTAGTATACAACAATGTGCGACATTTGTCAAACATAGTGGTAGAAAACCAGGGTCGCGTCTTTAGTTGTGGATTCTTTAGCAATTTCAATCGTTAATCCAAGCAAAAATTGCCCATAAAATCATTAATTTAATTCAAAATTAGACTCGTCTGGCTTTTGACTAAATTTGATTGCTTTACGCGTGTGATTGGCATAAATTAGCCATTGAAATTGCTAAAGAATCCACAACCAAAGACGCGACCCCCAAATGAAGAAAGTAAATTCAGATAAAGACCTTTCAGGCTATCGTGTGCAACCTGTAAGATTGGGAAGGGTCAGAATTGAGCCGAATTTCCGTTTTAACGTTGTTGTTATTGGAGACAGCGCTGTTGGAAAAACTCGATTAATATTTCGTTTCGCTGACGATGACTACAATGAGACTAGTTATTTACACAGACCAGACCCTGTCTTCATCATTAGAACGGTCACGCTGTATGGCCAAATAATTCGACTGAACATTTCCCACCCGAAGGGCAACGAACGCGGTAGTGAGGTTACTGAAAAACAAATACGTCAAGCAGATGGCATTGTGGTCGTGTATGATATTGGTAATCTAGAATCTTTTGTAAATGTCCAAAAATACTGGGCTCCTGTAATCCAGAAGAATGCTAAAAGGGATGTCAAAGTTATCCTTGTTGGCAGTAAATTGGACCATTGTGATGCTGATGAAACGAGCACCAATAGAAAAATAGACTTTCAAACTGCACAATGTTATGCGAATGAGAAGCAATGGCTTTTTTTTGAAGCATCAGCGAAACATAATATAAATGTCGATGATTTCTTCCTTACTCTGACACGTTGTATGAGCGCAATTCCATTCTTAGACAATGGAAAAATCTTGGATTTTTTAGATATGTATTCTCAATTGCAACCTCAACCACCTGCAGCTCTTTCTCTCGCTCTTTCCATGATGCTTCAAGGCGACCAACCTTTCGAAGATAAACGAAAAACTGCGACTTTAATTTTGATGTTACTTCGTGGAGTACAATATTTCGCATTGCAACAGTTATTCGGTAGAGTAAAAGTGTTTTCTGCTTCGCAATCTTTAACAGAATTTTTGGGTGTGGATAAAATCATCACTCTCAATGAGCCCCCAATTCAAAAATCACAACAAGATGCTACCACTAAAGAAACTGAAACATACGCCTTCTACGAAGAACTAGCGATCTCAGGTGAAAATCTACTCTTTTATAAAGTACCAAAAGGAGAGTCTCCTCCACGAGGTGATCTCGAGAGTCGGTTTGAAGCAAGAAAATTAGATCTGCTGGATAGTCTGAAAAGTCAATATACTAGAAAAGCAATTATAGAAAGAACCATCAAATACTACTTACGTCTGCCTGTCGTAGAGTCAGAAACCAATAGTGTTGAAAGCACAGAGATTACTGATGTGCTTTCCAGTAGTTTAGATGACTTTAAAGAATCTCTACTTCTCTGTGTCTCTGAAAAATCTGATGAAGAGACTTTGCTCTCTATTAACACAATTATTTCAATAGCTTTGGCTTTAGTTAATAAGCTTCAGATTGAAACCGTCGAAGATGCTTTATTAGAGTTTCGAAAACAAATATCTGTGATACAATTCAGTTCAGTGCACTCCGCTGCTTTATCTTTTGCCGAAGCAGTAGAGGAGTGCTACTCCCAATACATCAGAGGCTCGAAGACATCTTGTTCTCGCAATTCCTGAATACCCCCCTTTGCATTCTTTTTGACTTGGAATTGACATGAGCCGCTCATGTTTATACAATGAAAATTAATACACAGATGGGTAAAGGTACAAGTCATGAAAAAATCACGAGGCAAGGCTGGCAAAGGTAGAAATCAGCGGCAACGGCAACAACCTGCGCAACAACCTCCGCAACCAGCGCAACCACCCCAGCAGCAGCAACAGCAACAGCACCCACATCCGCGAACATTTAAATCAGGTGGTTGCTGTAAATTCAAACAACATGGCGATCACTTTCATGCTGAAGGTGCTGAAGATGATGGTACTATTGATAAGAGCATGTCCCATGTTTACACTCAGGAAGAGCAAAATGTGTTAGTTTGGTTGGTGTTTCGTAATCGGCATAAGTTTTCCAAGATAAAGCCAAATGAGCCATTATTGCTAATGGTACCCAATGTCGTTCCAGATGAATTAAATGGCTACAATGAATTGGAAAAAAACTTAGGATCTCAAACAGCGGGTTTAATTAAAAAAATCTATGATCTCATCCCACTTGAACCCAGAAATCTCCACCTTGTTGAGCTTTGTGATATGGTCAATGCAGAAGAAACTTTGGATCATCAAATCGCGATAATTAACTATGTCATTGAAAATTTCGACTACAAAACATTGAGCCAAGTACCTACGGGACTAAGAAATTTCTCTGAACAACCAGGAGTGATCAGGACCTTTTTGTATTTTTTCACAGATAAGCACCTAAAATTTCTTGAGCAGGCCTTCGATGAATTCATAAGTTTGTATAAACGCAAGGCAGATGGTATAGCAAATTACACTCGTTGTACGCACTTTAGTCATAATGATTTTCCTAAAATGGTTGAAGCCGCTTCCTTGGAAATCACAACACGTGTGATACCCACTCTTGATCGCATCTCAAAACAATTACCTGAAAATTCTATTGTATTTGATAATCCAGAAAAGCAATCCCCGGGTGGTTGGCGTATTTGGGCAACGAATCAACCTGGTTTTTATAATGCAGTTATACATGTGAAATCTACGGATAAAATGATAGGCAGTAAAGTTGCTGAAGCTCTGGAAATGGCATTTAATGCTATCGGCTTAAAGGCTAGGAGTGCCTATAATCCCAGAATTGATAAACCTGCTTTTGAAGTCTCTTTTAGCTGTGAGAAGCTGGAATCAATTAATATTCAGAAGTTAGAGCATGAACTTAGCGTGATATTATTGCAGTATCAAGCTCCATTACAAACAGCGTTACCAAAATGAACATAATTCTATTGACTTAATTCTATTTATGTGGTAAATTCGTCAGGATAAACATAGGAGCTTAATAGATGAAAAAATACCCACAACACATAATTGATGCCTTAGATGATAAGCATGATTTTGTCGAGCTTGAGCGTCAGTTTATATTAGCTGCTGGCATCGACCCTAAAAGATTTGAGCCATTAAAGCATCACAGAACTCAGCTCGAAGCTGCATTAACAGTTGATGGTATGGAAGAAATTATCAAGAATGGTGCTTTAGATCCTAAAGAATTACTCGTTATTTCATTCAAAAGCGGCTGGCTGAAAGTTATCACAATCCCCAGTGAAGCTATGGTGGAGAAAATTGTTGATACCTATAATGCGATTAAAAATACCAGTGATTTTAAAAGTGGAAAGCTTACTTTAAAGGACTTCCTTGTTGCTGAGGGAGAAGGTAATGGCATAAAAGCACTCAGAGTTCTTTCAGCACAGGCTGCTAAAAGCAGGCTTGCTGAGCTTGATGCTGGTAATAATGCCCCCCGTTGTTTTAACTGAGGAGTTGATAATGAAAGATTTAACACAAGAAGCAAATGATCTACTCGAAGAAGGGCTTCGTGTCATCAAAGAAGCTAAAGAAAGTTCAACCGCCCAGTCAGATCAGGTAAGATTTATCTATCAGGTATTAGAGGATCTCAATAAAATTTTTAAGCTCAATACAAAAGAGCGTACAGCTATGGATTTGATCGGACATTACCGAGACAATATTAATCTTTTTATAAAACTGCTTTCATCATTACCCGAATTCGATTCAAAAATTTTCATTCTTCTGTTCCGATCACTCTCAGAATTAAATCAACTTTATTCTGGTTATTCAAATCTATTTCATCTCAGCTCAAGGTTCTATTCTAATTTGGCCACAATAATTCGTGCTCCAAATAAGGAAAACCTGAGACAATTAGGACTCCAGATTCACCTATTGTGCCCACTTAACAACAAATACAAAGTCGATGTGAATAGTATAGAAGCCAAAATGATTTTCACAGCCTTGCTCACTGCTAGTAAACTGCCCGGCGCAGAAGCCTTTCCATTTTTCAAATTCCTTCGCACAAAAGAAGTCGAACAACAATGGAATGCCAATATCGATAAATTATCTGAACAAATTAGGTATAGTGAAATTGCACAATGTATGTCGAGGTCACAGCATACCTTGATGCCTCATCCTAAATCTCCCAACCCTCCCGCAGCACAAGTATCTGAACTTGGAAGTGATGTAGAAAACGATCTAGAATTCGTTTAATGCGATAACTACCTGCATATTTTTGACGTTGACTGAGAGGTAGGATGATCCTAAACTCGTGGCTAGTTATAACAATGGCCAACGGGAGGCAAAAATGCACAAACAACGAGTAATATTGCGGGGCCTAGCCTTGATTGTTGCTATGAGCCTTAATTCTGCTGGTGTGGCTTGCTATGCAAGTGCTCAGTCAACGCAGCTTGATAATGTACAGCAGCAATTTGCAACGCTTGAAGCTTCTTCTGGTGGTCGGTTGGGGGTTGCGGCAATTGATACGGCTACCCATCGCGAGATTCAGTATCGGGGGGATCAGCGTTTTCCGATGGGGTGTACTTCTAAAGTGATGGGGGTGGCTGCTATTTTGAAAAAGAGTATGACTGATAGCCAGTATCTGCAACAGAATGTGAAATATCAGAAAAAAGATTTAGTGAATTGGACTCCTATTACTGAAAAATTTCTTGCGCAAGGTATGACGGTTGAGGCTTTGTGTGGAGCTGCAATTTCGTATAGCGATAATACGGCGATGAATCTTTTGACTGCTAAATTAGGTGGGCCACAAGGAATTAATCGTTTTGCGCGGTCGATTGGTGATTCATCTTTTAAGTTGGATCATTGGTGGCCGGATGAAGCTAACGGCAATCTGTTCAATTTACAGGATTCTTCCACGCCTAACGCTATGGCGCGCAGTTTGCAAAAAATTGCATTGGGTGACGTTTTGGCTTTGCCGCAGCGAGAGAAATTATTAACCTGGCTTAAAAATAATACTACGGGGAATGCTCGAATTAGAGCGGGTGTTCCAAAAGAATGGGTGGTTGGCGATAAAACAGGATCGGGTTATGAGTATGGCACTGCGAATGATATTGCTCTCATTTGGCCGCCTAATCGTGCACCGATTATAGTTGCAATTTTTTATAGCAGCACGAAAAAAGATGCGCCTAAACGTAATGATGTGATTGCATCTGCTACGCGTATCCTGGTCAATGATTTCGTGTCATGAAAAAATCTTTGATTACTAGTACGCAGAAAGAATATAATGAAGTAGAGTTTGAAAAACTTGAATTATCTGAGCATATATTTGAAGAATATCGCTTTGATGGTTGTAAATTTGCCAAATGTGACTTTCAAAAAACCAGTTTTTTAAACTGTCAGTTTGTGGATTGTGTGTTTGCTAACTGTAATTTAAGTTTGGTCAAGGTGAGTCGCAGCAGTTTTCTGAATGTGGAATTTTTAGACTCAAAAATTGTTGGTGTTAATTGGGGTTTTGCTTATTGGCCAAAAATTAATCTCGCCAGTCCTTTGCATTTTCAACGTTGTGATCTCAGTCTCAGCAGCTTTTTTGAATTAACTCTCGCTGAAATGACGATAGAGGAATGCAAAGTGCATGGTGTTGATTTTAGAGGTGCAGATCTCTCGCATGCTAACTTTGCTTTTAGTGATTTTCTGGATAGTCAGTTTGTGCATACAAAACTGGTGAGTGCCGATTTCACTGAAGCGATTAATTATAGTATTGATCTGCAGCTGAATGATATTAAAAAAGCTAAATTTTCTTTTCCTGAGGCGATCTCATTGCTTGAAGCTTACGAAATTGAAATTGTTGGTTTGAATCGATGAGGGCGAAGCAGTCTTTGGTGGGTTATGCTCAAAATTATTTGAAGAAATCCAAGGATTTTTCTGAGTTTGTTCCGTATTTGGTGAGATTTCCAGAGTTGTCGAAAGAAGAGAGAAATCCCTGGAGTGCTATTGGGCGTTTAGTGGATGAGCTGAGTAGTGGTCCACGAAAAACCAGAACATATTTTGAATCTCGGCTTAACGATTTAATCAGCTATTATTGTCAACTTTGTCGTGAACAGCGCGCGAAATATCTTGCTGTGCCAGATGCAGCACAAATTACTGCGCAGATTATTTTTCGATTACGCAAATGTATTCCAATTGAATCTAAGTTGATCTTTGAGCCAACGCTGATCAATGAACTGTTGGCGTTATTGACTTTGCCAGAGGCATCGGCTGATCCGCAAGCATTGTGTAATGGTTTGTTAGGTGCTGGGTATCTTGCGGTCGATGGTCATTTGAAAACTGAGGTATTGTCGAGCGAAGTTAATGCGATCTTGAATTTGCTGATGAAACAAGCTGAAGCGGCAGATGAAAAATATTTGTGTAATGTATTATTAGGTTTAGGATATCTCGCGTTGCAGAAACAGTTGCAGGCTGGTGTGAGTACGACTTTGGTGAATCAAATGCTGAACAGGCTACTCGAAAAATCTTCATCGTTGCAGATCTGGCATTTTGGAAATGCATTATTAGGAGTGGGTTATTTAACTCAACAAGGGCGTTTGCTCGGAAAGCTGAATCGAACAATGGTCAATGCAATGTTGGGTGAAGTTGCAAAAAAATGTGATTTTGAAAAATTTGAAGATATTATTAATGTTTTGATCGGAGCGAGTAATATTGCGTTGCAGCATTGCCAGGTGGGGGACGTAATGTGGCAAAATGTTGAAATGCTATTCACCCCGTTGATTGAAAAGCGATTGATACAAGACCCAAAAAAACTTTGCCAAGTTATTCTTGGTGTGAGTCATCTTGCGCTGTGTTGCAAAATATGGATGGGTGTTAAGCAATTGAATGTTAACGCGGCATTTGCTGTGCTCGCAGATCAGTCACACATTGAAGCCGGTGATCTTGTAGAAGCATTAATCGGATTACGAATTCTTACAACAAATAATCTTATCATTCAAAAACTGGATGTTAAATTTTTGAATCAAATAGTCAGTAAAGTTGACTTTCAAAATACAAGAATAGTAGTGGGGCTTCTCATCGGAATATTGATGGAGATGGGTTGTCTTGGAAGGCTACGCTGTTTAGAGGGTGCTATCGATGCAAGAGTTATTCAAATACTTTTATCCTCTTTGTATGATCGCGAGAAGATGACTCAGCCGATGGATTTGCCTAATGCACTAAACGTTGTCGTAGATATCGTGAGACACACTATGATAAGCGGTAAAATCAGCGGCGAAATTATCAATCAGATTTTAGGGGCGTTAGCGAAAACGTGGCCTATAGTGCCTGCTTGTCATTGTTCTGTATTATTAGCTGCAAATGAATTGTTTCAGGTCGGTTGTCTTGAAGGTAAATTGAATGCCACTGTTGTCAACTCGTTATTGGCTACGTTGGTTGAATATCGTAAGAGCATCAATCCTGCACAGTTGGGTGGTGTGTTAAAGAGCGTTAGTTCTAGCGTTAAGCGAAGTTTGTTTGAGGGCGAGGTGGATTTCAAGTTGATTTTGGCTTTGATGGCAAGCCCGTCGCAAGAACAACCTCGTAAAATCGTGAAGCAATCGGATGAGAGTGAGGTGATTTCCGTTGTGCCTAGCTCCCCTTTGGCGGTGCGTGAGCGTTCGTCTGTTGCCGTTGCAATCGATCCTGCAGCTGCCTTTGTTTCTGTCTCTGCCATCGTTGCTCCTGTCCCGCCTCCTGCGGCTATTGCTGTCTCTGCCGCTTCTCCTGTACCTGCGGATGTTCCTGCCCTGGCTCATCCGGCTGCCCCTACCACTGTATCTGCATCTGTCCCGGTCGCTTCCGCTTCTCCTGCTCTTGCTCCAGCTTTTGCCCCTGCCCCTGAAGAGCGGCCAGTAATTAAAAGCCGTAAAAAGAAAAAATCAGGGAACAACAAACAACCAAAAAATAAGCAGTCAGGTCAGAAATTTTTTGAAGGAAAAAATGCTGAGGAAATCAATCAACAGAAAAAGGGGGGCTGCTGCTGTCAGTGGTTTGGGGATTATGTGAAAAGAAAGTTAGGGTTGTGGTAATAGCAAGCGTCCCTAGTGCTTGTAATAAATTGTAAATTATGGTATCGTTTCCTCTTTATTAACTATATCTAGGGGTTTGAAATGAAAAAAACGACATTAAGTGAATCTTTAAGCCAAATTTTGCAAAACAAAGGGTATCCTGATACGCAGGATGCTGTGATTGATCCCACACCAGAAGAGCCTCTTAATTCAAAGACGTATCAAGAGCTGTTCAGCTTGGCTATTGAAGGTGGAATGGTTGAAGCTCTGAAAAATCGTGAGATTATGAAGGAAGCATGTTTAATTCCACAGAATAAGCCCTCAATTTAAGGAGATATTTTATGACACGGATTGTCGCTATTTCAGGCAGTTTACGCAAAGGTTCTTATAACACAGCATTACTGCATGCGGCTAAAGAGATGATGCCGGCAGGGGCTGAGTTGCAGATTCTTGCTATTGATGCAGTGCCTCTTTTTAATGAAGATGTTGAAAAGCAAGGTGTGCCAGCTGTAGTTGATGCTTTGAAAGCGCAATTGGCTGCTGCTGATGGTTTGCTTGTAAGCACACCGGAATATAATAATAGTATTCCGGGGGTGTTGAAAAATGCGATTGATTGGATGTCGCGGCCGGGGGCTGATATCCCTCGAATTTTTCATGGTAAACCGTTTGCATTAATGGGTGCTACACCGAGTGGCTTTGGTACGCTGAATGCCCAAACAGCTTGGTTACCTTTAATTCGTTATTTTCGATTTCGTCCTTGTTTTGCAAATCCGCTTTATGTGTCTGCTGCACATGAAAAATTTGATAGTGATTTAAAACTTACTGATGCTACGGTGTCGGCAGCTTTAAAAAAATTATTGGCGGATTTTGTTGTGTTCACTCAGAATCAAGTTTGATCTATTAAACTGCGTAATGATGGCCAGATGTTATCTAACATTTGTTGTTGAGCTTTTACGTTGGGGTGAATGCCGTCTGATTGTATAAGCTCAGGATGGGTGTCGATTTTTTTCACAAAATTGCTGATGATGGCGATGTTATTTTTTTTTGCTACGTTGACGAAGACTTGCTGGAAACGGGTGATAAATTCGGGGCCGTAATTGGGTAGCATTGGTACGCCGATTAGCAATACTTTGCTGTGCTGTTGTTTGCTTAGGTGAATCATGGTGCTTAGGTTTTCTGACATTTTCGTTAAGGATAAACCGCGTAAGCCGTCGTTGCCGCCTAATTGGATGATGGTGATTTCGGGGTGATATTTTTTTAATAGGGCGGGTAGTTTGTCGAGGCCGTTTTGAGTGGTGTCGCCGCTGGTGCTGGCGTTGATTACCTGATAATTAGGTTTTTCTGTGTTTAGACGTTGCTTAAGAAGGGCTACCCAGCCTTTATTGACGTCGATGCCGTAGCCTGCGCTTAAGCTGTCGCCTAGGATTAGGATGGTGTTGGCGTAGGTTAATAATGGTAGGGATGCTAGCACAATACTGAATAGCAATTTTCTTAACATCGTTGTAACCTTTAGTTGAAAGTAGTTTGTATGGTAGCGATTTTTTGCTGGGGTGTCACGTTGGATGAGGGTGTGCTACGCACGCTGGAAGAGATTGATGGTATGCAATCGGCTATATATTTTTTCTGGTTTGCCACGCTATTCGCTCGCAATGACGGTGCCCTGGCGGGTCACGCTGTTCGCTCGCAATGACGTGCCGGTGGGCTCCGTCATTGCGAGCATTATGCGAAGCAATCCAGAAATAATAGATAGCCGATTGCTGTTAAAAATCAGCGTGCGAAGCACACTTTTTACAGGATGTTTTTTATGCAAGTTAGGAATGTTTTTAAGCAAGTTCAAACTATGGGCCGCACATTGGAGATATTGCGGGATATTAATCTCACGATACAACCAGCAGAGACTGTGGCGATTAGTGGGCCGTCGGGTTCGGGTAAGACGACGTTATTGAGTTTGATGACGGGGCTGGATGTGCCTACGTCGGGTGAGATTTTATTTGGTGATCAGAATATCAGTGCGATGGATGAAGATGGGCGTGCTCGTGTGCGTGCGAAAGCGGTGGGAATTGTGTTTCAGACCTTTCAGTTGTTGCCCACTTTAACTGCGCTTGAAAATGTGATGTTGCCGCTTGAGCTGGCGCAAAAAAATAATGCTGCGCAAATTGCGATGGAGTGGTTGGCAAATGTTGGGTTGCAAGATCGTGCTGATCATTTGCCTTCGCAATTGTCGGGTGGTGAGCAGCAACGTGTGGCAATTGCACGTGCATTTGCGATTGAACCGCAAGTTTTGTTTGCTGATGAGCCAACGGGTAATTTGGATTCTGCCACGGGAGAGCGCATTATTGAGTTGTTGCTGAAATTAAATCAAGAACATGGTACGACATTGGTGGTGGTGACGCATGATGTGCAACTTGCCAAGCGTTGTCAGCGCACAGTTTTTTTACATGCTGGACAATTGCAATGAAGAGTTTTTTGTTAGCATGGCTGTTATTCAAACGCGATTGGCGTGCAGGCGAAATGCGCATTTTATTATTTGCTGTGGTAACTGCGGTAACGTGTTTGAGTTCAATCGGATTATTTACTGATCGTGTGAGTCGTGCTATTGAAACGCAGACGGCCGCTTTATTTGGTGGAGATCTCGTGGTTGAAAGCGATCAGCCGATCAAGCCTGCATGGCGCGAACACGCGCAAAAATTGCAATTACGTGACAGTGTCACACTTTCGTTTTTGAGCATGGTAGAAGCGAACGGACAATTTCAATTAGCGGCGATCAAAGCAGTTGATCAACATTATCCGCTGATTGGTGAGTTTCGAAGACCCAGTCGCGATAGCGTTTGGTTGTCGCCACGATTGGTGAGTGGTTTAGCCATTAAAAATAATACCAAAATAAAAGTGGGGGTGGCGAGTTTCACTGCAGCTCCTTTTATACAAGTGGAACCTGACGCGACCAATGAATGGTCGTTATTTGCACCACGGTTAATGATGTCATTAGCGGATGTGGAAAAAACAAAAATTATTCAACCCGGAAGCCGATTAAATTATCGCTGGGCGTTGACAGGGTCGTCCGCTCATTTAGAAGAATTGCGAGCGTTTCTTTTGGCAGAATCACCTGGTTTGCGCATATTATCTGCTGCAAAAGATCAACCCACGCTGAGTAATATTTTAACCCGATCCAGTGATTATTTTCAGTTAGCCTCTTTAGTGAGCATTGCACTTACCGCGGTTGCTTGTGCCATTGCAATTCGGCGTTACACAGAACGGCATTATCGTTATGTGGCGCTATTGCGCACCTTTGGCATGGAGCAGCCCGATATTTTGCGGGTGTATTTATGGAATGTACTGGGCTTTGGTTTGATGGCTGCAATAATCGGTGGAATTTTAGGTCTCGCAGGGCAATGGTTGTTAGATCATGTGTTTAAAAATTTGATTTCGATTCCGCTGCCTGCAATCTCTTTTTGGCCGATTGGTTATGCTGTGATTTTAGTGTTGATTACATTGATGGGTGTGGGCTTGCCGCACTTGCTGCGATTAAAAAATGTACCCACTCTGCATATACTGCGAGCTCGGGTGTTGCCTGCGGAGCGTGCTACTGCTTATTGGTATCTGGTCACGTTGCTGATGCTGTTATTGATAGGTTATTTTACAGTGCAAAACTTAACCGTGCTAGGCTATTTTGTTGCCAGTGTGCTTTGTGTGGTGGCGCTACTATTAGTTGCAGGATGGTTAATGTTGGCAGGATTGCAACGAGTACGTTCGCAGTTAAACAGCGCCTGGCGTTTTGGTCTTGCCAATGTGCACCGTTATCGCACCAACAGTTTGGTATTGCTCGTGGGATTTGGTTTTTGCATCATGGTGCTATTATTGATGCTACATTTGCAAAATGGCTTGCTGCAAGATTGGCGGCAATCATTGCCAGTGGGCACACCGAATTATTTTGTGGTGAATATTCCTGCAGAGAGCGTGAAAGAACTTGAGAATTTTTTAGCAGCAAAGCAGGTAAAAACCGCAGGATTTTATCCTGTGGTACGAGGTCGACTCACCACTTTGAATGGTAAACCCTTTAAAGAAGCAATCCCCGAATCAGCACGCGCAGATGAATCTTTGCAGAGGTCTTTAAATTTAACTTGGCGTGGAACCTTGCCTGAAAAAAATACTTTGCTAGCTGGGCAATGGTGGAATCAAAAAGAGTGGGGCCTGCCGGTTGTATCAGTAGAACATCGTTTCGCCGAACGTTTGCATTTAAAAATGCACGATGTTATTGGTGTTACAGTAAACGATCAGATCGTAACAGCAAAAATTGTGAATATACGTGATGTCAATTGGGTGTCATTTCGTCCCACATTTTATATGATTTACCCGCCGAAGATTTTGCAAAATTTTCCAGCGACATATTTAACCAGCTTCTATTTATCAAAACAGCAAAATATTTTGTTAACAGATTTAGTGCAGAAATTTCCGAGTGTGTCAGTTATTGATGTGGCAGATATTACCAGTCGGTTACAATCACTGATGAATAATGTCACGCAAGCGATATTTTTTATTTTGGGATTTGTTTTTATTGCCAGTATCTCAGTGCTGATGGCGGGGGTGCAGGCAAATATCACCGATCGGATGCAGGCGTCAATGATTTTGCGCGCGTTGGGTGCCAGTCAAAAACAATTAACCATTATCATGCTTAACGAATTTATGCTGATTGGTGCGATTGCCGGATTGATAGCGGCGATAGGTGCTGCAATTACGAGTATCTATATTTCTAGCCACGTTTTTGAGTTGGCGGATCGAAGCGTTTGGCAGTTGTTCCTGCTGGGGCCATTGGTGGGCGTGGTCGTGGTGACCGGCACTGGCTTATTAGCCAGCCGTAAAATTTTGCGCCAAAATGCCGCAGAAATCTTAAGAACGTTTGAAGGCTAATTCTTTAATGTAAAACCGCCCGCAAACCTGATATATAAGGGGTTTAAGCGGAGACAATAAAACATGGCCCTCGAGAACCCCTTTTCGGCATTTCGTCCTGTTCCCAAGACAGGTGTAATTTATGTGATGGACAAAGCTCAGGAGCTGGGTTATGCCGCGGGGAACGCAGAATGGGCCAATTTAGGGCAGGGAGCAGCGGAGACTGGGCGAATACCTAACTGTGCTGAACGGCTGAGCCAAGTGCCGCAAAGCGATCAGATGTATGAATACAGCAGCGTGATCGGTATTACCGAGCTACGCCAGGCAGTGGCGAATCTTTACAACCATCGCTATCGTCAAGGCATGAAGAGTCAATATACCCATGAAAATGTGGCGATTTCTTCAGGGGGGCGCGCAGGATTGACCCGTATCGTCGCGGCCTTAGGTCAAATTAATCTGGGACATTTTATTCCGGATTACACCGCTTATGAAGAGTTGCTCGGGCTGTTTCGTAATATTATTCCTATTCCGATTATGCTGGATCCTGCGAAGGGTTTTAGGGCTACAGCAGAATTATTGCGTCAGCGTATAACGGGTTTGGGCTTGGGAGCGGTGCTGTTTTCCAATCCTTGTAATCCAACGGGTGAAGTAATCTGCGGTGAAAATTTGGCAGAATGCGTAGACGTGATGCGACAATTGCACAGCTGTTTAATTATCGATGAATTTTATTCGCATTATCATTATGACGTTAAAGCGAATCACCCGATTTCATCGGCTGCCTATGTTGAAGATGTGAATACCGACCAAGTCATCATTGTTGATGGGCTGTCAAAAAATTGGCGTTATCCTGGCTTGCGTGTTTCTTGGACTATTGCACCTAAAGATGTGATCGAATCTATTTCTTCCGCAGCCTCTTTTTTAGATGGCGGGCCAAATCACCCGATGCAACGTGCGATTATTCCCTTGCTAACGCCTGAGGTGGCGCATACCGAGACTATTGCTATTCAAGAACATTTCAAAGAAAAGCGCGAAGTGGTGTTAAAGCGCTTAGTTGAGATGGGTTTTGTGTTGCACAATGATCCACAAGGCGGATTTTATGCGTTTGTGTCACTGGAAAATATGCCGCCGTCATTACGCGATGGTCGCCAGTTTTTCAAAAAAGCTCTGGAATATAAGGTGATTTGTGTGCCTGGGGAGTTCTTTGATGTTGATCCTGGTAAACGCCGCAGCCATATTCCTTCTCGCTTGAGTCACTATGTACGAATCAGCTATGGGCCGCCAATAGCAGAGGTTATGCGCGGTCTAGATGGCTTGCAGCGCTGTATTCAGGACGCAAAAAGCCTCTAGTTTCGCTTTTTGCAATTTTGAAAGCTTCTGCTAACTTTAATATAGGAATAATTACCTAGATGAGCCTATGCAGATTTACATCCAATCGCAGCCTGATGAGGAGACGTGTGGTCCGACATGCCTGCATGCCATCTATGAATATTATCAGGACCCGATCTCGCTAGAGCAAGTTATCGCTGAAGTTGAAAAAGTGCCATCAGGTGGCACTATTAGTGCATTGTTAGGGCAGCATGCGTTGCAGCGAGGCTATGATGTTGATATGTATGCTTATAACGTCAGCTTTTTCGATCCCACTTGGTTTGTGCCAGAGCCCATTTCTATGCCTGAACTAGCAGCGAAATTAACGTCGCAAATACTCTATAAAGAAGGTGTCCGTTTCGCTCACTCGTCTTCTGCTTATATACGCTTTATTGAGCTCGGCGGTATCATACGCAGCCGAGATCTCACCTTTGGGATGTTAACTGAATTTTTAGAAAATAATCAGCCTATCATTACTGGGTTAAGTTCGACATACCTCTATCAAATGTCAAGAGAGATTTTTGAAAATGGGGAGGTGCTTCACGATGATATTAAAGGGTTTCCGTGTGGTCATTTTGTCGTGCTGTGTGGACATGATCAAGTGAATAAAACAGTTAAGGTAGCTGACCCTTATCTCAAAAATCCACTTTCGCATGACAATTATTATATCGTCGATAAAAGACGCTTAATTAACTCAATAATGCTTGGAGTGCTAACTTACGATGCGAATCTTCTCATAATCAAGCGCAAAGGGTTGTCATGAAAAATATCATTATTACCGATCAGGTTGAATTATGGGATTTTCTCAGTGATAAAGTGGAAGTAATCTCAGCTTCAGATTATTTGTTCCAAAATGAAATCTTTAATGACAAGTCGGTTCGCATTATCAATTTGTGTCGGAATTACGATTATCAATCATTAGGATATTATGTTTCCCTTCTAGCAGAAGCGCGTGGACAGAAAATATTCCCCTCAGTGATGACGATTCAAGACATCAATGCAACAACCTCTCGTGCGATTATTGATGCGACTATTCATGACGAGATTCAGCGCGATTTGAAAAATCTTAAATCGGATGAATTTGTCTTGAGCGTTTATTTTGGCAAGAATATTGTGAAAAAACATAACCCATTTGCCGCGAAGTTACACGGCCTCTTTCCCGTGCCAATTTTTAATGTTACTTTTGTGAGAAAAAAAGAATGGTTAATTAAAAAAATTCGTATTCTCAGTATTGGAGAAATTCCTGAAACACACAAAGAATTTTTTATTGAAGCCGCAAATGACTATTTTATGCGCAAACGATTTCATTTAGCACGCGTAAAAAAATATCTATATGATGTGGCGATCTTGTTCAATGATCAGGATAAAACAGCGCCTTCCGATAAAGATGCCATTGATCGCTTTGTTGTGGCGGGTGAGAAAATGGGCTTAAATGTGTCGCCCGTAACCAAAGAGAATATTGGGTCGGTATCAGAATACGATGGGCTTTTTATCCGTGAAACCACCTCGGTTAAGCAATGGACCTACAAGTTAGCACGTCGTGCTCAGGTGGAAGGCATGGTGGTGATTGATGACCCTGTGTCAATGTTGCGTTGCACGAACAAAGTATATTTGGCTGAGTTGTTGCAGAGTCACAAAATTCTGGTGCCAGAAACCGTCATTTTGCACCGTAATCTGCAGCAAAAGCAATTACCGCATATTGAATATCCGTGTATATTAAAACGTCCTGATGGCTCATCCTCTCTTGGGGTGGTGAAAGTGAATGATCGAGAAGAGTTAAAGCATCATGCAAATCATTATTTCAAAGACTCCGATTTGATTATTGCGCAGAATTTTTTGCCGACAGAATTTGACTGGCGCATTGGCGTATTAGATAAGAAAGTTATTTTTGCTTGTAAATATTTTATGGTGAAAGACGACTGGAAAATTTTAACATGGGAAAATGAAGACATGCAGTTTGGATCATTTACCACTGTTGATCCAGCGGAAGTGCCCGCTGCAGTAAGACAAACGGCATTGCAAGCGGCTGCGTTAATTGGTGATGGATTATATGGCGTCGATTTGAAGCAAATTGGTGACAAGGTGTATGTCATTGAAATCAACGATAATCCCAATATTGAGCACGAGGTTGAAGATCTGTTTGCCGGTGATGAGTTATATACCACTGTCATGCAAACATTTTTACAGCGTTTGAAAATGAGGCACGAACATGTCCAATAAATCGTATCCGATCTTCAGCGTTACGGGCATTGAAATTGAGTATATGCTAGTCGATCGAAACACGCTGGAGATACTGCCGATCGCAGATAAAGTATTGCAGGCTCTGTCTACTACTGGCGAAATTCAAGGTGAGATCGAGTTTGGCAATATTGGCATCAGCAATGAACTGGCTCTGCATGTTTTAGAATTGAAATCTTTGCAACCGGTGGAAGATTTAGTCAAGCTTGAAAGTGAATTGCAAAATATTCAGCAGAAAATACAAGAGGTATTGGCAAGAGATTTTCAAGCGGTGCTGTTGCCTACAGGCGCGCACCCTTGGTTAGTACCAGATGAAAACATCGCACTGTGGCCGCATGGTTGTCGTGAGATTTATAATGCTTTTGATCGTATATTCAATTGTGCAGGCCACGGGTGGGTCAATTTACAAAGTGCACATATTAATTTGCCTTTCAGTAATGATGCTGAGTTTGCCCAATTGCATAATGCGATACGCTTACTGATGCCGATTATTCCCGCGTTGACCGCAAGCACGCCGTTTATCGAAGGAATGTTTACCGGCAATTACGATTCACGTCTGACGTTTTACGGAGGTAATCAACAAAAGTTGCCCATGATTTCAGGGCAAGTGATTCCAGAATTTATTTCGAGTAGTTTAGAATATCATGATCTTATTTTAGCGCCGATTTATAATGCGATTGCGCCATTTGATCCAGACAACATTCTGCAAGAAGAGTGGCTGAATTCACGCGGAGCAATCGCTCGATTTGATCGCTCTGCAATCGAAATTCGTGTGGTTGATACGCAAGAATCGTTACGTCAAGACATGGCTTGTGTCAGTGCGATTGTGTCTGCATTACATTAT
>Ga0207137_1062_pt1 | contig 30349 bp, 29 predicted proteins | sample Alteio_BWMinHeat_9_FD_153572 | JGI IMG/M metagenome (GOLD analysis project Ga0207137, IMG submission 153572) | Enriched cells from forest soil in Barre Woods Harvard Forest LTER site, Petersham, Massachusetts, United States -... | ecosystem: Environmental > Terrestrial > Soil > Temperate forest >...
CCCTCTCCTCCACGTTTTTAATTTATTCACAACTTATATTTGACTCACTACCATCGCTTTTTTATACTGCGTGCATACTTATTCATTCGTTGTTAAAACCATCTCGAGGAAAATCATGTTCAAACAATTTGCTACCGCATTATTTCTTTTTTCCATGAGTGTTTTTTCTTACGCTTACCATATTGAATCTACTCTTTTGGTAACAAATAACACGGATATTCCTCTAGTCTTTGCTGTTACTCAGCCAGATGGTCAACCTTACAAATTAACTATACCTGCTCATTCAGAAGATACGATTAAAAAAGAAGTATTAAATAACAACGATTACACAGGTATTTTATACAGGGCTGCAACCCAACGTTTTGAAATTCGTAGTGATGATGCTATCCATCAATTATATGCCCAAGGTCGTGTTGTCTATTACGTACATGGCTCTCTTTGGCAAGAATACAGTTTTCTGGATTCACTCTCTACTGCTCAAGGGATAACTATTGACGCAGGTTTTAAGTGTGAAGCAGATACGAATGTTTTTAACAATAAAATTATTATCAATGGCAAACCGGAAGGTACAGTATTACAACCCGTACTCGATTATCCCAGAGGTATATATTGCCGCGGACTTAAGGCTTCTACGCTTGATAAGAGTCGTGGAAAATATCAAGCTGCATGCACGAATGGAAAAAATGCTACCTTTGATAAAATCGAAGCGCATGTTCAAAGAGATATTGCCAAGCTACATTATTTGAATTCAGATAAAACGTCAGTATGGACTAGGTGGTATCACATTTACGCTCTCCTGCCAGAAACAGCGTTATTTGATAATGATGCAGTTAAACAAAGTCTGGATAATGCATTAAATGCCGGATCACCTGGTACATCTATTTTTTGCGGTTTTGATGCTTACAGTACTTATTACGATTGTAATGAGTTTTGCGGAAGTTGGTCTAAAGAGAATGCATTATAAGATTCGTTATGTGTTGCATGTTTAAATCATTTTGCTTTGCATTATTGCTTTTTTGCGTGCACACATCTTCTTATGCTTACCTCATTGAGTCTAGTCTTTTAGTAAAAAATAACACGGATATACCCATGGTTTTTATGCTTGATGATCACGCTTTCAAGCGATCTATACCTGCTCATTCAGCATTTACGATAAATAAAGAGTTACTAAACAATAACGATCACACGGGTTTTTTATATAAAGCTGCAGCTCAGCGTTTTGAAATCCGTGGTGATGATGTTGCTAATCAATTATACGCTCAAGGTCGTATCGTCTATTACATATCGGGTTCTTACTGGCAAGAATACAGTTTTCTGGATTCATTGTCTGCCGCACAAGGGATAACCATTGATGAATGACTTTTGTGGAAGTTGGTCTAAACGAAATGCGCTATAAAATAAGCTAACGTTATAGCAAGCGCCCTATTTTTTTAAGCTGTTTTCGAATAAATAGAGGAAGTGCATCAAGACAAATATATTTAGTCAAGACTGCATCTGGAATACTTAATACATTGCCTATGGTTTTACGACAAGTTTCTGAATGGCATCCACATTGCATGGTCCATTTGTCATTGGTGCCAGATGTTGTGGAATAGTCGTAGGTTATTTCTTCGCCTATCTTGATTTCGCGCAGTGCATATAAATCACTTTTATTTCTTAAACCAGCATTGGGATTACACGCATGATTGATGGTTTTTGATGGGTGATTCAATATCAGAAATAGCGCATCATCAACTTGTAATGGATCATCACCGGATATATCCGGGTCTGAATGTACAGGTTCACCCGTGAGTGTGGTGATATATTCTCCGAAGGTAATCTTCTCTGTGGCAAATGTTCCTTTGCCGCTAATTGACGATGATTTTATTTCTGTCTTGTTTCTGTTTCGAATTTCTTTAATAGAATTATTCACTTAACATCCTTTATTAAATAAGTTTCGTCCTGAATCATGATTTAATACCGGTGACACCATCTTATTATTTTACATTCCATCACGTTTGAACAGATATATTTAAATGTAAAAATAGCTTGCGAATGAGCAGGGTGTATCGGCTAGAATACGGCAACTATTTTAATAGAGGCGAGCCATGAACGACGTAGCAGATAAGAACAAAATGGAAAGAAAAAATGCAGGGCTTCAGAATGTGCACATTGATGCGGATGAAAAAAATCGTATCATCAAGCTGATGAAAGAAAATGCAGTGGAATTTGTCGATTTACGGTTTACGGATTTGCGTGGTAAAGAGCATCACGTAACCCTCCCACAAAATAAGATAGACGATAATTTTTTTGTATATGGCAAAGCCTTTGATGGCTCTTCTCTGTGTGGTTGGCAAGATATTAATGAGTCTGATTTGTTATTAATTCCAGATTTATCCACAGCATTGATGGATATTTTTTGTGAAGTGCCTACTTTAATTATTCGTTGTGATATTTATGATCCTATCACTAAACTTCCTTATATTCGCGATCCAAGAGGCGTTGCAAAACGTGCAGAAGAGTATCTTGCTAAAAGTGGTATTGCCGATGTTTGTAACTTTGGTCAGGAAGTAGAATTTTTTCTATTTGACGATGTTCGCTGGGACATACAGATGAACGGTTGTTTTTATAGGGTTGATGCTGAAGAAGCGAGTTGGAATAGCGGCATGGTGATGGAAAATGGTAATAAGGGACATCGTCCACGCGTAAAAGGTGGGTATTTTCCAGTGCCACCCGTTGACTCTTCTCACGACATACGAAGTGCCATGTGTACGGCTTTGATGACCATGGGATTAGTGCCTGAAGTTCATCACCATGAAGTGGCTACCTGTGGTCAGAATGAAATTACCACGCGTTATAGTACCTTGTTGCATAAGTGTGATGAGCAATTAGTGTTTAAATACGTTATTCAGAATGTGGCTCATGAGCATAATAAAACAGTAACGTTTATGCCCAAGCCACTCGTGGGTGATAATGGTAGTGGTTTGCATTGTCATCAATCACTTGCAACCAATGGCAAGAATTTATTTGCGGGTGATAAATACGCTGGTTTATCAGACATGGCACTTTATTATATTGGCGGCATTATCAAGCATGCGCGTGCATTAAACGCATTTACCAATCCATCCACCAATAGTTATAAGCGTTTGGTCCCAGGTTATGAAGCACCGGTTACTATGGTTTATTCTGAAGGAAATCGTTCTGCCGGTATTCGTATTCCACGTGTATTTAACGATAAAGAAAAACGAATTGAAGTGCGTTTTCCAGACGCAATGGCAAATCCTTATTTCGCTTTTTCTGCTATGTTAATGGCGGGATTAGACGGCATTAAAAATAAAATTCATCCAGGCGATGCTGTCGATGAAAATTTATACGACTTGCCAGAAGCCACCGTTAAATCCTTTCCAAGTCTTGCTTCTTCTTTAGAACAAGCGCTGGATTGCTTAGAGAAAGACCATGATTTCTTGCTAGAAGGCGGCGTGTTTACAAAAGAAGTCATTGATTCTTACATTGCGATTAAACGAGAAGAAGTTTCTCGCGTTAACATGACTACACACCCTGTTGAATTTGATCTTTACTATAGTTTGTAATGCATCAATATAAAATTGCTACATGGAATGTGAATTCACTACGTGTACGCCTGCCGCATGTATTGGCATGGCTTACACGTGTGAAACCCGATGTGCTTGCACTTCAGGAAACCAAATTACTGGATGCAGATTTTCCTGTTGATGCTATCAGAGAAGCGGGATATGAAGTCATTTTCTCGGGTCAGAAAACGTATAATGGTGTAGCGATATTAAGTCGTAGCAAGATGGCGGATATCGTGACAGACATTCCGGATATGGATGATATTCAGCGGCGCGTTTTAGTGGGTGTCGTAGACGGTATTCGTTTAGTCAATTTATATATTCCTAATGGTGAAAGTGTTGGTTCAGACAAGTATCAATACAAATTAAATTGGTTGAATAAACTGGATAGTTTTTTGAAGCAGGAATTAAAAAAATATTCCAGATTAATTGTCTTAGGTGATTTTAATATTGCACCACACGATATCGATGTATACGATCCTAAACGTTGGCAGGGAAAAGTATTATTTAGCGAGCCTGAGCGCAATGCTTTTCAAGCCATGTTAGATGTTGGACTTCATGATTGTTTTCGCACGTTGCATCCTGCTGAAAAAATATTTTCATGGTGGGATTATCGTACTTATGCTTTTAGTCAGCAGTTAGGGTTGCGTATTGATCATATTCTTGCAAGTGATGCGCTTATTTCTCATTGTAAAAAATCTTATATCGATACTGAAATGCGTAAGGCAGAGCGTCCTTCTGATCATGCACCAGTTATTGCTGAGTTTGGCTTCTAAATATTGCTTATCAGAAGAATATTGGATATGATTGCCCCCCTAATTTATAGGGGTTCGTCGTTATGAAGCCAAATATCCATCCAGAATACAAAGATGTAAAAGTCGTTTGCAGCTGCGGCAGTGCATTTTCTACACGTTCAACCTTGGGCAAAGAACAACTGTTGCTCGAAGTTTGCTCAGTATGCCATCCATTTTATACCGGTACCCAGAAGATTGTTGATACAGCCGGCCGTGTTGACCGTTTCCGTCAGAAATATGGTTTAAGAGGCAAAGAAGCTGAAGCTGACAAAACGGATAAAAAATAATAACGAACTCACTTATGTCAGATAATATTAGACAAGCTGCGCTGGATTATCATGCGCAGCCTATTCCCGGAAAAACAACGATTGCTCTCACTAAGCCAACAGAGACGCAATATGATTTATCGCTTGCTTACACCCCTGGTGTGGCAGAGCCGGTAAAAGAAATCGCAAATCACCCTGATAAAGCTTATCAATACACGAATAAAGGTAATTTAGTAGCCGTCATTACCAATGGCACAGCTGTGCTTGGTTTAGGTAATACCGGTTCCTTGGCCAGTAAGCCAGTGATGGAAGGCAAGGCAGCGTTATTTAAACGTTTTGCTGATATAGACGTATTTGATATTGAAATCGACTGTGATGATGCAATGGATTTAGTCGATACCATAGCGAGAATCGCGCCCACTTTTGGCGGCATTAATTTGGAAGATATCAAGGCGCCAGAATGTTTTATCGTTGAAGCAGAATTAAAAAAACGTCTCACTATTCCTGTTATGCACGATGACCAACATGGAACAGCGATTGTTGTGGCGGCAGCATTGTTAAATGCACTGGAATTACAAAATAAAAAATTGTCTGACGTTAAAATGGTTTGTTTAGGCGCAGGGGCTGCTGGTATTGCGACCATGCGTTTATTATTAAAATTAGGTGCAGTAAAAGAAAATATTTATCTGGTTGATAGAGAAGGTATTGTCCATACGGATAGACCCGATATCACTGCACAAAAAAAAGAATTTGCGAATACGACCAGTAAACGTACTTTGGCAGATGCTATGCATGATGCAAACGTCTTCATAGGCGTTTCTGGTCCTAAATTACTTGCCGGAGAGTTAGTAAAAACCATGGCTAAAAATCCCATTGTTTTCGCTCTTTCCAATCCTGTTCCGGAAATCATGCCAGAAGATGCCTTACGTGTGCGTGATGATATTATTGTCGCGACAGGGCGCAGTGATTATCCTAATCAGGTTAATAATGCATTGTGTTTTCCTTATATTTTCCGCGGTGCTCTCGATGTGCTCGCAACTTGCATTAATGACGAGATGATGTTGGCTGCTGTTTATGCCATTCAGGCATTAGCAAAAGAACCTGTAACCGATGAAGTGCTTGCAGCTTACGGCTTAAGCAAAGGACTTTCGTTTGGCCCTGATTATTTACTTCCTAAACCAGTAGACTCACGTTTAAAAGAACGTGTTTCTAGTGCTGTTTCTAAAGCCGCGATTATATCTGGCGTGGCAGGCAAGGCATTTCTTGTAGATGAAGTGGCTTAAATTTATTACCTTTGATGTTTCGGCGTATGTGTTTCCTTTCTTAATGCTGCCAGAGCTGTTTTTAACCTTTCATTACCATTTAATGCATTGCTGATATTAATATCTTCAATCTCTTGATGTTGATATTCTTTTATTAATGCAGTTGTAATGGCATCTTTCGCATCTAATACATTTTCGAGTATGTTTGAATGTTTATAAGGTATTTTTAAGTTTATCTGAAGCTTAAAAAGCGTTTGTTCATCAACAATTCTATACACTTCCGTTTGGATAGTGATTTTTAATTTCGAAATGTCATTGTTATTGTTTTCTTCTTCTTTAGGTGAAAAAAATCGATGTATTTCTTTACTTAGCGATTCACCTTCAACTGACCAGATAAAAGGAATGGCTATTCCCAGTGTGAGGATTGACGTAATCACTTTTATGAATAGTGTTCCTGCTGTATCACGACGTATTTCTATAAGCGGTTTGATTTTTTTGTAATACGTTTCAAATCGTTCTAGTCTTGTTCTTGCATCCATATTTTTATTGTTAATAATGAGTAGCCCATTCCGAATGGCATTATATTTTTCTACACCTAAGCGTGTTCGTTCTGGAATGTCTGTATCAGAGATAACACGGCTTATATGGTATTCACTCGATAAATCCTCTATGTTTAATGCTGTTTCATCATCGATAGCAAGGTACTTTGTGAAAAGATGAGGATTTTTTCTAATATTCGTTGCGATGTTTGATTTAAGGTGTCGCATGTAAGTGAGACAAGCTGTATTTAATGCATGAATTTTCTGTTGGTGTTGTTCGTTTATACTATCTTTAAGTGTTTTTTCATGCTGTGCTTGCTCTACATAATCTGCATTTATCTGTTCTTTATCAGGCATTAATAGGAACTCTTTTCTTGCCGTTGCTACAGCTATTGCAAGAGGGGCAATCATCATGCTTGTATGATCTTTGCTTCCAAGTGTGTAATAGTATTCCCCTATTAAATTAAATTTAGAAATAACATCATGACTTAATAAATGCTCATGCTTAGGCATGAGAGCAGTTAAAATAAGCGCAATATCATCAGTGCCTGAAGTCTGAATGGTGTTTACGACATTGCTAAGTGATTCACGTAAAAATGATACACGATCATTCATGATAACAAGGTCATTAAGCGTTAGTTGGTAGATGCTTTCGAGTATTTTTATTAAGACTTGTTGGGCTAGTTTTAGTTCTTTTGCACTTTGGACAAGTGCTTCAGGGTTGTAATCCCATAGCAGATCTTGAGATTTTGTTCGGCAAATAGAAATCAGGTGTATTAAATCTACCGTAATGCTGAGTAAGATTTTTTCATCATCAGCTTGTTCTGTATCTAAGAGACTGAATAGCTTTTTTTGAAGGCTATCGATAGCCTTCATTATTTGTACGGACTGCTGATCGTCAGGGGTTTCTTTTTTAATCTTTTCTAGTTTTAGGAATAATGTTTGAATTTTCACAGCGTTATCTCTCGGTTTTTTTGTGCAAAGTAATTATTCTAATTTTTCTATTTGATTTGGCTATGGGTGGACTCGAACCACCGACCTCAGCATTATGAGTGCCGCGCTCTAACCAACTGAGCTACATAGCCATTTGAGGCCGTGTATTCTCGAAGTTTTAGGCGGGGTTTGTCAAGAAATCTTTCATTGCATCTTGCATTTATCTCCATTACAATTCTGCCCCTTCAAAAGGTTAACTCCTTGCTTTTATCAATGGTGGTAAAAGCTTTAATCCGTGAGGAGCGTTTCATGAAGCAACATGTTGATAATTTGCGACATTATGAAGTCGTGTTTTTAGTTCACCCCGATCAGAGCGAACAAGTTCCTGCAATGATAGAGCGTTATAGCGCTTTAATTACGGGTCACAAGGGTAAAATTCACAGGCTTGAAGATTGGGGCCGTAGACCCTTGGCGTATCCCATCAATAAAATCATGAAAGCACATTATGTGTTGATGAATATCGAATGCGATCAAAAAACCGTTGATGAGTTAGGCGATAATTTTCGTTACAACGATGCCGTCATACGCAACATGATATTACGCGTTAGCCGTGCTATTACCGAACCTTCATCCGTTGCCAAAGAAAAAGATGGCCGTGGTGAAATCGATATGTCGGGCCAAGATGGATCTGATCGCGGCAGGCATGAAGGCTCTTCCCGAGACAAGAAGGAAGATGCGGAACTATCTGAAGGTGCGGATAGTAAATAACTAATTAATTGACCGGAGTGTATGTCATGTCTACTTCTACGTATTTTCGTCGTAAAAAAATGTGTTATTTCACTGCTAATAAAATCAAGGAAGTTGATTATAAAGATGCCAACTTATTGAGAAAATTTATCATGGAAAATGGCAAAATCGTGCCAAGCCGTATTACAGGTACGAAAGCGGGATATCAGCGTAAGCTTACAAAAGCCGTTAAATTGGCACGCTATCTTGCTTTGTTGCCATATACCGATAGACATTAATCGTTACGATATCATCAAATGTGGCCTTTAACGCATTACTTACTTCGTCACCGCTTTCAGGCAATCATACTGACCTTTCTCATCGCCTATATTCCGGTGTTGGGAATGGCCAGTATCTTGATTGCCGCTCTCGTTACTTTGTGTGTGAGTGTTCTTGAAGGAGCTGCTTTTACACTGGTCGCGACGTTGCCTTATTTATTGGTATTCATGATGGGCGCGCAGCAAACAGAAGTCGTGACTTTAATGGTATGGACGACAGTTCTTCTCACCGTTATTAGTAACGTAGTGACGTTTGCATTTGCTGTATTATTGCGCCGTCAGTGGAGTTGGAGCGAAATAATACAAATCGGTGCCTTAATCGGTGTATTAGTGATTAGCGTGGTTCACTTGATGTATCCTGAAGTTTCAGATTGGTGGACTAAACAGCTAACACTTTTTTATAACCAATCCGCTGATTTAGCGGGTTTAGCCAAAACGGGACCCCAATCTGGACAGATAGCCGCGCCGCAAGGTGATAATCCAGTAGAAGCGATTAATACCATTCGATATTTTGCAACAGGCATCATAACGGTATTTGTTTTGTTTACAGCGTTTATTCAGGTGATATTAGCCCGCTGGTGGCAGATTGTATTTGTTAATGGCAGCCGTATAGGAAAAGAGTTGCAATATATCCGATTGAGTCGTTTGGCCGGCATATTGTTTCTTGCGGGTATGATTCTTTGTTATTTGGAAAATCAAGTTGTTTTAGATATACTGCCGGTCCTTTGTTTGCTATTTAGCGCGGCTGGATTAAGTCTCACTCACTATTTGTGTGGACTCATGGAGCCATCCAGAGGTCGTTTCTGGTTATCGATTTTGTATGTCGCACTCATTTATTCACTGACAATGATGGCCATGCTGCCCTTGTTTTCAGTTTTAAATATAATGTTACCGGTCGTGCTTGCTGTGTTGATATTTGTAGCAAGTATGTTCGCATTCGTATCACTAGGCTTTTTAGATGTCTGGTTTGATTTACGAAAACGAATTCAAAAGGCTTAGACCGTGTTGATAATTGAGGCGTAACTTTTAAGGTGCTAGCTATTTGTTTTTTTGTATGAGGAGAACGGACAGGAGTCCGTTCTAGCAAAACCCGGAATGGAAACGTGTTTTGCGACTCATACCAAAAAAACAAATAGCTAGCACCTTAAAAGTTACGCTTCAATTATCAACATGACCTAAGAATTATTTATTTTATTTATTAGAGAGGGGAGGTAAGAAGGTGGAAGTTATCTTACTTGAAAAAATGCGAAACTTAGGTGTATTAGGTGATAAGGTTAATGTTAAACCAGGCTATGCTAGGAATTTTTTAATTCCACAAGGCAAAGCAGTTTATGCAACCAACAATAATCTCGTGAAATTCGAACAACGTCGTGCTGAACTTGAAAAATTGGCTGCTGAAAAATTGCAACAGTCTGTTGCAAGACAGCAAGCCATTGCAGCATTGCCCGTCATTACCATAGTGACTAAATCCGGTGATGAAGGTAAGTTGTTCGGCTCCATTGGAACGCGTGACATTGTTGAAGCCGTTTTGAAGGCAGGCGTTACCATAGAAAAAAGTGAAGTGGCTTTACCAGAAGGTGCGTTGCGATCATTAGGTCAATATGAAATCGCTATCGAACTTGAAAGTGATATTTCTGCTGTGATTAAGATCAACGTTACATCTGAAGGTTAGTGCTTTTGTTGGTGGATTACGGCAAAAAACGCCTAATCCACCCTACATTTTTTTATTTATTAATCTTGGCATTCGCTGTATCTTAAACGTTTATTCAGTACGGCGAATCGGTCATGTCAGATGCTTTGCTTACCAAGCGATCCAATTCAAATCGGGCCATGAACCCAGCCTCTGTCAAAATACCTCCACATTCTATAGATGCTGAACAATCCGTGTTAGGCGGATTAATGCTAGATAATCGTGCGTGGGATCAAGTCGCTGATCGCATGCGTGAAGATGATTTTTATCGTCATGAGCATCGCTTAATTTTTCGTGTGATGGCGCGTTTGCTGGAACAAACTAAACCCATAGATGTGTTGACGGTTTCAGAAGCTTTGCGTGAATTGCATGAGTTAGACCAGGTAGGGGGTGAGGTTTATTTATTTGAGCTCGCTAACAATACCCCTAGTGCAGCGAATATTGCTGCTTATGCAGATATTGTTCATGAGCGTTCTATTTTGCGTCAGATGATAGCAGCAGCAGGCGATATTGCGGAGAATGCGTTTAACGCCCAAGGTCGTAGTATTGTTGAGTTGTTAGATGCAGCAGAACAACGTGTTTTCTCCATTGCAGGAACGGGGACGCGTGGTTCGGGTCCCGTTAATATCAAGCAATATCTGTCTAAAACCATGGACAGAATCGATACGCTTTTTCATTCCGGCACAGCGATTACTGGAGTTCCCACGGGTTATCACGACCTTGATGAAATGACATCAGGATTGCAGCCATCGGATCTTGTGATTATTGCAGGCCGTCCTTCCATGGGTAAAACAACATTAGCCATGAATATTGCCGAGCATGTTGCTATTAAAAGCCGTGTTCCTGTATTGATTTTTAGTATGGAAATGCCCGGTGAATCCATAGTCATGCGTTTGTTATCTTCTTTATGTCGTATCGATCAATTGCGCATTCGTACTGGTAAATTATCCGATGAAGATTGGCCGCGCATTAGTTCAACTGTTAGCATGCTTTCAGATGCGCCTCTTTTTATAGACGATACGCCAGGCTTAAGTCCTGCAGAAATGCGCGCGCGTGCAAGACGCGTGGCAAAAGAACATGGTCAGTTAGGTATGATACTCGTTGATTATTTGCAACTGATGCAAGTGCCTGGACATAACGAAAATCGTACGGCTGAAATTTCAGAAATCTCTCGTTCGTTAAAAGGCTTGGCAAAAGAATTGAAGGTGCCCGTTGTCGCATTATCTCAGTTGAATCGTGGTCTTGAACAACGTGCTGATAAACGCCCTGTTATGTCTGATTTACGCGAATGTGTCACGGGAGATACTTTAGTTTGTCTTGCATCCGGCGAGCGTTTGCCTATTCAATCGTTAGTTGGTTTAAAACCAGATGTATTATCCATGGATGAAGCTGGAAAAATGACAACCGCTTCATGTGAGATGATATGGCATGTTGGAAAGAAGCCTGTGTATGAAATCCATCTTGCAAGTGGACGCTCTATTAAGGCAACCAGTGAACATCGCATGTACGGTGTAAATGGTTGGGTGACTGTATCTGATATTAAAACCGGCGATCGTCTAGCGATTGCACGACAATTAACAGAACCTTCTGATGCGTTTGTTTGGAGTGATGAGAGAGTTATTTTATTAGGACATTTAATTGGTGATGGTAGTTATTTAAAACATCAACCTTTACGTTATACCAATCAAACAAGAGAAAATCTTGATGCAGTTATTCATGCTGTTGAAAAAGAATTTTCTGCAAAAACAAAAATTTATTCTCGTGATAACTGGCAGCAAATTGTTATCAGTGGAAATGGTAATCGTTGGCATCCTGCTGGTGTGAATAAGTGGTTGCGAGATTTAAATATTTTTGATCAGCGCTCTCATGAAAAGAGAGTTCCTACAGAAGCTTTCCGTTTATCCAATAGGCAAGTAGCATTATTGCTACGACATTTATGGGCAACAGACGGTACTATTTTTACTCGTAAACAAACTTCTAAAGGCAGTCATGTTATTCAATATGCTACTAATAGCGTTGGATTAGCAAAAGATGTAGCTGCGCTCTTGTTGAGATTGGGAATAGTGGCGCGTATTAAGCAAGTGAAGCAAGGTAAGTATTTACCTGGCTACCATGTAAAAATTATGGGTGTTGATGCTCAAAAACTTTTTTTAGACAAAGTAGGTGGTTTTGGCCCACGTGCTAAACAAGCAGAGTTATTGAAACAAACATTGGAAAATGTAGAAGCAAATACAAATGTCGATACTCTGCCTAATGAGATATTTGCATCGGTAAAAATGGCAATGAATCAGCAACATATTTCTCATCGCAAAATGGCAGCAATGCGTGGGACGGCGTATGGCGGTTCATCACATTTTAAATTTTCACCTTCACGTTCTGTTTTAAAAAATTATGCTGATTTGTTGAATGATGACAATCTTAAAACGGAATGTGAGAAAGAATTATTTTGGGATCACGTTGTAGAGGTTATCCCTGTTGGTGAAGAAGATGTTTATGATTTAACAGTGCCTGGTCTTGCTAATTGGTTGGCTGATGGAATTGTCACGCATAATTCTGGTGCCATCGAACAGGATGCAGATGTGATTGCATTTATTTATCGTGATGAAGTTTACAATGAAAATAGTCACGATAAAGGCACAGCAGAAATTATTATTGCTAAACAACGTAACGGCCCGATTGGGAAAATACGGTTGACTTTCATGGGTCAATACACTTGTTTTGAAAATTTTACACGTCAGCCGGGTTATTAGAACGAGTATGAGTCGTCCTACTTACATGAACATCGATCTCATTGCGCTGAAGTATAATCTTGAGCGTGTGCGAGCATTGGCATCGGGTCGGTCGGTGATTGCTATGGTCAAAGCTAATGCTTACGGTCATGGTCTGTCCCGTGTCGCACACGCTTTGTCTAACGCAGATGCTTTAGGTGTTGCATCACTGGAAGAAGGATTGGTGTTGCGTGATGCTGGCATTACTCAGTCTATTGTTTTGATAGAAGGTGTTTTTTCTTCTGAAGAAATAGCAGAAGCGGCCCGCAATCATTTTATTTTAGTCGTGCATCATATACCGCATGTGGAAATGCTAGAAAAAGTAAAAGTGGATAAGCCTTTTACGGTTTGGCTTAAAATCAATACGGGCATGAATCGATTAGGCATTCAACCTGCTCAATTTCAAAATGTCTATCAGCGACTTCTTAAAGCAGAATCCGTCAAAAACCCCATAGGTTTGATGACGCATTTTGCGGATGCAGATGGCATGGATAGCGATGCAACGATAAAACAGCTAGCTATTTTTAATAAAATAACGGAACAAAGTATAGGTCCGCGTAGTCTTGCTAATTCTGCAGCGATTCTTGCGTTTCCAGAAACCCACGGTGATTGGGTGCGACCGGGTTTGATGTTATACGGCGCATCACCTTTTAGCGGCAAGTGTGGTGTGGAGCATGATTTGAAGCCAGTGATGACGTTATGGTCGCGTTTAATTGCCATTAATCAGGTGAAAAAAGGCGATAAAGTGGGTTACGGCGGTACGTTTACTGCGCCAGAAGATTTATTAATTGGTGTAGTTGGTGTTGGGTATGGCGATGGTTATCCGCAGTTTGCAAAAAATGGTACGCCGGTTTTGGTGAATGGTGTTGAATGTCCATTGGCAGGGCGTGTTTCTATGGATATGTTGACGGTAGATTTGCGAGATCAACCGCATGCTAATATTGGCGATCGTGTTGTATTGTGGGGTGAAGGGTTGCCGGTTGAGCGTGTTGCCAAGGCGAGTGATACCTCGCCTTATGAAATTCTAACGCGCATGACGCCTAGACCTAAAATTGAAGTGAGTTCGTGATTTTACGAAGTAAAGATTTATAAGGTTTCAAAACAATCGACAGCTTCTTTCAAGGTTTGTACCGGCAAAATAGTCATGCCATCTAACATTTTTTTTGATGCATTAGCCGATGGTACAATAGCCGTTTTAAAACCATGTTTAGCGGCTTCTTTTAATCGCTCCTGGCCGCCCGGCACAGGACGAATTTCACCGGATAATCCTAACTCACCAAATGCAATTAAATCATGTGGTAATGCACGATTTCGTAAGCTGGATAGAATCGCAAATAAAGTCGGTAAATCAGCAGAGGGTTCAACGATTTGTAAACCACCGACTACATTTAAAAATACATCTAGATTATACGTTGCTATGCCTGTGTGTTTGTGTAATACCGCAAGCAACATGGAAAGACGCTGGGCATCTAATCCTACGGTGAGCCGTCTAGGATTTGCCGCATGACTTTGATCGACTAAGGCTTGCACTTCGACTAGCAGTGGTCTCGTACCTTCTTTGGTTGCGGTAATGATACTGCCTGATGTGGGTTTTTCTGATCGCGATAAAAAAATCGCAGACGGTTGGCTCACTTCGCGTAAGCCTTTTTCCGTCATAGCAAAAATACCTAATTCATTCACAGCGCCAAAACGATTTTTAGTCGCACGTATCATGCGATAACGACTGTCTTGTTCACCTTCAAAATACAATACGGTATCGACCATGTGTTCCAGTACGCGTGGGCCTGCTAAGTGTCCGTCTTTGGTAACATGGCCCACTAAAAATAAAGCTGTTCCCGTTTGTTTGGCATAGGTGACTAATTGCATAGCGCTATCACGCACTTGGCCTACTGAACCTGGTGCTGAGGATAAAAGCGATGTGTGCATGGTTTGAATGGAATCAATGACTAACACTTTAGGTTTTTCTTTTTGGGCGTGTATTAAAATATTTTCAACGTGCGTATCTGCGAGTAACCATAAATGTTTTTCCGGTAAACCCAGCCTACGTGCGCGCATGGTCACTTGTTGCGGTGATTCTTCACCGGTTACGTATAATACTTTTAATGCTTGGCTAAGATGAGCAATCGTTTGTAATAATATAGTAGATTTGCCAATGCCAGGATCGCCGCCAATTAAGATAGCCGATCCCATAATGATGCCGCCGCCTAAGACTCTATCTAATTCCAGTGAGCCAGACGATAGTCGAGATTCTTCTTGTAAAGCCACATTGAGCATGTGGGTGATAATGGGTTCAGTACCTGCATATCCTTGGAAACGTGAAGACGGAGGAGTGGCGGCTGTGATTTCTTCAATGATGGTATTCCATTCATGACAACCCGTGCATTGCCCCGTCCATTTAGGATGAAGTGAACCGCAAGTCTGACAGCAGAATGATGTTTTATGCTTAGACATACGTGCGGTTACCTTACAGCCTTCCATGTTCCATCAGGTTGACGGCAAGCAGTGCCATACATTTGCTGCTTTTTGCCGGCAATATCTGCAACTGTTCGGTATTCACGGCAATATTTATTGCCATTCACACTGACGTTTTTGACAGGCACGACTTGGTAGCTTGCACCGGATTTATTATTCTGCCAATAAGCCGGTTGGCCGACAGAATTATTATCAAGCGTCGTATTCATTCTTTGCTTGTCATTTTCATCCATGTTGTGACCAATGGCTCCGCCTATGACTGCGCCAGCGATTGTGCCTGCAGCGACTGCTAATATTTTTCCTGTGCCGCCGCCAACCGTGCTCCCTAACAAGCCGCCTGCGACACCGCCCGTGATGACACCAACATCTTGGTTGGACATATTCTGACAGCCCAGCAAGCTAGCGCTACAAACGAATACAGTGAATAAGGTGAATATTTTTTTCATTGAGATGGTACTCCTCTAGTGATTCTTACAGATTACTGGGCTATTCTATACCCTCAATCAGATGAAGCAAATAGTCTAACCTACGAATAAACGAGAGCCTATAAAATGACCTTTAAGCCAGCGAGTCCTGATGGTGCGTTTGGGGAGTATGTATTTACATCGGATAAAAAGCGTATTGATCTGAATTATTTATACAATCTTTTATGCGTGCCATCGCGTTATTCAACCGGATTGCCGCCAGAACGTTTTCCGGTTGTCATCGAAAATTCCCTTTGTTTTTGTGTTTATTATCAAGGTAAGCAAATTGGTTTTTCACGTGTCATCAGTGATAAAACAGAATTTGCATCGCTTTGGGATGTGTTTATTGACGAGCCGCATAGACGCAAAGGTATAGGTCAGGCCTTGCTTAAATATATATTTGAGCACAGAGAATTGCGCGGGATATTCCGCTGGTTTTTGATGACGGAAGATGCGCATGGGTTGTATCAGAAGTTTAATTTTAAAACTGAAGTTTACAATCCGTACATCATGATGAAGGTGAATGTGATATAGGGTTTTTTCTCTTCGGTTAATCTGCTAATATTCCCCTCACCATAATGAGGAGTGTATATTAATGCAGCACAATGAATTATTGCCAAACCAATGTCCCATTTATATTGAATACCTACATACCGAACATTGTTTGCATATTAGTTTTGAAACGGCAGAACAGGCGGAGCTAGCGCTACCGTTATTTCGATTTTCGGCAATAGGTCGTAGAGATAATCGAATTAATATTGGACCGAGCCCGTCTTTTGATAATGGGATTTTTCATAATAGTGATGATTATTTCAAGGAAGTTTTATTTCAGCTGGTATGTCATAATGACCGTCAGGCGGGCGAAATTTTTAAATTCATTCAGTATTCAGTAATGGATAACCCTATCAAAATAGCCTTACAAGGCCGCGTCATTGATTTCCCTGACCTACTTCATCCGAATTTTTGTTTGGAAAAAAGAATAGTAACAACGAATCAGATCAAGAATCAATGTGCATTCGCCATATTAGTATTGCAACAGAATAATCTCCTTCCAAAAGAATTAATTTTGTTGATAGCCTCAGCGATGTTTAATGTAAATTTAAATGATGCTTATGTGGCACGTATCATGAAGATAAATGAGCTATTTGGGCTACCTCAATACAACGTTGAACTACCGTATAAAAAAATACAATGTGAAGTGGCTTATCATTTGTCAAAAGAGAAAGATAGAGAAGGTCATGCTCAATATGTGGTGGAATTGATTTGTTTAAATAAAGAAGATGCAGAAACGTTAGATAAAAATCTATCCAAGATGGAAACAAGATTAGTTCGTTCACTCAACAATAATATAGTTATCATTAATCCACTTTATTTTGAAGTTACTGATATTGATGGCAAACGAATTAACACAGCATCCTGCGGTAGCAATACTATTTTTTCGAATGAAGAAGTCAAGATAGCAATAAAATTTCGAGGCCTTGTTGAAGCAGCGACATTTTTTTCATTCGTCGATTTTAAAGAACGGGATGTGGTGATGGAAAATGAAAGTATCATCTTTCCAGCAAAACCGCCTCATTTGATTAGTCATGTCGATAAAATTTTTCAGTATATTGATGATGAAATAAAGGGAGAGTTAACGAGTTTTTCACGAAATGGTTTTGGTTTCTTTCTGAAAGATTGGGAAAGTCAGCAAAGAGAAAAAGTTAAAAATCAAATTACGCAATGTCTTAATACATTAAAATCGCATATCATGGTTTGCGCGCATTACGGTATGGATTTCCGTCAAAGCATTACGAATTTTATGCGTATTTACGATCATATTATTTATAAGGATGTCGATGGTGATAGAAAACAAGATGCTATCATTGCGCGCTTGATTCGCGAGTTGCCGGAACGATTTGGAGATAAGTGCTCGATAGAATTTAAGGGTAGTTAAAGAGTGTAAATGAATGCAGCATAATGAATTATCACTAAGCCAATGTCCGATTTATATTGAATTCGAACATAGTAAAAAACGGTTGCATATTAGTTTCCCAACGGAACAAGATGCAGCAGAAGCATTATCATTCTTTCCTGATATGTCGGTTATGCTCCAAGATAATCGAATTATTATCGAATGTGGATTGATGGGCGTTCATTATTGTTTTAGCAAGAAAGATGATTTTATAAAGCTGCGCTGTAATAGCATTGATAATGCAAAGAGTGTTTATGATTTTATTCAAGGCGCACAATCCGTTCTCACGAATAATCGCATACGACTGCCTATAGCAATACATAAAGCTAATGATATTGAATTCCCAACCATGCTGCATCCCGATTTTAATTTTGAAAAAAGAATAGAAACTTATCAAAAGATTATGAATCAATGTGCATATACTATCTTGATGTTGAGTCAATACTCTATTTTTCTCCCTAAGGAATTAATGCTGACTATCGGTTGGATGATGTTTGAGTTGGGTTATAGTGCTGATTTGGGGCGTATCATAACCATTATGACGATTCATCGCCAATTCAAAACGCCTAACGATAAAGTTAAGTCATCTCGTAAGAAAATAGAATGCGAAATTGTATATCGTTTATCAGATCAGTTGGATAAGGCGAATCAACTTCAATATAACACGCAATTAATTTGTTTAAGTAAGAAGGATGCGCTAACTCTATCTACTTATTTAACGATGAGAAGATTTGATATTGATTTGAATCAGAATATTGTAACGATTAAGCCGATTTATTTTAAAGCTCATAGTGATGCCGGATTTGATTTTAAAAATGGTATTGATCGGGATTATGAGATGCTTCTAAAAAGAGTATGTGGTGGTTACATAGCTGTTAATGAGCGTTGTATGGGAATACAGTTTAGGGGCCCTGTTGAAGCAGCGACATTCTTTTCGTTAGTTCATTTTAAACAAACGGATGTGATAGTGCAGGATAAAAGTATTATTTTTTTGGGAAAATCATCGCCTCATCTTGTGGAGCGTAAACGTGAAATTTTTGCGTTTATTCAGAAGGCGTTGATAGAGTATTTTGATCCTCTTGTATCAAACAATCCAGACTTCTTCAAGAAGCGCTTCGGTAACATCTCTAAATTTAAAAAACTAACTGATAGTATCGTCGTGTTGAGAAATCATATTGGTTATTGCATGCATTTTGAAATGAGTCTTAATCTAATCATAGATGATTTTATGGTTGCTCACGGTGCTGCCATAATGAATCATCCTAAAGTGGTGGATGTGATTCGCGAGTTGTCGGAACGATTTGGAGATAAGTGCTCGCTTGGGTTTAAGCGTATTTAAATTGAAGTTTGAATAAAAAAGTATCATCTGGGTTTGCTGATTTCGAATTTTGTTAAATCTTTCAATTAGATAAAAATAATTCATTTTATTTTAAAATCAAATAATAAAAAAGGATCGCGCAAATATCAGCGATAAAGAAGAGGTAGTATATAAAAAATTAGCTAGATATTATTTGGATGCTACAGCGAGACAGTTAGAAAATTTGATTCAAGCGGAAGAACTATTTGAGGTGAAATAACAATGAAAATGTTAAAAAAAAGAAAACATCCTACAATGCTTGAAGTTGCGCATGAAATGGCAAAAGGCTTATATGAAGCAAATGTCATTGATGCAACTACGATGCGTGAATTTGATACTTTGTGTTTGCCGCCAGTAAAAGAATTATCACCTACAGAAATAAAAAAATACGGTTGCGAGAAAAGGTTAGCCAGCCTGTATTTGCGATAAGTTTGTAACAAAATATTTATATGCCAGATTGGTGCGATGTACCAAAACGGCAAAGACTGGATTGCCGCGTCGCAAAAAGCGCTCCTCGCAACGACGTCCCTCCGTTGCAATCCCAAATCGATCAAATATTACACAAAAATACATCTATTGCATATTTATAATTTCATCTTTACCATACCGCGTGTTAATTACAAACAGGAGCTTTAAAAATGTTTAATAAAAAAATAATAGCGATTGCGGTACTTGGTTTTTCTGTGCTGACAGTAGCAAATTCCCACGCTGCACCTTATGTGGGTGGTCAATTAGGTTATGGGAATGTTCATCAGTTTACGGGTATTGATAACGGTAAGGACACAGGTATAGCGGGTCGTTTGTTTGCCGGCTATCAATTTAATGATTATTTCGCTACAGAAATGGGCTGGAGCAAGTTCAGCAATGCAACAACCTCTTTAGCTTTTTCAGATACAGATTTTAATGGCTATGTTAAAGGAACGGTTAAAACAGATGCAGTGGATTTAGTGGTGAAAGGAATTCTTCCTGTAACGGCTCAAATGAATGTGTATGGTAAGTTAGGTGGAGCTTATGTAGTCAGCCGTGGAAATATCAACGTTTCTTACGTTGATAGTGGTTATTCTTATAGCGGTAGCTATAGCGAAACCGAACGTAAATTACTTCCTACTGCCGGTGTTGGTGCAAGCTATGCTATCAACAACAATCTTGCAGCGGATATTTCTTACAATCGCATACAAAAAGTAGGCAATAATTCTAGCTTCGTCAACAGTACTGACTTAGTTAGCCTTGGCTTAATCTATTCGATTGGCTAATCTTCAAAAAGGGCGTTAATGAATAACGCCCTTTTTTCTTTCTAGTTTTTTTTTATAAATCCGATTAAGCTCTGAAATATTCATTGGATTGATAAAAAGGAATTTACATGTTACCTCGCTTATCATTAATCTTTCTTTCACTTATAGCCTCATGTACGTTTGCCGCAAGACCAGGATTATATTTAGGGGGTCAAGCTGGTTGGGGTAATGTTCATGATAGTGGTATCTCTGAAGGCGATATGGGCCATATGATAGGTGAAGCATTAGGCGAATTTAATTTTACGATTAATTCTTTTAATGGAACGACTAGCGATAGCGGATTTGCATGGCGAGTATACGGTGGTTATCAAATTGGATATAACTGGGCCGTTGAAGCGGGTTGGGCGCAATACAGTAATCTGTCCATTGATGCGACAGCAGCAGGCATAGACAATGCAACCGGTGTACCTTACACGGTAGGCACGTCATCCGGCATATTTAAAACAACAGCGTTTGATGTAGTCGGTAAATATATGTATGCCATTCCCTATTTTTGTCCCCTACATATATTTGGAACACTCGGACTTGCCTTTGTGACAGGACATACAGAACCGGTGATGGCAGTCACTGAAGCCGGTATCGTGAGTGGGGGTGAAGATGTGATTACAGCGACCAAGGTATACCCAACCTTTGGAATAGGTCTTAGTTATGATTTGCGTAATGATATTTCTGCTGATCTTTTTTACAGCCGTATTCAGAAAGTAGGTGATTCTGATCATTTGGGCAGCATTGATATGGTGACCTTGGGAATGGCTTTGCATTTTGGTTAATGCCTTGTTATCTTAGGCCCTCGTTTTGACATTAGATTAGGGCCTGTACATGCAACAGACACCTGACACACTGGATTTTTCCTCGTTATCGCGAGATGCCATTTCGCAATTACTACAGCAATATCAACTCAGCTTGACCGTCGATGAAGCACTGACCATACAACATACTTTATTAAAACGTCCGCCTACTGTCGCAGAATGCGTATTATGGTCCATTCAGGGTTCTGAACATTGTTCGTATAAAAGTAGTCGTAAACATTTAAAACAATTTGTAACTGACGGCCCTCACGTTATTTTAGGTCCTAAAGAAGATGCGGGTATCGTAGCAGTTGCAACCGATAATGCGGGTTTACGTTACGGAGTGGTCGTCAGTCACGAGTCGCATAATCATCCTTCACAAATTGTGCCTTATGAAGGTGCTGCAACGGGCGTCGGTGGTAACGTACGCGATGTTTGCTGCATGGGCGCAGAAGTGATTGCGGTGGCTGATAGTTTACGTTTTGGTGATATTGCCCGTTCTAAAACCCATTGGATACATCAAGGTGTAGTCGGTGGTATAGCTGGGTATGGCAATCCCTTAGGCATAGCTAATCTTGCTGGGGATACGTATTACGATGCTGCTTATAATGAAAACTGTTTGGTTACGGTAGTGACGCTTGGCATTGTGCGTGAAGATCATGTGATTCATTCATTTGCGCCGAAAAATGCAGAGGATTATGTTTTTATTTTAGTGGGCAAGCCCACGGATAATAGTGGATTTGGTGGTGCAGCGTTTGCTTCTGGAACTTTGTTAGAAGATGAGACAGAAAAAAATAAAGGTGCTGTGCAAGAACCTAATGCGTTTTTGCAGCGACATGTATTGAAAGCGAATTACGCTTTATTTGATTTATTACGCGAGAAAAATTTAATTGATAAAGTTGGATTTAAAGATTTAGGTGCAGGCGGCGTTGCTTGTGCGAGTGTAGAGCTTGCAGAAGCAGCAGGTTACGGCGCAGAAATTGATCTTGAACACGTGCCAACTAGCATGAAGGATTTATTGCCGGCTGTCATTTTATGTTCTGAAACACAAGAACGTTTTATGTGGGTAGTACCTAAAGATTTAGTAGACACGATTTTACATCATTACAATGTCCGATTTGCATTGCCAGATGTATCACAAGGTGCACGTGCTGCTGTCATTGGAAAAATTCGTAACGATGGTTTGTATGTTGTTAATTATCAAGGTCAGGAATTAGTGCGTGCGAAAGCAGAAGATGTGACTAAAGGTATTTTATACGACAGACCGTATGTGACTAAAACACAAACCTTGAAAGAACCACAGTTAAAAACCCCCGATCATTTTAATACTATTTTGTTAGCATTACTCGCACATGAAAATATTGCATCCCGTTCACCGATTTTTGAAACGTATGATAAACAAGTACAAGGTCGTACCGTATTGGAATCCGGTTGGGCTGATGCAGGGGTCATGGCACCTTTTAACGAAGATAAATATCCCGAAGAAATTCGTGAAATTGGAATCGCATTATCGTTAGATCATAATCCTCGTTATAACAAAATAGATGCGTATTGGGGTGCAGTGAATGCCGTGGTTGAAGCCGTGCGTAATGTGGTTGCGGTAGGCGCAACACCGCTAGCATTATCAGATTGTCTTTGTTTTGGTAATCCAGAAAAACCTGAACAAATGGGTGAATTTGTTGATGCTGTGCGTGGTATTAGCGATGCAGCGCGTGCTATCACTTTACGTGATCATCCCGAATCAACCTTGCCGATTATTTCAGGTAATGTTTCTTTGTATAACGAATCGGCTCAAGGCGCGATACCACCTAGTCCCATGATAGGTTGTTTAGGTTCATTACCGGATGTGGCTAAAGTGATTACCTATGATTTTAAACGTGATGATTCTTTCATCGTCATGATTGGTGAACGTAAAGATGAATGTGGCGGCAGTGTGTATTATCAATTGCAAGGTGAATTAGGTTGTCAGTTGCCTAAGCCGGATCTTTCATCCTTGTCACGAGAAATTCACGCGGTGCATACTGCCATTCAACAAGGTTTAGTGCTTGCTGCTCATGATATTTCTGAAGGCGGTGTCGCATGTGCACTTGCTGAGATGAGTTTTAAACATCAAATAGGTGTAAAGATTACGGTGCCTGGTGAACTTTCAACCGAGAAAAAATTATTTGGTGAAACCGGTGGTTTTATTTTAGAAGTAGCGCGTGAAAAATTAATGGAACTTAAAAAAATAGCAGCTGCTCATTCCATCACAGTGATTTCATTGGGTGAAACAACATCGTCATCGCATTTACAAATGAATGATGTGATTAATGTCTCAGTGAGTGAGGCAAAACATGCTTGGGAAAATGGGTTACGAGAGAGGTTACTCTAAATGAGCACGGTGAATTACAAAGATGCAGGTGTGGATATTGAAGCGGGTAATGAAGCAGTAAGACGCATTAAAAAAGCCGTAGAGAGTACTTTTTCTTCATCGGTATTAACGGGTATTGGTAGCTTCGGTGCTATGTATGATTTAAAACCGTTGATGCAGCAGTATAAACATCCCGTTTTAGTGCAAAGTATAGATGGTGTGGGTACAAAAATGATGGTTGCAAAAATGATGCAACAATTTGGCACCATAGGCATGGATTTAGTGAGTGCGACTACGAATGATATTATCGTGCTAGGTGCAAAACCCTTAACCTTGCTGGATTACATTGCGAATGACAAATTAAAACCGGAAATCATAGAGCAAATCATTCTTGGCATGGTGACTGCTTGTCGTGAAAATGATATTTCATTAGTCGGTGGCGAAACAGCAGAAATGCCAGGCACGTATCTTGCTGGCGAACACGATTTAGTGGGTATTATTACGGGTGTCGTTGAAAAAGATAAGGCTATTTTAGGTAAGGATATTGCTGTTGGTGATGCAGTCCTTGCATTTCCCTCTAGCGGTTTGCATACCAACGGTTATTCCCTCGCGCGTAAATTATTATTTGATGTGGGTGGTTATACGGTGCATTCCCATTTGCCAGAGTTAAGTGATTCTTTAGGCAATATTTTATTAGCGCCTCATGTTAACTACACGAAACCGATACTAAAAATGTTGGCAGAAAATATTGCTATTAAGGGAATGGCACACATTACAGGTGGTGGTTTGCTTGAAAATATTCCGCGTATTTTACCAGCGGGTTGCAGCGTCGAGATTCAAAAAGAGGCTTGTCCTGTGCTACCGATTTTTAATGTCATGCGTAAGTTAGGTCAGTTGCAAGATAGTGAAATGTATAAAACATTTAACATGGGGGTGGGTCTTGTCATGGTGGTATCACCCGCTGTTATTCCTCGCATGCGTGAAGTCTTGAAGGATTTTCCAGCGTTTCCACTTTATGAAATTGGCCATGTAGTCTCTGGTCAACCAGTAGTGAGGTTAGTGTAAATGCAGATTGCCATCATTCAATTCCCGGGTTCTAACTGTGAACGTGAAACGATATTGGCGGTTAAACGTGCTGGAATGGAACCGATTCCCTTTTTATGGAATGAATCACGCGATACCTTACGTGAGATGGATGGTTACATTATTGTCGGTGGTTTTTCGTATGAAGATAGATCACGCGCAGGTATTATTGCAGCGCTTGATCCGGTTATGGAAGAGCTTCTCCTGCAGAGTGAAAAAGGTAAACCTATACTTGGGATTTGTAACGGCGCACAAATATTGGTTGAAACCGGTTTAGTGCCAGGTCTTCTCCATCACAAAGTTGGCATGGTGTTAACGGAAAATAAACGTATTGCTAACGGTAAAATTTTAGGAACGGGTTATTACAATGCATGGATTAACATGCGTTTGTCAGATCAATACCAACGTAATGCGTTTACTCGTCATTTAACACCGAAAGATATTTTGCATGTTCCGGTTGCTCATGGCGAAGGACGATTTGTCATGTCAGATGCTTTGTTAATGGAAGTAGAGCAACAGGGGTTGAATGTGTTTCAGTATTGTGATGCAGCCGGTGATATCGTTGATAGTTTTCCGGTGAATCCGAATGGATCGTTGCGAAACATTGCAGCCATTTCAAACAAAGCGGGCAATGTCATGGCCATGATGCCGCATCCAGAGCGCACGAAAAATGGCGATGCCATTTTTACATCCATGCGTGATTATATTTTGGAAGGCCGAGTTGAAAAAGCGATTCCACTTTATTACGCAAGACGTATAGATGTTCGTTCTAAGTATGATGTGAAACCCCATCATCATGAATGCATAGTGGAATTGATGATTACGGATAATCACGCACTCACGGTGCAAAATACATTGCGTCAGATGGGTTTATCCGTGACCGTAAAGCGTTACGTGCATTGGGAAATTGAGTGTAAGAATATTGAAACGCTGCAGCAAATTAAAAAAAGTGGTGTGTTATTTAATGAGCGCAAAGAAGTGGAATTGTCTGAAAAAGCTTTAAAAACCGTATCATCTCCGATATTTTTAGTGAGACCAAAAGAAGATTTATTGGGTCAGCAAAAATGGCAAACACTGAAAGATCATTTTTCTATTCAAGATGTGAAAGCCATTCGTCACGGTGTTTTATGGCAATTTATCGCTGAAAACGCTAACATGCCTGATCTAGTCGATCATGTCCTTCACACTAACATTATAAGTAACCCATACGCCCATGAATGCTATCAATACAGTAAATAATTATTCCGACCAGATTCGCGCCATGTTGCCTTATTGTCTTGCTGAAACGTCTTTTCGTTTTGGTGAAAAATATAATGGTAAAGTGCGTGATGCTTATGATCTGGGTGACAAGCTCATGTTGATTACCACAGACAGGTTGACTGCGTTTGACAGGCAACTTGCTGTGATTCCTTATAAAGGTCAGGTATTGAATTTGATTAGTGCTTGGTGGTTTGAACAAACTGCCGATATCGTTCCTAATCATTTGATTGCGATACCGGATCCGAATGTTGTCATTGGAAAAAAATGCAAAGTATTTCCCATTGAATTTGTGGTGCGCGGTTATATTTCAGGGTCAACTTCTACCTCACTTTGGACGCAGTATAATAACGGTGTGCGTGACTATTGCGGCATTTCCTTCCCCGACGGTTTGCGTAAAAATCAGAAATTACCGCAGCCTGTTTTAACGCCGACGACTAAAGAAAAAGAACATGACCGTCCTATTACGCCTAAAGAGATAGTGGCAGAAGGTTGGATGAGTCAAGCGGATTGGGATGAAGCGAGTGCATTGGCGCTCACCTTATTTCAGCGTGGTGTGGAAATCGCTGCTAAACAAGGTTTGATTTTAGTGGATACTAAATATGAATTTGGTCGTGATCTTTCCGGCAATATTATCGTTGTAGATGAAATTCATACACCGGATTCCAGTCGTTATTGGTTAGCACATAGTTATGAAAAACGCATGGCAGAAAATAGAGAACCTGAAAATATCGATAAAGAATTCTTACGATTATGGTTTGCTAAACATTGCGATCCTTACAAAGATGAAACATTGCCAGCAGCGCCGCAAGAATTGGTAGAAGCATTATCAGCACGTTATATTCAATTATACGAAATGATTACGGGCAATGCGTTTTCCTTCATGCAACAACCGGGTCCTATTGATAAACGTATTCTGCACAATGTTGCAGGCTATTTAGGTAACTTTTAATTTATGTGTGGCATTGTTGGAATAATGAGTCATGAACCGGTTGCAGCGGAATTGTACGATAGTCTCATTCACTTGCAACACCGTGGACAAGATGCAGCTGGCATATTAACGTCGGATGAACGGTTTCATTCCGTGCATGGTTTGGGTTTGGTACGCGAAATTTTCAACGAAAAAAATATCACATCACTGAAAGGTAACATGGGTATTGCTCACACGCGTTATCCAACAGCAGGTGGTTATAGTGAATCGGATATTCAACCACTTTGGATTGGTAATCCGCGTGGTATTGCTATTGCGCATAATGGAAATTTGGTGAATTATCCAGAGCTTGCTGAAGAAATTCGTTTAAAACAACACAGGCATTTAAATTCTTCTCTGGATTCTGAAGCAATATTATTGATGTTGGCTGATAAACTGGCTAATGGTTCGTATGCAGATAGTGATGATACATTTTTTCAGGATTTATGTGAGGCTGTGCAAACTGTTTTTCAACGCATGCAAGGATCATATTCTATAGTCAGTGTGATTATTGGAAAAGGCTTGGTTGCGTTTCGTGATCCGCACGGTATTCGACCCTTGGTTTGGGGCGAACGTCCAAATAAAAATGGAACGATTGATTATATTTTTGCATCTGAAAATACAGCGTTTTATGCTTTGGGCTTTGAACCCAAAGGAGATTTACAGCCGGGTGAAATCGCGTATGTTAATCAACAGGGAAAATTATTTAGACGAGTCGTTCAGGCTAAGATATTTAGGCCGTGTGTGTTTGAATACGTTTATTTTGCAAGACCGGATGCGACTTTAGATAATGTCAGTGTGTATCGTTCGAGGTTGCGCATGGGGCAAAATCTTGCACGTTCATGGAAAGAAAATTATCCCGATGTCATACCCGATGTCGTGATTCCCGCACCGTTTACAGCAAATACTGCAGCCTTGTCGTTTGCACATGAGTTAGGGGTGCGATATTCAGAAGGGTTATATAAAAATCCTTTTATTGGCCGTACGTTTATCATGCCAAACCAAACAGCACGTTCGCGTAATGTGCGTTATAAATTAACGCCTCAGCGCACGGAAATTGAAAATAAAAATGTGTTAATTGTGGATGATAGTATCGTGCGTGGTACGACTTCACGTGAAATCGTGCGCATGGTGAGAGAGTTTGGTGCTAAAGAAATTTATTTTGTTTCTGCTTGTCCGCCGATTAAAAATCCGTGTTTTTATGGTATTGATATTCCTTCACGGGGTGAATTGATAGCAGCGACTCATACAGAAGAAGAAATTCGCGCGTATCTCGGTGCTGATAAATTATTGTATCAATCCGAAGAAGATTTAGTGGAAGCTGTGACGCGCCGTGGGGAGCATCACATTAAAAAACCTTGCATGGCATGTATGGATGGTGATTATATTTGCGGTAATATCACAGAAAATAAAATAAGTGAATTAGAGTTGCTACGTGAAACAGATCGCAGGTCAAATGCTGAAAAGCAAAAGGATGTAAGATGAATATTTTAATCATAGGATCAGGTGCACGTGAGCATGCGATTGCTGCTGCTTTGCATCGCTCTAAGCAGCAACCCCGTATTTTTTGCTGTGGTACGTCGGTGAATCCCGGTATCAAACAAATGGCTGCTGAATATTGGGTAGGTGATATTACCGATGTGACTGCCATTTTGGATACTGCAAAAAAATGGCAGATTAGTCTTGCTATCATTGGTCCTGAAGCACCGTTAGAAAAAGGCTTGGCAGATGTTTTGTGGGGTGTCGCTATTCCAACCATAGGCCCACGAAAAAAACTGGCGCAAATTGAAACGAGTAAGGGTTTTGCTCGTGATCTCATGTCTAAATACCGTATTTCAGGTTTGCCTCGTTACCAGTTTTTTTCTGATATGAGCGGTGTGGAAACCTTTTTATATCAGTTAGGCGAAGGCAATTACGTGGTCAAAGCGAATGGTCTTATGGGTGGTAAAGGGGTAAAAGTTGCTGGCGATCATTTACATTCTATTTCGGAAGCCATGGATTATTGTCAGGAAATTATTTCTTTAAAGCAGTCCATTGTGATAGAAGAAAAATTAATTGGCCAAGAGTTTTCCTTCATGTGTTTTTGTGATGGTGAAAATATTGTGCCTATGCCTATCGTGCAAGATCATAAGCGAGCATTTGTTGATGATAAAGGCCCTAACACGGGCGGTATGGGCAGTTATTCCGATGCTGATCATAGCTTGCCTTTTTTAACTAAGAAAGATGTAGACACGGCTTTTGCGATTAATGAATTAGTCTTTCGTGCCTTGACAAACGAAATGCAGGAAAAATATATAGGCGTATTATACGGTAGTTTTATTGCAACACGTGAAGGTGTGTATGTGATTGAATTTAACGCGCGTTTTGGTGATCCAGAAGCATTGAATGTGTTGACAGTCCTTCAATCGGATTTTGTCACTTTATGTGAAGGTTGGGTAACTGGAAATTTAACAAGAGATCACGTTCAGTTTTTTCCTCAGGCAACGGTTTGTAAATACGCGGTTCCAGAAGGTTATCCGGATGCACCGATTAAAGATGTCATCATCGATATCAGTGCGGTTAAAAATAAATCGCGATTATATTTAGCCTCTGTCAATGCAGCAGGTGGAAAAATTTATGCAACGGGTTCAAGAACCGCTGCTTATGTAGGTGTAGCGGATTCGATTTCAGCAGCAGAAGAAATTTCAGAAAAAGAAGTATGCGGTATCAGTGGTCCTTTGTTTCATCGTGAAGACATTGGTACAGAACGTTTGATTCAGCATAGAATTGATGACATGCGAAAATTGAGAGAATAATGATGCGCTTAGCCATATTAGGATCGACTCGTGGCACGAATATGGATGCCATTGTTGAAGCCATTAAACAAGGTCAGTTAGCAGCAACCATAGAAATTGTCTTAAGTGATAGATCAACGGCTTATATCTTGGAGCGTGCGAGATCGTATGGATTACGATCAGAATTTGTTAATAGCGATGGATTATCACGAGAAAGTTATGATTTGAAAATGTCAGATATTTTGACTGAGTGTCACGTTGATTTAATTGTGTTAGTCGGATATATGCGAATTTTATCGTCTGCATTTGTAGAGCGCTGGAAAAATAAAATTATCAACGTGCATCCATCCTTGTTGCCAGCGCATGCGGGCAAAATGGATATGGACGTGCATAAAGCGGTACTTCAAGAAGGTGATAAAGAAACGGGTTGTAGTGTGCATTATGTAATAGAGCAAGTCGATGCGGGACCCGTGATTATTCAAAAAAAATGTCCGGTATTAACGCTGGATTCACCCCAAAATTTAAAAGATCGTGTGCAGAAGCTGGAAGGCATTGCTTTGATTGAAGCGATTGCAAAAATCAGTTAGGCTCAGACGACTAAATAATAATTTATATTTTTTACTTCTAATAAGGATGATGTATGTTGAAAAAAATCCCCTTTGCTGTATTCGTTTCCTGCCTCAGTGTTTATTCTTATGCTTAC
>Ga0207137_1063_pt1 | contig 28509 bp, 18 predicted proteins | sample Alteio_BWMinHeat_9_FD_153572 | JGI IMG/M metagenome (GOLD analysis project Ga0207137, IMG submission 153572) | Enriched cells from forest soil in Barre Woods Harvard Forest LTER site, Petersham, Massachusetts, United States -... | ecosystem: Environmental > Terrestrial > Soil > Temperate forest >...
GGACAAAACCATTGATCAAGCTTAGGTTAAGGGTTCCGTTCAGAGTGGCAGCACCAGTTACGTTCAGCTGGTCGTATTTTGTGCCGGCCGTCGTGCCACCGATCGAGATATCCAAAACGCCGCTCGAATTTTGCGTATAAGTTTTCGAAACGGCAAGTGCTCCGGTCGAGGTGGATGAGTCACCCGGAGTAACGGTGCCGCTGGAGAGGAGGATCCCCGCGATGGATCCTTTGCCGAACAGGCTGCCGCCCGACAAGTTAACCGATCCGGAAGCGGTCAAAGTCCCGTCGTCCGTTGTCTTGCCTCCCGTCTGCGTGAAACTGCCAGGCCCGCCTAGAGTGAGAGCGCTCCCTGCTCCTATTGTGAAGATACCTGCATTCGTGAAGTTGCCTGCCGTCGTTAATTTGCGGCCGCCTTGAAGGCTGAAGCTTCCCGTAGCGGCGTTGGCGGCGAAATTCGCCAGGCCATTGGCGTTGAGCTGATCGACGACTTGGGAGGTGGCTCCTGTCAGCGTGATATTCGCGGCGTTGGTCACGATATTCGCGCCGCTGAACTGCAATGTTCCGGTGAGATTGTAGATGCCGCCCGTCAGCGTTGTGCCGGAGAAGTTGCTCAGCGAACCGCCGGTGGAAAATTTGCTGGCGCTGCCCACTGTCAAGGTACCGTTGTTGGTGAAGCTTGCCGACCCGATCGTGGCGACTTCACTGTCGCCTCCCGTCGTCGTGAGGCTCTTATTGTTTATAAAATTCCCCCCAGCGGTGAATTCGCTTCCACTTCCGGTGGTCGTCAGAGTGCCATTGTTGGTGAAAGCCCCTGCGGTGTTCAAGATGCGGCCCCCCGCGACGGTAAAACTACCCGCGGACGCATTGGTGGCGAAGTTCGCCAAGCCATTAGCGCTGAGCTGGTCGATGATTTTGGAAGAGGCTCCTGTCAATGTGATATTCGCGGCGTTGGTCACGATATTCGCGCCAGTGAACTGTAACGTTCCGGTGAGATTGTAAATGCCGCCCGTGAGCGTAGTTCCGGAGAAGTTGCTCAGCGAACCGCCGGTGGAAAATTTGCTGGCGCTGCCCACTGTCAAGGTACCGTTGTTGGTGAAGCTTGCCGACCCGATCGTGGCGACTTCACTATCGCCCCCGGTCGTCGTAAGACTCTTGTTGTTTATAAAATTCCCGCCAGCGGTGAACTCACTTCCAATCCCGGTTGTCGTCAGATTGCCGCTGTTCGTGAAAGCTCCTGGGGTGCTCAACGTGCGGCCCCCCGCGACGGTAAAACTGCCCGTGGACGCATTGGTCGCAAAATTCGCCAAGCCGTTTGCGCCGAGCTGATCGATGATTTTGGAGGAGGCTCCGGTCAGCGTGATATTCGCCGCGTTGGTCACAATATTCGCGCCGTTGAATTGCAGCGTACCGGTGACGTTGTAAATGCCGCCCGCTAACGTGGTCCCGGAAAAGTTACTCAGATTGCCGTTCACATCGAATTTGCTAGTCGAAGCTCCTATCGTCAGAGTGCCGTTATTTGTGAAGTTGCCAGCCGTTGTAAAGTTGCGGCCGCCGGTAATACCGAAAGTGGCGGTGGGGGCGTTGGTGGCGAAACTCGCCAAGCCATTAGCGCTGGACTGGTTGATGATCTGAGAAGAGGCTCCCGTGAGCGTGATATTCGCCGCGTTGGTCACAATATTCGCGCCGTTGAATTGCAGCGTTCCCGTAACGTTGTAAATGCCGCCTGTTAACGTCGTCCCTGAAAAGTTCGTTAGGTTACCGTTCACATCGAACTTGCTTGTGGACGCCCCTATCGTCAGCGTGCCGTTGTTCGTGAAGTTGCCGATTGTGGTGAAGTTCTGGCCGCCGGTGATCGTAAAACTGCTGCCGGTAGCATTGGTATTCACGTTTGTAAGGGCATTCTTGCCTGCGGCGTCGACAAAACTGGACGCAGGCGTATTCAGGATGATGTTGGCTGCGTTGGTTACAACCTCTCCGCCGCTACTTCCCAACTCGTCGATCTTAAGTGTCCCGGTCACGTTGTACGTGCCCCCCGTGAGAGTTGTACCTGCAAAGTTGGTGAACGGTCCGCCAGACACGTGCATGAAGTCTGCGGCGCTTACGCTGAGCGTGCCAGTATTCTTAAAGCCGGAGCCGCTGGTCTGGATGAGCAACGGGGTGGGCTGATTTGCCAGGATGGTGCCACTATTGACGAGCCCCATCGAATTGACCCCAAGCTGGCCGCCCCCCTGAATGGTTTCCTTGTTGGTCAGCGTATCGGTGCCGTTCGGTGCGAAGATCCGGTTCGCTCCGTTGTTTCCCATGGTCACCGTGCCTGTGCCTGTCAAAGTCACCGGACCGCTGATGTGCAGGTCCGTGGCGTTATTGCTCGAGTTCAATTGAATGTTCCCGTTATTGGTGATCGTTCCCTGCAAGGTGGTGCTCGTGTTGTCCGGGTCGCTGTAGACGCTGCCCGTGCTGATCGTGACTCCCTTCAACGTGACGCTGTTGATGGACCCCATCACCCCGCCGCCGCTGGTGGTCAGTGTCCCGCCGGTAATCGTCGCCCCGTCTAATTTCACCGTCGATCCCGCTAAAGCCTCGATCAAACCGCCGGTATTGGTGTAACTCCCTTGCAGGTCCAGCGTGCCTCCGCTGCTGGCTTCCATCGTGGCGGTGTTGGTTACGCCACCAGAACCCGGTTGGACGATGAGGGGAGTCCCTACGTTCGCGTTGATTGTTCCCTGGTTGTCCAGGGTCAGTTGGTTGACACCGAGCTGGCCGCCACCCTGAATCGTCTCCTGGTTAATCAACGTTCCCGTACCACCCGCCGAGTAAACACGGTTGGCGCCATTGTTGCCCATCGTGAGCGTACCGCCGCCGCTCAAGGTAACGCTGTTGTTGCCCGCGATGATCAGGTCTGTGGGGTTGTTGCTCGAGTTTAGACTGATAGAACCTGCGTTGCTGATACTAGTGCCGTTGACGGTGAGGCTGGTGTTGTCGTTGAAGTTCAAGGTGTCGTCGGAATTGACAGTAAGATTGTTAGCGACGCCGGCGATGTTGAGCGTGACCGCCGATGCGCCCTGCAAGTTGGCGTTGCCGTTGTCGATCAGCACGTTCGTGCTACTCGTTGGGACACCGTTCGACCAGTTGCCCGAAGTGCTCCAGACTCCCGACGCGCCACCTACCCAGCACGTGCCCCCCGCAGGGCAGGTGAACGAAATCAAGGGCATGTTGGATGCTCGGGTAGTGACAGCAGCAGCCGACCTATTGATGGCGGTGCTCCAGTTTATCACTCGAGCGAAAGCGAAACGCGACGCGCTAATTGGGCGAGCCAGCTCGAAAGTAGGGAAGTGTCTTGCGTTGGATGAAAGAAAGAACGACCGTGGTTTGACGGTAGAAGACGCGCTCCAGAGCCCACCGCCATTACGGATTAGATGCATCAGGTTCTCGAAACTTTGACGGTCGCCTGCGCTTGGCGTCTGAGCAGAACGACCTGTTATGTCTCGCTGCGCGGTGTCGCTCCCTACAGGCTTCTCTTGTCCAAACGCGCAAGGCACGCCGGGAAAGGCGCCCAATCCCAGTAGAAAGGCGCAAGACCCAACTAGAACCCGCCATTGCATAAATTTCTTCCTTCTGTCCATCGCGGTCTCCCCTTTCTAATTCGGTGAGCACTTACGGGCAGACTGCACCGCTGGAATCCGGCCCGCGCGGATGCTAGAATCCCCGTACCTGTACTGCAGGCAGCCCGGGCAACGTACTCGGGCTGGCTCCGAACGTCTATGCAAGGATTCGGAAAATTCCCGAAAAAATCGGAAAGCCCGCATTACACGGGGCTTTACGAGTTTGGCCCTTTCTGCCTTAATTCATTGAAACGCATTGTTTTACGGGATGGCGAGCCCTTACCTCTCACTCCCAAGTGCTTCGACATTCTCCTGGCCCTGGTGGAGCACGCGGGTGAGGTGTTGGTGAAGGAAGAGCTCATGGAGAGCGTCTGGCCCGACACCGTAGTCGAAGAGGGAAATCTCAACCGCAACATATCAACGCTCAGAAAGGTTTTGGGCGAATCTCCGAACGATCATCGTTACATCGTCACCGTGCCAGGCCGGGGCTACCGCTTTGTCGCCGAAGTGCGGGAAGCGCCAGAAAAACCTCCGACGATCACCCGACATGAGCCCAGAGGAACCGGCGTCAGTGAGTCCCTGGAATTTCCTCATGAGCATTTCGCAAGAAAAGCGACTGTCCAGGCTTTGTCGGTTCCTGCACCTTCGATCGTACATTCGCCGGTTCCCAGGCGTTTCTTTGGCATACCCATGTCCGCTCTGTGGCTGACTGTTGGCGGGGCGTTCTGCACTATCGCGTTGGTGATCCTAGTGAGGTTCGGCTTCAGGACCAAACCCGTCTTGAGCGCAACTGACCAGGTTCTCATCGCAGACTTCTCCAATACGACTGGCGACCCTGTTTTCGATGACACATTGAAGCAGGCTGTCTCAGTTCAATTGACGCAGTCGCCGTACTTAAACATTCTTTCGGACACGAGAATTCGCGCCACCCTGCAGCTCATGACCATGCCGCCGGACGCTAAGCTGACACCCAATTTGGCACGTGAAATCTGCCAGCGCACGGAAAGTAAGGCTTATATCGCTGGTTCGATCGCAAGTCTTGGCAACCAGTATGTTGTTGGGCTCATTTCTGTAGATTGCCAGACGGGCGATAGCTTAGCGCAGGAACAAGCTGTTGCGGATGACAAAGAACACGTCTTGAAGACTCTGGATCGCGCTACTACGAAGCTCAGGTCCAACCTCGGTGAGTCGCTTAACACCGTACGCAGATATGACGTGCCACTTCAACAAGCAACCACATCTTCGCTGGAAGCGCTCAAAGCATTTTCAATGGGTGATATAGCTCGGGACAGAAAAGGCGACGCAGCGGCTGTACCCTTCTTCCAGCATGCTGTTGAGATTGATCCCCAATTCGCCCTTGCCTACGACGCTCTGGGAATCACTTTTTCGAATCTTGACGAACCCGGGCTCGCAGCCCAAAACATCACAAGGGCATATGAAATGCGTGAGCGCGCCAGCGAGCGCGAGAAGTTTCAAATTACCGCCAACTACAGCCAAATCGTCACAGGAGAATTGGAAAAGTCGAACCAGATCTGTGAACTTTGGGCGCAGGCCTATCCGCGTGACGTCTACCCTCACAACCTTCTCGGAGTGAATTACGAATTCCTGGGGCAATATGAAAAAGCCATCGCGGAAACGCGGGAAGCCGTTCGGCTGAATCCAGACGGAGTCGTCCTGCGATCAAACTTGATGGAAGACTATGCCGCCCTCAACCGCCTTGATGAGGCCAAGCTCGCTTTTGGGCAAGCCCTCGAACGCAAACTTGATCATCCCTATCTGCACGCCGACATGTACGCCATCGCTTTCCTCCAGGGCGATACGCTGGAAATGGACCGCCAGTCAGCTTGGTCCATTGGCGTGCCGGGAGGGGAGGACTTGCTCCTCTCCATTGCGTCAGACACGCAAGCTTTTGCCGGCAAGCTCGCGAAAGCTCGAGAATATTCGCGGCGCGCGGTTGACGTCGCCAAACGCAACAATCAGAAGGAAACGTCTGCGGGATGGCTGATGAACGAAGCACTACGGGAAGCTGAATTCGGAAACTTAATGCTTGCCCGCCAGCAAACCGCGGAAGCGCTTTCCTTGGCTTCAACCAGGGATGTACAGCTCCTTGCCGCCTTGACTCTGGCCCGGGCGGGCTCATCCTCTCAAGCGCAGACGATGGCGAACGACCTGGCTAAACTCTTCCCTCTCAATACGGTGATTAATGGCTATTGGCTCCCCACAATCCGCGCCGCTATCGAACTCAATCATGGGGCATCTGCAAAGGCCCTCGATATCCTCGCCACCGCTGCTCCCAATGACTCAGCCTATCCCAACCCGCAGGTGGAAGTTGGCAGGTTTCTATATCCGGTCTTCGTGCGCGGACAAGCTTATTTGCTGATGCGCCGGGCCGACGAAGCTATCGCCGAGTTTCAGAAAATGCTCAATTTTCCGGCCCTCATCGTGAATTGTCCTTTGGGACCGCTCGCTCATCTCGGCCTCGCCCGCGCCTACACGCTTCAGGGCGACAGCACAAAGGCCCGCGCCGCCTATAACGAGTTTTTCGCATTGTGGAAAAATGCCGACCAAAACATTCCCGTTTTGAAGCAGGCGAAGATCGAATATGCCAAGCTAAAGTAACTAGGGCCGGTTCAACGTTCCGGATGAGTATCGGACACCAATGCTGTACGGATCTCCCTTCATGATTTCAATGAGTTAGAAGGCTATAGATTCTGCGAATTCTTGAACGCTAAGGAATAGGGGCTATTCCCCGCCAACAAGCGTTCGCGATTGACACCATACCTACGCCTTTAACTTACGTCTTACACCGCCGGCGATCACGGCCCTTCAACCCGAATGCCAACCCGAGATTCGTTCGGCTACCACGTGCTTTCAAGTACTAAGCAGTCCCTCGTAGCCCTGTAAGTTGTTGTAAGTACTTGTTGTTAGTGCTCTGTCACGGCAGAGGTCGCGAGTTCGATTCTCGTCGTCCCTGCCATTTCTTTTCAAACGGTTAAGAGAAAAGAATGGTTCCCGCGGTCAGTTTTCCAACACGAACTCCAACCCGAGATCTATTCTAAGCTGCTTCCTTCGGACCTTTTAAAGAATGACGGATGCTTCCTCAAAATTCAGCCGTGGATTGCGTGGGTGGAGCTTGCTTGGGTCTCCATAACCCAGGTTGCAGAGAAGATTCACCTTCCACTTGCCGTCCGGAAAGAATGCCGCATTCAATTTATCCGCGTCGAAGCCGGACATCGGCCCGCAGTCCAATCCTAAGGCGCGTGCGGCCAGAATGAAGTATGCGGCTTGGAGTGAGCTGTTGCGGAAGGCGGTCTCGTTAATAAGGGTCTGGTTGCCGACAAAATAGGAGCGCATATCAAACTGCGGAAAGAGCCTGGGGAGATTCTCATGAAATTCCGTGTCCCAGGCGATGATGACGGTCACAGGGGCAGCCATGGTTTTGTCGACATTGCCGGGCGCGAGAGCTGGCTTGAGGAGTGCCTTGGCCCCGGGGGTAGTCAGAAAAACGAGTCTGGCGGGCGAGGCATTGGCGCTGGTCGGCCCAAGGCGCGCCAGTTCGTAAGCCTTGCGCAAGAGTTCTACCGGCACCGGCTCGGGAAGCCACGTAGAGTGGGTCCGCGCCTCGTAAAATAGTTGTCCAAGGGCCTCTTGCGAGATCGGCGTTCTGGTGGTAGCAAAGTTCAATGTTTCAGATTGATTGCGCATTTTGTTTTTCCCTTCAAGTGCGTTCAGCCCGAGCGTCGTGCATCCAGACTGAACGGCCCTGCGCCGAAGTGAGAAATCAGCAGGGCGCCGCCGACCATGGAGACGTTCTTCATGAACAGAATCATTTGGATCTGCGCCATAATGGGGTCGGTTACGGTCCAGAACTTGTGCATCATAAAGGTAACCGGAACGAGGAAGAGCACAATGAGCCAGGCGCCCAGTTTTGCGCGATAACCCAACAAGATGCTCAAGCCGCCGGCAATGGCCAGCACGCCGGAGAGTGGAACCGCGATCGCAGCCAAAGGCACGCCTTGCGAAGCCGCATAGCCGATGGTTTGCTTGTTAAAATGATTGGCTCCCGCCATCAGGAAAATCAGCGCGAACAAAAACCGTCCCAAAACGACTACTGCACCCTGCCAAAAGCTTGTTGCCTCCACATTCTTGGAAATTGCGATCGAATTCGTTGCCATGTACTTCCTCCTTTTGTTTTTTCTGCTTACGAGCAACCGCGCAAACTAAGTTTGTCTGCACGGTCCAAAACCGTTTCCTTTCGTTTTCAATCAGCGTGCTGCTAACTGGGTGTTCTTTGGAGCCGGGACATTCCCTCGAGCCCACGCCGAAAACTTGGTTGGCTGCCGGCCCGCTATTTTGTTGGCGAGCGCGATTTGGTCGCGCGAATCGGAACCTAAGTACGTGCAAGCTTGGAAATAACCGAACATTTCCGCTATCTTGGCGGCCCCAGGAAAGAGACCCGCGAAGACTTCCTTTGGCAGTTGGTTGAAAGAGAAGTTGTGACCCTGTCGATTCAGCGCATCGATGATTTCATTGAAGCTCATGAAATCGCCGACTAGGGGCAGATACTCGCCATGGCCGGCCTGATCGGAGCGCGCGAATGCTCCGGCCACGATGTCGCCAAGTTCTGTAATGTCGCCCATGTGGATGCTCCGCACAGTTGGATCAAGCGGGAGTGCCCAGCCCACGGATCCGTCAGTCTGTTTTTGCGGAGCTTGAACGCCGATAAGGTTCTGATAGTAGAAAGGCGCGATGACGAACGTATGATTCGCAAACCCGGCTTCTTTCACTATGCGATCAACCTTGGCCTTGGCGGTAAAATGGGGAACGTGAAACTTCCCTCCGCTGATCGCTTCCACATCAGGCAGAGTGGACCAGACAAAGTGCTGGACACCGGCATCTTTGGCGGCGCGCACCGCAGCGGTTGCCTGCTCGACCTCGTCGGTACCTTCTTCCCACCAATTAGTGACTAGAAATACGCCATGCGCCCCTTCAAACGCTGGCTTAAGGGTTTCGGGGCGATTCAAGTCCGCTTGAATGACTTCCTCGGCGAGTTCGCGACGCTTGGCCGGATTGCGAGTCAGAGCGCGTACTTTGAATTGATTGCCGGCTTGAAGAGCGCGTACTACGGCGCCTCCTTGTTGCCCCGGTGCGCCGACTACGGCGATGAGTTTCTTATTTATGCGTTCCATATGCGGCGTGCCCCTCTTTCACTATCTATTGATGTCAATTCTATTGATATAGATACATTGTGCTGGACATCGGTTATATAAAAGAGCAAAATAGTTTCGTCATGGATAAGACCTCGCGAGACCCGGTTCACTGTTGGCTGGTATTGGGGAAGGCCTTTCGGGCGGCCGCGAAATATCTGTATGCGGGGCTTGAGGAGACGGGAATCGACGATACCGACTTCCGGATACTTGAAGCACTCCTCAACAAAGGGCCCTTGCCTGTGAATACGATCGGCCCAAAGGTGTACCTCACGCCCGGCTCGATCAGTGCGGCCGTTGACCGCCTTGTCGAAAGGGGCCTGGTAAGCCGGGTCGAGAGTCCCGAGGATCGGCGCGTCCGCGTCGTATCGCTCACTCCAAAAGGCAAAAGATTGATCGCGCCGGTCTTTCGGAAACACGCCGCCGAAATTAAGAAGGTCTTTACCGATGCGAGCCCGAAAGAGTTGCGAGCGCTTGAAGCGATATTGAAAAAGATTGGCAAGCGCGCCGAGAGTCTGGGGACCGAAGTCAATCCAAAGGGTTTAAGCCAAAGATGACATAGCGGCGTAGTCCGCCGATCAATCGAAATGAAAGTTGTCCTGGAGAAGTAACGTAAATGCAGATTGGAATCGACAGTTTCGCAGCCGCTATTTCCGACCCGGCTACAGGTCTCACGCTCAGCCCGGTGGAGCGCATGCACCATCTGCTCGAAGAGATTGAGCTTGCCGATAAGGTCGGCCTGGACGTGTTCGGCATTGGCGAACATCACCGGGCGGAGTTCCTCGACTCAGCTCCCGTTGTGATCCTCTCCGCTGCCGCCGCGCGCACGGAAAATATCCGTCTCACCAGCGCAGTCACGGTTCTCAGCGCCGCAGACCCGGTTCGCGTTTTTCAGGAGTTCGCGACTCTCGACTTGATCTCGCGGGGCCGAGCCGAAATTGTCGCGGGTCGCGGTTCTTTCATTGAGTCTTATCCACTCTTCGGCCTGCGTCTTGAAGACTACGACTCGCTCTTTGCGGAAAAACTCGATCTTCTCCTCAAAATTCGGGCAAGCACGCAAGTGCACTGGTCCGGCAGACACCGCGCAGCTCTCACCGGCCAGGCAATCTACCCTCGCCCGCTGCAGGACCCGCTGCCTATTTGGGTCGGTGTGGGCGGCACCCCCGAGTCCTTCGTCCGCGCGGGCATCCTCGGACTTCCTCTTATGGTAGCCATAATCGGCGGTGAGCCTAAGCGCTTCCGCCCACTCGTAGACCTTTACCGCGAAGCTGGGCGCCGCGCCGGTCATCCCCCTGAGCGACTTACCGTGGGTCTTCATTCCGTGGGCTTTCTCGCAAATACCACCGACGAGGCCGCTGATATTTTCTTTCCTGGTTATGCGCACACCTTTACCGAAATCGGGAAGGAGCGCGGCTGGCCGGCCGCCACACGCTCTCAATTCGACGCCCTGCGCGGACCTACCGGCGCCCTGCTGATCGGCGACGCCAAAACGGTCGCGAAAAAGATCCTTTATGTGAATGAAGTTCTCGGCGGCATCTCTCGCGTCACGTTCCAAATGGGTGTCTCGACGCTGCCACATGAACAAATGTTGCGCGCCATAAAAATCCTGGGCACTCAAGTTGCGCCTATCGTCCGGAGCGAGCTGAGTGTCGCCCCTGCGCGCGCGTGATGAATCAGGCTCTTCAGGAAGACCGGCGACTGGGACGAAGCACGTAAATGTGGCTCGGCATGCGCAAGGTCCCCCGAATTCTCGCGACAGTGACATTGTGAACTCACTACAGCGAAGTGGTGTCCAAAGGCAGACACCGACGATTCCACGTCACGCACAAACGCATTCCTCCTCGCATAAGTGCCTAAATATCCAGCGATTTAGCGCAAGACGGCCGCAGCTTAACTTGGAATCACACTTGCAATCCTAACTCAACGGAAAGAGTGGAAAGGAGCGTACGATGTCGGCCGCACGTGTAATTCCAGAGCATCACGGAGGCAGCCGGAATTTCACTTCCGATGCTGCCCAATTTATGAGCGACGAGGCGCTCGTGGCGGGCGCCAAGATGGGCCACGGAAGTGTCTTTGAGGAGCTTCACAATCGTCATCGCGAAAGGATGTTTCGAGTTGCGCATCGCATCACGCGACATCGTGAGGATGCCCTAGATGCGGTTCAAGAGTGTTTTCTGAGTGCCTATGTCCACCTCAAGAAGTTTGACGAAAGGGCAAGATTTTCAACATGGCTGACTCGCATCGCTATTAATGCCGCGCTGATGAAAATCCGCAAGAATCGCGTATCGCTGGAAGTTGGGGTGGGAGACGCCGCAGACGTGGTCAAACTGAGCGACTCTGTGCCAGATCCAGAGGAGATTTGCGCAAGAACCGAGCAAAAGGCAGCCCTGAGAGACGCAATCGCAAAGCTGCGACCAACACTTCGAAATGTTGTCGAACTTCATGACTTGCAGGAGTGCTCCCTCCATGAAACCGCTGAGAAACTCGGGATCTCCGTCGCGGCGGCGAAAGGGCGCCTGTTTCATGCGCGGGCCACACTACGCCGGAGACACAAACAATACTTGCTTGCAAGGGAGGCGCGATGACGAAGCGACTGTTTTTTCTCAATCGGTATCGAATTCTGCGAGCACGCCTTCATTGGACCATGCCCCACGCGATCCGCTATTCCCTGTGGCTCACGCGCTAACTCGGAGCTTCATGAAAGAGCAATCAACATCTCGCGCAACTAAAAAGCCGGAATGGCTTAGCCATATTGAGACTGTTCTCGAAATGCTCAACGAAGGGATTGTCATTTCCAATGAGGACCAGCGAATTCTCTTTGTGAACTCTCGCTTTGTGGAGATGACCGGTATCTCCCAACCGGACCTGCTGGGGGCTGATATTTCGGAGTTCTACTCCGAAAGGGAATGGGAGTTCCTGGCCCAACAGATTGCTGTCGTGCGACATCAAGGCCGCCACCGTTATGAGTTTCTGCTCCCGCAGAAAGATGGGGGTCGTCTGCCGGTTATCATCAGCTCGCGCATCCTGCAGAATTCCGGAGACGAGTTCCGAATCATTACCGCCTCGGACATTTCTGAGCGGGTGCGTATCGCGAAGGAACTGCGCTCGGCTAACGCGAAACTTCGGGAAAGACAGTTGGAAATTGAGGAGGATCTACGTCTCGCTGCACGGGTCCAGACCAGCCTTGCACCGAAATCCACGGCGCGTGGCAATGTCACGGTCGACTCCTTTTATCATCCGGTGCATTCAATTGGCGGCGACTTCGCGGTCGTGAACTGGCACGACCACGATCAGGTCAGCGTGCTGATGTGCGATGTCTCAGGCCACGGCATCGGGTCAGCTTTGGTTGCCAACCGAATCTACTCTGAGACCACCGCCCATCTCCGCGCCGGCATTTGCTTCAGCGACATGTTCGGAAGGCTAAACCGATTTCTTATGGAGGACATCGTCGGCTCCGGAATGTTTGTCACCGTGGCCGCTGCTCGAATCAATGCCCGGCAGCGGCGGATGCACTTTGCCGGAGCGGGTCATCCTCCAGCAATGATCGCCCGTGGCAGCCACAGTCCTGTCCTACTTGAGTCCCACAGCATGATCCTCGGAGCTCTCCCGGATACTGAGGACACATCTGACGGCTTTGAGGTCGAACTCGAGCCGGACGACCGCGTTGTGCTATACACCGACGGGATAACCGACGTTTTCAATTCCAGCGGAGAAATGCTCGGCATTGAAGGCGTACGAGAGATCGTGCGCGAAGCTGCGTCCCTGCCTGCAGAAGAGATGAAGCAAGGCATTCTCGACGGCGTGGTCGCGTGGCGAAATGGGCCGCCAACCGACGACGCATCTCTTGTCCTCGTGCATGTTCGCTGATCAAAGCGGCTCCTGTGGCGGAGGATGCGCTCTGCACTTATATTCAATGGTCAGCGAGCTTTCCCAACTTCGGACTGTAAGAACCCCGCGCCAGATTAGCCAGCGAGCCTCCCAAGATGAAGCAATATTAATTAAAACTTAATGCACACCGCGGTCGTCGGAGTATAGTAGCTGGCGTAAAAGCAAAATCTTCCGCGCTCAGGGGTGGGCCTCGGCGTATATCCGCGAAATCCTCATGACTGAACGAGCTCACTGTGGAGCGGCGTTTCATTTTGCACGCATGGAGCGTGTGTTTCGTTCGCGCCTTTTGCGTCTTGCCTTGAGTCTCCAAAATCGAAAGCTAATCCTCACAACACCCGCAAGCAAAGATACGCCTTATGCCCTCTTTGCAGCGCGTCAACCTCGTATCTTGTGTTTGCTCTCAAGTTTATCGCTGGGAGTGATTGCCGCGCGGGCACCCTTCGTACACATCACCGCTACAGATGACCGGGCGTTTGATGACGAGGTGATCAAAAAGGAGAAGACCATGCTGAGTCGAGGCAAACCTGGAAGAATTTTCTACGTTTGTGTGCTCGCGTTGATCTTGATGCTCGGATTCATAACATGCACGGCTGTCTATTCACAAATTGTTGGCGGGACGCTGTCTGGCACGATCACGGACGCGTCAGGCGCCGCAGTTCCCAACGCGACGGTCGCGATTAAGAATGGGGCAACGGGAGTGATCACGAATGCCGCCTCGAACGCCCAAGGTCTTTACAATGCGCCGAACCTGTTGCCAGGCACCTACGAGGTCACAGTCACTGCTGCGGGCTTCGATACCAAGGTGATCAGCAACGTGGTTCTGGCGGTAGGCGCCCAGCAAGTACTGAACTTCAGCATGAAGGTGGGGACCGTCAGTGAGAAGGTTCAGGTCTCGGAAATCGCTCCCGATGTCCAATTGGCCTCGGCAACGATCAGCGGGGTCATCGATTCGAACACCGTTCTCCAATTGCCGCTGAACGGCCGCTCCTGGACGGACCTGGCCGCGCTGCAGGCCGGGGTCTCTACCATTCGCGCCATCGTGAGCGTCGCAAGCCCAGACCGGCTGGGCCGCGGATTGGGAGTCCAGTTGAGCGTCACGGGTGGACGCCCGCAGCAGAATAACTACCTGCTCAATGGTATCAGCATCAACGATTATTCGAACCAGTCACCGGGCAGCATCCTGGGGGGAAACCTAGGGGTAGATGCGGTTGCAGAGTTCTCCGTCTTGACAACCAATTATTCCGCGGAATACGGGCGCACCTCCGGCGGGGTAGTCAGCGCGGTCGGGCGTTCGGGCACGAACCAGTTTCATGGGAGCGCTTTCGAATTCTTGCGCAACAGCGCGCTCGACGCGCGAAACTTCTTTGACGGACCGATCCCGGCTTTCCGGCGCAATCAATTCGGTGTGTCCGCGGGAGGCCCGATTCGCAAAGATAAGACCTTCATCTTCGGTGCTTATGAAGGGGTGCGCCAGTCGCTGGGCACGAGCATAGTCGACAACGTACCTTCGCTCAATGCTCGCCAGGGTATCTTGTGCGATCCAAGCTCACCCGATTGTTCGAAGACGATCAACCCTGGGGTGGACCCGCTGGTCAAACCTTATCTAGATTTCTTCCCGCTGCCAAACGGTCCGCTACAGTGCCCCGGTTGCGTCCCGGGGGCGGGGGATGTGGCACTATTCAGCTTCGGCGGGGCGCAGGTTACCAGCGAGAATTACTTTACCACGCGGGTCGACCACCATTTCTCAGAGAAAGACAACCTGTCGGGCAGCTACATGTTTGACAACTCTCCGTCTTCGCAGAACGACGAGTTCAACAACAAATTGCTCCTGAACCGGGCGCGACGCCAGCTCGTAACGCTCGAAGAGAACCATGTGTTCAGCGCATCTTTGGGGAATTCTTTCCGCGTAGGTTACAGTCGAGTCTTTGCGGCTGCACCATCGGGCAGCACATTCATCAAGAAGATTGCAGCCGATACCAGCCTGGGCTTTCTTCCGGGAGATACGGCGGGAGTTATCAACGTGCCGGGACTGACAGTTTTCTCGGGAGGGTTGAGCACCGCCATTCCCGCGGTCTTCCATTGGAACTCCTGGCAGGCTTATGACAACGTCTTTCTGACGAAAGGGAGGCACTCTCTCAAGTTCGGCGCCAACGTGGAGCGGATCGAAAACAATCAATTCACGCCCTCCCGCCCCGGCGGAGAGTTCGATTTTCAATCGCTTCAGGATTTTCTGACCAACGGTCTTGCCACGTTCACCGCCGACAAGGCGTCGTCACCGAAAGGTGTTCGAGAGACCATCTTTGGCGCCTACACTCAGGATGACTTCCACTTCCGTCCCAACCTGACGTTTACACTTGGACTGCGCTATGAGATGGCGACTGTACCTACCGAGGTTCATGGTCAACTCGCCTCGCTGCTACATCTCACCGACCCCACGGTAATCGTGAGGTCGCCCTTATTTTCGAATCCTACGCTCCGGAATTTCGAGCCGCGGGTGGGTTTTTCGTGGGACCCGTTCCGCAACGGCAAAACCGCGGTTCGGGGAGGCTTCGGGATGTTCGACGTGCTGGCGCTCCCCGTGAACTTGCGACACACCGTGGATGGAACAGTCCCCTTTTCCCTGTCGGCCAATGGCTCGAATTTGCCCGGGTTGTTCCCGACGGCGGCGTTCGCCCAACTTACGACTTTGCAGTCTGCGAACCGCGCAGCTTTCATCGAGCAGAAGCCGCCGCGGAATTACGTGATGCAGTGGAATCTAAACATTCAGCGCGAAATAAGTCCCAGCACGACAGTCATGGTCGCGTACGTAGGCTCGCACGCGGTGCATAATACCTTTCAAACGGATGACTCCGACATTGTGCTGCCCATCGCCAAGACTCCGCTAGGCTATCTCTGGCCGAAGATAGATGCCCTCGGGAATGTTTTTACACCACAATGCAATCAACTTGATCCCACCCTCACCGACCCGCCGCAATGCGCCCCCGCCAAGACATTCAACCCGAACTTCGCTCGCATCGCGCTCACTACCTGGGGCTCAGGTTCGCTTTACCACGCCCTCGAGCTCCAAGTAAAAAAGAGGATGAGTCACGGTTTCGAGGCACAAGCCTCTTACACCTTCGGCAGAAGCATCGACAGCAGCTCGGGCTCAACCGATGGCGATCAGTTTCAGAATGGACTTACCAGCATGTTGTATTTCGACCAGGGGTTCCGCCGCGGACTCTCTGACTTCAACCAGTCGCATAAACTAATCGTCAATTTCACATGGGACGTGCCAAGTTCCAAAAACCTCACCGGTCCCGTAGGCTGGGCGGCGAGCGGATGGGAGTTCGGCGGAATTTTAGAGGCGAGCGGCGGCCTGCCATTTACCGCGGTCATCACCCCGGATCCGCTCGGCATGAACAGTACGGATCAGTTCGATTTACCGGATCGTGTGAAGGGATGCAACCCAATCCAAGGTGGTTTCAACTTCCTTAACCTCAGCTGCTTCGCCCTGCCAACTGCGCCTGCCTCCATGGCCGCGCAGTGCGACCCCGTTTCTTTTCCGGGTGCGGCGCAGGCGGCACCCGCCGGCAGGGTCTACTGTGCGAACCTAATAGGGAATGGCGGGCGAAACACTCTGATCGGGCCGCGATTGGTGAATCTGGACTTCTCCTTATTCAAGAACAATCCTATCAAACGCATCTCCGAGCAGTTCAACGTGCAGTTCCGCGTGGAGATTTTCAACAGCCTGAACCACGCCAATTTCAATCCACCGACAGCGAACAATGTGGTTTTCGACGTATCCGGCGCTCCCATCGGCGGTGCGGGTCAGCTCAATGGGACATCAACAACTTCGAGGCAGATTCAGTTTGCTATAAAGTTCGTCTGGTAGCAGCTTTTGCTTTGCTAAAGCGTGCAGTGTCAGACTGGAGGTAGCTCATGGTCAGTCGAACAGTGTCGAAGAGTATCGGCATTGTCGGACTGTTGTCTCTCTTAGCGGTCGGGCCTGCCCAGGCGCAAGATAAATCGTCCTCCGGCTGCTGGACGTGGCCGGACTCCCTGGACGCCGTCGCCGCAGATCCCCAAAACCACACGGTCATGTATGAGGACGCCAAGATCCGCGTTCTGGATGTACACACCCCGCCGCACACCACCAACACCAAGCACGACCACCAATGGTTATCCATTTTTCTCCAGGACGAAGCGCAGCCTCGCGGCCGCGACCACGGCACAGACGGCACGCCCACCCAACCGGGAGGCGAAGTTCCCGCCGACGCTCTCTTCCCCGCTCTGAGCGTTGCCGGCACCCAGGCTCCCCACGCATTTGAAAACTTGGATACTTTTACCAAGCATTTCTACCGCGTGGAGTTCAAGAAGATCCCTTTTGAGTGTCCCGGCAAGAATGGCGCGATGATATTCCGCAAGGAAGCTATCCAAACGTTGCCACCCGTTCAGGTGGCTTCCTGGAGCTGGCCTGCTTCTATGGACGCGGTCATCACCTCGCAGGAAACAGACAAAGTGTTGTTCGAGACTTATGACATACGCTTTGTCGAAGTGACAATCCCACCGGGTCAAAAGCAAGCCACGGGCGAGACCCTGTGGCCCGCAGCATTACTCTTCTTCGAGCCCCAACCCAAAGGTGTTGAAACCTCCCATGACGGCAAGACCACCCAGATCGACCGCAAGTTCGAGGGCGCTAAGTTCCCCACCGCCATCCGCATGGGTGCCCAGCCACCCCACGCCTTTGAAAACAAAGACAATTTCCCCGCCCACTACTACCGTGTCGAATTCAAGAAGGTGAATTACAAAGGGTAGCAACCATCGAGAAAGGAATAGACTGTCAAACGACATGGCCTGTTCCTGCCCGCGGAAGAAGATCTCCCCGATATTGTGGAGCGCCACGCGGCCTCGGAATACTGTTCGGCGAACGTCTTGACCACGAGCATTGATCCGAGGATCACGCAGCTGCTTATTGAAAAAAACTTAAGTCAATCGAATTCGCCAGGGCCTCGTATCCGGCGTCATTGGGATGAATGTGATCGCCGCAATCGAACGCTGGCCGAATTTTTTCCGGGTTCGCAGGGTCGAGCACAACCTTTTCAAAGTCGAGCACGGCATCAAAGGCGTGGCTGGATCGAATCCATTGATTCAAAACCTTCCGCTGCGCTTCCTTCTCGGCGGTGAAGATGCCGGGGATAAAGTCGGCGCCGCTGAAGGGCGTCTGGGTCGCGCCAATCACCTTCATGCCGCGGTCATGCCCCCGCTCAATGAGCTGCTTCATGCCCGCGATCAAATCATCGACGCTGACGGCTTCAGACGCGGACGCAACAGGCGTGCCCGGGAGCCCGATATCGACGATGCCCTCAAGAATGATGACGTATTTGACGCCCGGCTGATCGAGTGCGTCGTGATCGTAGCGAGCCAGGCCGTTTACTCCGAGGTCCACAGCAACCTGCGAGGCATCGTGAAGAATCCTGTTCCCGACGATTCCCGCGTTCAGCACGCCGAGCGGAAGGCCCTGCTGCGACAGCCGTTTCGCGAGAAAATTGGGCCAGCGCCGGTTGGTGTTCGGAGTAGAACCGTCGCCGTCGACACGCGAGTCGCCAAACACGGCAATGGCCGCGGCTGAAGGCGGTGCGCTGACATCCACACCGTCGAGAAATATCCAGGAAGTGATCGCGCGCGCGTTTGCGATGGATGGCGTTGCGGTTAGATCGCCTGCGCCAACGTAGGAAGTTTGCTGCGCGAAGTAATGAATGCCCGCTGCGGGTGTCAGGTGAGGAACGAAAATGCTGATGGCGAGATCGCTTCCGGCGGGCACGGCAAGCTTTACCGGGTCGCTCAGGACAAAGGCGTTCGGCGGAACAGAAACTCCGGGCGCGCCGCCAAAGGTTAGTGCGCGATCGGAAGCTGGCAGGATCGCGGAATCGCTCGTCCGCAGGGCGAGATGCGCAGATCCGATTTCGAGACTCTGCCTGCCGAACAAATTCGAGAAACGTACGCGAACCGCGGAGCCGCCAATGCTCAAATGAACGATCTCGCGCAGCGTCTGATTGTTGAATTCGAGTCCCTGCTTCCGGAGTTGCTCTACATCATGAGGCGGAGATGGGCTGGCGCCCCAGCTAACCACCCAGTGAGCGGCCGGAGCACCGGCCGCACCAGCGGCAACGGCGGCAACGGCGGCAAAACATAAGGCGAGAAACGTCATCATGAATCTTGCGCACATTTCCCCGGCCCGCGCGAACCGCCGCGAAAAGAGAATTCTTGAGAAGCAAAGGTAGAAAGTGATGCGGCGTATGAGCGGCGCCATTGATCTCCCTCTGCCCTGAATATCGGGGTGTAAGTAAATATCGTTCTTTCCTTGTCCGAGTGCCCGGCTCGCCATGCACTACTTCATCGCTGAATATTCTGTCGGACGCATATACACTTCGTCGACGTGGAACTCATCGTTGACCTTTTCTATGAGCGGGACAGCCTGTTCCCGATACGGTGGAAACGCCGGGTCGGCATGAAGCGCGTGCCAATTTTTTTTTGCCTCCTCCAAGCTGGGATGAACTACGAGGTAGATGAACGTGTTGGCCCAAGCAGGATCATTGTTCGGTACCCAGTAGCCAACCACATTGAGACCGTACTTGGTTTGCATCTTCGAAACGTCATGGAAGATCGACTCGAGGGCCGGCACTTTACCGGGCACAGTGTGATAAACCATAAGTTCGAAGACGTGATTGCTATCCGCCCTCACTTGCTTCACGTGCGTCAGGCGGGCAGTAAGGAGCGACCCCGCGGCAAACGAAGCCAGGGCGATAGCACAAACGATCCATCCCTTGAATTTCCCGCGAATACGCACCGCCCAGGCTGTCGTATAGTTCGTTTTCATGGGTTCATTCTCCTGTGTGGAATTTTTCCGAGTATTGCCACACGTCTATTTCGCGAATCGTCGAACGCTGAAGGAAATCGGCAGCCCAACCACGACCATGTGCACCAGCAGCCCTAGAATCAGGTCATGAAGGGTGTAAGGGCCCCGTGCGTGAAGCGCGGAGAGAGGCAAAACGATGAGGTTCATTACCTCTTCCACCGCGGCCCCAAAGAGCAACCCGCACACCAGCGGGTACTCCGTCATAAAACGCAGCCTGCGGCTCGCCGCGTAATAAACAGCCGCTGCTGAGCAAGCGATAAAGAAATGCAAGAGGACACCGAGAACATACGTGGCGGCGCCTCCACCGAAAGCCTGTCGCCCCAGCAAGCCGGCGGCAATCGCAAGCGGAACTTTCCATCCAAAAAGGATGCAAGCCTGCGCGAGGTCTAATGCCCCGGCAATCCCGCCGCCCACCGCGATTGCCAAGAGCGCGTTCCTTTTCCCTGATGCCCCAGGTGCAGAGTCTCCAGTCATCTGCTATCTACTCCTTCGCGTCAGACTTGCTTGCGAACCGCAAACATCTAAGTAGTCAGTTAACTAACTGACACGATATCCACTTCCCAATACCACGTCAACTCCGGGCTTGCCGTTGACGCGTCTTCCCATTTAACATTCAGGTCAGTCAACTGACTATTGGACGGCACGATGCCAAAATTGAAAGCAGACAGCCGGACACGGCTTCTCCATGCCGCCGAGAAGACCACCTACCGGTACGGATTCGGCAGTACGGCGATCGCGGACATCGCCAAGGAGGCCAGGGTTCCCCTGGGCAACGTCTACTACTACTTCAAGACGAAGGCCGAAATTGGCGATGCCATTGTCCAGCTGCGTGTTACACGGTTCAAGAAGCTGCTGCGGGAGCTGGACAAAGCGGATTCTCCGGCAGAGAGGCTGTGCGGGTTCGTACAGATAAAGATGAAGAACCGCGAGGGGTTGGCGCGCAACGGCTGTCCTGTCGGGACCTTGTGCTCGGAACTGCAAAAGCACGGAGGCGCGGTCGCGAAGAAGTCGAGAGTATTGTTCGCGGAGGCCCTGGCATGGATGGAGACGCAATTTAAGGCCCTTGGCAAAGGCGCGGATTCGCGGGGGCTCGCCGTGCATCTTCTGTCCGCAACGCAAGGAGTATCGGTGCTGGCTCACACCTTTCATGACCCCAGAATGATCGAAATGGAAGCGGCACGGCTCATGGAATGGATCCGTTCGCTTGCGCCCGAAAACAAGGAAAGAGCCGTGTCGTGATGGCGTGGTTGAACAAGAAACAACTCGGGTTCCCGCCCCGTACCCTTGCGCGTCAAACTAGTGGCTGAACTCTTTGTTCAGGTTTTCGACCAGCGTATTCGGAAAGTAGTGCGCGATGATTTCCCGATAGTTGGCGCCATTTTCGGCCATGGCCTTCGCTCCGCGCTGGCATAGCCCGATTCCGTGGCCCTGGCCCGCGCCTTCGAGAACCACTTCCCCATTTACGGTTTGCATTGTGTAGCTGTTGCCGGGGACTGCGTTCCACCCGAGCTGCCGGTCCACGGCGAGTCGCCCTGCCTCGCTATTGCGACTGAGCAATGCAGCCTCTTCGGGGGAAATGCGACGGGTCCAACGCGGCGGATTCTTGTAACAGTAGTCGCAAACCACCGCAAAGTAAGGATAGCCGTTGACGGGAAAGCCGAGCTCCGCGGGAGTACGTGTGCGCCCGCCACAACTGCGGGTGTACATGGCGGCTACAGGCTTTTCTTGAAAAGCAATCACCAAACCCTGTGTGGCAAGAACGGCCTGGGCAACCGGACTGTCCGGGTTCGGGGGTTCGCGGAGAAACTGGCAATGTGTGAGATCGCAAAAATCAAAATTGTGATGCCGCCCTCTGCCCGCGACAAAATAGGACCGCGCAACAACCGCTTGTGCTTCCAGCGCTTCGAGTGGCGTTCCGGGCGCCGATTCCGCTTGCACCACGGAACCCACAGCCGTTTCCAGGTCCATTGTCACCACGGGGACAACTTCGCCGTTTTCTGCCTTCACCACGAGACGCCCGCGATAGGACCGGCTCATTTTCCCCGAGACGGTAAGCGTGAACGATGCGCGCCCATCGTCGCGGCCAGTCGCGATGATCTCTGAAATCTGAGTGATACTCCCACCCGCACGGAGAAGTAGCTTACCCTCAGAGCTGCTGATTTCCGCACTGCTCGTTCGCTGACCCGGCTCGAGGACAAACATCTTTTCGGCGGCATGGACGATGAGAGTGTCGCGCGAAGCCCTCAGGGTGATCTGTCGCGGGTGAAAAAGGCCGAGGACGCCAATCTGGACGTCCTGTGCGCAAGAGGAATTCGCGAAGAGTAGACCAAGAATCAGGAATAAGAAGGCTCGACGCATGGAACGTTCATTCCTCCAGGCGGCTCAACATGCGGCCCGCCGTCAAGGATGCCTTGGCCCCCGGGACGCTGTGGACCCGCACCATGAGCAAGAGTTCGGGCTGATCGGCCGGGACCAAGGCGACCACGAAGCCATCGCCCGGGGCCGCGCGCGGATGCGTGCAGGGAGCCGTGCCTGTTTTCACGAGAGCATTCGAATGCTTCAACGCTCGACCGACGCCATATCCCGTGCCGTGCTTCGCGGATTGCGCCATGCCGGCAAGCACATCACGCACGCCAGGCTGCTCACGACGCCGAATAAGCTCCAGGTATGCGCGCGCCATACGCAGAGGAGAGATTTGCCATTCCGTGCCCAAGCCCATCAACGGAGGCCCGGAAAGATCGCTGGCCGGTGCATTAAGGCCAAAACTCTCTGCGGTGGAAGCCATCTGCTGGCTGCTCACGTTTGCCGCGAGGACACGAAAATAAGAATTGCAGGAGTACGAAATGGCGGAAACGATGTCCAGCTTGCCGTGCGGGCTCTGCTGCCAGCAGCCGCTCTTCTCTCCCCTGCAAACGTGCACGGGAAATTGAAAATGATGCTCTTCTCCATAGGCCAGCGCCGTGAATGGCTTGACAAGTGAACCCAGCGGAATCGGTTTTTCCGGGTTCTCCCATTGAGAGGCGAGGGTCTCTCCGCTTCTTGCGTCGAAAAGGAGATAGGAAATTTCGTCGCTGGCAAATTCGTGGTCCAAAACCTGAATAGCCGATTGTGCAAAGAGCGATTTGGGCGGAGCGGAAGAAGGCTGCGCGGAGGGATTCTGTCCTTGGGCGCAGCAATAGGACGCCGCAAAAGCCGCAGACCCGGCGAGCAAAAATGCGACAACTCTTCTTACTGTGACCATTCGTAGGTAACCGTTTGCAGAACTTTTTCTCCTGATTCCCGCACAACAATTTTTTCCGAGGATATTCCCGATAGCGTGCCGCTGAAACTCAAGATATTCCCGGAGAAGAATTGCGGATTCCGCTCGACACCTTGCCCAGCGGGCAACTCCCCGCGTGCGTCGAGGAGCCGTGTGAGACGCCCGAAGTTCTGCCGTTCCCGGGCATGATTGAAGCCGGCGACGAAAATCGCGGGCGGGAGCTGAGTTTTCTGATTCAGGTTTGTCAGCAAGCCAGTAAGGAGCTCCGGATCGTCAGAGATCAGCAAATACTTGCCGCGCACCGACGTGGCGAAGGTCCACAGACCGTCGAGCTCCTGGTAACCGGACTTTGATTGCCAATCGACGCCAAGATTGCCTGCCGTCAAACCAGGGCGGACAAACTCAACGAGAGTGGACTGAACCGTTTTCTCATCCCAGTCGGCATTGCCAAGCAGGGCGATGGCGGAGTGAATTCTGACAAATACGCCATCCTTATCACGTTCCGTCGTTTGCGTTTGTAAGACCGCGCGAACCGGATTCTTTTCGAACAGTGCCTTCACGGGAGCCAAAATGTCCTTGGATGGCCCTCCTTGGACTGGGGCTTGATCGATGCGCGTTTCCAAATCCGTGGCGCTGCCTGTTTCACCGGATGCCAGTTGTACTTGGGGCGCGGCCTGTTCCGCGACTAGGGGCCCGAGATGTGGCGCAAGAATTTTAGTTTCGAGCAGCCCGAAGCAAAAATCAGACGTGGGATTCGCATGCGCCTCGTAAACACCGGAGCCGGAAGGAACGAGCCGCACGAGCTCCGCGACTGAGGCAGCCCCATCTGAAGCCGGTTTCTCGCCGGCGGTCTCCACTTTCTTTAACAGGACGCGTTCCTCGCGATACTCCTTGCCGGATCGGAACAGGTCAGACACTGCCACGCGATACTGTTTCATGTCTGTGATGTTTTGCTGCACCCAGTACGAACGGAAGTAGGGACTGGGCACGATCTTTTCGAGATTCAAGACCATGCGTAAGTCGCCTTGAGGGCCCGCAGCGCTGACCGATTGGGACCACCATTCTTCGGATTCGATGGAGCGGTCCTTGCTGCTGCCGAGAAGCTGCAGCGCACCGGCCATCAAGTCTTCGCGGGTGGCGAGCAGAAGAAAGTCGCCGCTTACCGCAAACGCCGCTTCCCTTTCGGATTGGGGATCACGGCGAAAATAAAAAGTCACACCGCCGGCGCTGCGCGTTTCAAATTTCGCGCGCGTTTGCCAGAGCGCGGTCTGCATGGAATTGGTGGAAGCCAGCTTGGTGACATAAAGAAATTGCAGTTTGCCAATGTCGTAGAGTGCGACCGCGCTCTGCTTTCCGGCAACCTGGTTGAGAAAATTCATGTCGGGCGGCAAGCCGGCCGCGACTGTGAATTGATCGCTGGCGCCTTTTAGCCGCAGGAAGAGGCGCGAACGCGAAAACACTTCGTAATTGTCGCTCTTTACCCAGCGTTGCTTCTCGGTAGAACCATTCCAATCAGAAAGCAAAGAAGAAAAATCCTTCGCTTCCAGATAGAGCAATGCTCCGGCCGGGACATAGCTGGAGAGCGCAGGCCCAGCAGGTGGCGCGCCTTGATGAGCCGCCCAACTGACTCCCATGCAAGCACCAGCGAGGAGCAAAATCACAAGTACGTGTTTCATGGCCTCTCGCCTCCCTTTCCGGAAGTAGATGTGGGCGACGTCACGCGACCGACGAGCCGCGGATGAACCAAACGGTCTTGTTCCAACGGTTCATGCAGGATCGGCTGTCTGGTCAAATTGAGCTGCTCGCGGCGTATCCTGCTTTTTATTTCGGAGATCCGTGCGGTAATCTGCTTCAGACGCGTAGGGTCCTTCTCAAGTTTTTGCGCGGACAACAGATATGGCAACGAATCGTTCAGGCGCGCGAGCCTCACCATGCTTTCCCCCACTGACCATAAGATCTGCGCCCGCTGATCGGGGGAGAGTTTTGCCAAAAACGGCGAAGTCATTCCCGCCTGTTGCCGGGTTGGAGTCTCTTCGCCCGGACTCGTGGATTCCTCTTCCTCATTGCTGACGACCACGCGGGCGCGACGAATCATCTGGTCGCGTAAGAGCTGTTCAATGCTCGCCAGTGCAATTTCATCTTGCTGCAAGCCCGCCGCTGTGAGGAAAAGCGGAATCCTTGCGTCATCGCGGATAGGTGTATCTGCCAATGCTTTCTCGAGCAGCTGCAGTTTCACCTGAGGATCAGCCGCATCCGCCGCTGCCTTCATTCGCGCTTCGTAAAAGAATGGCTGGTCCGCTGCTGCCAGCGGTGTCGCGCGAACATTTACGATTGCCAATTTCAGTTCATAGCTCCCCAAATCAACTCCTTGCTGAAGCCCAGGAAGCGCCTTCGCGGCTTCCATGCGAGCTCCGTACGGCAACTCGGCGCTCGAGGCAAGTTGCACGAGGACTTGCTGGGCAGGGCTGGAGTCTTGGCTCGCGGCGATTTTTGCTTTCGCGAGTCGCAGCCTGTAAAGAGGCTCCCAAGGCGTCGATTTCACCAGTTGTTCAAGGAACTCCACCGCTTCGGCAGGGTGGCCGCTTTTTTCAAGCAAGGCTGCTGCTGGCTCGAGGTTCTCGAATGGATTCCCCACGACCACGGTCAGTCTTCGCAACAATTCCACTGCGGCCGGCACATTGCCGTCGGCGATGCGGATATCGGCGAGAGCCAGGAAATTCGCGGCGACGAGATTGTTCTCTTCGATTTCCCTCACGAAAACGAACTCCAGAATTTTTCTGGCCGACTGTTTGTCGCCGGTTTCGAGAAGTTTCCGGGCGGAATTACGCAGCATTTCGGCGCCGGGAGCTTCCTGAGGATTCGATCGATAATTTGCAATCTTTGCGTCCAAGCTTCCTCTTTGAGCGGCGACTTGCAATTCCAGTGGAACGAATGCGGCCTCGCCGGCCTTCCGGGTTTCCGGCGGCAACGAAGCGAGGTATTCTTCCGCAACGTTGAATTCCTTGTTCTGGATCAGGTAACTCACCCAGCGGACTTGCATCGTGCGGAAATCTTCCCGGGCATTCTCTTTTTCGAGGCCTTCGGCTTTTTCGAAAGTGACTTGTTTAGCCTCCAAGATTCGCTGATAGATCGGAGCGCGCCGCGTCAGCGGAATCCAAGGGGCATCAACGATATCCAACAAAACCGCAGTTGGATTCGGCGCGACGGACGACAAATCGATCAACCACGCCGTTGCCCCCGCCGGATCGCCCGCGGCAAGAAACGCGTTGCGCAGCGGCGCATTCGAACGGTAATTTCCATTCCGGCGCAAGTACGCCCGCAGCAGCGCGTCCACCTCCGGCTTGAGTTCCGCGAAAAGTCTCTGCGAACGGACGTGGTTGCAAGCACGCGCGAAATCCGTCCAGAAGCTCTCCGGCACGCGCGCGGAGCTCACCTGCTTGCTCAGCGCTGCGAACACGAGCTTCCATTGCGCGAGCGCCTGAGCGCGCGAGCCTTGCTTGAAGTATGCCGCGGCCAAGCGATCGTGCACCTCCGCGCGTCCTGGAGTCAGCTCAAGCGTGTGGTTGTAGTCGGTGATGGCGGAGCGAAAATCTCCGCTCTCGGCGTAGTAATCGCCCAGTGCGAGATACGCGTCCGAAGAGGCTGGACTCTGCTCCAAGGCCGCGGGAAGAAAATCTTCGGGATTCGGCTGTTTCGTCGCGCCCAAATATTCGCCATAACGACCGCCGTAGTAATACCAGATGTCGCCGGCGAGCTGGGCCTTGCGATCGATCGATTTGCCGAGCCGCTCGCCGATGGTGTTATCTCCCAACGCACCGAGGAAATCAGCATTTACTCCAGGCGCGGCTTCGGCGAAGTACAGTCCAACGAGCGCGCTGTACGCTTTGGGCCAAACAGGCGGCCGGGTTTGCCCGCGCGCCGCGACGACCGCATGAACCAGCGCAGGCTCGCCGTTTGCGACCACGTAGTCCGCAACTTGTTCGCCCCACGGCGTCCAGTTCGAACTCAACTGAACCAGCTCCTGCGGCCGCCGCGCGAGCAAAAGATCCAAATAACGTTTCTGGTTATCGGGACGCATATAGGGGAACGCGACCTTCGAAAGTGCGCGCAATTCATTTTCGGAATCGCCCGCCGAACGATAGGCTTCCGCCGCTACTAACTGCACGGTGTACTGCTGATTGCCCGGCACTCGCGGAGCAAACCCTTCGAGTTGCTTGCCCAAGTCGGCGAACTTCAGCCGGCGCCGCTGTAAGTTCACGAGCGCGTTCATGCGGGTGAAAAGAACGCCCGGCTGCTCCCGCGGCTCCATCATTAATTGGTATCGCCAAGCTGCTTCGAGTTCGGCAAGCCCAGCATTTTGCGCCAAGGGAATCGCGAAGGCTTCGACATCAGCGGCATTCATCGTTGCACGCATCTTTTGACCGAATTGAGCGAAAGAAAGTTTTTCCGCCGGCGTGAAATACCGTGACACCGTATTTCCCATTTCCACGAGAGCGCCTTGCATCCCGGCGCGCGCACTTTCGACGCGCGTTTGTTGCGTGCGCTGCCGCCACTCGGCGTTCGTCACCGCGGCGATGCCCTCCTTGGCCACTTGTTGTTGCAGCACGGGCAGTGGCGATGCCGCCGCGGAAAATGCTGCTTGCAGCGTGGCGTACGCTTTCTCCTGTTGCCGCTGGCGCGTCACGATTCGCGCATAGAGATTCGCACCAGCATGATTTCCCGTATCAGCCAACAGTTCCGCGCCAGCAGTGCTGACTCCCTGCTCGGCAAATGTCTGAGCCGGCGACAGCATGCCCCATGATTCTAGACGCCGGGCCGCTTCAAAGTATTTGTCAGCTTTTTCCGGGCGGCCTTCGATCAAAGCTGTTTTCAGCGCGGCCACGGCTTCATTCGTTTTGCCCTGCCGCGCGCGCAGTTCGGCGACTTTCTCCATCCACTGAGGATCTTTATAAGCCAGTTGATAGAGTTGTTCGTAGTCGCCAGCTGCGTCATCGAAACGCATCAGCCGTTCATCAAGATCCGCGCGAGCGATGCGCAAGTCCGTGCGGTCGGGCCGGATCGCAATCGATTTGCCATACGTGTCGATAGCCGCGGGGAAATCCTCCAGATTCGTCTGGATCTTTGCCAACACCATGGACCAGCGGTAATCGCGGGGCGATTGCTGGACGGTCTTGCCGTAAAAATCCAAGAGCTGTTGTTGCCGCTTGTACCGCAATCCATATAGCGCGGCTTCCGTCACCAATCCAGCGTCTTCCGGGAAATTGTTAATGAGCTCGATATACTGATCGACGCCGCCGGCGAAGTCTTCGAGACGCGTAAGTGCGGGAATCAATCCACGGCGCAGCGCAGCAATCTGTGCTTTGCGCTCGTCGTTCGAAAACGGCGCGGTACGGAAGAGCGCGATCTTGTCCAGATAAAACTTCTTCAGGCCCTGCTGGTCGCCGGCTTGCGCATAAGTGTCCGCCATCGCCGCAAGATATTGGCTGTCGTACTGCGAATCCTGCAAAAGATTTGCCAGCACGGCTCGAGCTTGTTCGAATTGACGCGCTTCCGTCGACTTGCGCGCCGCTTCGAACCGGAATTGTTTGCCGAGTTCTGGGTACGCATCCTTTGCGGCTTGCTGCAAAACCGCGATGGCCTGCGGATACAATTTCAC
>Ga0207137_1059_pt1 | contig 28426 bp, 30 predicted proteins | sample Alteio_BWMinHeat_9_FD_153572 | JGI IMG/M metagenome (GOLD analysis project Ga0207137, IMG submission 153572) | Enriched cells from forest soil in Barre Woods Harvard Forest LTER site, Petersham, Massachusetts, United States -... | ecosystem: Environmental > Terrestrial > Soil > Temperate forest >...
GAATGTAGCTGGTCATCATGCGCTGACCCGCGAACATCTCAAAGATTTTGAGGATCTCTTCGCGCTCGCGGAAACAATAAAGGAAGACGGACATCGCGCCGAGGTCGATGGCGTGGGTGCCAAGCCACACCAGATGCGAAGAGATGCGCTGCAGCTCGACCATCATCACGCGGATATATTGTGCGCGTTTAGGAATTTCCAGGCCCAGAAGCTTTTCGACCGCAAGACAATAGACGAGATTGTTACCGAGCGGAGAAAGGTAGTCGATGCGGTCGGTGAGGGTGATCGCCTGGGAATAGGTTTTATCTTCGCAAGATTTTTCGATGCCGGTGTGGAGATAGCCGAGATCAGGGACGGCGCTGACTACCGTTTCGCCATTGAGCTCGAGCAGAATGCGCAGCACGCCGTGCGTCGACGGATGCTGCGGCCCCATGTTGAGGACCATGGTTTTCGCGGAGCCGGTGGCGGTTTCGACGGTGGTCATGGCGTGCTCTTTCTGAACAAGGCGCCGGTTGAGGGCACGTCGCGAAAACCCTCAACGGGATAATCCCTGCGCAGCGGATGCCCTTCCCAGTCATCGGGAAGCAGGATGCGCCGCAAATCGGTATGGCCGTTGAAACGAATGCCGAAAAGATCGAACACTTCTCGCTCCAGCCAGTTGGCGCCGGGCCACACGGGAATCAGTGAATCGACGGAGGGGTCGCTGCCGGAGAGGCGTACGCGAAGCCGCAACTTATCCGAGCGAGGGATCGAAACCAGATGGTAATTCATTTCGAAGCGCGGCTCGACAGGGAAACGGTCGACGCAGGTAGCATCGGTGAGGAGGTTGAACTGAAGAGCGGCGTCTTCACGGCATCGCGCGGCGGTAGCGCGGAGCAGTTCGCGCGGCACAACGATGGTCGTTTCGTCGCGAAATTGGATGACTTCCGTGACCGCTTTCGGATTCCAGGCGCGAAGATGCTCGACCACAACATTAGCGCTTTGACTGGTGCTTTCCGTCACAGTGTTCAACGCAATTTCCGGAAAAGGAGGCCGAGATTACTTATGCCAGTCCAGCGCGCCCTTTTTCCAAAGATAGAGATACCCGACCAACAAGATGCCGATGTAGAGGAGCATCTCGCAGAAGCCGTACAATCCAATGCTCGGTGAGGCCTTGACCATGTCCTTAAAGATGTACGCCCAGGGATAAAGGAAAATCGCTTCCACATCGAAAAGAATGAAAATCATGCCCACGATGTACCACTTCACCGAGTAGGGCTCGCGGGCATCGCCGGTAGGTTCCATGCCGCATTCGTAGGGCTGCATCTTCGCGCGCGTGGGGCGCCGCCAGCCGATCAGGACGGAGAGCGCCGTCAATAGACCGGCGAGCGCTGTGGCAATCAGCAGGTGTAGCAGAAGCGGAGCGTAAGATTGGAAACCAGAACCACTCATAGGCAAAGCGGTATAATAACGAGAGAACGGGTGTCGGTCAAATGCGATGCGGAGATTTCCACGGGGCGCGGCGGGCGGCGCTGCATGGAGATTCCTTCGCACGAAGGCCACCGGGGGCAGATCAGGACATGCTTTTTGGACACAACACGAATCTTACTGTCGCCGGAACGGTGTACCACGTTCAGACCGAGGACCGCGGCCCGGTTCTTGCGCTGATCGATACGACAGTTTATTGCCGGGGACGAGTGTTGCATCGCCGGACCGGCAAGTATGCAGATTTGCTTCCTCTTGACGGTGAGCGCGAGCAGACGCTGAAGAAACGAGTCGATCAACAACATCGGACTGTGGTGGAAGAGATGCGCAGTGGCGCGTTGCCGCTGGCGTCAGGTGCCGAAAACCCTTCGGCGGCCCTCCATTCGGCGAAAGATTCGCCGCCGGCCACTGCGCCGTCGATCAAGGCCGAGTTGCTGAATGCAAAAAGTTGGCTAACGGGAAGACATGCCACGCTGCAAATCGCAGTGCGCGACAAGAATAATGGAAGCGCAATCGCCGAAGCCCAGGTTGTAGCGAAGATCGAGGGCGCCGCGACTATTTCGGAGTTTACGGCACAAACTGACCGCCACGGACACGCGCAGTTGGATTTCGAAATGCCAAATTTTTCAAGCGCCGAGCCGACGCTAGTCATTGAAGCGGGTAAGGACGGTACGAAAACGTCCCTGCGATTTCAGCTCCGCGCCCGCCCGCGTGTGCCTTCGGCTTAGAATAGATTCATGACCGCTGCGACAAACATCACGGTAAACGGAGAAGCCCGCGAATTCCATCCCGGCATGACGGTGACGGAGTTGCTGCGGGAGTTGGGGCTGAACGCCGGACGCGTAGCCATCGAGCGCAATCTGGAAATCCTTCCGAGACCCCGCTGGCAGGAAACGCAGGTGGCCGCGGGCGACCGCTACGAGATCGTGCAATTTGTCGGCGGCGGATAAAAGCTGCTATTTCAAAATCCTTCGAGCAGATGGCCCATCTTGGATTTCTTTGTTTGTAGATACGACCGGGAAATCTTGCTCACGCGCGGCTGACAGGGAATGCGCTCAACAACGCGAATGCCTGCTCTTTCGAGCTGGCGGACTTTTTCGGGGTTGTTCGAGAGAAGCCGGATCTTTCTTGCCCCAAGCTGTTTCAGAATTTGCGCGGAAAACTGATAGTCGCGCGCGTCGGCGGCGAACCCCAGGGTCTCGTTGGCCTCCACAGTGTCCATGCCGCCGTCCTGGAGTTGGTAGGCGCGAAGCTTGTTCATCAATCCGATGCCACGCCCTTCCTGGGGCAGATAAAGCAGGACGCCCGACGGCGCGCGGCGGATTTTTCGCAACGAAAGCTCGAGTTGGGCGCGGCAATCGCAACGCAGGGAAGTGAGGACGTCGCCCGTCAGGCACTGCGAGTGCACGCGTACCAGGGGCGCAGCCTTGCCGCGCAGATTGCCCCGGACGAGTGCGACGGCTTCCTCCCGAGGACCGCGGCCCGAGAATCCATAAATCGTGAAGGGGCCGTAGCGCGTCGGCAAATCTGCATGCGCGACCATGCGCAAGTCAGGATGTTTTTTCTTCGACCGCCTGCCTGAACGTGATTTTGCGCTCATCGGAAACGAGCAGTATAGCAGGGTCAGCAAAAGCGAAAAAATCACGCCCGACCTCAATTTAGCTCCATGAGCGTACGAGGGCGCTTTACTTCGCTGACCGGATTGGCTAGCGTAATCGGAGATAGATCACCTCTCGACCATGGATACGCTCACGTCAGTCAAAGATCTGCTGTTTACGCTCTTGCTGAAAGTTGGCGTGGCCTCCTCGATCGCCGCCTTGCTGGCGCGTTGGACTACCTTTCGGCGGGTGCTCTTCACCGAGGAACGCGACCCCGATCAAAAGCTCAAGCTGATGTTGTTCATGACGCCGCCGTTGATTGTAGGCGTGACATTGCGGCTGGTCGGATTTCCGTACCGCTTCGCCGACGGGTCACTCGAAGGCGCATTCCTCATGGGTCTCCTCGGAGGCCGCGTCGTGGGGCCGATTGGCGGAGCGATTATCACCATCCCGGCGCTGATGGCGCGTGAATGGCTAGGAATGCCCGCGGCGGCGGCGGCGGGGCTTTTGGGCGGATTGATTCGCCAGGCTATCCCGAACAAGGAAGACCTCTGGAATTTCGGGCCCTTCACGTTTCTGAATATTCCCAAGGCCGTTGTGCGGTTGCTGCGAAGGGGCGAAGTGTCGTGGGAAATGTTACCGCTGTTTGCGTGCGTGGGCTTGGAGCTGGGCCGGGTGGCACTGGTGACAGCGACGAAACCCAGGTGGCTCTTTGCAATCGATCCAGAGTGGAATTGGTGGCTCGGGCTGGCGGTCATCGCCACGCTGATGGCGGTAGCCGCACCGCTGAAAATCTGGAACAACACGCGCATCGAGATGAATCTCGAGCGGCACCAGCAGTTGCTCTTGAAAGCGCGCATGGACGCGCTTTCGAGCCAGATCAATCCGCACTTCCTTTTCAACACGCTCAACACGGTATCGTCGCTCATCCGCTTCGATCCCGACTCGGCCCGGCGCGTGGTGCTGAAACTAAGCAACATTCTACGGCGCCTCCTGCGAAAGCATGAGACGTTTGTGCCGCTTCGCGAGGAGCTGCAATTTATCGACGATTATCTGGACATCGAAGTGGCGCGATTTGGCAGGGACAATCTGGAAATCGTCAAGCAAATCGAGGAGGACGCCCTGGAAGCTTTCGTGCCGAGCATGCTGCTGCAGCCGATCGTGGAAAACTGCCTGAAGCACGGCCTGGCTCCGAAGATCGGAGGCGGCAAAATCCAGTTTCGGACTGCCAATCGCGATGGCCGGCTTCACATCGAGATTGAAGATAACGGCGTGGGCATTTCCGAAGAGAAGATGCCGCACGTGTATGTCGAGGGAATCGGCCTCAGCAACGTGAGGGAGCGTTTGCACGTTCTGTATGGGACAGATTTCCAGCTGCAGATCGAGAGCCGTCCGGGCGAAGGCACGCTGATCAAGATTGATGTTCCCGAATTGGTTCCCACGCTCCCGACTGTGGGAAGCCTGCTCTAGGCCGAGAACAGTTTAAATCACGCTAGAATGCGAACGATTATAGGGATCCCCTTGCTCGTGGCGTTCTGCCGATTAAGCCCTTGCCACTTTGGCCAGTGGCCGCGCGGTCTTGGCTTCCCATGCGTTGCGCAATTCGACCCGGCGCGCGAGCACGAACGCCTTGGCTTCGTCGAGACTGGCGTAGACGCGCGTGCCCTTGATCATGTTGCAGGGGCGGCAGCAGGCCACCAGATTGCTCGGATCTTTTTTACCCTTGCGAGCACGCGGAACCACGAAATCCACCTGCATCACCAGGGCGTTTTCGAAACTCGCTCTGCCGTCCAGCCCGCAATACCGGCAGCGGTAATCATCACGTTCCAGGATCTTCAGCCCTTCTCGCAGGGATACGGGCGAATCGACCACAGAAAGCGTCATCAGATTTAATGGCATGGAATTCCTCCAAAACGGAAATCTCGAGGAGTTGGCGGGAGCTCGCGGCTTCCACTTCCTTGTGCAAAACCATAGGACGGCGAGAGGTCGGTGTCAAGCACCGCGCGGGAAATAAGAGCTGGCGTCAGAGAAAGGAAGCAGGAAAAACTGCAAAGAGAAGCACACCGTTGGTAATACCAGGTAGAAGTGCTCAGCCTGTGGGGAAGAAGCGAAAACCAGTCGGCGAGATCAAGCGGAAAAAAAGGCTTGACAACCAGCCGGTAAATACGGTATATTCTGTACATACAGAAATGAGCGACACTACTAAAACAACACTAACGCCAGTAGCACAGAAATTCATTCTCCATTGGGGCGAAATGGGTACGCGGTGGGGCATCAACCGCACGGTGGCGCAGGTCCATGCGCTGTTGTTTCTTTCGCCGCGGCCCGTACCGGCGGATGAAATTGCGACGACACTCTCGGTGGCGCGGTCGAACGTCAGTACCAGCCTGCGCGAACTGCAGGGGTGGGGGATAGTGCGCGTCGTGCACGTGCTGGGCGACCGGCGCGACCACTTCGAGTCGATCAAGGACGTCTGGGAAATATTTCGCATTGTGTCGGAAGAACGCAAGCGGCGGGAGATCGATCCCACTCTGCGGGTGCTGGCCGAATGCGTCCAGGAGTTGAAGACGGCGCGGCCTGACGACGCCTACACGCGGGAGCGCTTGGAAAGCATGCTCGAATTCCTGACTACCATGACGGGCCTCTTCGACGAGGTATTGAGAATGCCCGTTGGCGCGCTAAAGGGCGTTTCCAAGCTTCGCGGCAAGGTCATCACGCTGTTGGGGAAGAAGGCAGCCAACGGTTGAACGCCTGGAGACTGCGGACGAGGAAAAATAGAAGAATTAAAGATGACGCAGAGACACCGGGGGCACAGAGATTCGCAGAGTGGAAGAGAAGAAGTGCCACGAACCATAGAAACTGGGAAGCAGACGAGCCATGATTTCGCTGACATCGGAATTCACGGACGGCAAGGGGCGCCACGCGCGTGGCTGGCTTTTTTTCGACGCCGATTGCCGCTTCTGCACCAGGATCGCGCAGTGGATGGCTCCCATTCTGGAGCGGCGCGGCCTGGCGCTGGCCCCGCTGCAAGATCCGCGCGTGGGCGCGCTGCTGGGTCTCTCGCGCAATGATTTGCTCCGGGAATTGCGATTTTTGCTGGCGGACGGAAAGCAATCCGGCGGCGCGGATGCCGTGCTGGCCTTGGCGCGCGAGATTTGGTGGGCTAGGCCGCTGGTCTGGGTCTCGACGCTGCCCGGAATGATAGATGTATTTCGCCGTGGGTATCGCTGGTTTGCCACGCGGCGCCACTGCGCAGCCTTAGCGTGCGTCGGGCAGCATGTTTCCATCAAACTAGCGGATGAAAGGAAAATCCGATGAATACCACCCTGGTCTTCATAACCGATGTCTGCGTGACGCTGTTCGTCTGTATTGGACTAGTGTGTTACCTCACGACGAATCTGCGGTCCTTACTCATTGAACTCTGCGGCACAGCGGAACGCGCCAACTTTTGGTTGGCGTTCTCAAATGTTGCCCTTGTTCTCGTGCCTTTGATCTTTGCCTTGGATTATCGGCCGGAATTTGGGCGAGACAATCCAGTTGTGTTTGAGGTAGCGGGACAGCTCAAGTACTCGCTGATCGGCTTCATTGTTACATTTAGCTCGCTGGCGTTGATTTTGCTCCGGTTCATTCCGCGGAGCAGCGCCGATATTGCCGCACGGCCGGTACGGTGAGGTGAGGGCAAGTTACTCAGGCCCGAAACGGAGGGTAGCGTCGTGCGTTTCGTCCAACTCTGGCGGTGGGAAGGAACGATCGATCGCAAACACTATGCGACAGTGGGTTGCGCAGCGCTGGCCCTGAAATATCTTCTCGACAAGATTGTCGCCGGCGCGGTGTTTCATCGGGCCTGGATGCCATGGAGCTATTGGACGCCGCTCGGGCCGCAAGCGCGGGTTGGCCAGCTTCAAGTTGACCAGCGCGTGTTCGCGGCCAGTTTGTTGATAATCGCAATCCCTTTCATCTGGCTGGGAGTCACGCTAACCGTGCAGCGGTTGAGAGACGCGGGGCAACCGCTGTGGCTGGTGGTGCTGTTTTTCATTCCCGTCATCAATATTTTGTTTTTCTTGATGCTGTGCACGCTCGGCTCCCATGCGCGCGAGCCGCGCGAACAGGCGATGCCCTGGCCGGAAACGCGAGGTCTGGATGCGTGGATTCCGAAAAGCAAAGTGGGGGCAGGGTTCGTCGCTATCCTCGCAACGGTCGTTGTGGGGTTACTTTTCGCTGCGCTAAGCACGCAGGCGCTCAAGTCCTATGGCTGGGGATTGTTCGTGGCGCTGCCATTCTGCCTGGGGCTCTTTTCCGTGCTGGTGTACAGCTACCACGAGCCGCGCAGGTTCGGAGCTTGCCTGGCCGTTTCAGTCGTGCCCATCGGCCTTTTAGGTGCTGTGCTTCTCGTCGTGGCCGTCGAAGGATTGATTTGTCTCCTGATGGCTGCGCCATTCGCCTTGGGGCTTGCCGCGCTCGGCGGGGCACTGGGATACGCGATCCAATCGGGCTACTGGATGAATCGCGACGCGCCGGCCATGCTTTCCGTCGTGCTGCTGTTCACGCCGGCGTTTCTGGGGGTCGAGCACTGGATCCGGCCGGAGCCGCAAACGTTCATGGTGAAAACAGCAATCGAGGTGAACGCGGCTCCTGAAGCGGTCTGGGGAAAAGTTGTCGCGTTCACGGAGATCGCTCCGCCGAAGGAGATGCTTTTCCGGGCGGGGATTGCCTATCCGATTCGCGCGGAGATAACTGGCCAGGGGCCCGGAGCAGTGCGCAACTGCATTTTCTCCACCGGCCCGTTTGTCGAGCCGATCGAGGTTTGGGACGAGCCGCGGCTGCTGCGATTTAGCGTCGCGGCCAATCCGGCGCCCATGCAGGAATGGACACCATACGCGCACATCGAGCCGCCGCATCTGCATGGATATTTCGTTTCGGAGAAAGGGCAATTCCTGCTTACGCCGCTAGCCGGAGGACGCACGCGCCTCGAAGGTACGACCTGGTATCGCCATACCATGTGGCCCGCGGCGTATTGGCATTTGTGGTCGGACTACATCATTCACCGTATCCATTTGCGTGTGCTGGAACACATCCGGACAGAGACGGAGGGAGAGCCTCAGGCCTGAAGCCTGTCTCCGCAGGTAGGGCCTGAGCTTGTCTGCGGCCATGAAGCCACGGGTGCTATCCTAGCTGAGAACCTAGTTAACAATAAGACCCCCCTCCCCCTATGTTTTTTATAAGTGTTGCATCTAAAGGATTTAGACCCGCGATAAGTGTTTTAGAATCAACACTTGTGGGGGGGCACGTAAGTGTTGATTCCAAAAGAGTTGGCGAATGGTGATCAGTGATTGCTGACTTGAACGGTCGTTTTCATGGGCGCCTCACAGGGTTCAACGGAGCACAACTGCACATGGCAATCTTCAGGATAGATGTAATAGGGTGGTTAAGAAGGCCTCACAGGAGGCGAGCCGGACTACCGAACGCACACATCCTAACCGGCTAGTAATCGCTTTGTCAAGACAAAAGTCGGTGAAAAGGGCACAGATAGCTCAGGATTCATATCCGCAATTGCATGCTGGTTCGTGAGAATGACGAGAGGAACGGGTCTGAAGACCCGCCACTACAGGCGCACGACGAAAGGCTGAAGCCGCACTCCAAGCTCCTGCCCTGGCGGCCAGTTAACCAATCGCCGCAGTCCCATTGGATGCCGCTCCCGTTCAGATAAGCTGTTCTGGACGCGCGAGGCCTTGATGAGACGAAGAAAAATGACAAAACGCGAGCGCAGGCTGGTTGTCTGGGTAAACGTGTTTCTCGTCACAGGATTCTGCGTGTGGTACCTGGGTGTCGCCATTTTCTTCGTGGCAGAGGCGCGCTATGTCGGATGGAAATTCCCCATGGTTAAGAAAACTCCGGTGGAACTGCCCGATTTGTCTGTTTCTCACGCGCCTGGACAGACGCTTTCTTATTTTGGGTATGAGTTCGAGGTTCCCTGGAACATCGATCAGGAAAAGACAAAGCAGACCGGAAAAATGGAAGTCATCAGTTTTCGTTCCGGGAATGTACTCTTGTTCTCGAGGGCGGAGCCCAAGGAGTTCGTACAGACCTTTCTGTCGACCACCAAGGTTGACCCGGACAAGGTCCGAAACCTTTGGGGAGAAGAGGCGCTGGAATCGGATTATTCCTTGCATCGGCTCATTCTAGAAGCGACGCCGGGAGAGGTGACTCTGTTCACTCGTCGTGAGGAAGCCGTTCGTAGCTCGATGCTGATTTTATTCAAAGGAATCATGATGCCGAGGGACGGAGAATCGGGCATCTTTCGAGTGCGGACCGATAAGTTTCGCGGTTTTCAATACGGCGATCCGCAAGCGCAACCCAGGTCACTTAACGTTGAAATGTTTGCGGACGACGGAGGACTCTACTTTGTGTTCGCGCAGAAAAGCGAAGGGCATGCACCTGCTATCACGCAAGCAGAGATCAATCGCGTTATCCAGACCGTGCGCAAGATTCCTGAGTCAGGCTTAAGCGCGAGCCGCTAAGGATGATGAGAAGAGCGGGTCTGAAGCCCCGCCTCTACAAGAGGAAAGAGCCTTAGGTCTCTGACTGTTACGCGCAGGCCTTCGAGGATCATGCGCGAGCCGCTGAGGACTGCTCCAAGATGCGCTGATAATAGCGCTCATAGGCGGGGATTACGTCGTTGGCGCAGAATTTCTTCTTGGCGTTGATGCGGGCGACTTTGCCCATCTCGCGGCCGCGGTCGGCGCGGGAGAGCAACTCGATGGCGTAGCGCGCCGCTTCCTTCACATCGCCGGGCTCGACCAAATATCCATCCACACCGTGTTCGATGACTTCCGGCACGCCGCCGGTGTTCGTGGCAATCACAGGCACCTCGCAGGCCATGGCTTCGAGCGCCGCCAGACCAAAGGATTCCAGTTGCGAGGGCAGCAGGAAAAGATCGGCTGCCGCCAATTTTTCGTAGACCGCGTTCTGCTTGCCCAGGAAGAACACGTCCTTTTGCAGACGTTTCTTGCGGACCAGGTATTCGGCGGAGCTGCGGTCCGGTCCGTCACCGATGAGAACAAGCTTGGCGGGCATTTTGGCGCGCACGAGCGCGAAGATTTCCACGGCGTCGGGCACGCGCTTCACGGGCCGGAAATTCGATAGGTGCATGAGGATAGGCTCGCCGCTCGGCGCCCATTCCTTACCGAGCCCTTTGTCGGCGGCGCGGCTGTAGAGGTCGCAATTCACGAAGTTGGGGATCACTTCGATGGGGCGCTTGATGTCGAATTCCTTGATGGTTTGGTTGAGCAGGTAGCTGGAGATGGCGGTCACGCCGTCGCTCTGCTCGATGGAAAACTTCGTGATGGGCAGATAACTGCGATTGCTTCCCACGAGCGTGATATCGGTGCCGTGGAGCGTGGTGATGAACGGCAAGCGGCGCGGGGCGGCCATGGAACGCGCGAGCAGCGCGCTGACAGAGTGAGGAATCGCGTAGTGCACGTGAAGCAGATCGAGCGACTCGGATTCGAATACCTCCATCATTTTTGTCGCGAGCGCCAAGGTGTAGGGAGGGTGATCGAACAGGGGATAAGAAACGACCTCGACTTCATGAAAATGGATGTGCGGATCGTTGGGATTCAAGCGGATCGGCGGGGCATAGCTGATGAAGTGGACATCGTGGCCGCGCGCGGAAAGTTCCATGCCGAGCTCAGTGGCGACAACGCCGGAGCCGCCATAAGTGGGATAGCAGGTGATGCCGATTTTCATTTCGTTGCTTTCGATGCGCTGCTTCGCCTTGCGCGGTTCGCTTCCCGGGTGCTAGATTCGCAGGCTCGCCTTTGCCAAGGAGGCTCGCCAGCCTCGCATTCTCGCGGGGCGGTCAATTCATATTAGACGCAATGGGGAGGGTAATGGTGACAAGGCTTTCCGGGAAGGTGGCGCTGATTACGGGAGGCGGCACCGGAATAGGACGGGCGTGCGCGCTCCTGTTTGCGCGAGAAGGCGCCCGCGTGGCGGTCACCGGACAGCGTCCGGAGCCCTTGGCCGCGGTGGTACGGGAGATTCAGGCTACGGGCGGACAGGCCCTCCGAAAAGATGGCGGGCAAGCATTTTCGATGACGTGCGATGTATCGAAGGCCGAACAAGTCAAGAAAGCGGTCGATACAGTTGTCGCGCACTTCGGTGCGCTGCACGTGCTCGTCAATAACGCCGGTGTGCTGCACGTGGGCAGCGTCGAAGAGACCTCCGAGGAGGAATGGGACCGCGTGATTGATGTGGACCTGAAAGGAACGTTCCTGGTCTCTCGCGCGGCTTTGCCCGCATTGAGAAAAGCGGGTGGCGGGTCGATTGTAAATATCGGCTCGGTGCTGGGCCTCGTGGGCATGAAAAAGCGGGCGGCGTACACTGCGGCAAAGGGCGGAGTGACTCTGCTCACCAAGGCCATGGCCCTGGATCACGCGCAGGAGAAGATTCGCGTCAATTGCATCTGTCCCGCCATCGTCGAGACGGAACTCGTGCAGAGGATTCTTGCGCGAGCACCGGACGTCCAGGCGGCGCGCCGCATGCGCGAAGAGCAGCTTCCTGTAGGGCGCTTGGGGCAACCGGAAGACGTCGCCGCCTTGGCGCTGTTTCTTGCGTCCGAGGAGTCTTCGTGGCTCACGGGAGCTGCGATTCCGTTGGACGGCGGCCTTACCGCATATTAGTGGGGAGTTTGACGTTGACGAAATCCAAGACCGACAAAGCTGCGAAGCGGTTCAAGGCTGCTCTTCGCCGGCGATTGAAAGAAAGCCGCGCCACCGAACTGATGGGATTTGCGCTGGACCACGTGGAACCTGGCCGCGCCGTTCTACGGCTGGATGTGCGCCCGCGGCACAAGCAGCTCCATGGCGTCGTGCATGGAGGCATCTTGGCGGCGATGGCGGATACCGCCGCGGCGATCGCTGCGTACACGGTGCTGCCGAAGGGGACCACTCTGGCTACGGTGGAACTAAGCATCAATTATTTGGAACCGGTTCCCGAAGGGCGCGTGAAGGCGGAAGCGCGCGTCCTGCGTGTGGGGCGGAATTTTGTGATTGCGGAGTGTGAGATTCGAATTCAGAACGGCTCGCTCGCCGCCAAGGAACTGCTCACCTTCGGAGCAGCTATAGGGCACAGCCTCGGCAAGTAAGAGATTACTCGTCGCCGCCCTGCGAAGATTCCTCGCCGTCCTTGTAAACGTACTTGATGACGCGCTTGAAGATGAGCAGGTTCGGGGCGCCCTGGCGAGTCAGCTTGATGCAGTCGCGGTCATACCATTCCACGGTTCCGCGCAACACCTCGCCGCCCTCCAGTACCAAGGCCATCGGCGTGTGGCCCTGCATCTGTTTGACCCAGTAAAAATTTTCCGCATGAGTCACTTCTGGCGGAGCGGGTTTCTTGCTCGGCACAGGCCCGTTGTGGGGTTGCCGTTGGGGATTCGGCTCCTTCAAGTCCGGAAAACTCGGACGAAACAACCTGCGATTTACCATGGTGGCTCCTCGTAGCCCAAGGGGGAGTTGGTCATCTGCCTGTGAGATGCGAGAGCGGGTCTCCGGGTTACAGCAGACTTTGAAAAAACGTCAAATGTCAGGGAACCGTGAGTCACCGGGCCGAGTTAGCCTTGCTTCCGGTGCCGGCAGACAAGGCAGCCGCCAAAGCGTCCAGGCCCAACTGGCGATTCAGGTTGCGCCTCGCTCCTGAGTAAAGTTCGTCGAATCCGGAAATCGCGCGCATCACCCAGCGGTGGTCTGCGAGCTTGGCGAGGGCCTCGAGTTCTTTCTTCAGAGCGGGATTCCGGAAGACAGGCTCCTGCACTTTAGACGTGAGCTCGAGCAGGTCGGTAAGCAGCCCGTAGAAAATGGCGATCAGCTCTTCGAACGAGGTTTCGCGGTCTTTCGCCAGCGCCGCCGTGTCTGCGAATAGCCGGGCGAAACCCTGACCGTGGACGGCGCGCTCGAGGATGCCCAGGGCAAGGCGGTGTTTCTCGGCCGTTTTTTCCACATTCATTTCGATGGCCAGGCCGGGGCTGCCTTCCGCGAGCTGCGCGGCAAGCTTGATCTCCGCGGGCTTTCGATTGGTTTTCTCCCGGAGGATCTTCTCGACCACTTCCTGCGGGAGGGGAGCAAAATGAAATTGCAGGCACCGCGACACTATGGTTGGCAGCAGCGCGTAGGGGGAAGGCGCCGTAAGAATCAGCGTGGCGGAAGGAGGCGGCTCTTCCAAAATCTTCAGGAATACGTTCGCGACGTCCCAGCGCATGGTTTCGGCGCCGTCCAGTAGGAAGATTCGCCGGCGCCCCATGGGCTGGAAATACGCGGCGCGCTGCACCGCTCGCAGTTGGCCGATCCGAAGCGTCGGGCGCACCACGGGGGTCTTCAGGCGCACTGGATCGGGGACGAGCGCCCAGACATCGGGATGGGACTGCAGGATGAGCGGAACACGCTCGACAGTTGCCGCATCGGCGCTTTCTCCGCGCTCGGCCAGGCCCTGCTCGAGGAGTGGTTGCGGATCGGCCAGGAGCGCAATTCGGTGGCAGGTGTAGCACTCGCCGCAGAAGTCGTCTTTTAACCGTTCGCAGTTTGCAGCTTGCGCGAACATCCGGGCCAGCGTGAACTTGCCGACGCCGCGGGGACCCGTGAAGAGTAGAGAATGCGGCACGCGTCCGCTGCGCAGCGCGCCGCGAAGAGCAGCCACGATGCGTTCATTCCCGAGGAATTCGGAGAAGCCCATTGCTCAATTCCTCTTCTTTCTTCTCTTGCGGGTTATCCGGGACTTAACGAGCGGCTCAACCGCTGCCAAAACATCAGCGGCGATTTCTTCCCGCGACCGCATAGTGTGATGGGACGCGTCAAAGCAGGATATTGTCTCCCATCGCGGGCGGCGCGCGAGCGTATCGTAAATCTCAGCCGCCTCTTCCAAGTGTCGCAAACTCGCTTCCAGGAGATCTTTTTTGGCGGCGGTGTAGCTCCGCGCCGCCTTTCGTGCAACCAGCGATTGGGCTTCGACGGGGGGGACGCGTAAATAAAGCGCCCGGTTTTCGCGCGGCAGACGGTAGATTGTGTATTCGAGATGCTCGATCCATTTGATAAATGCGGCGCGCTTTGTGACGGGCACACGCGCGGTCTGATGAGCCAGGTTCGAACCGATGTAACGATCGACTAGAACAATTTGGCCCTTGTCCAGCGCGGCTTCGAGTTTAGGTTTGGCTTCGAAACGGTCCCCGGCATAGAGCAGGGCTGTGAAGTGCGGATCGACGTTTTCAAGAGTGCCGAGCTCACCGTTCAAGAAGTGCCCCACCATCCTACCGAACCAGGAATCGTATTGAGGAAACCCGGTCGAATAGACGGAATGGCCGCGCCGGGTGAGCGCTCTTTCGAGCAACTCCACTTGCGTGCGCTTCCCGCTGCCGTCGATCCCTTCCACGGCGATGAGGATTCCGCGAGGTTTCATGCGATGGATGCCAGTCTAACCGCAGTCTTTCGGCGCTGCAACGCCGCGCATGTTACGATGCGGGATTCTTCGGGAACGGAATGATGACGCCATCACGGGTGCACGAAAATTTACCGCAAATTCAGGAGCGGATCGCCGAAGCCGCGAAACGCGCTGGGCGCCGGTCGGAGGAGATTACGTTGATTGCGGTTTCCAAGACGCATCCGGCGAATACGATTCGCGAGGCCTACGAAGCAGGCGTGCGCCATTTCGGTGAAAACCGTGTTCAAGAGTGGGAAGGGAAGCGCGGCGGGATTCAGGATCTGCCGGCGACTTGGCACCTTATCGGACACCTGCAAGGGAACAAGGCAGCGCGGGCCGCAAAATTGTTTCACAGCGTGGACTCCGTGGACGAGCTCGCTCTTGCCCAGCGTCTCGATCGCGCGCGCACAGAGCTGCCTCCAGCCGAGAAGTTGCGCGTGCTGATTGAAGTACGCGTGGGACTCGAAGCGACCAAGAGCGGGGCTGAAATCCCCGATGTGCCGGAACTGGCGGAGAAAATCGCTGCTTTGCCGAGGCTGGAACTGGCTGGCTTCCTGTGCATTCCGCCGTTCTTCGAGGACGTCGAAGAAGTGCGACCGTATTTTCGCGGTGTACGGGAGTTGCGAGATGCGGTGCAACTCCGCCTGGGGCGCGCACTGCCGGTACTCTCTATGGGCATGTCCCACGACTTTGAAATCGCCATCGAGGAAGGCGCCACGGAAGTGCGCCTGGGCACCGTGCTGTTCGGAACGCGCGGCCACGCATAGAGACGCGCGAGGAAAGAGATGCTCGAGATTCATGAGCGCGATGGAGCAGTCGTCGTAGCGGTTCGCGTTCAGCCTCGGGCCAGCCGGGACGAGATCATCGGAGAGATGGATGGCGCGCTCAAAATCGTTTTGCAGGCCCCTGCTGTGGAAGGCCGGGCCAATGAAGCTCTGGTCGAATTCCTGGCGCGGCTTTTGAAAACGCCGAAGTCGGCTGTTAGAATTCTTAGCGGTGACCGCAGCCGTTCGAAGCGCCTGGAAATCCGCGGAGTAACCAAACAGCAGATTCTGGCGCTGCTCACATATGAGGTTTGAATCCGGGAGCGTCCTCGTGCGCCACCGCCGCTTGCCAAAGGAATAATGAGCGCCGACATTCAGGGAATACAGCAAGATTTGCGCGCCGCGAAGCTCGATGGCTGGCTCTTCTACGATTTTCGCGACCGTGATCCGATTGCTCAGCGCATTCTCCAATTGCCGGAAGGCATGCGCACGCGTCGCTGGTTTTACTTCGTGCCCGCCAAAGGCACACCGCGCAAGCTGGTTCACAAAATCGAATCGCAATCGCTTGCCGCGCTGCCCGGAGACACACTCTCGTATGCGGCACAGGATGAGCTGCGCAGCAACCTGCGGAAAATCCTGGGTCGTGCCAAGCGCATCGCCATGCAGTATTCACCGAAAAACGAGATTCCCTACGTCTCCATGGTTGACGCGGGGACGATCGAGCTGGTGCGCAGCGCGGGCGCGAAGGTCGTGAGCTCAGCGGATCTCGTTCAGAAATACGAGGCCTGCTGGAGTCCCGCGCAACTGGAGTCTCACCTTTCCGCAGGCGAAGCTATCGACCGCATCGTCGCGGGGGCGTTTCAACATGCGGCCAAGTGCGTCCGCGAGAAAACTCCGCTGACGGAATATGATTTGAAGCAGTGGATATTAAAAGAATTTGAAGCTGCAAGTATCACGACGGGCGATGGTCCCGATGTTGCCGTGGGCGCGCACGCGAGCGATCCGCACTATGGGCCGATGCCGGGAAAATCCTCGCCCATCCGTGAAGGAGATTTACTTTTGCTCGATGTCTGGGGAAAAACGAGAACGCCGGGCAGCGTCTATTACGACGTCACCTGGGTCGGGTATCTTGGCCCGAAAGTTCCCGAGAAATTCGCGAAAATATTCAAGATTGTGCGCGAGGCCCGAGACAAAGCGCTTCAGCTCATTCAATCGAGCATCGCGGCAGGCAGGCCTCTCGAAGGCTGGCAGGTGGACGAAGCCGCCCGAGGCGTCATCGAGAAAGCCGGTTACGGCAAATACTTTTTTCATCGCACGGGCCACAGCATCGGCGAGGCTATTCATGGCAATGGCGTGAACATGGACGGTTTGGAGACCCACGATGTGCGCCACTTGATTCCTGGGATTTGCACGTCGATCGAGCCCGGCATCTATTTGCCGGAGTTCGGCATCCGAAGTGAATTCAATGTCTATATCGGGGAACGCGAAGCGCGCGTGACCGGCAACGTGCAACAGGAGATTCTGGCGCTTCTGGCATAGAGTATTCGCGGGGGCGCACAAGTGATTAGGCCGCAGACTGGATTTACGACCGTGAGCACAATTACAAGCGAACTGACGTCGGAGCAAGAATCCCGGCGTGAAGCGCGCGCCCTTGTCCTCGGCGTGGCGGGCTGGCTCATCCCTGGATTAGGTCACGCACTGCAAAAAATGTGGGGTCGCGCCGTGGCGTGTTTTCTTACCGTCGGTGCTCTCGTATTCTTCGGAGCCGGCATGCGCGGAAACGTTTTCTCTTCCCGCGGCACGGACGCATTCGAATATCTCGGTTATGTCGCGGACATGGGCACCGGAGGGTTTTATCTGCTCGCGAAATATATCGAAAGGGACGGCTCGGACGTCTCCCACGCCGATGGTGATTATGGCACCCGCTTCATGGCCGCGGCGGGAGTTTTGAACTTGCTGGCGGCCCTGCACGCTTATGAAGCGGCCCGTGGCCGGAAGGCGTGAGCGCCAACTTGGGTTTCCACCTCTCTCACCTCCAGGCCATGGTGCTGTTTGCGCTGATAATTTCCGTGGCGTTTGGTTTTCTCGGGCGCCGCCGGCCACTCGACCGTGTGAGATACATTGCCTGGTCCCTATTCCTATTCTTGCTGGTAGGCGTGGCCATCGGCTGGGCCATGTATCCGTTCACGCGTTGATCAGCTGGGCTTGCCGCGCAATCCGGTCGCTCACTTAGGATTTCTTGACCATCTGGGCGGCTTGCTGCTGCAATTGCTGCGTCATCTTTTCGATTTGCTGCTGCATCAGCGGCAGCATCGTTTGCATCGACTCTGACGTTATCGCCGGCAACTCTTTTAATAATTTTTGCCCTGTCGGCGACAAATAGAATGCGACAAGCTGATCGATGTCGCCCTTTGTGAAGTGCTTTTGGTACACCGGCACCATAGCTTGCAGAATTTCATCCCACGGAAACTGTCTCAGATAGTCGTCAATCATTTTATTAGTGCGGGCCTCAAAATCGGGAGGAAGCTTGTCTTTGTCCCGCTCGTATTGTTCGTGCATCATCTGATGCATAGGCTTGGTCATGGCATCGAGCATCGTCGACATCATTTCCCGCGAGTGCATCACTTCGAGATACCGTTGCACGTCTTCTTTCGTTGCCGGCGAGTCTGCGGGGCTTTGCTGCGCGAAAGCGATTGCTGAAGCGCAAAGCAAAACAACCGCCCCTAGCGCGAAACGTTTCATGGTGCTACCTCCATTTTGCCAATGGTACAGCAACCGGGGCGGTGCAACGGATGTTACGCGAGAAAGCTGTACTCAGCCCGGCAACGGGGGAAAGGCAACGGCGACTCAAGTTTGGTAGAATGAAGCACCGGGCCGAGGTAGCTCAGTGGTAGAGCAGCCGATTCGTAATCGGCAGGTCGCGAGTTCAACTCTCGCCCTCGGCTCCAGTCTCTCAAACTAATTTACCTCCTAGCCAGGCTCCGGAGAATGAGTTATAAACTTCCCGCTCGAAGCATTGACCTCAAAAAACTAAGGCGCTCCGCAAAATGAAAAAGCTCATTCTTCTGCTCTTTATTTCGCAAACGCTTCATGCCCAAGACGCGGCAAAAAACAAAGCGGAGCCCCCCGAAATCCACGAATTCGTCATCGCCAACTTCCACACGGAAAGTGGCGTTACCTTGCCGCAGGCGCGCGTTGTGTACGGCACCTACGGCCATCTGAACGCCGTGCAAGATAACGTTGTGCTCCTGCCCTCCCACTACATGGCCGACTGCCATGGCTATGAGTGGCTGATCGGCCCGGACAAGGCTCTCGACACTTCAAAATTATTTCTCGTGGCCACCGAACTCTTCGGCAACGGCCATTCTTCCTCTCCCAGCAACACGCCAGAGCCGTACCACGGGCCCCGCTTCCCGGTCACGACGATTCGCGACAACGTCGAAGCCGTTCATCGCCTGCTCACCGAAGAGCTGAAGGTCACGCACTTGCGCGCCATCATTGGCTTCTCCATGGGCGCGCAGCAAGCCTTCCAGTGGGCCGTGAGCTATCCGACGTTTGCCGGCCGCATCGTCGCCACCGCGGGCACGGCGAAGAACTATCCCCACGGGTATGTTCGCCTGGAAGGACAGATCGCCGCGATCACCACCGACCCGACGTTTCAGAACGGCGACTACACCACTCCGCCCATCCAAGGTCTTCAGACTTTTGGCCTGGTGTGGACCGCCTGGCTGTTCTCTCAGGAATGGTGGCGCGACGAATTGTGGCGTGAGGGAGCAAAGCCCGGCACCACCTTCGAGCAAGTCCTCAACAATTTTCACACCAATTTCATCCCCGGCGCTGATGCAAACAATCTAATCCTGCAAATGCGCACCTGGGAGAAGCATAACGTCGGAACAACTCCGGGCTTTGGGGGAGACGTCGAGCGCTCGCTCCGTTCGATCAAGGTTCCATTCCTGTACATGCCTTCAGAAACCGATCTCTATTTTCCGATTGGCGATGCGCGCTATGAAGCGAAATTCATCCCGGGCGTTTCCTTAGTCCCCATCCCATCTCTCTGGGGCCACACCGCCGGCGCGGCCAGCAATCCCGCCGACGCTAAGTTTTTGAATGAAACGATTTCACGCTTTCTTTCCAGCGCCCACTGACTCGCAGGGCAAGGCTGCCCGCAATTGCATTTTCAGGATTCGTCCCATCGACGGTCTCAGCCGCCGCCAACTTACCGCAACCTATTTGCTTGACGGAGTTGTCTCGGGCCGCTGGCCGGGGAAGATACTCTTCACCACAACATACAACACGGGAATAAACAGAAGGTTCAGCGTGGTCGCGGCGATCATGCCTCCGAAAACTGTTGTGCCGACTGAGATTCTCCCCGCGCGGCCTGCGCCATGCGCCAGCACCAGCGGCACAACGCCAAGAATAAACGCCAGCGAGGTCATTAGGATCGGCCGCAGCCGGATGCGCGCTGCCTCGATCGTCGCCTCCAGGATCGAGAGTCCCTGCGCCCGCAACTGTTCCGCGAACTCCACGATCAGAATGGCATTCTTGCTGGCCAAGCCGATCAACATCACCAACCCGATCTGGCAGTACACATCGTTTTGCAGTCCACGCAGCGACTGTGCGCCCAGCGCGCCCAACAACGCCACTGGCACGGCCAGCAGCACAATGAATGGAAGTACGTAACTTTCGTATTGCGCCGCGAGAGTTAAGTAGACGACCACAAGACCAAGCGCAAAGAGGGTCAGGGCCTTCCCTCCGGATTCAATCTCTTCCAGCGAGAGCCCGCTCCATTCAAACTTCATGCCGTTTGGCAAAACTTGCTTGGAAAGCGCTTCCATCGTGGAGATACCTTGGCCTGTGCTGTGGCCTGGCGCGGCAGATCCGTCAATCTCCGCGGACCGAAACAAGTTGTAGTGGCTGATGACTTGCGGATTCGCAGTCTGCTCGACCGTCACCAGGTTGTCGAGCGGAATCATCTTGCCGAGGTCCGAGCGCAAATAATATTGGCGGATATCTTTTGGTTGCGCGCGGAACTTGCTGTCCGCTTGTATGTATACCCGGTAAGAGCGGTTATTGAAATCAAAATCGTTCACGTACACCGAACCCATATAAACCTGCAGCGCATCGGTGACCTGGCTCAGCGGCACCTGCAAGCTTTTCGCTTTTTCGCGGTCGATACGAACCAGGTACTGCGGGTCGTTCGCAGTGAAGGCAGTGAATAGACCCGTCACATCCCTGCTTCCATTGCCCTTGGCAACTAACGCGTTTGCCGTGTTTGAAATGGCTTGTAGCGAATTGCGGCCCAGATCCTCGAGTTCATATTGAAACCCCCCGAATTGGCCTAGGCCAAAAACTGCTGGCGGATTGAACGGCACCACCAGCGCCCCCGAAATCGCTGAAAGAGTCCCGCGCAACCGTTGAATCGCAGCGCCTGCGGTGTGTGCTTCTCCCTTGCGTCCTTCGAACGGACGCAGGTTCGCGTAAAGGATGGCTTGGTTGGAGGCCGAACCGGCGGCACCAAACCCAACGATGGAGAAGACGCCGTCAATTTCCGGATCTCGCGAGATTACTTCCTCTGCCTTCCCGCAAATGTCGCGCGTGTAGGTCAGAGAAGCGCCTTGAGGAGTCTGGACGATGAACATGAGATAGCCTTGGTCATCCTCGGGGAGGAAGGCGCGCGGAACGCGCTGATAGAGCAGGTAGGTACATCCGAGTAGAGCGAGAAAAACAACCAGCGACACAGCGCGCCAGTTCAGCACCTGGCGCACGCTCCTCCGGTAGAGACTTGTACCCGCACGAAAAACGTCATTGAACAATTTGAAGAAGCGGCCCTGCGCGCGTTCCCGATGATGCCCGAGGAAGATGGCCGACAACGCTGGGGTCAACGTCAGCGCATTGAACGTAGAGATCGAGACGGAGAATGCAATTGTCAGCGCGAATTGCCGGAAGAGAATGCCAGTCGTCCCGGGGAATAGAGCCACAGGTACGAATACTGCCACCAGAACGAGCGAAGTCGCGATTACCGCTCCTGTAACCTCCTTCATCGCCACCGACGCCGCGTTGTGTGGCTCGGTGATGCCCTCCGTGATGTGACGCTCCACGTTTTCGATGACCACGATCGCGTCATCCACCACCAGGCCGGTCGCCAGGGTGATCCCAAAAAGCGTCAGAGTGTTAATCGAGAAGCCCAGCAGTTTCACAAAGACGAACGTCCCGATCAGCGAGACGGGAATCGTGATAGCCGGAATGAATGTGGTCCGCCAGTCCTGCAAGAACACGTAAATGACGAAAATGACGAGCGCGATTGCCTGCAGCAGCGTGATCAGCACATCGCGAATCGATTCGCCGATGACCGTTGTGGTATCGAACGCGACGGCAGCTTTTAGCCCTGGAGGAAAATCCTTGGAGAGCCGTAAAAGTTCCGCCTTCGCTGCCTTGTCCACATCGAGCGCATTGGCTCCCGGCAATTGCGTGACCGCCAGGCCGACCGCGTCGTGTCCATTGAATCGCAGAATGCTGCCGTAATCCTCAGCTCCGAGTTCCGCATGTCCCACATCTTTTATGCGGACCAGCGTCCCGTCGTTACCGGTTTTCAAGATAATGTTGTCGAATTCAGAAGCCTCGCTCAGCCGTCCGATGGCCCGCACGCTGATCTGGAAAGCCTGCCCCTGTGCCGATGGTGGCTGCCCGATTTGGCCTGCCGTCACCTGGACGTTCTGTTCTTGCAGAGCGCTCAGTACGTTCGTCGCTGTCAATCCGCGTTGCGCCATTTTCCCGGGATCGAGCCAGAGACGCATGGCATATTTGCGTTCCCCGAAAACAACCGCGTCGCCCACACCTTTCACGCGCTTCAAGGCGTCCTTAACGTACAAATCGAGATAATTGCTCAGGAACAGGCTGTCATATTGCCCGCTGTCGGAATATACGCCCGCACCAAAAACGAAGCCTCCGATCTGTTTTGTGATGATAATACCCGTGTTCTTGACTTCGTTGGGCAGCCGGCCAAGCGCCTGATTCACGCGGTTCTGGACGTCCACAGATGCCAAATCCACATTCCTGCTGATATCAAACACCACCGTGATTTGACTCGTTCCGTTGTTACCGCTCGTCGAGGTGATGTACTTCATCCCCTGCACGCCGTTGATGGCTTGCTCTAGCGGAATCGTGACTGCGGATTCCACCGTTTGCGCGTTCGCGCCAATATAACCGCTGCTGACGATGACCTGCGGTGGCGCCAGATCGGGTAATTCCGCGATCGGCAACGTGGGAATAGAGATGGCGCCCGCCAGAATGATCATTAGGGCGCACACCGTCGCGAATACCGGCCGTCGTATGAAAAAGTCAACGAACAATACCGGGTTCCGCCTTAGGTTGGAATGATTTCGCGGCGCTCATCGGGTCAGTGGTCCTATCGCGCCGCGGGGTTCTTGCCGGTGCCGGTTTCGCCGCCTGCATCGGACTTTTGAATTTGCTCCGCCACCGGAAAGCCGTCCTGCAGAAATTGCGTACCGCTGACAATTAGGTGGTCGCCGGGTTTCAGTCCGTCGAGCACGACATAGTTGTTTCCAAGCGTGTCGCCCAGCGTGAGCTTCTTCTGCCGCGCTACCGTGCCTTTTCCATCGCTCTCCGCCAGGAACACAAAAAACTGTCCATTGATGCGGTTGACCGCCAGCACCGGCACGACCGGCCCTTCGTGCGTCCCCCAGGTCACTTCCGCGCGCATCTGCTGCGCGATACGCAGCTTGGCTTGAGGATTTTCCACCGTGGCTTTGGCGAGAATCGTCTGCGTATCCGTTTCCACCTGCGGCGAAATAAACGTAATCCGCGTGGTTGCCACGCCATTGCCGTTTTCATCGAGCAACCGCACCGGCAAACCGAGTTTCAGGTCTTTCGCGCGGTCCGCAGGCACGTACACGTACGCTTCGAGCGCTCCCGGTTCATTCACGGTCGTCAGCAACGTGGAAACCGTCACGCGGTCGCCCATGCGCACGGGAATGTCGCCCACAATGCCTCCCATCGGCGCGCTCACCATGTAGTAGTGCAGCTCCACTTTTTGCTGCTTTACTTGTTCTTCCAGGGCTTTTACTTGCGCGTCCGTCGCATCGAAATTGCTCTGCGCGTTATCAAGTTCCTGCTTGCTGATCACTCCCGCCGCAAACAGTTTCTTCGCGCGTTCGAGCGAAACTTGCGCCAGCCGCCGGTTTGCCTCTTGCGCGGCGCGCGTCGCTTCCTGACTGTTCACCGTGGCTTCCTGCTTCAGTGGGTCAATTTGCAGGAGCGGCGTCCCGGCGCTCACCCGGTCGCCCGACTTCACAAAAATCTTGGTGATTTGCCCTTCGACTTGCGGATTGATAGCGGCGGAATGCCGCGATTTCAGGATCGAAAGGTATTCCGTGGTTTGTGAAATCTTGACCGCCTGAGCGATTTTCACCTGCACAGGCATAGCAGGGGCTGCGCCTACCCCCGGACCGTCCGCCGCCGTCTTCTGCCCGCATCCTGCCAGCGCCCCGGCCACAGCCAGTACCAGCATCGCGGCGCACCTAAGGCCGCAGATCTTCGATTTTTCTTCACATTTGCGAGGCAGCATTTCCACTACGCCCTATCCGTTCCACGCTAAATGGTACGACACCTTTTAACCATCACCAAGCGGAGAGGAGTTGCAAGCTATTGATTAGACGCGTTGTGCGTCGATCCGTTACTTTCTTGCAGTAGGAAGGGTTGACAGCACCGAGCCCCGGCACGGCACATTTTTCTTTTGCCGGAATCACTAATAGAAATCCCGTGGATCGATCCGCTTCCCGGAGAGTCCCAATTGCAGAATCTCCATCCGCTCCGGGCGATCGAACACTTTTCCGGGAAAGAATATCTTCGTCACCACGCGCACCCCACCGAACGCAATGCCCAGCACCACCGCGGCCAGCATGAAAATCCCCGTGCAGATGAAAATATTCGCCAGCACCCGCGCCCACGGCGGGTCGGTGATGGTGTGCGTCGGCTCGTTCCAGGTCACTTGCGTTTCGTAATTCACGGACTTTCGCAACTTTTCCGCATACGCCGGCGAACTGGGGGACAGTACCATCATCAGCAGCGAGCCTCTCCGCTCGATAGGTGTCTCCTCCAGCTTCGAAATTTCCCTCAGCCCCAGTTCCAGGTGCTTCTGGTGGTACGTCGCCAATTGCGGCGTCGGGTAGTCGAGCAGCAGCAATACGCCTTTCTCTTTTCCGTCCCTGTACTCCGCCAGCATCGCTTCCGCACCGTTGTTGAATCCCACCTTCTCCGCCAATCCCGCGAAAGTGGCCCGGTTGAAATCCGCCGCTGCGGCGCGAAAGCCTGCCGACCCCAGTGCGTAGCGTTGCGACCCGTCGAGCATTTCGCCTTCCGGCAAATAGGCGCGCACCGGAGGCAGCGGCGTCTGGTCCGCGCCCGCTTGCAGCACATCCACCAACGCTTGCAAATCATTTGTGGAAATCGCCTGAGGGGGTCGAACCTCGAAAACGATGTTGCCCACGAGCGCCGCCAATCGTTCACGATCTACGGCCGAGTTCTTGCCCATCACCGAGGGATGCATTCCCGGCTTGATCTTCGAAGTGTAGATTTCGTAGGCGCTGCTCGGATCGCGAAATCTTCCGGCCCAGATCGTGACGCTCCGATTCCCTGACGTAAATTCACAGGAGAGAAGACTCTCTTCGCCGGCTTCCGCGGAAAGGGCAGGGGGCGCAATTTTCGCCACGCACGCTCCCTTATGCATGGTGCCAAAGTGGTCTGGAAGCAATGCTTGCCCTGCGGATAGGCTTGGCGCGAGCACAAACAGCAACAAAGAAACCGCAATGACGTGAAGAGTCCGCATCCCAGACATTTTCTTTGACACCACCAGCTTACTGTTGGTTCCTGGATTGTTCAACTGAGGCGGCGCTTGTGGTTCGCGCTGGCGCTGTTTTTCCCGGCAGGTTGACGGTCATGCTGTTCAGGCTTTGCAAATAACTGGCCACGCCCTGATAAAGTCCCTCCGCCACGCGCTGGCGGTACTCCGGCTTCTTCAGCATTTTTTCGTCGGCGGGATTGCTCAGGAACGAAATCTCCGTCAGGATGGACGGCATGTCCGCTCCGATCAACACCACGAACGGCGCCTTGCGCACGCCGCGGTTCCGCACGCTCTTGGCTGATTTCTGGATGCGCTGCGCCAGCGAATCCTGAATGTCTTCGGCAAATTCCCGCGACTCGTCGATCTTCTCGTTGCGCGCGATTTTTTTCACCAGGTCTTCGAGTTCGTGCACGCCCTCTTCTGACGACGCATTTTCGCGCGCCGCGACTTCCATCGCTTCCGGCGAACCTTTCAGGTTCAGGTAGTAGGTCTCGATTCCGCGAGCGTCATGATTGCGGCTCGAATTCGCGTGAATCGAAATAAACAGATCGGCTTTGGCCTGATTCGCGATGTTGGTGCGTTCCTCGAGCGGAATAAACGTGTCGTCCGTCCGCGTGTACACCACGTCGGCTCCGGGCAGGCGCTGCGCGACGATCTTGCCCAGCCGCAGCGCCACGTCCAGGCACAGGTCCTTCTCCATCAATCCGGTTGGCCCGATTGTGCCGGTGTCGTGCCCGCCGTGCCCGGGGTCGATCACGATGCGCCCAATCTTCAAGCCCAGCGCGCGAGTGAGCGTGGACTGCCCGTCGCGCGTGGGTTGCGGCGCCGTCGCCGGCTGAATCAGGTCAGGCTTGCCTGCCGAAGCAGATTTGCCGTTCAGGGCCTTCAACGCTTTCGATCGCGAACTTTTTGTCTCCGGACCCGCCGTGCCCACAACCGTGGAAGAACTTCTTGCCCCCGCAGAATTCTCAGCTGCGCCTTGTGTTTTTCCCGTTGGTTGCACGGCAGAGCCGTTGGGGTCCACTGCGGGGTCTTTCGTTGCGACGCTTTGCATCGCGTGGCTATTTTCCGCCGGAGGCGTGGCGCTTGCCACCGCGGCATCGTCATCTGAATCCGCTTTCTCTTTCGCGCGCTTCGCCTTCGCGGCCCGCAAAGCCGAGGCGCTGGCATATAAATCAATAATCAGCCGCGGCGGATTGTTCATCAGCGAAGCCGTGTAATCTTTCACGCCGTTCACGTCCAGGACCACGCGAACCACGCCCGATTTGTTTTGCGCGACGCGTACTCCCGTCAATAATTTCCCGTCGACCGCAATGCTGCCTTTCGCAATCTCTGGTGTCAGCCGCGCCGAGTGCAAATCGAAAAAAATGCGGTCGGGATTCTTTATTCGCGCTGACGTGTATTGAACGCTGTCTTCCAGGTCCAGAATGATGCGTGTGGAATCCGCAGCCGCGCTTGTGGTGATCCGGCGCACGCGCGGCACGCTTGTCCCCGGCGTGTAATCGGGTGCGTTCGGCATCCCGCGAGCCGGCGCCGCCGCGCTCTCTTCGGCCTTTTCTCTCTTCCCACCGGAATTTTCCGCCACCGCTGGCGCGGGTTCCTCGCTGCTTTCAAGCAGCGCCAATTCCGCAAGCCCCTCTTCCGCCTCGCGCCGCCGCGGCGACCTCTTGTACTTGCTCAAGAATTCTTCGTAGTTTTCCCTGGCCTGCGCCCGGTCTCCGAGCTGATCCTTCTGCAAGTGCGCCGCGCGCAAATACGCATCCTGGCAAAACTTGCTCTTCGGATATTCATGCACGAGGAACAGATAGGAATCCACGGCCGATTGATAGTAGCTCCGCCCGAAGCGGTCGCCCATTTCCGCGTAAAGTTCCGCCACCGCCAGCAGGGCATCCGGCACTTCGATCGCGTGCGGTGTAATCAGGTATACCCGGCGGTAGCTCGTTACAACTTGTTTGTAATCCGCGAGCGTGCGGTTCTCATTTGGTTTGCTGTTCAGCAGTGCGCGCTGCTCTTCGGCCTTTGCGAATTGCGTTTCCGCGACCTTGCGTTTCGTGCTGGCGGTATTCGCCGCGGAGAGCTTAGGCGTAAGCACAGGGCAAAGCAGCGCCATCGCCAGCATTACAAAAACCGGCGAAACACGGGCGAAACTCCTGTTGAAAATCTTTCGTCCTGCCGACATGCGCGCCCTGCGTCCTTATCTGAATCGAAACGGAAATATTCCCGGCATCGCCGGGACCGGTTCATTCATTCGTGAAGACGACGCGGCCGCTCGTACTGACTTCCTTGTGGATTGCGTGTGGGTGGAACCATGCATCCGCAAGACGTCCCGAGCCAGGCCGGAAGTAGGCATTCTGCACTTTTTGCACGTAATCCCGCGTCTCTCGAAACGCCGGGACCCCGTGTGCCTTGGCTACAGCCCCCTCACCCGCATTGTACGCCGCTAAAGCCAGATCCAGGTTGCCATTGTATCGTTCTAGCAACGTCTTCAGGTAATGGACTCCGGCGTCGACGTTCTGTTTCGGGTTGAACAGGTCTCTCGCTCCAAATCGTTCTGCCGTCGTCGGAATCAATTGCATCAAGCCCACCGCGCCCCGGTTGGAAACCGCTCCGGGATTCCAGTTTGATTCCGTCTCGATCACCGCGCGGACCAAAGCAGGGTCCATGTTGTGACGATCCGCAGCTTCTCGCACAAGCTTCTCCACGCCGTCGCGATCAATGCTCATCGCGGGGCGGGATAGGCCTATGAAAGAAGATTCCGCGGGGAGGTAGATGGTTGCGCGGGGCTTTGCGGAGCCAAACGCGTGGATCCTCACCGGCTTGGGAGGCGCGTCATTGATGAACAACTGCCGCCCGTCCGTGTTGGTTATCTTCGCGATCTGGCCGTTGGCAGCGATTGCGCAAACTGCCAACGTTGCCAGAATGAAGCTTGCCGCGACTGCCGTGCGTTTTACCATCGTGCCTCTGGGGAAGGCAAAACAAACTATAAAGCGACTTTCCTGCCGGGGCGCCCCAATGTTATCGGGACGACTCGTCTTGCGAAGCCATGCCTGAAGAGAGCAAACTGTCTCCTTCCAGACACGCTTCTGGCGCTGGGTGAAATTATAGCCACCCCTCCAGCAGGGAGGGGATAGAACTAAGGGCACTTTTTAGGGCTAATGTGTCCTTTCCGCCAGCCTCCGCCAAATCGGGCCTCCCACCCCCTGAACCCCCTACTTTTTGGGCTAATGCCTGTATCAGCTTGCCAGCATGGACTTTAGCGGTCAGGTCTTTGGTGA
>Ga0207137_1068_pt1 | contig 27876 bp, 32 predicted proteins | sample Alteio_BWMinHeat_9_FD_153572 | JGI IMG/M metagenome (GOLD analysis project Ga0207137, IMG submission 153572) | Enriched cells from forest soil in Barre Woods Harvard Forest LTER site, Petersham, Massachusetts, United States -... | ecosystem: Environmental > Terrestrial > Soil > Temperate forest >...
AACACTATTGCAATATGCCAATATTTTATCGACCTCGGTTTATGCGAGGTTGCAGAAGCCAAAAGAATTCGCAATGAAAATATTCTGCCCTTTGCAAAACGGCTTGAAACAATTGAACTGCATCCTCTGCAGCGCGAATTGATCGCACTCTATGGAATTGAATCCACACGCCGCTCATTTTTCACTGAAACTCCAGCGTTTAAAACGATTTGGGAAAATGCACAAACTTATTATCTGGACGAAGACGAACTCAAGAACCGAGCCGTACGATTTACCACCATCCAAGCAGAGCGCTTTAAATCTATCCTGCCACACGAGATATTCCGTTACACCAGACATCTCAAAGCGTTGGAACGCATTGAAAGCGATCCATTTATTGCCAATAAAGAAAACGCTATGAACGCATATGAAAAGAAAAAAGCCGAAAAACTTTTAGAATGGGCGTGTCAAAAAGTCAATACCGAATTAGAAGCTCTGAAACAAATTTTATTATCGATCTTACGTGAAATTATCAGCCAGAAAAATCCTAAAGCTATTGCTATTGTTGATATCTTGACACATTTTCTTCAACAAATTGCTATGACCACCATGGCAATTAACACACCAGAAGCACATGCAGATAAACCCATGCAAATCTCACGATTTCTTACAGAACGTGAGAAATTATTTCAAGATCTTCGTCGCGATCAACAGCTAAAAGCTGAACACCAATCACTAATTGAGAAACGGCTAACTGAATTTTTAGTTGCATAATTACCCACGTGAGCCTCTACCTAAAAAAGGTTACGTAATCGAACATCGTCGTTACAAATACAGTTGTTCTTGCTGCAAAATGCTGCATATGGCACCTATGCCTGAGCAACCTATTGACAAGGGACTAGCTGGACCTGGCTTGCTGGCAGAAACGCAGATTGCCAAATACCAGATCATATGCCCTATAGATATGGTGCTCTCAAACCCATCACATCAGTTTGCGATATTAGCGTTTGCCACGGTTTTTGAGGATAAAAACGTGATTACATGACATATCAAAACCGAATCTCATATATATGCTATAATTAAAATGTGGCAATAGTAGGTGAGGGTTGGACATGAGTAAAGAAGATAGAGAAAATCGTAGTTTATTAGATGCGCTATCTGATGATTTGGTAAAAGTCCAAGAAAAGAATGCGGCAATAATTCCTAAAAAGGATTTGTCAGAGATTCAAAATAGAGTCACTCAAGCTAAAAACGTCGCCCAAAAGGATCCAAGTTTAAATTATATTCTGAAAAAGATTGAAGCACCACTTAAAATAAGAATTGAGGAACAGAGAATTGAGAGTAGAGAGCCAGAGAATAGATTTGTAAAGAACCAATTAAGTGACAACGACAAAAACCTTAAAACAGTTTATACATTATTAGCCAATGGTCAAGAACCAGAATCAATTAAAAAATTAACTGATAACCAAGACAGGTATGAAAGGGCGATTAATAGGGTTATTAAAGACACTCAATTACAATTACAGATACCCAATCTTAGTAACGTAGATCGAAGCATTCTTAATAACGAAGTTACAAAGGCGCGTGAAGCTCTCAAAATAGTTGCAAATTTTCTCAGTTATAAAGCTGACAATGTTCCTCCGGCAGCGCGTGCGATGTTTAAAGAACATCAAAATCGTCAAGATAGTACAAAGCCAGAACAAGAAAAGTCAAAAGTTGAAGAACCAACACTAACACGGGGTTCTTCACGCGGCTAGTTATAACAGCGTGAATTAAGATTGTGTGCGCTCGAGGAATAACTGATGTTCTTCTTTCAGTGTCGTTGTCTGCGAAGATCGCGAAATAGTTTTGTTCGAGGCTTCAGTTTACTGGAAAACGTGGGCAAAGGGAGAAGCCAAAAACTTTTGGTAAGATAGGTTTTCTTGGAGGATGAATCCGTGGTAATCGGCTGGGTTGGATAATACCATGTCAATTACTACTGCTGCTGAGCTTGCTGTGGCTGTTTGGATAGCCGACCAGCGTTTGCCATATAATGAGCGTGGCATGATGCGTTTTAGAATGCTTTTTTCGACTAGTTCACCTTTTAATTGGCCCGTCACTGATACAAATACTAACATGACATCTTCGTCGGTTTTGGGTAAGGCGCGAACTAAGATACGCTTTAATGTTTCGCGGTCTTCGTTTAGAAATAAGTCGTGCATGAGAAAGCGCATGCGATCACCGTGACCGGGGTAGCGGATGGTCTTGTAATTGAGTTTGTCGATTTTGCCGATGTACATATTGGCCAGTTCCCCTACTCCGCCTGAGGTGTTAAACGCTTCGTACTCAACACCATCAAGCTGTAAGGATTCAATATCTTCTAACGGGCGCAATTCAACACGCTGCCCTTCAACGATGCCTTCGCAGACATTACCATATTCATTGATCAAGCCATCTACTGACCAGGATAAGGCATATTGCAAACTATTACTTACGTATTTTGGTAAACACCCGGCGCGCAATCTTACAGTGTCTAAGTTCTCAAACGATTGCATTAAATCGTGAGCTAAAATATTGATATATCCTGGAGCCACACCACATCGCGGCACGAAAGCACTTTGTTGGCCGTTTGCAAATTCTTTGACCACAGCTACCGATGCGACATCTTCAGTTAAATCAAAATAGTGTATGCCCTGATTGGCAGCTAATTGCGCGAGCATACTGTTACAAAAATAAGGTAGGCAAGATACGATGGCTGTAATTGAGTGGTCGGTGATGAGCGCTTTAGCGGCGTCTGTAGCCATTAAATCAAAGTTCAGTGTGGTTAATTGTAAGGATTGCGGGATATTCACTAGAGCCTCTTCGCGAGCATCTGCCAAGAGCACATGCATGCCGGTGCGATACGCTAATAATTGCGCTAATAAACTGCCAATTTTTCCGGCGCCTGCTACTAAAACGTTCATGTGAAATCCTTTTTTTAAGATGTGTGCTTTGCACGCTGAAGAGATTGATGGTAAGCAATCGGCTATTGATTTTTTTCTGGTTTGCTTCGCTGTTCGCTCGCAATGACGAAGCTGGGTACGAACTGGGCCGCCTTTCCGTCATTGCGAGCGAATAGCGTGGCAAACCAGAAATAGTAAATAGCCGATTGCTTACCATCAATCTCTTCCAGCGTGCAAAGCACACTATTTCTAATTGTAGATCTGATTCAACATTGCCGCCAGTCTGTACCCTGCAATTGCTATACGTTGCTCCATAATTTGCTTACCTGCATAGTGATACTCACGCGACGGTGTTTCTTTTTCTTTTAGCTCATAAACAAACAATACCGCCAAATCATGGCCTTCTCGGGCCCATTCAATGGGTTTTGTCGTCAATCTTGCGGGGATAAAGCTATTTTGTGGGTAGCGTTCTTCAATACCAACGGAATATTTTTGGATAGCGGTTTCAGTTTGGAGAGAGGGGGTCTGAAATCGGCGAAATTCGCCACAGCCGAGATCCCAATAGGCATGCAGGTTGTTGGCGGTTTTGCTGTGAATGCGATAGGCGTTACCCCCGTGATCACCCGTCGGGTGGTTGGCATTATAGCGCGTAACGTTATGCAACGGCTGATGAATATCACCCACTAAATGCACCAACAATTTTAATCCAATACGCTTTTCTTCGGTGGTATGCAGTGGTTGGCGCAAGGTTGCTGCGCAACGTTCTATGCCGTATACCACATTTTGCGCTTCGGGCATTTTGGCTGTAAAACCAGGATCGGCATAAGGTAAATCGATATAATGCCAAGAGTTAAAAATATTATTGCCTCTCGCACGCTCCCAATCTGCCCAAGTAGAAATAAACACAAATCGATTCAAGGGAAACTGGTTTTGTCCGGGGTTTTCATCGGTCAAGCGGTCAATATTTATTTTGGCCTTCAACGTCAAATGTCGATACGCAATATGAGCAATTAATTTATGACCCGCTTGATCCCAAGCAAAAACCGTGGGGGTGAATAACATGCATGCCATCAACACAACCTGCAGAACTCTTTTCATATTGATACTCCTAAATCTTGCGTAAAAGAATCTTCTCTACCATATGATCTTCACCTTTTGCCAAAATCAGCCGTGCGCGATTTTTATACGGTGCTACATTTTCTGCTAAATTTTTGGCATTAATCGAATCCCAATAATGTCGCGCCATTTTGCGGGCTTCTTCATCACTTAAATGCGTGAATCTGTTCATGTAAAGTTCTTTATTATCAAAGGCTTGCAATCTAAAGCTCATGAATCGATCGAGATACCATTTGGCGATGACATCCGGATCGGCATCTACATAAATACTGAAATCAAAATAATCGGATACGAACACTTGGGGGTGATCCGAATTGCTCGCGGCGCCGACTTGCAGCACATTCAGACCTTCGACGATCACAATATCGGGCGAGACCAATATCTCATATTGATCAGGCAGTATATCATAAGAGGCATGCGAATATTGCGGCACCGATAAATTGGTTTTACCCGCTTTAAGATCAGCCAATAATGCCAACAAACGGCTTACATCGTAACTTTCTGGAAATCCCTTGCGCTCCATTAAATCGCGCTCTGCTAAAATTTTATTAGGATAAAGATAACCATCGGTGGTTACGATGGCCACTTCCCGGTGGGCAGGCCAACGCGATAACAATGTCTGCAATAAACGCGAGATGGTGCTTTTGCCAACGGCCACACTTCCCGCCACACCAATGATATAAGGAACGCGCGGTTCCTCATTGCCTAAAAACTCATTGGTAACATGATAAAGTTGCTGAGTGGCTTCGACATAACGATTTAATAAGCGAGCAATGGGCAGATAAACTTCTTCTACTTCTTTCAAGGATGTAGGCTCGTTTCGCCCGCGTAATTGCGCTAAATCTGCTTCATTTAAGGGCATAGGCATATCGTGACGATATTGACGCCAATCCTTGCGGCTGAATTCTAAAAAGGGGCTACGATTTGCCATTTTGTCATTTTTCGGTTACTGTGACGGGCCTAATCGTAGGTACAAGTAAGTAACAAATCAAGCGAAATCATTATATGGCTGGTTTAATTAATCGTATTCGCAGATTTACCCACATATTGGGCCCGGGTATGCTTTTCGCTGCTGCAGCGATTGGTGGCTCGCATCTGATTCAGTCTACCCGAGGTGGCGCCAATTATGGCTTCATGCTGATAATCGTGGTTATTTTGATCAGCTTTATTAAATATCCTTTTTTTGAGTTTGGCCAACGATTCACCGCAGTTACACAAAAAAATTTACTACAAGGCTATGCAGAGCTCGGACGCTGGACCTTATTCCTCTATTTCGCGCTCACGATTGGTCGCGCTTTTCTCACGATTGCAACGGTTAGCTTTATTACTGCCAATGTCGCAGGCTATATCATTGGCGCCACCATTTCTCCGTTGGTCTTCAGTATTGCTATTTTAAGTTTTTGTGCTTCTTTCATTTTCATCGGCCATTACGTTTGGTTAGAACGTACGATTAAAGTGGTATTACTGATTTTAGGCATATCCACCATTGCCGCTTTTATTATCGCCTGGCCAGAAAACATCGAACGTGTGCATCAAACACCGATGCCAGATTTGTGGAATTTAACCACCTTAGGATTTTTGTTAGCGTTTATGGGATGGTTGCCTGCACCACTTGAGTTTTCTATTTGGACATCGTTATGGACCAAGCGCCGACAACGCCTTTCTCAGTCACACCTGACTCGCAAAGAGGTGATGATTGATTTTAATGTCGGGTATATTTTTACTGCGGTTTTAGCCATGGTATTTATTGGCTTGGGTACCTTAGTAATGTATGGCAGCGGCGAAGTCTTGGCAGAATCTGGCGTTAAATTTATCGAAGAATTGATCACCATGTATACCGCCCATATCGGTACTTGGAGCCAACTTATCATTGAAATCGTTGCATTAACTACCATGTTTAGCACCACCATTACCTGCCTCGATGCCTATCCTCGCGCCATTTCGAATACGCTGTTTTTGGCTTATCCGTCGATGAAAAAATATTATCAGTTGATGTACTGGTATAGCGTATTAATTCTGTTTTTCGGCAGCATTATTTTATCGGGTTATTTTATTAAAGGTATGCACGATTTATTGGGTATAACCACCACTATGGCATTTCTTGCTGCACCCCTCTACGCCTATCTCAATTATCGTGTGGTTACGCATGACGATATCATGCCAAAAGAATTTCAGCCCGGAAAATGGATGCGTATTTGGAGCCTTTTTGGCATTTTCTTCTTAACTTCAGTTGGAATACTTTTTGTAACATGGCATATATGGGCAGAATAAACATTATCGAGGCTGAGTGGCCAGCACCTGCGACTGTACGCGCTGTTGTTACCACTCGCACGGGTGGTCATAGTCAGGTTCCTTATGATGGTTTTAATCTGGCAATGCATGTCGGTGATGACGATGCAACCGTGCTAGCCAATCGTGCATTATTACTCACGGAACTTGGTATTAAGGCTGAACCTTATTGGCTTAATCAAACACACAGCACTCTGGTGATCAATACTGACGAGGTAGCTGGTAGCACCCACGCTGATGGTTGCATCGCGCGCGAGCGTCAGCAAGTGTGCGCGGTATTAACTGCTGATTGTCTGCCCGTATTAATCTGCAATCGTGCTGGCACGGAAGTTGCTGCCATCCACGCTGGCTGGCGCGGCTGTTTAGAAGGCATTCTCAGCAATGCTGTACAACAGCTGTATTCGCCACCTAACGAGCTACTAGTCTGGTTCGGTCCGGCCATTGGCCCCGCTGCTTTTGAAGTGGGTATCGAAGTCTATCAAGCGTTCATCGATCGAAATCCACAGTATCACCTGGCTTTTAAATCAATTTCAAATGAAAAATATTATGCAGACCTATATAAATTAGCAAGCATCAGCCTTGCCAGCCTCGGTGTCACTGCAATATATGGCGGAGAATTTTGTACATCAAAACAACAAGATAAGTTCTTTTCCTATCGCCGAGAGGGGGGTAAAACTGGTAGAATAGCAAGCTTAATTTGGATAGATAATTAGGAGGATCAGATTATGAATAGATTAATGAAAATACTAATAACAACTACAAGCGTATTAACCCTTAGCGTGAGCGTGTTCTGTGTCGCAAAACCTGCTGCACCCGTTGTACCCACGATAACGCAACAACCCTCAATGTCGAATATGTTGTCGAAGGTCATGCCCGTGGTCGTTAACATCACCGTTCGCGGCGATGTTCCCATGATGCCGCCAACCGAAAATAACCACCAAAAAGGTCAGCAACCCGGTGAAAAAGAGCCAATGCCTTTTATGCCCAACCGTAAATTTGAAAGTGCCGGCTCTGGCGTGGTCATCGATGCCACCAATGGCTATATCGTTACCAATGCGCATGTGATTCGTAATTCCAACGTGCTTATCGTCACCTTGCACGATGGTCGTAAAATCAAAGCCAATGTCGTTGGACTGGACCCCGCTACTGATGTCGCGGTGATTCAAGCGAAAGATAAATATTTAAAAGCCATTCCTATCGCCGATTCGACTAAAGTACGAGCGGGTGATTTTGTGGCAGCCATCGGTAATCCTTTTGGTCTTCATCAAACGGTAACCTCAGGTGTCGTCAGTGCCTTAAATCGCAGCATCGGCATTGAAGGCCCAAGCGGCTATGAAAATTTTATTCAAACTGATGCATCAATCAACCCCGGTAACTCAGGTGGCGCCTTGGTGAATATGAGCGGTGAATTGATCGGTATCAATACCGCTATTTTAGCACCACAAGGTGGCAATATTGGTATTGGTTTTGCTATACCCAGCAATATGATGAAAGCCGTGGTCGACCAATTAATTCAATACCATAAAGTCAATCGCGGGATTTTAGGCGTAATGGTTCAAGACTTAACTCCTGCTCTCGCAGATGCATTTAATATGACAGAAAGCAAAGGTGCCGTTGTCACTCACGTCAATGAAAAATCAGCTGCTGAAACTGCGGGTTTACATGAACAAGATGTGATCACGGCCATCAACAGTGAAATCATTGCCAATGCAGCGCATTTACGTAGCATCATCGGTATTGCAAAAGTCGGTGACACGCTTAAATTAAACGTAAAACGTCAAAACACTGACATAAAACTTACCGCCACCATTGAAAGTTTAGAGAAAGCCATACGTGCAACAGAAGTGAGTCAATCTTTCTTAAGTGGCGTGCGCTTAAACAACATCGACCAAATCGACACGCAGAACAAGGAAATGCGTGGCGTTCTCGTGTTGGAAGTCACCGATACCAGCAATGCCTGGCTTGCAGGACTCAGACCCGGTGATCTGATTTTGAAAGCGAACGGCGAAAAAGCCGATACCATTCCACAACTCACTAAATTAGCCAAAAATAACCCTAAACGTTTACTGTTAACAGTGCAACGCGGGTTAGCTTCTGTGTTTGTGGTGATTACTTAAATCAATTTACATCAGGACACACCATGATTCTGCAGCGGGTTCAGCCGCTGCCGGATCATTGATTTTCTGTGCTCCCTGTGCTGCTGGCGCATCCAATAATCGCGCTCGATCACCACGACGTCGCCAAAATCCACAACAATTCCGGTCAGGTCTTTCGAATATTTCAATTGGCGCATCATCTCTCAGTGGTGAACAAACTAGCCCACGAATAATATCGTCGAAATCATAACTGATTGCCGTAGCATAAAAGCCAAAAATCGATGGTGCCACAAAAACGGTATACGCTAATAGCAATAGCAGGTTATAGAGTGCGCCATTACCTGGACCGCTGGTCCATTGATAGGTGATATCTGCCAACACCAGCGCAGCAGGAACAGTATGAATAATACCTGCTAAAACCAAACTTAATTTGGTCAGCAATAATATTTCTGACGTATCAAAAGGAGGTCTTGCGTATTTATCTTCCGTCTCGGGCGTGCCTAAAAGAAAATCGATACGGAAGGTTTCAGTAATGGCTTCAAAAATCGCCATAAACAGCCCAGGAATCAGCGCTATCACTGTACTAAGCCAATGTGGCAAATAGGCGTTGATATGAGTGACATCTAACAAACTTGCCGTAGAAAAATATCCCAATGCTAAATGAATACCGATAATATTCAATTTGGTAAAACCAATTGCAATTTTCCAAAATATCCCATGATCGGTACGTAATATTAAATTGTTCCACATCGTTGTTTTAAAAGCTTTTAATGGATTACCACCCGATTCATGGAAATAGGTACGGTGTAACCAGAAATCGCCTAAACCACGTATAATGCCTGAGAACAATGAGATCGGAATTAAAGCACTTAGCGGTGCGTCTAATGCTGCACTGGTATGATTTAAAGCATTACAGTTGGTCCAAATATTCGGTATCACTGTAGTATTAAGGAGAGTGCCGATTTCCAACGCATCATTGACTTTTTCGATCGTATCCCAACTTGCCGCGACACTGAGTAATAAACTCGGCAGAAAAATTAAGGCCATATCAACGAGAATTTCTTTTGGACTGTTATGGTCATGACCGTGCTCATCATGGCCATGATGGTCATGGTGCTCATGATCGTGACCATGACCATGATCATGAGCATGGTCGTGAACTTTATAAACGTCAGCGTTTATTGCTGCAAGCACTCGACGTCTCGCTTGATCTGGCACCGGACGGTTCTTATCCCAAACCGATAAAATGGCTATAGTCCAGGGAATATTGGGAATAATATTCAGGCAAAAGCCAACAGCCAAAGGAAGTAAACATCGCAATTGAGTGACTGTAATATACTCGATTAACTCTTCGACAATAAACGCATCCAGATTACTATCGATAATAACATATAAGACACCATAGACCCATTTAAGCGAGACAACTGCCCCACGAGGACACTGCCTACGCTGTGCAGCTACAGGCACTGGCTCCATTTCAAAGTCGTGATGAGACCCGCGTTGGTGGTCATGATGGTGAGCGTGTTTATGAGGGGCCTGTTGATATAACCGAGGATTTCGACGATCGATGACAACTACAACGTCACGTTCCTCTTGATCTAGCTTTCTCACCTCTAGTTCGATTTCTTTTAATTCCATTCTTCACTCCACTCTTTATGCTTTTATGGCCCCACATAACACCATAGCCGTGACGTTGATGCAAGCAGAAACCTCCAACGCGCATACTAGTGAGAATGATTCTCATTTTCAATAGGGAATTAAAGATATTTCGGTTCTTTCCACAATGTTGAAAACAACACCATTACTACAGGGCCTACAAATAAGCCAACTAACCCCAGGGTTTCTACGCCCCCTAATATTCCAAATAATACCGCCAGAAAATGCAATTGGGTGGCATTGCCAATGATTACGGGGCGTATAAAGTGATCCGCGACAAACATCACACAAGCCCCAATCGCCACAATAATAATCGCCGACCAAAAACTGCCTTGTGCTAATAATATGCAAGCGACAAACAAAAATGCCACTGGCGCACCAAACGGAATCATGGCCAATACTGCTGTGACAGCTCCAAGCAACACCGCAAACGGAACACCGACAATGGCATAACAAATCCCCATGATGAGACCCGCGCCAATACCAACTAGTACTAGACCATTTACTGTGGCTTTAATCGCACCAGGCAAATCGCGCGCATAAAGATCCCAGCGTTCGGGCAAACAATAACGCCCCAGGGTATTAATCTGCTTCGTAAGCTGCTTACCATCACGATAAAAAAAGAATAAACACACAATCGCAAAACCAAAGATCACTGAACGATGCACCACCTGACTACCCACGGTCTTAGCAAAGCCACTAAAAGATTTTATGGTTGGCGCATGGCCATTATTGAAAAATTGCGCTAAAGCCCCGGGATGGTTAAGATTTGTCTGCCACCAATCACGTAAGTAATCCGAGCCCCAAGGTAAACTGGAAATAACATCCGGCACCGATAACCCTTTAGCATTGGCATCGATTAAAAAACTCATAAAATAACTGGCTTCCTGCACCGCTTTAATCGTTAAAAACACGAGCGGCACCATCACCACTAAACTCACTACCGTTGTCAACACAATCGAAGCCAAAGTCCGTTGACCACCTAACCATCGCTCCACTCGCTCATAAGCCGGCCAAGATGCCATCGCAATAATCCCTGCCCAAGCCAAAGGCAACAAAAAACGCGAAGCAATAACGCCTGCCAGCACAACAATCGCCACTGTAAAACCAATACTAATTAAATCGCGATGATTTGCATTCATGATTTACCTCTTAATTATAGGGATATGAACCGAAGATAGAGATATCTAGCATCGCTGTCAAGACAACCCATGATGGCTAATTTAATAATTAAATTAATCTTGACTAAGAAGCAGACCTTTATAATATTTATTAATTTTTTCTATTGACTTACAGTTCGATATTGGATAAAATCGCGTTAAATCTACTAACAATACATGAGAGTCGTGAATATGATTGCCAAAATCGTAGAGGGGAAACCCAAATCGAGTCTTGCATTATATTGGACAATCGTGAATGTTGCTAAAATTCCATTTACTCTGTTCTACATAGTCAGGCTCATATTTTTTATAGCGGCGTTTCTGCTTATAATGTCTAAACCTCACTCTTTTACTGAAATCAAATTATTGTTTCAACAAGTTAAAGAGCATCTCATTACGATGAATTTTCTCAATGATGCACTGACATTAACATCGCAATTGGCAATACCTGCCATTCTATTGATAGTATGTTTTCTGGCCATTTTTTTCATTGTTCGACAAAAGGCATATCGGTATAGCATCACCAACCAAGGCTTCGCTGTTAAAGACACCTTTGGATTAAATAATAAAGATGTCACTTTTAGCTGCATAGCAGATGTAAGCATTAAGCAAAATATTTTAGAAAAAATATTGGGTATAATGTCGCTATATATCAGTGTTATAGAGCCAAAGAAAAGCATGTTTTTACATCGGAAATATTATAAAAATAAAGGCATAATACGTTTGCAGGGCTTAAGCCCAAAAACTGCAGAAGAAATATTAGACACAGTTTCTAGCCGAGTATCAATCACAAAAGTAGAAAATCCAGCTAAACAGGTCTTATATGAATTCTAATACAGATGAAAAAATACTTTTAGTAGCCAGCCCAAACCCAAAAACAGCGATATTTTGGACAGCAATGCAAACGCTCAGGCTCTTCACCGTTCCCCTCGGAATGGTTATTCACTTGGCATTCATCATTATTTTCTGCTCAGTAGTGTTTTCAATGCAAATGAACCTAAAAACTCTTCTCACGCCAACATTAAATGCAATTTATAATTACCCAATTCCAGGCTTTGAAAAATATGCCGCCGAAATACTAGATATAACATGCACAATTTTAATTTTACTAATAAGTTTTTTTTATGTATGGTTCAAACGCCGCAGAAGCTCACATGAATATTGCATTACCAATCAACGCTGCATTATTAAAAATGGCCTCTGGTCATATGAAAAAATTGCTGCCCCGATCAATAGGATTGAATCTGCCTATATTCAGCAAGATATTTCCGAAAGGATATTCGGATTAAATTCCGTTTACATTATCATGCGTGGAGCTTCCGTGCTTAATACAAGAAACCAGCGAGTTGAGTTTTCCACCAGCACGACGAGTAATAATCAGATCTACTCCAAAAAAATAAGGCTATACGGTTTAACAAGAGAAAAAGCTGAAGAGATTTTGAAAATCATTAATCAAAATAACTGTGAAACTTGAAAAATTAAGACAACCATTCACCACAATTGCTGGAAAATGATTAATGTTGTACCCTTCGAGAAGGTTTCTCGATTTGATTTTCATTTGCTTGAAAAATTCTCTCTGCTGCATCTTGGCTGTCGGTTTTACTGTTGCCATTGGAAAAGAAAGTGGCTTCCTTAGCTCCATACTTATGCCCGAGTATTTCAAGATTGACATCCTCTCATTCCTAAAGGAATGGGATTCCTACGGCGCTCAAGCAGCATATGCTTGAATCACTTCAGTGGGTTCCTGCTTCACAGAGCGACCTAAGCGCATCGACTCTCCACAGGCTAACAAGCGATGTCCTCGCTCTAGTATATTGATTGCTCCCACAACATCGGCATGGTTTTTGTAATCACACACCACACACGCAAATTGTGATTGCGTTTTCCGGTTGTCTTTTGATACATGCAAACAGCACGGGCAAGTGATACTGGTATTCTGAGGCGCTACTACAAGTAAGACACCTCCGTTCCATCCCAGTTTATACCCTAACTGCCGACGAAACTCGCCCCATCCTTGATCGAGGATAGATCGATTCAGGCCGGATTTTTGTTTCACCTTCTTCCCTGGCTGATCGCAATTGCCCTTCGATGATTTGGACATATTCCGTACCTGCAAATCCTCAATACACACGAGCGCGTGGTTTTTGCTGATCGTTGTGGTCAGTTTATGCAGGAAATCTTTTCGGGCATTCGCAATTTGACTATGAACTTTCTGGATCTTCGCTTTTTCTTTTTTCCAATTATTACTGAATTTCGTTTTTTTACTCATTCGTCGCTGATGTTTGATCAGTCGAGCTTGATGATTCTTGAAGCTATTCAATGGTTCAATATGACTCCCATCACTGAAGGTAGCAAAACGTGCGATTCCTACATCGACACCCACCGCGGTAGTGGATGTTGGCAGTGGTGCTTCCATTTCACGTTGCGTCTGTATGGCTACGAACCATTTGCCATTGCGGCACGATATTGTCATGTTGCGAATTTGGCCTAACACAGCACGACTATTTCGGTAGCGTATCCAACCTAATTTTGGCAGAAAAATACGATTATTTTTTTCGTCTAATTTAAAACCTTGAGGATAGTGAAAACTATCGCGCACACCTCGCTTAGCAAATCGTGGGAAGTTAGTGCGATTGGCAAAGAAGTTTTTGTAGGCGCTCTCCAGATGTTTGAGAGCATGCTGCAGAGATTGTGATGGCGCATAATTTAGCCACATAGTGTCTGGATCTTTTTTCCAAGCCACAAGTTGCGCAGCCATTTCTACATAACCAATATAGGAATTTTTCGCTTCATGATTTTCTTTTTGAATGGAGAGCGCCTTGTTGTAAACAAAACGACAGCAGCCTGCGAAACGGCGCATTGACTTTTGCTGCTCTCCGTTTGGCATTAATTCAAATTTAAAAGCTTGAAGTCTTTTCATGATTTAATCATACTCTGATCTATGGAAAAAATCAATGAGATGCGACATTGCAGAAGTTGTGTAACAAAATATCGCTCAGTGATTTACGAAAAAAATTCTTCACAATCTTAGACTCATATTTTCTAATGTCTGTGAAAATTTTGTAGCAACTCTGATTGAATTCGATGGAGAGATAGTCTGATATGAGTCGCTCTTTATATAATTTTTCACGTTGCTCTGGCGTCACACCCGGGCTGATAAAACGATCATGATCTTTTAACGCTGCCATGACGCAAGGGATGGCCACCCACATACGACAAAATTCTGGTCCCGCTTCGGTGTGCACACAATCCCACTGGTCATTCTGATCTTTCGCCAGCGCTTTTAAATTAGTGGTAAATGTCTGCGTATTCGGGATGTTTGCTTCCAGTATACCTGCTGCAATGACTTCGACAATCCAAGCATCTATTTTTGCATCGACATCTCTCAATAAATCATCTGCGCTCAACAAGGGAAAATATCTTGCGTGCAGAATCTTTACCACTCTCAGTACAGAATTCTCGGTGGTGGGTTGGTGAGTGCTTTGTGTATTCGTATTAAATTGTGCTACATCTGCTTCAATCAGCGGTTGCAGTTGATTCGTTTTGTTCATTACGCACGTTTAATGGTTGCACCTAATTGTGCTAGTTTTTCTTCGATACATTCATAACCTCTATCAACATGGTAGATTCGATCAACAACGGTTTCACCTTCTGCTACTAAGCCGGCTAAAACCAAACTGGCTGATGCGCGCAGATCGGTGGCCATCACCGGAGCGCCTTTCAAATTGTCGACGCCGGTTACGGTTGCAGTATTGCCGTGTAAATCGATTTTTGCGCCCATACGTTGCAGTTCTTGCACGTGCATGAAACGATTTTCGAATACGTTTTCTCTCATCACACCAACGCCTTCTGCAACGGTGTTCATCGCCATTATTTGTGCTTGCATATCGGTGGGAAAAGCAGGATACGGATTAGTGGAAATACTGACTGCCTTTGGACGATTGCCATGCATATTCAGTTGAATCCAATCATCGCCTTCGGTAATTTCAGCACCGGCTTCGCGCAATTTCGCGGTAACGGCATTCATGGTGTTGGGTCGAATAGATTTAATTTTAATGGAACCCCGTGTCATGGCTGCTGCGGTTAAATACGTGCCTGCCTCGATGCGATCGGGCAACACTTCGTAACGTCCGCCACCCAGCGCCTCTACTCCATCAATCACAATTGTGTCAGTGCCAGCACCTGAGACTTTTGCGCCTAAGGTGTTTAAAAAATTCGCTAAATCTTCGACTTCAGGTTCTTGTGCACAATTGCGCAATATCGTTTTGCCTTCAGCCAAAGCTGCGGCCAACATTAAATTTTCGGTGCCCGTGACTGTGACCAAATCAAACATAAAATCAACACCGCGTAAACGTCCGTTGCTTTTGGCTTTGATATAACCTTCTTCGACTTCGATTTCAGCGCCTAACGCACGCATGCCTTTCAAATGAATATCGACCGGGCGTGAACCAATGGCACAACCGCCAGGTAAAGACACGATCGCTTGTCCGTAGCGTGACAACAGCGGTCCTAACACTAAAATCGATGCGCGCATGGTTTTAACTAATTCGTAAGGCGCATACCAATTTTCTACGTTGCGTGGATCCACTTCAATATTCAGATGTTCATCGATCATCAACTGCACGCCCATGGTGCCAAGCAAACGCATCGTCGTGGTCACATCTTGCAAATGCGGCACATTGGCTATCGTAATCGGCTGACTCGCCAACAAGGTGCCTGCTAAAATGGGTAACGCAGAATTTTTAGCACCCGAAATGCGAATTTCGCCGCTTAATGGCTTGCCGCCCTTGATTAAAAGTTTATCCATTGTTGTGACTCTCATTCGATTGGATTAAGGACAATACACCACACACTTTAGCGACGTCTAATAATTGTTGTGGCAGATTGCGAAAATTGATGGTTTTATTAGCAGCATTTGCCTCACGCAGCCAAGCCAGTAATAAAGCGACACCGGAACTATCACTCAATTTAACAGATGCAAAATCAAATTCGGGTGTAAGCGTTTGGTTTATATATAAACAACCCTTAGGACACCAATCTGGCACCGTGTTAAATACTAATTCGCCATTCACCACTAAGGTCATGAAACACTCCGGTTATGATGCTGCCGCAATTCTGCCAGCAAGCCTGTCATCCCCTGAGATTGTAAAACATCTGCAAATTGTGCTCGATAACTTGATACCATGCTAATGCCTTCAATACTGAAATCGTAGACTTTCCATGTGCCACCGGATTGCAACATCTGGTAAATCACGGCGATTTTCTGGCCGGTAGGGCGAATAATTTGGGTATGTACTACCGAACGTGAACCCGATTCTGAGCGTTGTGGCATAAATTGCACTTGATCACCGTTGTAATCAGCTAAAGGGGCAGAATAAACGCTAATCACTAAGCTGCTAAATTGGCGGATAAATTCTGCGCGTTGTGCAGGCGTTGCACGAGACCAATGATTCCGTCCAACGATAGATTGTGCCATCACCGTCAAATCAAAGCGCGGTAACACAATTTTACGCACTTGCGCGTGCAAAAACGATGGATTATGTAATTTTCCTTGATTGGCTTTTAACATGTGAATCATTTCTTGCGCGCTTTCTTTTAGTACCACAACCGATTGTGAATCCGCAGCTGACACCAAGGTGCTAAACCACAACAAACAGCTTATCACTAAACCCATCATGCAACGTTGCTGAAAAATAGCTCTCATCTTACTTCTCCTTTACTTTAAATAATAATTGTCCAATCAGATTCTCTAAAATCATGGCAGAATGGGTGGTAGCAATCACATCACCACCGACTAAGGCAATTTCCTCAAAACCAGGCGCCAAACTGATATAATTTGAGCCTAAAATACCTTCGGTTAAAATGTGCGCGGCGGTATCTTTCGGTAATTTATTCCCGTCATCAATTAACAATTTCACAACCGCCCGATAATTTTTTTCATCGAGCTGAATCGTTTCTACGCGCCCAATGGTTACGCCCGCAACTCGTACAGGTGCACGCGCTTTTAACGCTCCAATATTGTCAAATTCTGCCGTTAAACGGTATGAACCATCGTCTGAAAAATGCGTCAAACCACTCACATGAGTAGCTAAATAAACCAACGCTAAAAAGCCGGCTATCATAAATAGACCAACCCATAATTCTAAAAATCGATTACGCAAAACTACCATCCTTTTAACATAATTGCCGTTAACACAAAATCGAGGCCTAATACAACCAACGAGCTATACACTACTGATCGTGTGGTCGCAAGGCTGATGCCTGGGGCAGTGGGTTCTGCATTAAACCCTTGAAATACTGCGATCCAAGTCACTGCTGCACCAAATACCACGCTTTTGATAATGCCATTAACGATATCTTTCTGAAAATCGACAGCGCTCTGCATGTTGCTCCAAAAAGCACCCACATCCACGCCCATCCATTCCACACCGACGAGATAACCACCCCAAATTGCCACCACGCTAAAAATCATGGCTAAAATCGGCATGGAGATAAACCCTGCCCAAAAGCGCGGTGAAATCACCCGCCATAAGGGATCAACGGCCATCATTTCCATACTGGCAATCTGGTCGGTTGCTCTCATCAAACCTATTTCGGCTGTCAATGCTGAGCCCGCACGCCCCGCAAACAGTAACGCGGTGACCACAGGGCCTAGCTCTCGCACTACACTCAGTGCCACTAATTGGCCGAGTTGTGCTTGCGCGGAAAAACGCGCCAAGGTATTTACACCCTGCAAGCCCAACACCATACCAATGAATAAACCTGAGACTATCACGATTAGTAACGACAACACGCCAACAAAGTATAGCTGCTCAATCAATAACGGCAAGGCCGATTTAACACGTGGCCATCGAAATAAAACGCGTCCTAGAAATATCCCCGCCGCTCCAAACTGCTGACAGTTGTTTAGAGTGGAACGTCCTAAGTTTTGAATAGCTCCAATCACAGTGCTAAATCCTCTGCAAATTCCCTAGCGGGATACTGAAATGGCACGACCCCATCGGGCAATCCATGCATAAATTGCACCACTGCAGGATGCTGATGATGCAACATCTCTTCACTGGTGCCACTGGCGACCACTTCGCCATTTAAAATCAGATAAATATAATCGGCAATACTGGCCGTTTCAGCGACATCGTGGGAAACAATGATGGTGGTCAGCCCCAAGGCATCGTGCACTTCACGAATCAGTTTGACCAACACACCCATGGTGATGGGATCTTGTCCGGTAAAAGGCTCATCGAGCATCATCATTTCAGGATCGAGAATCAAAGCACGGGCAAACGCCACACGTCTCGCCATTCCACCTGATAACTCCCCGGGCATCAGCTCCGTCGCGCCCCGTAAACCTACAGCATTTAATTTCATCAACACAAGATCATGAATCATTTCTTCAGACAAGCGCGTGTGCTCACGCAGCGGAAAGGCCACATTCTCAAACACATTCAGATTACTGAACAATCCACCACTTTGAAATAACATCCCCATGCGTTTACGCAGTTCGAATAATTTTTTCGGTGACAATTCATGCACATTCACTCCATCAAAAGTGCATACACCACTATCAGGATAAAGCTGCGCACTAATAAGCTGCAATAAAGTCGTTTTGCCAGAGCCACTCGGCCCCATAATCGCCACAATTTTACCACGAGGAATATTTAATGAAATATTATCGAAAATAACGCGCTCGCCACGCGAATAACTTAAATCTCGAATGGAAACCCATTCAGAATTAGCAGACTCCAAGAATCCCCCCTTCGCATAGTATATTCCGGATGAATGGTTGTAACACGCACGGAAAAGCCCGTCAAGATACGGGATTGGCCCGATCTGCCAATAATCAATGCTTACGTGACTTATTGACTAAAATCAGGTATAATCCTCGTATTATGCAGACTACAGCGATTCCTAACATTTCCAGTGATAAACTAGTCCAACTCGGTCGATCGGTCGTTACGGCTGAAATGAACACCATTGCGGCACTGGTTGACCGTATCGATGAATCTTTCGCTGAAGCCTGTCGTCTGATGCTGCAATGCGATGGGCGTATCGTCGTGATTGGCATGGGTAAATCTGGGCATGTCGGCGGTAAAATCGCGGCAACCCTGGCAAGCACTGGCACCCCTTCCTTTTTTGTCCACCCAGGTGAAGCCAATCACGGCGATCTTGGCATGATTACCTACCGCGACGTGGCCTTGGCCATCTCAAATTCTGGCGAAACGGCTGAAATTGTGAGCATCTTGCCCCTCATTCATAACATGAAAATCCCCATGATCAGCATGACCGGCAATCCACGTTCCACTATTGCCAAACGCGCGACCATTAATCTCAATATCGGCGTCAGCCAAGAGGCCTGCCCACTTGGGCTAGCGCCAACTTCCAGTACCACTGCAACTCTCGTGATGGGAGATGCTTTAGCCTTAACTTTACTCGAAGCCAAGGGTTTTACCGCACAAGACTATGCGCGTTACCACCCTGCCGGCAATTTAGGCAAACGTTTATTGCTGCGGATCGAAGACATCATGCGCCAGGGCGATAGCGTTCCAGCGGTGTCAGAACACGCTACGGTGCAAGATGCTTTACTCGAAATGACGCAAAAACACCTGGGCATGACCTCCGTCGTCGATGCCCAAAATAATCTCGTGGGTGTCTATACCGATGGTGATATCCGACGTACTGTCACACTCGGCCTTAACCTACAAGAAACTCCTATCCGCCAAGTCATGACCACCAACTACAAGAAAATCTCACCACAAATGCTCGCCTACGATGCCTTGATGTTAATGGAAAATCATAAAGTCACCTCGATTTTAGTTGTCGACGAACAGCATAAATTGTTAGGCGTTGCCCATATTCATGACCTTCTCAACGCTGGCCTGTAATGATGCAAGGTGTAATCGATAAAGCCCGCGATATCCGTTGTCTAATTTGCGATGTTGATGGCGTTTTAACCGATGGTCGCATTTATCTCTCCGCCAACGGTGATGAAATGAAAGTGTTTCATGCTCACGATGGTATGGGCATCAAAATGTTGCAGCATGCAGGCATCGAAGTCGCCATTATTTCTGCACGCTTTTCACAACTGATTCAAGATCGCATGACCGAGCTAGGCATCCGTCATATCTATCAAGGTGACATCAATAAACGAGAATCTTTTGCTACCATTCGCGAAGCACTCCAATTAGAAAACCATCAAATCGCTTATATCGGCGATGATATCGTGGATTTACCCTGTATTCGCACGGCAGGATTGGGCATCGCAGTGCCTAATGCGATGCCGATATTATTTGAGCATGCTGACTGGCAAACGCAAGCTCCGGGCGGGCACGGCGCCGTTCGTGAAACCGCTGAATTACTCCTCAGCGCGCAGAACAAACTCACCACCGTGCACGAGTCATTCTTATGAATCGCACCGTGGTCAATATCTTCTTGTTAGTGTGCATCTCACTGGGTTGTATGTTCTTGATTTGGCATATGCACAGCTATCGAAATCTGGCTACAGCAACACCCCCAGCAAAAGGCCATGACACTTATTTACACCAAGCTACATTACACAAAATGAATGAAGATGGCCAACTTGAAAACACGTTACAGGCTGCAAAAATTCGCCATTATCCAGAACAAAATCGTACAGAACTCGAACAACCCAAATTACAAATCTTTGATAACAAAGGTGATCACTGGATCATCACCGCGCGCCACGCCAGCAGTCTCGAAGGCACCACCGAAATTACCTTAAGCGACCACGTCAACATCGTCAAAATCGCCACTGAAAACAGCGGCAAAGTGTTGATGCGTACCTCAAAATTGGTTGTCCACCCTGATAGTGGCACTGCCGATAGTGATCAACTGGTTACAATTACTTATCCGCAATTGAGCATCAATGGCCGAGGTTTGCATAGTGATTTAAAACGTGGCACATTCAAACTACTAGACGAAATTGGAGCGCGTTATGACCCGCAAACTGCTACGAATACTATGCCTACTCTACGTGCCATGCGCTAGCTTCGCTTTATCTTCCGATGCAACGCAGCAAATTAAAATTACCTCAAATTCAGTTGAATACAACCAACATCTAAACACCATTACGTACATTGGCAATGTAGTGGCGAATCAAGGCACCACCAAAGTCACAGCTGAAACGGCGATCGTCACACTCAATAAAACCAACCATATAGATCACTTAACGGCACAGGGCAAGCCTGCAACCTACAGCACCATCCTGAAAGAGCAACAGCCACCGATCCTCGCGAGCGGAGAAACCATTAAATATTTCCCAGCTACTGGCCGTCTCGAGCTCATTAAAAAGGGGCATATCACTCAGAACGGCAATACCTTCGACGCACCCTATATCGTTTATGATATGCAAAAACAAACGTTAATCTCAAAGCCTTCTAGCCATGAGCGCACCACCATCGTTTTACAACCCCAACACAGCGTGAAATAAAGTGAACCAATCCGTAACTCTCGAGAATCTCACGGTCCGTAAACGTAAACGTATACTGGTGAATAATGTATCTTTGAAAGTAGCTGCAGGTGAAATTGTCGGCTTACTTGGCCCCAATGGCGCAGGAAAAACGACCACCTTTGAAAGTATCATTGGACTCCATCATGGCGACGATGGACACGTGTTTATTAATGGCGCTGATGTCACTACGCTCTCTGAATCGAAGCGTGCGCGACTGGGTTTGGGTTATTTACCCCAAGAACCCTCCATTCATCGTGGTTTAACAGTAACCGAAAATATCCTCGCCGCTTTGCAGATGCGCACGGATCTTAATGACAAACAACGGCAACAAGAGTGCGAGAAATTAATTGATGAATTTAATCTCAATACCGTCAGTAAAAACAAAGGGATGACCCTATCCGGTGGCGAGCGCCGACGTACCGAAATCGCGCGTGCACTTGCCGCTAACCCCACATGTATACTTCTTGACGAGCCTTTTGCTGGCGTGGATCCTATTTCGGTCGATGAGATTAAAAAAATGATCACCCTGCTAAAAAATCGCAATCTGGCCATCTTAATCACCGATCACAACGTTCGAGAAACTCTGGACATCTGTGAACGCGCTTACATCCTCAACAATGGCGAGATCATTGCCACTGGCAGCCCTGCTGAGATACTGGCCAATGAAAAAGTACGCGAAGTCTACTTAGGCCAAGATTTTGAGTTAGCTTGATAATAATGTGAATAGGTTTATACTACATTTTTATTTAAGGAGGGATTTTAATGCAATTGCAATTAACCGGCCAAAATATAGAAATCACTGAAAGTTTACGCGAATTCACTAATAGCAAATTTCAGCGCCTACTGCGCCACTCAGACCGCATTACCAACGTCCATGTTGTTTTAGCCGTCGATAAACTTTTACATGTTGCTGAAGCCAATGTTCATATTCCCGGCGCAGATCTCCATGCCAAGTCCGAATCCGATGATATGCATAAATCCATCTTGAACATCATCGATAAATTACTGCGTCAAATTGAAAAGCATAAAGACAAACATTAGGCACCAATGAAAATCATCGAAATCCTGCCCGCAAGTAATACTTGCGCGCAGATAAATTGTGATAGTAAAAAGAGTGTCTTGGAAAAAATGAGTCAACTGCTAACCCAGAACACTCAAGGTATCACTCAAAAAGAAGTATTTAACTCTTTGATTGAACGAGAAAAATTAGGAAGCACAGCGATAGGTTATGGCGTAGCAATACCCCACGCCCGAATCGAAGGCATCCACAAACCCATCGGCGCACTGCTGCAACTCCACCAACCGGTTCATTTTGATGCACCAGACGACGAAAGCGTCGATTTGTTGTTCGGCTTAATTATGCCGATGGAATGCACGGAAGAACAATTGAGAGTGCTAGCCAATCTCGCCGAATTTTTCTCAAACCCGGATTTGCGAGAAGCCTTACGCACCGCTCGAGATCATCAAACGCTCTACCACCTTGCTGTGGATAAAGCACAATGACCACAACACTGCCCGGTGTGATGCTCAGTCTCAACCACTTCGGCGTGCTACTGAAAGGTGAAAGTGGCAGCGGCAAAAGTGAGCTAGCCTTAGCCTTGTTAGATCGAGGACACCAATTAGTCAGCGATGACGCAGTAGAATTGCACAGTGTCCAAAACCGCCTTATCGCCAGAGCGCCAATAAAGCTAAGAGGCTTTCTCGGCATCCGCCAAATTGGTATTATTCAAGTCGAACAACACTTCGGATCAAACGCCCTTTGCACTGAACAAGCAGTTGATCTGATTATTCATCTACAGCAAACCGTTAACAGCAACCCATTCCCCACCTCATGGCTCGAGCAAATACTACTCGGCTGCTCTATTCCAACAATCAGCTTGCAGCAACAAGATCCAACCCATTTAGCCCTCTTAGTCGAGACAGCTGTTAAACAAGCTCAATCCGGCCACCATTCAACTCTCGCTTTCATAAATGCAACAGAAGCAATAAGGCAAACCACATGAGTGTTTCAATACTAATCGTGAGTCATCACAATATCGGTAAAGCTATCGTCGAAGCAGTACAAATCAGCTTTGCCAATAACTTACCGCTACGTCTAGCCACCATCGATGTCAACTCCACCGACGACCCCGACATCATTAAACCAAAAATGTTGGAAATGGTAAAAGAGCTTGACGATGGCAGCGGCGTATTAATTCTTTCCGATTTATTTGGCTCAACCCCCTGCAATATTTGCAGCGAATGCTTAGACAACCCAAACGTCCGCCTACTCACCGGTATTAATTTACCCATGGTGCTACGCATCATGAATTATCCAGATCAAAATTTAGCGGAAATGACAGAAACCGCCAGAATCGGCGGCCAAAACGGCATCGTGGAGTGCACCTAATGCTGCAAATCAAAGTCACCATCTGCAACAAACTCGGCCTACACGCCCGCGCAGCCATCAAGCTAGTCAACCTAGCCAGCCGCTTCGCCGCAGAATCCCAACTCACTCGCAACGATAAAACAGTAAATTGCAAAAGCATCATGGGAGTCATGATGCTAGGCGCCAGCAAAGGCACTGAACTAAACCTATCAGTAAAGGGAGAAGACGAACACGAAGCCCTAGAAGCAATAAAAAATCTAATCGAAAACCGCTTCGATGAGGCTGAATAAGTATTCTCTTGATATAAAGGGCTCACTTTGTCATTGTAACCAAGCCCAGTATCAACCCCTGGGACTATTCTATTCATCCTTATTTGGAGTAAAACATGTCGAAACCTAATTTAATATATATGTTTGATTCAGTAGACTCAGAGACCGGCACTGAATTGCTGCTTGAAATCGATAAAAATACTAATGAGCTCTATGTAAATAAAAGACGAGTCGTTACAGACATTGACATCAAATTGAGGACGAGAGAACAAGTGATTGCTTGGATAGTGGCTTCTGCTACTGTGGCCATTGCGATCTGTGATGTTTTTAGCATCTATTTAAGATGCCGAGTCTAAGACTAATAGACGGATATTTGTCATGCTTTGCTCATACTGATGAAAAACACGCTCGCTTAGTGCCCAAGCAAAAGACGTCTGTGCGGCATCAAAGAGCAGGTAAACTTGTTTTGCGCGTTATCAACGCGTAAAACAATTTTACCTGCGGAGCTCGCACGCACTAAAAAAGTTAAGGAGTGCTACGCACGCAAATTTGATAACGAGCAATCGGCCATATATTTTCTCTGGATTGCTTCGCGTAATGCTCGCAAGGACGGAGCCTTTGTCGCTACTTAGCAATTGTAATGATCGCAGTGTAATGCATCATCTGAATCTGTGTCTGAATCAACAACAGAAACCGACGCTTGCTGTTGGGGAGCTTGCAAATTCAAGCACACATCAGGATGGCGTAAATTGCTTTGCAAATAAAGCGGCACAAATTCAAAAACAGCATCCCATGATTTTTCTACATTGCAAATTTGAGCACGACTTGTAGCTATAAAGTTATAGACATTCCTGATGGTATCCATCAAAGTTGGGCCCTGCAACTCTTTAGAAAATAGAACATAATACAACGCTAACACAAACACACTGCGCCCTTTACCTTTAGCGCAATGAATATAAATACCGAGTCCTTGCTGCACTACTTCATACATTTTATTGATAGCTGTAAAAACCTTGACTGGCTCAGTTTCAAAACCAAAGTCTTTAAGAGGCACTTGCACCTGTTTAATATTACCCGGCATATTACGCCAATATTCTGGGCTGGCTGGCGTATATAACAGCCCTTCCCAACGGATTTCCCAATCTTCTAAGCAAGTCACTACCAATCCTAATTTCTTATTTTTTTCTTCTTTAAACTCAGAAACGATCGACCACCCACATTTACAACCCGGCATCATGCCCAACATGATGCTATCATCGATAAAATCACGTCGGTTAAATTGCCCGCCTTCGCGAGTTTGAACCACATTATAGAGATAGGTTACCGCTAACTTTGCTTGATCGAATAAACGATGCGTGGGTGCTTGGCGCGGTGCTTCAACGCGCATATCTAAATGACTTTCATATTCAGGATCGATAGCAAGGATCAATAAATTAATTCGCTCTTGCAAATTCGCATCTTTCGCAACAGCGATTTTTGCATCTTGCACTAACTGATCTACGAACTGCGTAAGAGTGCGACGCAACTTCCCTGTTTTTTCTGCTAAAGCAAAAGACATGGCGATATATTGCAACAAACTGATTTTCGCCCCATTTCGATTGACTGCTGCATTACTGTATAAATGTTCTTTTAATAATGAAATGCAATCAATCACTTTGTCTGAAAACATCGCACTGACCGGAAATTGCTGTAATAATAATGTGATGATGTCATAAGCTTGTGCATCAAAACATTTAATCAAAATTTCACGATAAACATCATAGTCTACAGCAATACTTGCGAAAGAGTCTTCGAATTCTTCGACATTATTGGTGTAAATTGCCAATGACATTTCACATGATAACGATTCTGGTGATGCGGAGTCTTTATTCGCAAATTCAATTTCTGTGATGCTGGTTAAATTCTTGAGTTGACACTCACCAATATATTCCATTGCAGTAAAGACTTGCAGGATGCGTTGTCCGTAGCTTAAGTTCGAATTCGTTTTCGTCATAATGAGCCATCCACAGACGGTATTCACTATAGTAGAGTTCAAATTGGGGTGAATGCTGATGACCATTTGCATGATCAGGAAATGATTTTCGTTAAGCAGCTCAACGGGTAAATTAAAAATTTTTGACAGCGTTTGCGTGCAGATTTGTCCTGTTTCTGCAAAACCTTTGACGCCGAATACAGCTGCTACAGCCTGCAAATCACCTTCCACAACGGCTTTAACTAACTGCTCTTGTAATTGAGAGAAGTCGACTTCTTCTGCTTTAACTTCTTGCATTTTATTCTCCGATAAAGCTCTAACGATTTATTCTCCTGCTATCGTCATTTCTTCTAATAATATTGAACCTGATTGGATAGAACCTCTTTTGTCTATATCATTTCCCACTGCCACTACATTAGCAAACATGTCGTTGAGGTTGCCTGCTACAGTAATGCCTTCAACGGGATGTTGGATTACTCCGTTTTCAACCCAGAAACCAAATGCGCCACGAGAATAATCACCCGTAACCAAATTGACACCTTGGCCAATCATTTCAGTCACCAACAAACCTGTGCCCATATCATTGCATAATTGCTCAAGGTTTTTATCACCGTGCGATACTAAAATATTTTGTACACCACCTGCATTGCCAGTGGAACGCATGCCTAATTTGCGTGCTGAGTAGGTGCCCATAATATAACTATTAAATAGACCATTATGAACGAAATCGATGTCTTGGGTGGCAACACCATCATCATCAAATGGCTCACTCGCTAAACCTTTTAATAAATGCGGTCGCTGACTCAAGGTGATAAATTCAGGTAAAATGCGTTGTTGTAATTTGCCTTCCAAAAAACTGGAATGACGATAAATTGCCGAACCCGTCATCGCTTGCATCAACGTGCGCCAAAGACCACGCGCTAAATCAGCACGCATAATTACGGGTACTTTGCAGGTGCTGATCTTACGTGCACCTAAACGTTGCACTGTTTTTTGCGCGGCTGATTCAGCCACTGCCTTTAAATCAAGCAAATCGGCTGCATCACGTGCAACGGTGTAATCAGAATCACGCTGCATCGCATCATTTGCAACCGCCACCACCGAACAACTCGCCTGATGCAAAGTTTTTTGATAACCACCATGAAAATCGTGGCTATTGGCATAAACAGATAATGATCGACCGGTATCAATTGTGACACCTTCGCTGTTGGTAATACGTGGGTCATAGGCTAATGCGTGTTGCTCGCAAACTAATGCGCGTTCTATCGCTTCAGTGGGAGTGATCTGCCAAGGATGATCCAGAGATAAATCGGGTATGGCTGTGGCTAACCAGTCAACCTCTGCGAGACCATTATAGGCATCGTCTTGGGTGTACTTCGCAATGGCCACCGCTTTATTGACTAATGCACTCACTGCTGCAGGGCTTAAATCAGATGTGCTCGCGGTGCCCGTTTTCTTGCCAACGTATACGGTTAAGCCAATGCCATAATCTTGATGATGTTCAATATTTTCTACTGCGCCTAATCTGGCAGATGCCGTAAAACCCACATCACAACTCGCTGAGACTTCTGCTTCGGTAGCG
>Ga0207137_1046_pt2 | contig 27180 bp, 24 predicted proteins | sample Alteio_BWMinHeat_9_FD_153572 | JGI IMG/M metagenome (GOLD analysis project Ga0207137, IMG submission 153572) | Enriched cells from forest soil in Barre Woods Harvard Forest LTER site, Petersham, Massachusetts, United States -... | ecosystem: Environmental > Terrestrial > Soil > Temperate forest >...
TCGCTATTGGGAATGAGATAGCAGGAAAGGCCTTTTTTGCTCGCATCTCCGACATAATTCGTTCGACTACTTGATCGATACTTAATCTATCTGTGTCTATGCGAATTGCATCTTCAGCTGGTTTGAGTGGTGCGATAATACGTTCCTGATCGCGTTTATCTCTCTCACGCAGCTCTTTTATAAGGTCGGCAAGCGTAACATTAATGCCACTCGCCTTCAACTGGTTGTAGCGTCTTAAAGCTCGTTCTTCGGGACTTGCGACAAGGTATATTTTTAATTCTGCATCGGGAAAAACAACGGTTCCCATGTCTCTGCCATCAGCAACGAGACCCGGTAAACCGCGAAAAGCACGTTGTCTATCCAGTAATGCGGTGCGAACCGTGGGTAAAGCGCCCACTTGAGAAGCTGCATTGCCCATTTTTTCAGTACGAATGGTATCTGTTACGTCTTCCCCTTCAAGCATAATGAGAGAAGAAGTGTTTTCTTTAGCAATAAACTGAACATCTAAGTGTTGGGCTAACGGTTCAAGCGCTGTTTCATTATCAAAGGCAATGCCGTGTTTTTCTGCAGCAAGTGCAAGTACTCTGTATAAAGATCCGCTATCTAGAAATTTCCAGCCTAATCGTTTAGCCAGTATCTGACTGACGGTACCTTTTCCTGTACCGCTAGCCCCGTCAATGGTAATGATAGGTTCTTTTTGACTCATTCTTTTTCTTCTCCTTTGATGTTGGCAATTCTTTCAAGGCTAACCAGCACTTCCCCTTCAGCTAATTGAATGAGTCGTACACCTTGAGTATTACGCCCAATCACGGAAATTTCAGCCACAGGCACACGTACTAAGGTGCCCTTATTACTGATAAGCATGACTTCATCTTCTTGATTGACTTGTATGGCGCTGACGACATTACCATTTCGCTCATTCACGTGGATGGAAATAACACCTTGTCCTCCGCGGCCGCTTAAGCGGTATTCATCCAAAGCTGTACGTTTGCCAAAACCATTTTCAGTAGCAGTCAAAATGTCGCCTTCACGGGATACAATGAGTGAAACAACTTTTTGGCCTTCTTGTAATTTAACGCCGCGTACCCCCGTTGCCTGACGTCCCATACAGCGGACTTTGACTTCTGGGAAACGCACAACTTTACCAGCATTGGTAAATAACATGATGTCGTGCTCACCATCCGTGATATCGGCTTGCACGAGATAATCACCTTCTTTTAAAGCAATGGCTATGATTCCAGAAGAACGTGGTCGTGAAAAATCAACCAAAGAAACTTTTTTGATAAGACCCATGGACGTTGCCATGACCACGAATTGATTTTCAAGGTATTCATGTACCGGTAAAAATGCATTTACTTTTTCACCTTCTGCTAGCGGTAAAATGTTGATGATAGGACGACCGCGTGCAGCACGATTTGCTTGAGGTAATTGATAAACCTTAAGCCAGTAAACTTTGCCATGATTGGTAAAACATAAAACGGTGTCATGTGATTTTGCTGCTATTAAATATTCAACAAAATCTTCTTCTTTCATGTTGGATGAGGATTTACCACGTCCACCACGGTGTTGTGCTTGATAGACGGCAATAGGTTGCGTTTTAACATAGCCTTCGTGAGACAGCGTAACCACCACTTCTTCATTTGGAATAAGATCTTCAATAAATACTTCGCCTTCTTCACTGGCTATAATTTCTGTTCGTCTTGCATCACCAAATTCGGCTTTTATTTCATGCAGCTCATCACGAATAACTTGCATGAGTCGTTCCGGATTTTGCAAAATTTCGATTAATTGCTGGATTAAGTGCTGTAATTCCTTGTGTTCAGCAACAATTTTATCTTGCTCTAAACCGGTTAATCGATGTAAACGCATATCGAGAATGGCTTGAGCTTGTTCTGGCGATAAGCGGTAGCCTTCGTCAGATAACCCATACAAATCGGTAGTATGCATGATGGAATCATGCTGACCGACGCGAGTTAACATTTCTATGGTTGCTGCCGCTTGCCAAACGTGTTTGATTAATTCTAATTTTGCTTCACCGGAATCTTTGGCTTGCTTGATTAAAGCAATCATGGCATCGATATTGGTTAGTGCGACGGCTAAACCTTCTAAAATATGAACTCGGTCACGTGCCTTACCTAAATCAAAAACGGTACGGCGTGTTACGACTTCTCGACGATGACGAACAAAAGCTTCAATTAATTGTTTGATATTGAGAACTTTAGGTTGACCGTCTATCAGTGCAACAATATTGATACCAAACACACTTTGCATTTGCGTTTGCACAAACAAGTTATTGAGAATAATGTCTGCGTTTTCATTGCGACGAATTTCAATCACAACACGCATACCTTGTTTGTCTGATTCATCACGTAGCGCGGTAATGCCTTCAATTTTCTTTTCTTTGACAAGTTCTGCAATGCGTTCGACTAACCGTGCCTTGTTTACCTGATAAGGTAACTCGGTGATGATAATTTTTTCTTTTCCAGTTTTTTCATCGGTTTCGATTTCTGTTTTTGCACGTACTACCACTCGACCGCGACCGGTATGGTACGCTCCATAAATACCATTTTTACCCTGAATAATGGCGCCCGTTGGAAAATCAGGACCAGGTACATGTTCCATGATTTCACTGATAGAAATATCAGGGTTATCAATCAGGGCAAGACAGGCATTGATAATTTCAGTGAGATTATGGGGTGGAATATTGGTAGCCATACCAACAGCAATACCCGATGAGCCATTGACTAATAAAAGGGGTATGCGGGTGGGTAATACCACAGGCATCATTTCATTTTCGTCATAATTTGGCGTAAATTCGACGGTTTCTTTTTCTATATCGGCTAATAATGCATGGGCAAACTTGGACATGCGGATTTCGGTATAACGCATTGCTGCAGCAGAATCACCGTCAATGGAGCCGAAATTACCCTGACCATCGACTAGCAAATAACGCATAGAGAATGGTTGTGCCATACGTACTATGGTGTCATAGACGGCGGTATCGCCATGAGGATGGTATTTACCGATAACGTCACCGACGATACGGGCTGACTTTTTGTAGGGTTTATTCCAATCATTTCCTAATTCATGCATGGCGAATAATACGCGCCTATGCACTGGCTTTAAGCCATCACGTACATCAGGAAGCGCACGACCAACAATGACACTCATTGCATAATCGAGATAGGATTTTTTTAACTCGGTTTCTACACTAACTTTTTGGACTTCTTTAGCGACTGGATTATCCATAGTGGGCTGCATTTTCTGTGAATTTTAACCGCAAAATTATACCACGGTTTTCATGAAAAGGTGATGAAAATATACCGAAGTTTGTTCACTGTTCATACGGGCTGCTTAAGCTATATTTTTATTTGGAATTCACGAGCAGACAGGAGTCTGCGAGAGCAAAACCCAATCAAGGATGATTGTGTTTTGCGATGAATTTCAAATAAAAATATAGCTTAAGCAGCCCGTATGAACAGTGAACAATTATTAAAGTTTATTTTGGTGGGTTATCTCTCAATTCCCGTCGCAGTATTTTGCCTACATTACTTTTAGGTAACTCTTGAATAAATTCAATGTGCTTGGGACGTTTATAAGGGGTTAAATGATCGCGGCAGTATTTAATGACATCGTCAGTGGTTAAGTTAGGATCATCTTTTACGATAAATGCTTTTGGTACTTCGCCTGATGCATCATCAGAAACAGCAATGACAGCGACTTCACGAACGCCTTTTAGCTTTGCAAGTACATCTTCTAATTCATTGGGATAGACATTGAATCCAGATACGAGAATCATGTCTTTTTTTCGCTCCAGAATACGCACATAACCATTTTCATCGACGGAAGCAATATCACCTGTTAATAACCAGCCATCTTTTGTAAACACTTTTGCCGTTTCATTTGGGCTATTCCAGTATCCCTTCATGACTTGAGGTCCTTTGATAGCTAATTCTCCAGGCTGGCCAATAGGAACTTCGTGTAGCTCATTATCGAATATACAAATATCGGTGGATGAAACAGGAAATCCTATGGTTCCATTGAATTCTTTTAAGGTGACAGGATTGATAGTGACACAAGGAGATGTTTCAGTTAGTCCATACGCTTCTAATATGGGAGCATGAGTGATTTCTTTCCATCGTTCAGCTACTATTTTTTGCACTGCCATGCCACCACCTAATGCAAGATGTAAACGGCTGAAATTGAGTTTTGCAAACTCAGGGTTTTTCATCAATGCGCTAAATAAAGTATTCACACCAGTAATAGCAGTGAATTGAAATTTTTTTAATTCTTTTATCATGCTCGGAATATCGCGTGGATTTGTGATTAAAACATTTAACCCACCAATTTTTGTGAAATAAAGGCAGTTGGCCGTTAATGAGAAAATATGATAAAGCGGTAATGCTGTGATGATGATTTCTTTTTCTTCCGTTAATAATTGTTTAAACCAGGCATCTGCTTGTTCAATATTAGCAATCAAGTTTCTGTGAGTTAATTCCGCACCTTTTGATATACCCGTTGTTCCACCAGTGTATTGTAGGAATGCCGTATCTTGATTGGTAATCGTAACGGGTGTTAATGATAGATTTTTTCCGCGGGAAAGCGCTTGTTTAAAAGGAATGGCGTGAGGAATAGCCCAGTCAGGAATTTTTTTGTAGTAATACTTAAGAGCAGCATTGACCAGTAGTCCTTTTAAAGGTTTGAGTAAATCACCCATTTCAGTAACGATGATATTTTTGATAACAGGTATATTTTGTAATGCTTTTTGCACGGTGGCAGCAAAATTTGTGATGACGATAATGGTAGCAGCTTGCGCATCATTTAATTGATGCACCAGTTCATGTGCTGTATAGAGTGGATTGACATTGACAACTACAAGACCGGCACGCAATGCGCCAAAAACGGCAATAGGATATTGCAAACAGTTAGGAAGCATAATTGCAATTCTATCGCCTTTTTTTAGTTTTAAATCTTGCTGTAAATAAGCTGCGAAATCACGACTGTATTGATCAAGCTGACTATAAGTCAGTGTATTGCCAAGGTTATAATAAGCGGGGTGTTCTGCATTTTTTTTACAACTGGTTTCGATTACTTCCACTATGGATGAATAGGCATCAGGATTGATTTCAGCGGGCACGCCTTTTGGATAATTTTTTAACCATATTTTTTCCACAGGTTTATCCTTAACGAGATAATCAATATTGTTATCGGGACGGCCGGATTTGAACCGGCGACCACTTGCACCCCAAGCAAGTGCGCTACCAGGCTGCGCCACGCCCCGTTGATTACATTTATAAGCGGCAATATTTTTTAATGACTCACTTTCATTTCTGCCTGCAGATTTTGCAAAACACTTTCAAGTTCTGCAATCACTTTTTTTACCATTATGTTTATTTTTACGGGTTGACTTATGGTTTCAGGCGTGTTTGATAACTGTGAGCGGGCACCGTCTATGGTGAATCCATCTTCATACAGCAATTTTCTAATCTGACGTATGAGTACGATATCTTCTTGTTGATAAAAACGCCTGTTACCGCGACGTTTTATCGGACGAAGTTGTGGAAATTCCTGCTCCCAATAACGAAGTACATACGCTTTTAAAACGCAAAGCTGACTCACTTCGCTAATGGTGAAATATAATTTATCAGGAATAGCGGGTAACTCGCGTCTTGTTTTTTGTTTCCGTTTCACTTAGCTCGCTCCGGATGTTCTTTCACTTCCTTTCCAGAAAATTTTTCAACACGGGTTTTGAGCTTTTGACCGCAATGAAAAGTAACAACGCGACGTGCCGTTACAGCGACTTCTTCACCGGTTCTTGGATTGCGTCCTGGACGTTCATTTTTGTCATGGAGAGAGAAATTACCAAGGCTTGATATTTTGACTCGTTCGCCATTAATTAATGCATTAATGATGTTTTGAAAAAACAAGTCAACGATTTCTTTGGCCTCACGATTTGTTAAACCAATTTGTTCGTCTAGATGTTTTGCAAGATCTGCTTTCGTTAAAGTCATATCATCTCCTTAATTCAGCCCCTAATTGTCCATTCAACGTTGTGATAACCCGCTCCATTAAAGCTGTTACTTCATCGTCTACTAAAGTACGTGTTGGGTGTTGCAAGATTAAAGCCAACGCTATACTTTTTAGACCAGGTGAGATTCCCTTCCCCTGATAGACGTCGAATATAAAAACGTCTTTTAACCAATCACCTACAATCCCTTTTATTGTATCCTGAATCTTTCCTGCGGGTATAGCCTGATTTACGATTATTGCAATATCTCGTCTAATTTCTGGAAATTTGGATATTTCATGTACTTTGTGTATGCCTGCCATTTTTAGGCGGTTAATGTCTAACTCATAAACGAAAACAGCGCTGTCTATATCCAGAGATTGAAGTACGGTGGGATGCAAAGCACCTATCATCCCTATTTTCTGATTTCCCTGGTAAATTCCCGCAGATTGTCCAGGATGTAAGGCGGCATGGGTTTCTGGCTTGAAAGAAAAGATGTTATTAGCATTGAGAAAATGCAGTAATCGTTCTACATCTCCCTTCAGGTCATAAAAATTGGCTTCCCGATTCGATATGCCCCATTGTTCTGGATGAGCGAGACCGGTTATCAATCCGCTTAATTTTGTTTCCTGAGATAACGTTTTATCGGATTGGGTAAAGCAGGTTCCCATTTCAAATAATCGAACACGATGTTGTTGCCGACTCTTATTGTAAAGTAATGCATTCACTAAACCTGGCCATAGATTCGTGCGCATAACAGTCATGTCAGCGGTAATGGGGTTGATTAATTCACAGGGAATATTGTCGGGGTCTAACAGCCTTTGTAATTTGCTATCAATAAAACTATAAGAAATAATTTCATGATAACTTTCATTCACCAGCAATTGTTTAAGCACTTCAAAGTCTCTGGCTTCGTCAGTTGCATGTGCTATTTGTAACGGTGCTTTCAAGGTATGCATTGGAATAGCATCGTAACCATGGATGCGTGCGATTTCTTCGATTAAATCTTCAGGTAAAGTAATGTCAGTACGATAAGAAGGCACTTGAACTTGCCATGTATCTTGTTCTTGTTTGCATGAAAAATGGAGTGCTTTAAAAATTCTATTTATTTCCGTATCACTGATAGCAATACCTAATACTTTTTTAATTTTTTCAGTACTTAAGGTAATACTTGAAGGTTTGGATATGGCATCTGTATGCTTGATTTCAGTGACGGGTCCTGGATTACCGCCGCTTATTTCAATAATTAATTGTGAAGCACGCTCTATGGCTTCATGCTGAATAGCTGTATCAACACCGCGCTCGAAACGATAAGCAGAGTCAGAAGATAAATGGTAATGCTGTCTTTGTCTTGCAACGATTTCTGGTGTGAAAAATGCACTTTCTAAAAAAATATTTTTAGTGAGTGAAGTAACACTGGAATGCATACCGCCCATCACACCGGCGATAGCGAGAGGTTTTTTTGCATCCGCTATCACTAATGTTTCTGTATCAAGCTGCTTCTCACTGTTATCCAGTAAAATGATGTGTTCACCTTGCTGTGCATGTCTCACATTTATTTTTTCTGTAATCGTATCAAAATCGAAAGCATGCATAGGTTGGCCTAATTCAAGCATGACATAGTTGGTGATATCGACTATAGGGTTAATGGAATTGATACCACTAGCTTGCAAACATTTTTTTAACCATTCTGGTGTTGCAATATTGCAATTAACATTTTCGATGATGCGACCAACATAAATAGGACATTCTTTTTTTGCTGTGACAGAAACATCTAGGGTTGAGTTAGAAATAACATTAACAGTATGAGAGTACCCTGTTTTGAGTAACGGTGATGAAGTTAATGCGGCGATTTCACGCGCGATTCCTCTAATGCTTAAACAATCACCGCGGTTAGGTGTGATGGAAATATCAATGATGTAATCGTTTTTATCAGATGTATCAGCTGGTGTGATTTCTTCTACTTCCAATCCTGCCATGGTTAAAGTATTACTTAATTCATCATGAGTTAATACGGGATTAACCCATTCGCGTAACCAGGATTCACTGCATTTCATAGTCATTCTCGATTAAAATTGTTTTAATAAACGTAAATCATTTTCGAATAACGCACGTAAATCTGTCATGCCATATTTTAATAAGGTTAATCTGTCTATACCGGCGCCAAATGCAAAACCACGATAACGTTCACTATCAATTTCAACACCTTTTAAAACATTAGGATGAACCATGCCACAACCTAGCACTTCTAGCCAACCTGAGTTTTTGCAAATGCGACAGCCAGATCCCGCACAATTAAAACAGCCAATGTCGACTTCAGCAGAAGGTTCTGTAAATGGAAAATACGATGGACGAAAACGGATAGGTGCATCTGTTTCAAAAAATTCATGAAGAAATTGGTGTAATAATCCTTTTAAATCTGCAAAAGTCACTTGTTCATCTACCATTAAACATTCTATTTGATGAAACATAGGTGTATGAGTTAAATCAAAATCGCGGCGATAAACTCTTCCCATGGCTACCATACGAAGTGGAGGTGCCATTTTTTTCATGGCGTGAATCTGTACAGGCGACATTTGACTACGTAATACCAGTCCGCTATCAAAATAAAAAGTATCTTGCATGGCTCTTGCTGGGTGTAATGGTGGGACGTTTAATGCTGTAAAGTTATAATAATCTTCTTCCATTTCAGGGCCTTCCATGAATACAAAGCCCATTTGACTAAATATTCTGCGTAAGTCTTGAAATGTTTTTGTAATGGGGTGAGTGCTTCCTGTTCCAGGTGTATGTCCTGGTAAAGTGATGTCTATGGATTCAGAAGCTAATTGTTTTTCTACATGATCTTTTTGCAGTTCTGTAATACGTGTATTTACAAGGTTTTGTACTATCTCTTTTGCAGCATTAATTTTTTGACCTGCAGCAGGACGTTGTTCAGCGGGTAGTTGTCCTAGTGTTTTTAGATATTCGGTGAGTTGGCCTTTTTTGCCTAGGTATTGGACGCGTAGTTGGTCTAATGATTTTAAATCAGCGGCTGATTGTATGGAGGATGTGGCGTTTTTTAGAATTTCTTCCAATGCTTGCATAGTGATAGCTAGTCTCCGTTCAGGCCCGACTTCATATTGATGAAGTGAGTTAGGACGTCTTCCCCCCATCGGGGGAAGATGCCCAACGGGCAGAAGGGGGAATATTCTGGAATATTAATACTCCCCCTTCCGCCCTTCAGGCACCTTCCCCCGATGGGGGAAGGCGTCCTTCATTCACTTTATTAACAATATTACATTAAGCAGCTGTATTTAAAGCCATTTTTGCTTGCTCAACGAGAGCGGCAAAAGCAACCTTGTCATGAACTGCGATATCAGCTAATACTTTTCTGTCGATTTCTATAGAGGCTTTTTTCAAGCCATTCATGAATACGCTGTAACTCATGCCATGTGAACGAGCACCTGCATTGACACGTGCTATCCAGAGAGCGCGAAATTCGCGTTTTCTGTTGCGACGGTCACGGAATGCATATTGAGCAGCTTTAATAACGGCTTGTTTAGCGACACGAAGAACACGACTGCGTGCGCCGTAATAACCTTTAGCTTTAGCAAGAATTTTTTTATGTCTTGCTCTAGCGGTAACACCACGTTTAACTCTAGACATTACACTATCCTCTTTTTAGTAACTGTTCGTTAGCCAGTAACCACTTATTCAATAAGGGCGACAGGCGGGACGTTTACACTAGGATATGTTGAAATTCTACTTTTAACATATCCTATCCTCTACTTTGACTAAATATCAAGCAAATGGAAGCATTTGCTCGATTCTACCCAAATCTTCATCACGCACTCTTAATCCTGCACGAGCATGACGTTTCATTTTGGTTGTTTTACAAGTCAACTGATGGCGACGTTTTGCGCTGGCGCATTTGAATCCACCATTTGCGGTTGCACGAAATCGTTTTGAAGCCCCACTATTTGACTTTAGTTTTTTTACCTTTGCACCTTTATAAGCTCTTGGCATTTCTCACTCCGAACACGTAAATTAAATTTGCTATCCTATTTTTTCTTTGGGCCTAAGACCATGACAATTTGTCGGCCTTCGAATTTAGGGTATTGTTCAATCATTGAATAATCCGCTAAATCAACTTGCATTTTTTGCAATAATTGCATTCCTAACTCTGGGTGAGACATTTCTCGACCACGAAATCGCACAGTCACTTTTGCTTTATCACCATTTTCCAGAAATTTTATAATGCTGCGTAGCTTAACTTGATAATCCGCTTCTTCTGTTGCTGGACGCAGCTTAATTTCTTTAACTTGTATTCTTTTCTGCTTTTTACGGGCAACAGCATTACGCTTGCTAAGCTGAAATTTGAATTTACCGTAATCCATGATTCGACAAACAGGTGGCTTGGCATCTGGTGATACTTCGACCAAGTCTAGTCCTGCTTCTTCACTCAACTTTTTTGCTTCATTGGTTGATACGACGCCAAGTTGCTCGCCTGCTGCATCAATCAAACGGACTTCATGAGACCTGATCTCATCGTTCACCCGAGGTTTTTTTTCTGTGCTAATTCGACATTCTCCTATTCAGTTCTAGCCAGGCGCGCTATTTCAGCGTGCATAAATGCAATAAATTTGGTTACCGACATAGCCCCAAGGTCAGCACCATCTTGTGTTCTTACGGAAACAGTAAGCGATTCCACTTCTCTATCCCCTACCACTAATAAATAGGGAACATGTTCTATTGTGTGCTCGCGGATTTTAAAGCCGATCTTCTCATTTCTCAAGTCCGATTTTGCTCTAATTCCATGTTTTTTCAAATCTTGGGTGATTTCTGCAACAAAATCAGCCTGTTTATCCGTAATATTCATGATGACTGCTTGTGTAGGAGCGAGCCAAACAGGCAGTTTACCAGCAAAATGCTCCAGTAAGATACCCATAAATCGTTCAAGTGATCCCATCATGGCTCTGTGCAACATAACAGGCACCTTTTTGCTACCATCTTCAGCAATATAATAAGCCTCTAGACGTGCGGGTTGAGCATAATCGAGTTGTAAAGTGCCGCATTGCCACATGCGCCCAATACAATCTTTCAGATGAAATTCAATTTTAGGGCCGTAAAATGCTCCCTCGCCTGGTTTAACCTCATACGTTAAACCTAAGCTTTTTAAAGAATCTGCCAATGCCCCTTCTGCATAGTTCCATAATTCATCGGAACCAATACGCTTATCGGGTCGGGTTGCTAATTTTAAAATAATATTGTTAAAACCAAAATCACGATAGCTATCGATGACAGTTTGAATAAAATTCGTTGCTTCTGATTGTATTTGTTCATTCGTGCAAAAAATATGCCCATCATCTTGTGTTAATTGCCTAACGCGCATCAGTCCGTGCATGGCTCCCGTTAGTTCATTTCGGTGAACGCAACCAAATTCAGCTAATCTTATAGGTAGATCACGGTAACTTTTTAAGCCTTGCTTAAAGATTTGCACGTGACAAGGGCAGTTCATGGGTTTGATGGCATATTGCCTATCATCTGCTTGTAGAGTAAACATTTCTTCACTGAAATTTTCCCAGTGACCAGACTTTTTCCATAATTCCAAATCGACAATTTGTGGGGTAACGACTTCTTCGTAGCCATTTTCAGCGACTTTATTAGCGATGTATTTTTTAATGGTGTTATAAATCGCCCAGCCATTGGGATGCCAAAAAATCATGCCAGGTGCTTCTTCCTGTAGATGAAACAGATCCATGGTTTTAGCTAATTTACGATGATCGCGTTTTTCAGCTTCTTCCAGATTTTTTAAATATTCATCTAGTGATTTTTTATCTTTAAAGGCAGTGCCATAAATGCGTTGCAACATTTCATTGTTAGAGTCACCTCGCCAGTAAGCGCCCGATACTTTAGTGAGTTTGAATGCTTTTAACATGCCTGTGCTAGGTACATGTGGGCCTCGGCATAAATCGGCAAAATCATTTTGTTCATAAATGGTTAACGTTTCATTTTCAGGAATATCTTGAATAATGCGAACTTTGTATTCTTCACCCAGGTTTTTAAAGAATGTTATGGCTTCATTACGACTGATTACTTTGCGAGAAACCACATGGTTTTGTTGCGCAATCTCTTGCATTTTAGCTTCAATGTTTGCGAGATCATCGATTGAAAAAGGACGCTCAAACGCAAAATCATAATAGAAACCATTTTCAATCACAGGGCCAATGGTTACTTGTGCGGTCGGGAAAAGGGACTTAACAGCGTGTGCTAGTAAATGCGCTGTAGAATGGCGGATAATTTCTAGCCCTTCTGGATCACGATCCGTGATGATACGAATATCAGCATCGTTTTCAATCAAATAAGAGGTATCAACTAATTGTTCGTTGACTTTGCCAGCAATGGCCGCTTTTGCTAATCCACTGCCAATGCTGGCAGCAACTTGCCCTAGCGTAACAGGGACATCGAATTTTTTTTGGTTTCCATCTGGTAGTGTAATAACAGGCATAGGTTTTGCTCAATACAGGAGTCTATATGGTAGGCACGAGTGGGATCGAACCACCGACCACCACCATGTCAAGGTGGTGCTCTACCACTGAGCTACGTGCCTATAAAATTGGCTGGTAAAGATACCTTTAAGATATGGAATTAGCAAGGATAAAGTATAGTCATTGCGATCGAAGCAGGTGGGACGTCGTTGCGAGGCTGTTTTTCAGGCCGAAGCAATCCATCCATGTCATTAAGTTGTGTCATCTTATAATTATGAATGGATTGCTTCGTCGCAAAAAGCGCTCCTCGCAATGACGTCCCACCTACTACCTTCCCAACGTTAATTCCTGCAATTGATGAATTAAATCCCTCATGCGTGCGGCTTCTTCAAATTCAAGATGATGAGCATGTTCATGCATTTTGATTTCTAACTTGGCAATTTTGTTAGAGAGTGCTTCCGGTGAAAGTGCAAGATATTCGGTGACGCTATCTGCGATTTTTGCTTTAGGAAATAATCGGCCACGCACACTGTTGTCTGCATACGCGCCTTCCATGATATTTTGCACTGCTCTTACGATAGTCGTTGGTGTGATTCCATGTATTTCATTATAGGTTTTTTGTTTGGCGCGACGTCGTTTGGTTTCATCGATAGCCCGTTGCATGGAGCCAGTGATTTTATCAGCATATAAAATAGCCTTGCCATGTGCATGACGTGCAACACGACCTATGGTTTGAATTAACGCTGTTTCTGAGCGTAAAAAACCTTCTTTGTCTGCATCTAAAATCCCAACTAATGATACTTCTGGTAAATCGAGACCTTCTCGCAATAAATTAATACCGACTAACACATCGAATGTACCTAAACGTAATCCGCGAATAATTTCTACACGCTCAACTGTTCCTACATCAGAATGTAAATATCGAACACGGACATTATGTTCTTCCAGATATTCTGTTAAATCTTCAGCCATGCGTTTGGTTAATGTGGTCACTAATACTCTTTCGCTTGCTGCAACTCGTTTATTGATTTCTGACAAGAGATCATCTACTTGTTTAGTCGCTGGTCGTATTTCTATTTCTGGATCCAGTAATCCTGTTGGTCTTACTAATTGTTCTGCAATCACATCGGATTTTTCTAACTCATAAGGGCTAGGTGTCGCTGATACATAAATGGTTTGAGGTGCTTTTATGCTAAATTCATCAAATCGCATAGGTCTATTATCTAGTGCAGATGGCAAGCGAAATCCGTATTCCACTAAGGTTTCTTTGCGTGCTCTATCACCTCTGTACATGCCGTGTAATTGTGGAATAGTGACATGGGATTCGTCTATGATCAGTAACGCATCAGATGGAAGATAATCGAATAAAGTAGGCGGTGCCTCACCGGGTGCTCGCCCTGATAAATAACGTGAATAATTTTCTATGCCTTGGCAATAACCGAGTTCTTTCATTAATTCAAGATCATAATTTGTTCGTTGTTCAAGACGTTGTGCTTCAACTAGCTTGTTAAGTTTATATAATTCTTCTAACCGAATGCGTAAATCTATTTTGATGGTATCAATCGCTTTAATGATGGTGTCACGGTGTGTCACATAATGGCTTTTAGGATAGATGGTTAAACGTGGAACTCGACGTATGATTTCACCAGTGAGTGGATCAAAGTAAGACAGATTTTCAATTTCATCGCCAAATAATTCTATGCGTACAGCGAGAGTGTCGGATTCAGCAGGGTAAATATCGATGACATCGCCACGTACACGGTAAGTTGCTCTATGCAAATCCATATCATTGCGAGTGTATTGTAATTCGGCAAGTCGTCGCAAAATAAAGCGCTGATCGACTTTATCACCCCTATCTAAATGCATGACCATACTGAGATACATGCGTGGATCACCTAAACCATATATGGCAGATACCGTTGCAACAATAATAGAATCACGACGTTCTAGCAGCGCTTTAGTCGCTGAAAGGCGCATTTGTTCTATGTGTTCGTTGATAGAAGCATCTTTGGCTATGTAAGTGTCAGATGAAGGAACATAGGCTTCGGGTTGATAATAGTCGTAATAAGAAACAAAATATTCAACGGAATTATGAGGAAAAAAATCTTTCATTTCGCCATATAATTGTGCAGCCAATGTTTTATTGGGTGCGAGTATAAGCGTAGGTTTCTGCAGGGACTGGATGACGTTTGCCATGGTAAATGTTTTTCCAGAACCGGTTACACCTAATAAAGTTTGATGTGCCAAGCCATTCTTTAACCCTGTGGTTAATAAAGAAATAGCCTGGGGTTGATCTCCTGCAGGATTAAATTTAGAATTCAACGTAAATTTTTGAGTCATATATTTCTTCTAAAAAACGAGGACATTACATTCATTTTATATCCTTTGATTATCAGCTACTGGGAGCAACATAACAATGATAAATGATTTAGCATCAACATTAGCCTCGCGTATTCAACGTATTAAACCCTCTCCTACGCTAGCTGTTTCTGCGCGTGCGGAAGAGTTGCAAGCTGAAGGAAAGCCTATTATCAATCTTAGTGTGGGCGAGCCTGATTTTGATACGCCCGACTATATCAAGGAAGCCGCCATTAAAGCGATTCAAGAGGGGCATACTAAATATACCGCTGTTGATGGTACAAAAGGATTGAAGCAAGCCATTGTCGATAAATTTTCAAAAGAAAATCACCTCGATTATGCATTAAATCAAATTCTTGTTTCTTGTGGTGCTAAACACAGTTTTTATAATTTATTTGTGGCGACTTTAAATCCTCACGATGAAGTGATTATTCCTGCGCCTTACTGGGTGTCTTATCCTGATATGGCTAAACTCGCTGATGCTAATCCTGTTATCATCAAAACGGATTTTGCCAATCACTTTAAAATGTCACCTGCACAATTGAATGCTGCGATTACGGATAAGACTAGAATTATTATTTTAAATAGCCCATCTAATCCAACCGGCATTGCGTATACACCAGAGGAATTAAAAGCATTAGGTGATGTTATCCTGCAACATCCAGGTATTATTGTAGCGAGTGATGATATTTATGAGCATACCTTATGGAATCATCTCCCTTTTACTAATATATTAAACGTCTGCCCAGAATTATATGATCGTTGTGTTGTAATAAACGGTGTATCTAAATCCTATGCCATGACAGGTTGGCGAATTGGTTATGCTGCAGGACCTGTAAAAATCATTGCCGCAATGAAGAAAGCACAATCACAGAGTACTTCTAATCCCGCTAGTATTTCTCAATATGCAGCAGAAGCTGCACTTTCTGCTGGAAATGCTTGCACATTAGCCATGAAAAAAGCATATAAAGAACGCCATGATTATCTTATTGACGCGTTTAAGACCATGCCTGGATTTAAGTGTTTGCCTTCGGATGGTACTTTTTATGTGTTTCCTTGTATTGAAGGAGTATTAAACCAACATCCATCCATCAAGAATGATATTGAGTTTGCAGAATTTTTATTATCGCAAGCCGAAGTAGCGGTTATTCCAGGATCCGCTTTTGGTGCGCCAGGATTTATTCGCATGAGTTATGCAACCAGTATGGATAATTTGGTAACTGCTATTTCGAGAATCAAACAAGCATTAGGGAGATAAAAATTGAATTTAAATGCTTTTTTTAAACTGTTTCAGCCTGAGCTTAAGACCGCATCACTTAAGACGACATCTAGGCATCTTAGAATACAAACCATTTATGGAAAAGCGTTGCCTAATAAGCAACCGTTGTGGCAGGCGAATTCCGTAGAAACAAAACAATCCGTATTGGCTAAACAAAAAGAAATATTAAGCAAGCGATCTCGATATGCTTCTATTCAAGAAGTGAGTCTTGATAAAAATACCTTGCTGGTAGGATTTGGTTATCCTGCTAAATTTGTTTTTATGTTTTCATTTAATATTTATTATGCATCCAAGGAATGGGATGATTTGAAAAAACAAGCTACGTCCAGAAAAACAGGAATAGCGTGTTACCAGCCTAAGCATGACGATGTTGTTTGTTTGAAATTGGTTAAGCCGGGCAATACTCCAGTTTGTAGTTATCTTATCGATAGTAAAATGGTTGAAATCAATCCTACCCGTGGTTGGTTGTTATTGCCGCCTGATGTTGCATCTGTTTCTAAAAATGAGCAGCGTTTTTTGCCGTAACCCAGCATCATTAAAAATTATATTGACGATAGCATAAACCACTATTAGTATTCTCGTTTCTTGAAAGTTACATTCCCCGGTAGCTCAGTCGGTAGAGCAAGTGACTGTTAATCACTGGGTCGGCGGTTCGAGTCCGTCCCGGGGAGTAATGTTGTGGCTTAAGTACATCCCTCTCGTATAAATCAAAATCGATTTTTTGGAGTATTGAACAATGGATGGACTGCAAAAATTACTCACCGAAGAAAATCCTCTGCAAATTGTAGGTACTATCAACGCTTATACGGCATTGCTTGCCAAACGTGCTGGATTTCGCGCTATTTATCTCTCTGGTGCAGGTGTTGCAAATGCTTCATATGGCTTGCCTGATCTTGGAATGACAAATCTGGATAATGTGATAGAAGATGTTAGTCGCATAACCTATGTTTGTGACTTGCCGTTATTGGTTGATATAGATACAGGCTGGGGCTCGGCATTCAATATTGCTCGCACAATAAAATCCATGATTAAAGCGGGCGCTGCAGGTGTTCATCTGGAAGATCAGGTAGCCGATAAACGATGCGGCCATAGACCTAAAAAAACGGTGGTCGATACGAATGAAATGTGTGACCGCATTAAAGCAGCGATAGATGCAAAATACGATAAGCATTTTGTATTAATGGCACGTACGGATGCGTTAGCGATAGAAGGTCTTGATAAGACCATAGAACGTATTCAGCGTTACGTTGAAGCAGGTGCTGAAATGATCTTTTTTGAGGGTGCTACCAGTCTTACAGAATACAAGGCTGTGACGGCTGCCTGCAGCGTACCCGTATTAGCAAATATTACTGAATTTGGTGTTACTCCTCTTTATTCACGTGATGAGTTAAAACAAGCGGGTATTAAACTGATTCTTTATCCGTTAAGTGCATTCAGAGCCATGAGTGCTACAGCAATGCATGTTTATGAAACCATACGAAAGACGGGTACACAGCAATCGGTTATCGCTGATATGCAAACACGCGAACAATTATATGACGTATTGAATTACCATCAATTTGAACAAACATTAGATGATCTTTTTGCAAAAGGAAAACTGTAAATGGCTGCAAAAACCGGAGGATTGCAAGGTATTGTCGTTGGTGATACAGCGATATCAACAGTGGGTCAGGAAGGCGTGGGTTTAACGTATAGAGGTTACGATATACATGACCTTGCTGCTCATTCGACGTTTGAAGAAGTTGCTTATTTACTGGTATACGGCAAGCTACCTACTCTATCTGAATTACAAGCTTATAAAGATAAACTTGTTAAAATGCGCCGGCTGCCTAATGAATTAAAACTCTTGTTAGAAACCATTCCTGGGTCGGTTCACCCTATGGATGTGTTACGAACCAGTGTTTCCATGCTAGGAACATTGGAATCTGAAACAGCACAATATTCTGGTCAGCAGATTGCGGATCGATTAATCGCCTGTACACCTAGCATTTTACTGTATTGGTATCAATTTCATCGCAATAATGTTCGCATTGAAACATGGAATAGCGAAGAGCAAACAATAGCAGGTTATTTTTTACAATTGTTACAGGGTAAAAAACCAAACGACGATCAGCGTAAAGCGGTCGATGTATCTTTAATTTTATATGCTGAACATGAATTTAATGCTTCAACGTTTGCAGCCAGAGTGACTACTTCAACCGAATCGGATTTTTATTCAGCGATTGTTTCAGCTATTGGTACTTTGCGTGGCCCGTTACACGGTGGAGCAAATGAAGAAGCCATGCGATTAGTGAGTTTGTATAAAACACCGGAGCAAGCTCAAGCTGGAATTAAGGAAATGTTAGCCAAGAAAACTAAAATCATGGGATTTGGGCATAGAGTGTATAAAATTTCTGATCCACGGTCCGATATCATTAAAAGTTGGTCTGAAAAATTATCTAAACAAGCGCGTGATGGTTATCTTTATGCGGTTTCAGAATGTATTGAAAAAATGATGTGGGATGAAAAGAAATTATTTCCCAATTTAGATTTTTATAGTGCGACGACTTATCATTTTTGCGGTATCCCCACTTCTTTATTTACACCTATTTTTGTGATGTCTCGATTAAGCGGTTGGAGTGCACACATATTTGAACAACGGGCTAACAATCGATTAATTAGACCAGAGGCAACGTATGTAGGCCCTGCTCCGCGACCATTCACACCCATAGAACAACGAGGCTAGATCATGTCAGCTTTACACACAGTCGATGAAAATAGTCGACCTGCTCCCGATATTGAATTGGTAAAAATTGCTGATTATATGTTAAATAACACTATAAAAAGCGACCTTGCATTTACGACAGCGCGTTATGGTTTAATGGATGCGTTAGGTTGTGCCATGCTCGCTTTGCAATACCCTGCTTGCACAAAATTATTGGGACCCATTATCCCGGGTACCACTGTTCCAGTCGGTGCGCGTGTGCCAGGTACAAATTATTTGCTTGATCCCATTTTGGCCGCATTTAACATCGGTACATTGATACGTTGGCTGGATTTTAATGACACTTGGCTTGCCGCTGAATGGGGGCATCCATCTGATAATTTAGGTGCAATACTGGCGTTGACAGATTACTTGAGTAGAAAGAATCTTGCTTTTGGAAAAACGCCCTTACTTATCAAAGATGTATTAACAGCCATGATTAAGGCTCATGAAATTCAAGGTGTATTGGCACTCGAAAATGGATTTAATCGATTAGGTTTAGATCACGTTATTCTTGTCAAAATAGCATCGACGGCTGTTGCAACTCAATTATTGGGTGGGTCATCTGAACAAATCATGAATGCACTTTCACAAGCCTGGCTTGATGGTGCTGCGCTTAGAACTTATCGTCATGCACCTAACACAGGTTCACGTAAATCCTGGGCAGCTGGTGATGCGACCAGTCGAGCAACACGTCTTGCTTGGCTCACCATGCAAGGCGAAATGGGTTATCCCAGTGTGTTGACGGCTAAAAAATGGGGTTTTTATGATACGGTGATGAAAGGTCAATCTCTTAAAATAAACAGGCCTTTAGGAACGTATGTGATGGAAAATGTATTATTTAAAATTTCTTTTCCAGCAGAATTTCATGCACAAACCGCGGTAGAATGTGCGGTTATTTTACATCCTGAGGTTAAACATAAAGTAGATCAGATTGAAAAAATTGTATTAGCGACTCAGGAATCGGCTGTACGTATTATTAGTAAATCAGGCCCTTTGCATAATCCTGCTGATAGAGATCATTGCCTGCAATACATGGTTGCTGTTGCCTTGTTACAGGGTAATCTCAAGGCCAGTGATTATGAAGATGCATTCGCTTCCAATCCTGATATAGATAAACTTCGCGATAAAATGGTCGTAGAAGAAGATTTGCAATTTTCCCATGATTATCTAGATCCAGACAAACGTTCTATTGCTAACTCCATACAGGTTTTCTTTAAGGATGGAACCCATACCGATAAAGTGACTGTTGAATATCCCGTTGGACATAGAAGGCGACGAGAAGAAGGTATTCCGCTTATGTTTGATAAATTTGTAGAAAATGCTTCTATGCTTTATAAGCCGGATAAAGTTCAGCAATTGCTATCTTTGTTCAAAGATGAAAATACGCTTTTAAATATGCCGGTTAATCAGTTTATGGATTGTTTTGTTGTTGAATAGACTAATAATCTACTTGTTAACCCATGAAATTTTGATAGTATATATGAGCAACGTTGTTTAAATCATTTATAAATGAACTAAAGGAGTTTGACTCATGGAAAAAATGAAAAAAATCGCAACATTGATCACAGCAACCGCTGCTATCACCTTCGTAACCGCTCCCCTCACTGCAACCATTGCTAATGCAAAAGAAGTTAAATGCTATGGCGTTAACTCATGCAAAGGCAAGCACAATAGCTGCAAAGGTATGCGCGCTATGAAAATGTCTGATAAGAAATGTGCTAAGAAAGGCGGTAGCACGACCAAACCAGAAGCTACTACCACTACAACAACAGAAACAACTACCACTGAACCAACCACGACTGAAACCAAGTAAGTTGTTTGTTGAATCAGATGAGAGCACCTCAAATAAGAGGTGCTCTTGTTTTTTTACCCACACACTTTTCATTATTCTTTCAATATGATGTCACTTTCACCACAACGTATTCATTTAGGTTTCGGGCTGGGTTTGCGTCCTGAACATTACGATACGATTCTGACAGAATCACCCGATGTAGATTGGTTTGAGATTTTAACGGAAAACTATCTCGTTCCCGGCGGTAAATCACATTATTATCTGGAACAAATACGTGATCGTTATCCTGTCGTCATGCACGGTGTATCTCTATCCATAGGCAGTTGTGATCCACTGGATTGGGATTATTTAAAAGAGGTTAAAGCGCTTAGTCAGCGAATAAAGCCAAAATGGATTTCCGATCATTTATGTTGGACGGGTTTGCATGGTAAAAATATGCATGACTTACTCCCTCTACCCTATACAGAAGAAGCGATTCAACACGTGGTTGCACGCATTCGAGAAGTACAGGATTATTTAGGTCAACGCATACTCATTGAAAATGTTTCAAGTTATTTGACTTATACCCATTCTGCTTTAACCGAATGGGAATTTCTTAAAGAAATTTGTGAGCAAGCCGATTGTTTGATATTGCTAGACGTGAATAATGTTTACGTGAGTTCCATTAATCATGAATTTAATCCCCTGTCTTATATTCACGCCTTGCCTAAAGAACGGGTTTATCAAATTCATTTAGCGGGTCACGCTAATATGGGGTCTTACATCATTGATTCGCATGATCATGATGTCATTGATCCTGTATGGAATTTATATGAAGCCACCTTAAAACAACTTGGCCCGGTTTCCACCATGATAGAAAGAGATGATAATATTCCTGCATTATCGAGTTTGCTGAATGAATTGAATATCGCACGAAAAATCAGTCAACAAGTATTGAGAGAAGCTGTGGCATGAATGATTTGATGAGCTTGCAAGATAAATTTCAGGCTTATTTATTGCAGGATAATCATGATATAGACGATTGTATTGTTGGCACTGAAAGTGTTCCTATTGATGTACGTCTTATGATTTATGGACAAGCTTATCGTTCGAGATTGATAGACGCGTTAGCAGCAACGTATCCTGTATTAAAAAAATATTTAGGCGATGATGATTTTTATCAATTAACTGAAGAATATCTAGATGCCTACCCTTCTACTTACCGTTCCATTCGCTGGTTTGGAGATCAATTTTCTGCTTTTTTGCAACATCATTCTCATTATTCTGTTCAACCGTATTTAGCTGAACTGGCTTTGGTTGAATGGACCATGACGCTGGTTTTTGATGCTGCCTCATCTCCTATCTTAACGGAAGTAGATATTAATTCTTTACCAGACTCGGCGTGGGAAACATTGCGAATTCAGTTTATTCCTTCTCTGCATAGATTGAGTTTATTCTGGAATGCGATTGAAATATGGCAGGCTATTTCAGATGGCGGCGAATTACTTGAACCTGTTGCTAGTTCTCTACCTGTTCATTGGATATTATGGCGAAAAGGTTTAATCCATCATTACGCTTCTATTGCAGAAGATGAAGCGTTTGCAATGACAAAAATGGCGGAACAGCATACGTTTGTATTATTATGTGAAGGGTTATGTGCGTTTATGGATGAAGAAAGTGCGGTTGTAAGAGCTGTTACTTTGCTAAAAGGATGGATAGTTTCGGAAATGGTAAAATCTAAATAACTTAAAAAGGATATGGTATTACTATGAATAATAAAATTATATCTATCATCAAACAGGTATTAGCTTTATCAGCAGCAAGCTCAGTTATGATGAGTGCGACAGCTGCAACAACAGATAAACAAGAAAAATGTTATGGAATCGTTAAAGCGGGTTTGAATGATTGTCAAACGGCGAATCAATCGTGTGCGGGATCGGCGGTTAAAGATAATCAAGCGGATGCATTTCTTTTTTTACCAAAGGGGCTGTGTGAGAAAATTGTAGGAGGTAGTTTGACTGTGAAAAAAGATAAATAATGTTTACGACTAGCTACAACGATTGTGCTCGAATATCAGATGCGTTGTCATCCCGCGCAAGCTTTTGGCGCGGGAACCAGTGACTTAAACCTAGCTTGTTGAATGTCGCTGGGTCCCGTGCCAAAAGCTTGCACGGGATGACAACGCATCTGCAGCAGCAAGTTTCCATCGTTGTCGTTATTCGTGAATACTTACTAATATTATTTAACATTACCAACGGACTGGAGACATTCATGAAACAATTTATATTTGCTTTATTTGCCTGTTTTAGCTTGATAACGGCAGCACATGCCGCTGAAACATTCACATTCGATCCAAATCATACTTACGTAGAATGGCATGTAGGCCATTTTGATTTTTCCAATCCATCTGGAAAATGGTTTGCTAATGGAACTGTCACTCTAGATAAAGAACATCCTCAAAAAAGTAAAGTTGATGTTACTATCGACGTTGCTAGTTTAGTAACCGGTATTCCTGAGCTGGATAAACATCTTAAAGGTGAAGTATTTTTTAATGTTGCCAAGTATCCTACCGCTACTTTTGTCAGTGATAAAACCATTGTTACTCACGATAATACAGCCAAGGTACACGGTATTTTAACGCTGCACGGCGTATCCAAACCAATTACGTTAGATGTTAAATTGAATAAAGTTGGCATGAGCCCAATTACAAATAAAATGACGGTTGGGTTTACGGCTTCTACTGTGTTTAAACGATCTGATTTTGGCATGAATTCATTTTTGCCCGGTGTAGGCGATGAAGTGAAAATTAATATCGAAGCGGAAGCAGTGAAAAACGCATAAAGTTGACAAAGTATTACGGGGTCTGTTTTGGCCCCGTTTTAATTAAAACTTCCCACCTGTCATATTTTTTACTGCACCCGTTGTACCCTGCACGACTGAGCCAAACGTTTGTTTAAGATTAGCGAGTGCTGGTGATACAACCGATCCTAGCCAAACGACAGCGGATTGAAATTTTGGAACGTAAGTGGATTGCTGCCACCAAGGTTGACTAGCCATAGGCGATAGCTGAACCAGAAAAATGATGACGACGGTGAGCAGTAAACCGCGTACAAATCCAAATCCAGCGCCTAGCACTCGATTACCAAATCCCAATATTCCCGTTGCAAACATAAAATTTAAAAGTATTTTAATGATGCTGCCAATGATAACGGTAATAGCAAATAAAAGTCCGAAACTGATACCGATGCTGATATAAGAAATAGGTTGAGCAGTGCTTGTGCCTATGGCATTTGATGTTTGGCTCACTACACCTTGCACGGTTGCAGTACTGGTAAAATAGGTGGCCAATGGATTGGTAAACATAATGGCAATAGCAAAAGCGGCAATTAACGTTGCAAGTGAAACCACTTCGCTAACCAGCCCTCTTGCAAACCCAATGAGAATGGAGATAAAAATAAGAACCAGAATAAAAACGTCAACGATATTCATACCAGCTATATCTATGCTCATAACCTACTCCTTATTTATTATTCATTATAACAAGAGTATAAACGAATATCATAGACGGTTGAATGTAATTGAATGTATTAGATTATTTTATCCGGCACATCACTAAACACCGCATCAACACCCCATGCAAACAATTCTTTAGCGCGTTTAGCATCATTTACGGTATAACAAAGTAATTTTTTATTCATAGCCTTCATTTCATGCGCCATTGTTTCCGTCATGATTTCTTCATTCACATGAACAGATACACAATTTAAAGAATGACAGATATGTTTCCAGTCAGGATGCCATTCATGTAATAGTAATCCAATATGACAATCAGGTGATAGTTTGCGTAAGGTATGTAATGCAGTAATAGAAAAACTGGAAAATAAAAATTGGTCATTTGCTTTAGCTAAATACGGTTTCATCTCCGTCATCACACGTTGAATTAATTTTTCTTCTTGTTCCGGTGTCGATTTAATTTCAATATTCGCTGCTATTTTAGCTTCTTGCAAAAAAGATATGACGGTCATGAGTGTAGGAATGCGCTCATCTGAAAAAATATAGTTAAACCATTTTCCTGCATCTAAAGTTTGCAAATAAGCGTAAGAAGCATGACTGACCTCACCTTGTCCATTCGTTGTTCTGTTTAAAGTTTCATCGTGAAAAATAATGGGCACGCCATCACTGGATGACATCACATCGAACTCCACCCATTTCACATTTAATTGTGCTGCTTTGATAAACGATGACATGGTGTTTTCAGGGGCGTAAGCACATGCGCCACGATGTCCAATGACAGGTGGGTTAAAGTGTAAAGATGTCATTATGATGATTTCTCCCATTGATGAATGCTCGCAAGACTACCTGAGACTTGAAGCTAATAACAACTACTTCTTTCCAAATCGATTCTCTATTTTTTCTGGATTTTCATTAACAGGGATAGATTTTTGCACAAACAAAGTTGCACCAGATTGGCTGAGAATATCTTTTTCATAAATAACCAAAGCCTGTCCAAACCCTTTCACCCACTCTTCTGCTGCGTTAAATAAATCGCGCTGTGTAGGACGTGGTGTTAACCGTCCGTTATTCGCTTGTTCTAATTTTTTTTGATAGATGGCAATTGCATCGCTTGCAGTTCTATCATCCAGACCGATATTCATTAAAATGGTTTTCAATTCAGCATCAGGATAAGGTGGCAATGTATAATTGATTCTTCGTCTTTTTACCGCAGTATCTGCCTTATGCCTACCGCCCATAGTCGGTGGGTTTTGTGTGCCTCTATAATGAAACCCAGGTTTTTCAGGCCGCTCACCATTGGGTTTTTTGCCCATGGTAATTGCATTATGTAATCTGCCATCAATGGGCGCACTATTGATTTCATCTATGACTACACTCGCACCTTCATCCAGTGCGTGTAATAACAAATTATTTTTGTCTTCTGTTTGCATGCTGATAGGTAGATGATGAGATGGCTGACTGGTATGCGATGCTTTTAATTGAGCATAGATTAATTCGCTTTTACCTATACCAGGTTCACCTTCCACTACAATACCACCAAGACCACCGTATAATTGCGCTTCATTCATTTCTGGATGACGACGACGAAATTCACTGAGTGCCGTTAAATCATTTAAAATGTGATATAGCGGTTCACGAGAAGGTGTCAATATATAATCGTCTGATGGTAGTGCTGAATTTGGTATGGTAATAGTTGGCATTTTAAATTTTTTTTCAAACTCACTACGACGTTCTATGGGCACTAAATCATGAGCAAGCAAATAAGCATAATATTGTGAAACGTTTAACAAATCATCTTTTGGATATTTATCTGCATGGGATAAAACCAGCAAAGCCATCATTTGTAATTCACGAGGTGAAATCAGCACTTCCTGCGTAGAGCATTCACACAGATATTGGTATATTTTTAATATTTCATGTGAAATGAGCAGCGATTGATTTTCTAATGGTGTGTTTTTAAAAATAGGTTTTAAAATAGCTTCGTAAATAAATTCTGACGGCATGGGTTTAAATAATACTGCATTGCCATGACGCTCAAAAAACGGAGCTAATTTACGTCCACCACCGTAACTCAGTGGATTGCCTGCAAAAATCACTTTGTGATGATCGGATAGCGGATAAAACGTTCGATTAATCCACATGCCTCTTGGTTTAGAAAATAACCCTTCAAATTCACTCCACTCTTTTGATGTGATATTCGCTTCATCAATAAATAAAATTTTACGTTGGTCTGACTGATCTTTTGCCCAATCTTCTAGGGTTGATGTGCCTGAATAAAATTCAGTATTAGGTTGTGATGCCAGATAGGTTTCAACAAATGTAGACTTTCCAACGGCAGTTAATCCTGTTAAATACGTATAAGGAGAGATTTCTAATCGGTCATTAACAGCCTGCACGCGACCTGCAACAAATGCAGCTGCAATTAAGAAGCTAAAATCGGGATCAAACGCCTCTAAACGTATGTTGCTGGATAGACTACGCATGCCTATCCACGGGTCAGCGGATGAGACTAGTCTTGCTTGTAATTGACTGAATGATTCAGATTCAATATCCAGCACATCAATTTGATCAGTGGTATATTTTTCTTTTATTAATAAATTGTATTTCTCTTTCGATGTAGCCAGATGTTCTTCATTTTTGACATAATTTAAATTTGAAACATCATCACTGATTAATAGTAATTTTCCGCTAGCTTTATTGTTTATTTTATCTAGCAAATAAGGTGCTAATCCATCGGCTAATTCAGGTGAAAATCTGCCCTTTAATATTATATTTTGATTATTGTCTAGCATTTTTGCTAAGACATTTTCATATTCAGTGAATTCAAAATAAGAGTTTTCAATGATCTTTCCATCAATGTAACCTAATAAATCATGACTATTTAATTCGGATACATCTATCACTAGCCAGTTTTCGTTTTCTGTGATTTGTGAAACAGTTACATCTACATCGGTACTTTTAATCACAATAGCGGGTTTATCTGATTTTCCGGTATGATAATTCAATCTAACATTATATTTTTTGCATTCGCTTAATAAT
>Ga0207137_1069_pt1 | contig 27076 bp, 18 predicted proteins | sample Alteio_BWMinHeat_9_FD_153572 | JGI IMG/M metagenome (GOLD analysis project Ga0207137, IMG submission 153572) | Enriched cells from forest soil in Barre Woods Harvard Forest LTER site, Petersham, Massachusetts, United States -... | ecosystem: Environmental > Terrestrial > Soil > Temperate forest >...
AACGCTCCGTCGTCATCAAACGTTTCGTCGAAGAGAAAAGCATTCGCGACATCGCAGAGGAATTTGGAAGGTCCGAGGGCGCAATCAAGCAGCTTCAGTTCCGGGCGCTGGAGACTATGCGCGCGCGTGTGGGTGGGTGGCAGCCATGAGTAAGCAGCCTTTAATCGATCAACTGGATCAGGCAATCGGCAGGATGTTGGCCAATCCTGACGCTATGCCCCTATCGGCCGATCCTGAAGTTGTGGAACTGCTGCGGATTGCTCGCGAGTTGCGCGATCTGCCGGACTCCGAGTTCAAAGCAAACCTGAAATCGGATTTGGAAAGGAAGGCAGTCATGATGAGTACGAAGACAGTTGTATTTCGTCCAGGGTTCCGCACCATCACTCCGTACCTGCTTCCGCAGGGTTTGGAGTACATCGACTTCCTGAAGCGTGTTTTCGGTGCCGAGGAGACGTTCCGCGCGGAAGCCGGACCTGGCCGATTCCATGCGGAGGTCCGGATCGGCGATTCGATGCTGATGGTGGGAGTGGGATCGGGCCGTAGGATGCCTGCGGGGATCGAAGTCTACGTCCCTGATGTGGACGAAGTCTGCAAGCGGGCCATCGATGCGGGGTGCGTGGAGCTGCAGCCCGTCCAGGACGCGCATTGGGAACCAATCCGGCTCGGTTGCGTGCAGGACCAGGCAGGAAATATGTGGTCGATCGTAACTCATCTCGGTAAAAGCTACATTCCGGAAGGCCGTCATTCCATATCGGCCGGTTTCGCAGTAAAAGGCGCAGCGCGGTTTATTGACTTTCTGAAGCAGGCATTCGACGCGAACGAAATTCAGCGATGGGAGTGGCCGGGCGGCTTGTTTGCGTCCTTCAGGATCGGCGACTCGGTCGTGGGAGTCAGCGAGTCCACGAACCACCAATGGATGCGGCCGATAACGACAATGATTAACATGCAGGTTCCGGATTGCGACTCGCAGTACGAGAAGGCCTTGCGCGCAGGCGCGAAATCGATCGCGCCTGTTGCCGATCAGCCTTATGGCGTTCGCAGCGGCGCAGTCGAGGACACCTGGGGCAATCAGTGGTTTATTGCGACCCCTTTATAAGTCTCAATTAGAGGGAGTGAAAATCGGGGGACGGGAAGTTCAAGCTGGCCGCCAATTGCGCGAATTGTGCCAATTCACTGCCGGAACTGGCAGCTAATTGGTTGCGGCGAACGATCACGTTCAATGCGGCCTCTCGATTTCTGAGCCCCTATTTGCAGTGTCAGCTTTCGAATTGACAAAGAATTTCCGGCAGAATATAAGTTCCAGACTGACATTTCAGGAGACACTCCGCAGGCGGGGCTAATCAAGCGGAACAGGAGGACGAATGCTCGGTCTGAAAAAACATCTCGTGTTGCTGTTGTTTGCAGTCGCTATTTTGAGCGTCTGCATCGACGCTGCTCAACGCGGCGCGGCCGGACAGACGCCGCCCGGACAGACGCCGCCCGCAGGACAGCGAGCTGGCCGTGGGCAGCGCGGCGCGCAGGACGGCCCGCCGCCCATAACAGGACTCACGGTAACCGGAGAGGTGCAGAACTACGCGCCGGTTACCGACGCGATGCTGCGCAACCCCGATCCCGGCGATTGGTTGATGATTCGCCGCGACTATTCCGCATCGGACTATAGCCCGCTTGGCCAGATCACGCGCGATAACGTCAAGAATCTGGAACTCGTCTGGAAGCACCCGATGAATGAGGGTGGAACCAATCAGCCGGCTCCGATCGTGCATAACGGGATCATCTATCTCGCCAACACGGGCGGCATCATGCAGGCGATCGACGGCTTGACGGGTAGAGTGATTTGGGAAAATCACCTTGGCGGGAACATCGCCATGCGTGGCATCTCTATTTATCAGGACAAGATCTACCTGGCCAGCGGCAACCGCGTCATTGCGCTCGACGCGCGGAACGGCAAGGTCGCCTGGAATACCGAAATCGCTCAGGGGTACAGCAATTCGAGTGGTCCCCTTCTGATCAACGGGAAAGTCCTCGAGGGACTTGGCGGCTGCGGGCGGTACCAGGAAGAAAAATGTTTCATGAGCGCCTACGATTCGCAAAACGGCAAACAGCTGTGGAGGTTCTTCACCATCGCGACGACCGGCAACCCGGGCGCTAACACCTGGGGAAACCTTCCGGATAGGAATCGAGCGGGCGGTGAGATGTGGATCACCGGCAGCTATGACCCCGTTCTCAACTTGACGTACTGGGGAACGGCTCAGGCCAAACCCTGGATGACGCTCACCCGCGGCACGGAAGGCGATGGCCTTTATGCAAATTCCACCCTTGCGATTAATCCCGAGGATGGCAAACTCAAGTGGTACTTTCAGCACGCTCCTGGCGAAGCGCTGGATCTCGACATCGTATTCGAGCGCGTTCTGGTGGACGTCGACGGTCAGAATCTGCTGTTTACGATCGGGAAAGATGGCATCTTGTGGAAGCTCGACCGGAAAACCGGGAAGTATCTGGGCCACACGGAAACGGTCTTTCAAAACGTTTGGACCAGTTTCGATCCACAAACCGGAAAACCGACATACCGCGACGATATCCTTCACGAAACACCGGGCAAGGCGGTGGATGCCTGCCCCACAAGCGCCGGAGGCCACAACTGGCCGGCGACAGGCTACAATCCGCCCGCGGGTGTCATCATTGCGCCGTTAGTTCAGGCTTGCCAGGTTATGGTTCCGCAGGCGGCAAACCTCGACGGCAACGGCAACCCAGGCGGTGCCAACCGGTCGTTTTATGAGATGCCGGGAAGTGACGGCAATCTTGGCAAGCTTGCTGCCTTCGATGTCAGGACGCTGAAACAGGCGTGGTCCATCCAGCAAAGAGCGTCGTTCCTGACGGCCGTTGTTTCGACGGCCGGCGGAGTCGCCTTTGTCGGGGACCGAAATCAGATGTTCCGTGCCGTCGATGTGAAGACGGGTAAAATTCTTTGGGAAACCAAACTCGCAACCGCCGTGCAGGGCTTCCCCGTGTCGTTCAGCATTGGCGGGAAGCAGTACATCGGCGTGACAACAGGAAAGGGCGGAGGCAGTCCGTGGGGCGTCCCCAATGTGGTCACTCCTGAGATCAATCCCCCGAACGACGGTTACGCTCTCTACGTGTTCGCCCTTCCTGACAAGAAATAGCAAGGGGCCCCCGCGGCATTAACCACAGAGACACGGAGAACACAAGAGAAGGCGGCCATCACGAATAGCTTAATGGCGGCCTTCTCTGTGTTCTCCGTGTCTCTGTGGTTAAATGCTGCGAGTGGCTCACACATCCTGTCTCACGATTTGGTCTCACAATTCCTCTCAACCCCAGTCAAACAACGAAATGCCCGCTCAGATTCCCTCGCCCGCCGGGATATCCATATGAAGTCATTGCACGAAGAAGAAGATTATGCAGCGGCCTAAGAAACGGCCGTCCCGAACAGTTAACGTTCATGAGGGATCAATTATGAAGTCCATCCGCTTCTCTAAGTTCAACTACATGCTTCAGGTTGCCGCTATCGGTGGCACCTTGATCGCCGCCAGGCTCATCCTTGGCGGCGTTCCTTTTGGGGCGCCACAGATCTCTGTGGTTCCCGGCGGCGCCGAGCGCTATCTGACGCACGTCTCCACCGATAAGCCGATCTATCGCACCGGCGAGAAGCTTTACGTCCGCGGCGTTATCCTTCGCGCGGATGGGCACTCCCCCATGCCTCAGGGTTCGACAGGCACCGCGCGCTTCGAAATCAAAGGCCCCAAAGGCGACACCGCCTACTCCGGTATCTCTGCGATTATCGACAGCATCGCGGGATTCTCCTGGGACATCCCGGCAAGTCAGCCGGGAGGCGAATATACCGTCCGCGTCTTCAATCCTTCGGGTGATGCGCCGGCGGAGCGCAAGTTCGATATTCGTGCTTACCGCGCCCCGCGTCTGAAAAGCCAGATTGTTTTTGTGCGCGACGGTTACGGCCCGGGCGATACGGTTGCTGCCAGCTTGCATGTCGAACGCGCCGAAGGCGGCATTCCGACAGGCGCCAGAGTCTCCGTCACCGCCCGCGTCGATGGCGCGGAGACATGGAGAGGCGAGACGGCTATCGATGTCGCCGGTAATGCTGCCGCTAGTTTCAAGCTGCCCGCGGTCATCGCCCGCGGTGAAGGCGTCATTGCCATGATCATTCAGGATGGCGGAGCGCTGGAAACCGCCACCAAGACCATCCCCATCCTTTTGCAGACGCTCGACCTGTCGCTGTATCCCGAAGGCGGCGATCTCATCGCCGGTCTGACGAACCGCGTCTACATCGAAGGAAGAACGCCCGCTCAAAAGCCCGCCGATATGGCGGGGGTGATCGTGAATGCTGCAGGAAGGGAAATCGCGAAGTTCCGTACCGAGCACGAAGGCCGTGGTCGATTCTCCTTCGTTCCCGCCAAAGGCGAAACCTATTCCCTCCGGGTCACCGAGCCGGCTGGAATCCGGAAGGAATTTCTTCTTCCGGCCGTCAAGGAATCCGGCGTCGTCCTTTCCTCGACTTCCGATGTCATCCCCAGGCAAAAGGACGTCGTGTTGCGGCTCGGCGCCACAACGAACGGCGCCTATGGCGTTGCGCTAACGCAGCGCGGCAAAGAGTTCGCCTTCAAATCCATCACGCTCAAAGCGAACCAGCCCACCAATGTCACGCTCACACTTCCGAGGTCCCTCGATGGCGTGATCGTGGCCACGGTCTACGACGACGGAAAGACCCCGATGGCCGAGCGCTTGATCTTCCGTCAGCCTGAACACAACCTGAAGGTGCAGGTCTCTGCGGATCGGGCGGATTATGTTCCGGGCGACAAGGTTACCGTCCGAGTTGCCACGACCGATGACACGGGCAAGCCCGTCGGCGCCATGGTCGGCCTCACCATCACCGACTCGAGCGTTTTGGAAATGATCGAGAAGCGCGAACAGGCGCCGCGGCTGCCGGTGATGGTCCTGCTCGAAAATGACGTCAGGAATCTGTCCGATGCCCACGTTTACCTGGACGAAACCAATCTCAAAGCTCCGCTTGCGACGGACCTTCTGCTGGGAACCCAGGGCTGGCGCCGGTTTGCTACCGCAGGAACCGGGTTTCTTAACGGAGCCGTCACGGATTCGAGTAAAGCGCTTATTCCGGGCGTGACCGTTCAAGCAATGAACACGGAAACAGGTGCAACTCTCACGGCGGTCACCAACGAACGTGGTGCGTATGTGTTCCCCAATGTCAAATCAGGAACCTACCAGGTGAGCGCGTCGCTACCCGGCTTCAAAACGGAAACCGTGCCGGGCTTGCAGGTGGCGTTCAACAGTAACGTCCGTCAAGACCTTCGACTCACGGTTGCTGCAGCAAATGCGATGGCGGAAGTTGCTGCATTCGCCAATGCCAAGGGCGGCGTTCTTCGCGGGGCGCTGGGCGGGGTTCTACCGGCAGTGGCTCCCGCGCTTCAGAACGAACTCGTCCTTAACGCCGCGGCCATCAATGATGAAATTCGTGCGGCGGCGCCAGCCGCTGATCGCGAACGACAAAAGGAACAACGATTACAACAGGGACAGCAGGGACAGCAGGGACAACAGGGACAAGCTGGTGGCGGAGGAGCCGGTGTCGGATTCGGCTTAGGCCGGGCGGATTTTGCGCGCAAGGAAGCCGTCGCGAACTTCTTGACTGTCCGCGAATACGCTCATGCTCTTCGCCCGAACTACATCGAAGGTTCGCGCGCCGACTTCGCCGAGACCGTCTATTGGAACGCAGGCGTCAAGACCGACGTCTCCACCGGACTCGCAAGCGTCTCGTTCAACCTCAGTGATTCGGTGACTTCATTCAGAGTCCTGGCCGATGGCTTCACTCAGGACGGCACCCTTGGCTCCGGCGTCAGCAACGTCGAATCCGTTCAGCAATTCTCTATTGAACCGAAGATGCCGCTTCAGGTCACCAGCGGCGATGTGATTCAGCTTCCTATTGGCATCGTCAACGGCAGAAGCCGCGAACTCCGCGGTATGGAAATCACGGCTACCGGAGCCGCAGGCATCAAGATCGCCAGGCTTGGCGGCAAACTGGCAACACTCGGCGCCAAAGAGCGCACACGGCAGCTGTTGCAGCTTGAGGTGGGACGCGAATTCAGCGGCGGCGCCAATCTCACGTTCGATGGCAAGGCCGGCCCGTACCGCGATACCGTCAGCCGAAAGCTTGATGTCCAGCCGCTGGGTTTCCCGTACGAAACCTCCACGGGCGGCGAACTGGAACGCAACGGCTCCAAATCCTTTGAGTTCACACTTCCGAGCGAAATCGTTCGCGGAAGCCTCTCCTCGAACGTCACGGTTTATCCCACTCCGCTTGCCAGCATGACCGACGCGCTTCAGTCGCTGCTCCGCGAGCCTAATGGCTGCTTCGAGCAAACCAGTTCCACCAGCTATCCGATGGTCATGGCCCAGCAATACTTCCTCACGCATCAGGGGATCGAACCCGCCATCATCGAGAAGACCAGAAATCTTCTCGAAGTCTCCTACAAGAAACTCACCGGCTTTGAATCCCGCTCGAAGGGCTACGAATGGTTCGGCGCCGATCCCGGCCACGAAGCGCTCACCGCTTACGGCCTGATGCAGTTCACCGACATGTCTCAGGTACGCAGTGTCGACAAGGAGATGCTCGATCGGACGCGAACCTGGCTGCTTTCGCGGCGCGATGGGAAGGGCGGATTCAGCATGAACCCGAAGGCCCTCGATAGCTTTGGCCGCGCTCCGGCGGATACAACCAACGCCTATATTGTCTGGGCGTTGATTGAATCCGGAGAGAAAGGTCTCGAAAAGGAAATCGCCTCCGTTAAAGCCTCCGCGGGTTCAACGCAAGACAGCTACGTCGTTGCCCTTGGCGCCAACATCCTTGGCGCCACTCACGATCAGACCGGCGCCCGCCAGCTCATGGACAAGCTTGCCAGGAACCAGGATGCCGGCGGCAATGTTAAAGGCGCCATCACCAGCATCACGCGCTCCGGCGGCGACGCTCTGGCCATCGAGACGACGGCTCTTTCTGTACTGGCCTGGATGCGTGATCCGGAGTATGCGCCGAATGTCGAGAAAGGTCTGAAGTGGATCGTCGAGTCGAACAGGAGCGGCCGCTACGGCTCAACACAATCCACCATTCTTGCGCTGCGCTCTATCGTCGCTTATGACGCCGCCCACGCCCGGCCGAAAGCTCCCGGCCGGATCGTTCTGAGCGTCGATGGCAAGACTGCCGGTGTTCCGCTCGCCTTCACGGCGGACACCAAAGGCGCGCTCGTGCTGCCCGAATTCGCAAGTGAGCTAGCCCCCGGCAAGCATACGGTCGCGCTCAGGATGGAAGATGGCTCGAACATGCCCTTCTCCATCAGCGTGAAGTACCACAGCACTTTGCCCGGCAGCGCCGAGCAAACACAAGTCGGCATTCAGGTCGTCCTGAAGGATCGGCAAATTCAGGAGGGCGGCGTTACTGAAGCCATTGTTTCGATCGCCAACAAGAGCGATCAAGCGGTCCCCACTCCTGTGGCCATCGTAGGAATCCCGGGCGGACTGGAAATCCGGCATGATCAGCTCAAAGAACTGGTCAAGTCCGGCAGGATCGACGCCTACGAAGTTATCGGCCGGGAAGTCGTTCTCTACTGGCGCTACCTTAAAGCCAAAGACAAGTTCGATCTTCCGCTGAGCCTGGTCGCCGCCGTTCCCGGTTCCTACACCGGCCCCGCCAGCCGCGCCTATCTCTACTACACCGACGAATACAAGAACTGGGCGCCGGGACTGAAAGTGAGCATCACGCCACGATAGTGCGCAGAGGAGCGGATACGAAATCCGCTCCATCATTATTGCCAAAAGTCTCGGATCGGGGAGAAAGCAAGACCGGCGCTTGACTTCTAAAACACTCCGAGGAAGCGCAGTAAGCTGACAATCACGACAATCGCTATCAGTCCAAAGATAACGCGGCCACCGGTCGAAAAATTGGGCATGTCGGCTTGAGCCATGCTTTCATGATGAGGCAAATGGGCCGCCAGATCCAGGAACCATTGGAGTTGCTGGAGAAACTTGTCCAAACCGCAGCATGAGTACTGGAGCGCCTGACGTAACAGTCGGCCACTTGCTCGGGGCTTTCAACCTGCAGCGTGTCGCGTTGTTTGCCGTTATCACTCCCCTCCTCTTTCGGCATAAGCGCCCACCTTGCGAGTATCAAGGATGACATCGCCGGAGGAATCGATATCGAACGCTGAAGTAAACCTCGCATGCCAAACCAATTCGTCATAACGATAGGAGAAGCGGGAGTGCACAGTCTGGCTGAACGTGTCGTCATAGCCCTTGATCAGAATCAGAAACTCCGCCTGCAGGGTTTCGAGATCAGAGAGAGTCTTACCCTTCAGCGGACTGGTCTCATCGATGGGATGAACGATCGTCCAGGTCAGTGGAAGAAAATACACTTTGTCTCGCTCAAGAGCGAGGCGCTGATATTTGCGCAACGCACTGCCCTGCGGACCTTCTACCGTCATCAGGAGAATGCTTGCCTCGATCTCCATAAGGACATTGGGCCGCAGATTGACGATTCGGAACTGAAGGCTCTGTCCGTCGTGGTATGGCGCAATAAGCATCCTGTCGCTGAAACCGATGCGCGCCGAGGGTCTTGAAACCCGACCGAAGAGAAGGCCGGTAGCGACAGCAAAACCCATCAATCCGATAAACGCTTCTACCGCGGCCAGCAGGTTTGCGGCGGTACCTCTCGGAGCCAGAGTTCCGTAACCCACTGTTGTTAATGTATGCGCACTGAAGAAGAATGAAGTGAGAAACATTTCTGACGTCGTCGTGGCGCTGGCCCCTTGCAAAGCCGACGGCCCGAGCATCATGTAGATGAGCGCAAACACCGTGTTGGCCCCAACGTAGGCAAGAAAAACGGTCGTGAAGAAAGCCGGCCAGGACATATTCACGAGATACAAATAGGGATGAACATCCCGCCATCCGGTGTGGAGGCGGCGGACGTTGAAACTCCCATCCCGGTTGATCGCGCGTCGCAGAACTCCGGATACTTGCTGTGTAAAGCCAGGATCAAACGTTGGTTTGCTCATCTCACTATTGTGGCATTGATCTCTCGATGATGCCCCGGCCGATTGTCAAGTCAGCCTGCCGGCCAGCGGGCGATATTCTTCGCATCCGCTATCGAGTCTGCGGGAAGAAGTAGGCGGGCCTCTGCGGCTGTGATAGCGTGAAGCCGTTTCAACGCAATTCTCTCAACTCCAGGAGGCCACCATGTTAGTCGGCATCGCTGTTCTGATGCTCGGCGCCGCAACCGCGGCAACGCCGTGCGAGAAGCTGACAAGTCTCAAGCTCGAAAATACGACGATCACCAGCTCCGCTGTGGTTCCGGAAGGTCCGCCGCCGGCGCGCGGAGGAGGCGGCGGCGGCGGAGCCCGGGGAGGCGCTCGTGGCGGTGCAGCGCCTCAAACTCCAGGGGCGGCGCCGCAAGGGCAACGCGCGGCGGCTGCGCCGCCAGCGAATATTCCGGCTCACTGCCAGGTTAAAATCGTTCTCAAACCCACCGCCGACTCCCTTATCAACATGGAACTCTGGCTGCCCACGCAAAACTGGAACGGAAAGTTTATGGGCGTCGGCAACGGCGGATTTGCCGGTTCCATCCAGGGCCTGGCGAATGACATGCCCCAGGCGATCCGGCTCGGTTACGCCACGGCGGGCACCGACACAGGCCACCAGGATCAAGGCGGAGCCTGGGGGATCGGTCACCCGGAAAAGATGATCGATTTTGCCTACCGCTCCACGCATGAAATGACACTCAAAGCCAAGGAGATCGTCAAGGCGTTCTACGACCAGAATGCGAAGTACTCCTATTTCAAAGGTTGCTCCACCGGTGGCCGCATGGCCCTGATGGAAGCCCAGCGGTATCCTAATGACTATGACGGCATCATTGCAGGCTCGCTGGCCAACCGTCACATCCATATGTGGACGGCGGGCATCGATCGAAGCATTGAGCTTTCACGCCATCCGGAAGGAGCGCTGAACCCGGAGAAAGCCGCTCTCGTGAATCAAACGGTCATGGGAACCTGCGACACGCTGAAGGAAGGGTTCCTGAATAACCCTAACCAGTGCAAAGTGGATCTCAAAAAATTGATGTGCGCCGCAGGCAAGGACGACAACATGTGCCTCACCGCCCCGCAATTGAAGACCGTCGAGACTTACTACGGCGGAGTGAAGAACTCGAAAGGCGAGTTGATCTTCTCCGGCCAGGCTATCGGCAATCCCATCGGAGCTCAGCGCGCGACGAATCAGTCGCCCGGCGGCACGTTTGACATCGTGCGTATCGCTTTCAACGATGCGAACCTCGACTGGCAGAAATTCGATCTCGATCGAGACATGCCGCTGATCGACAAGGCGGTGGCTTACGTCGACGCCGTGAATCCCGACATGAGCAAGTTCAAAAAGGGCGGCAGGAAATTGCTGATCACCCATGGATGGTCCGACACAGGGATCACTCCGGAAAACACGCTTTGGTACTACAACTCGGTCCTCGACAAGATGGGCAAGAATCAGAGCGACTGGATGCGTCTCTTCATGGTTCCGGGAATGGGCCATTGCGGCGGCGGTCCCGGCGTCAACACCTTCGACTCCATCGGCGCACTGGAGAAATGGGTTGAAAAAGGCGTCGCGCCCGATCAAATGATGGGAATTGGAGCGCAAGGACTGACGCGTCCGCTGTGCCCATATCCACAAGGTCCGGAGTACAAGGGAACCGGCGACTTGAAAGATGCAGCGAACTGGGCCTGCAAGGCGCCCGCTACGGAAGCGAAAGAAAAGTAGCGAAACTGGTGTGGTGTCTCTCAATTGCCTGAACGTTTGAAACTTGGATGAGACGCCCGCTGTAGCGGCGGTCTGTGACCGCCGGTTTTAGGGTAACTCGCAACAAACATGTAGATTACGAGACACTTTAAAACCGGCGGTCATAGACAAGAACTGTCCTAATTAGGACGCAATCAGTCGGATCGGTATAGAAAAATCATTGGGTTAGTGGCCGAATTAAGCGTTTTTTAAAAGAAGGTTCCCTTTGGATGAAGTCGGCTGTCCCAGTTAGGCCCAAACCAAAGGAAGTTGCTGAGGCTCAAGAGGCGGAGTGCCAAGAGGATCGTCGAGCCAGTCTTTCAGATCGCGATAGGTGAATAGATTCATGCGCAACAGGGATGCGAGATTGGAAAAGGACCAGTTGCGTTTAGATAGGAAGTGAAGCCAGCGAAGCAGGAGCATCGCGATTAACGCGGTCCAGATCTGAATGAGGAGGGCGTTTTCGGAAGTACCGACGAAGGTTTTGATTTTCAAGTTCTGTTTGAGTGTTTTGAAAAAGACTTCGATCTGCCAGCGCTGGCGGTAAATGTCGGCGATGGTGGAAGGGCCAAAACTCAGATGGTTGGTGAGAAGAACGATGGTTTCCTGATGTTCCGGGTTCCAGACTTCGATGCGGCGCAGGGGAAATGGGCATTCCCGTTGGCCTTGAGCACTGGAGAGGGAAATTAATTGGTCCCGCAGAAGGTGTCGGTTCTTCGGTACGGACCGTTCTTCGATGACTTTGATGTTGAGATCATGGCGAAGACGAGTAACAAAGTACACGCCTTGGGTGGTCCATTTGGCCCAAAGATCGTAGTCGATGTAGGCGCGATCCATGGCGATAATCGAGCCACGCTGAACGGGCAGTACATGCGCCGCTTTAACATCGGGATGAGATGCGGTGGTGAAGTGGATAAACTGCGGCATATAGTCGTCATGGTCCAAAAGCACGTGGGCCTTCACGCCGCCTTTGATTTTTTTGAACTCGGCCCAAGGAAAAAGTGACAGGCACAAGGAAATGGTTGTGGAATCCAACGACAACAATTTGTTCTTAAAACGAAATGGTTTTTGAGTGGGTCCCAACAGCGATTGGCTGCGAAATCGTTCCACTACTTTCCAAAACAACTGCTGGAACAGTGCCGCCGGCCGATGCTGATTCGCATAGGACAGGTTGGATTTGCTGGGGGCTTCCGAGATCCCAAGGTGCTTCAACTTACCCATACAACAACTCAGGCCATTGCAGATGAGTCGCAGCGAGTCGGCATGGGCCAAATGGCAAAACAACATCGCCACGAACTGTGCCCAACACGTAAAGCCTCGCGCATGCCTTTCGGCCTTGGTCTGCTTCACCAAGGCGCCAAATTCTGTGCGGGGGAAATGATGAAGAAGTTGATTATACAAACTGGCGGTCTGTACCATATCTCTGCCCTCCTTTTGCGGCCTGTTTCGCATCCGTCTTGTCAGGGATCAGATGCGATTCAGCACATTATCGGAGGGCACTTTTCGTTTTCAGGTCCTATTTAGGACACATGTAGTCATAGACCGCCGCTACAGTGATGGCTTGCATAGTTATGTCATCCGGACGGAGCCACATCCCTCAACAATCTGTCGGCGGTATTGCGGTGTTACGTTCCCGGCCGTTTCCTGGAACGTGCGCCATGGCGTGACATGGGAATCAGGACGAGTGCCAGCAGGAGCCACGACGCCAGGGGAACCCAAAGGAAGCGGAACGCGGGCTGTGGTCTGGGCGGCCCGAAAGCGACATCTCCGTAGAGACCCAACGAACCCGCCGTGATAACCAGCATCAGGGCGTAGAGCGTTGTTCGGGCAACTGCCGTCCAGCGCCTCGCGACGAAGTGCGCCCAGATCAGGGCCATGAACGGTGCGAGCACCCAACCCGTGAACAATGCCAGCAGCAGAAAGGAATTCTGGTGGCGGCCGACACGAAACATAAGTCCAAGCGAGCCCGCAGCTCCGGCCACAACCGCAATCAGAACCCCGCTGCGTATGAGCCAGGCATCCCTGACATCGGGCACGCGCGCGTTCACTTGAGCAGGCTCTCATTGGGGCCGGTTCGGACATAGCTCGACGCGAACCTATGTGAAAGTACTTTATTTTGTCAAGATCTCCGGCATAACCTCGGTGAACAGAGGGAGCCCAGGCTCGAGCGGGCCGAGTCCGTGCTCACGTCCCACCGACTTTTCCTTTCCCTCGGCCGCCCTTGGTCGGATATGCTTCGCACGATCTTTGGGTCCAGGAGAGCGTTATGAGAAACATGTGGACGATTGTCTTGATGACGGCTGTTGCCGCCGCGATCCTGAATCTTCCGATTCACGGCCAGCAGTCCGCTGCGCCGCGCTTCACCAGTCCACGCGTGCTCGACGTGCAAGGTGGAAAGATTCGCGTAACCACAGTGGCCACGGGGTTGTTTCATCCGTGGAGCATGGCTTTCATTGATGCGCGCACCCTTCTCGTCGCGGAACGGAACGGAAAGTTGCGGATCATCCGCGACGGTGTTCTTTCTCCTGCTCCGGTCTGGACGGCTGCGACTACGGGCCAGGGAAACGATGCGCTTCATTTCATCACGCTTCATCCCAGGTTCGCCGAGAACGGTATGGTCTACATGTCCTATCCGAAATCGGGTGAACGCGGGGTAACGCTGGCGGTCGCGCGCGGACACCTTCGAGGAACCACGCTCGAAAATGTGCAGGACATTTTTGTGGCTGATGCGTGGGAAACCGGCGGCAATTTGGCCGGACGCATCATGTTCGGTCCCGACGGATCGCTTTACGTCACGATCGGCGATCGCGATCGCATCTGTTGTAACGGTAGCGATGACAACAGCCTTCGTATGAAGGCTCAGGATGTCGGCAATCACGTCGGCAAAACCCTTCGCCTTCGCGACGACGGCAGTGTCCCTCCGGACAATCCCTTCGTCGGACGCGCCTCCGCGAAACCCGAAGTCTTCACATACGGTCATCGCAATGGGTACGGCCTCGCGTTTCATCCGGAAACCGGCGAATTGTGGCAGGCCGAGATCGGCCCGATGGGAGGCGACGAAGTGAATATCCTGATTCCAGGTCACAACTATGGCTGGCCGCTGGTTTCCACCGGGCGGAACTACACGGGCACTCTCGTCTCCGATCAGCCCTGGGCGAGACCGGGAATGGATAACCCCCGCATCCACTGGGTTCCTTCGATCAGTCCCTCCAGCATCATCTTTTATACAGGCGACAAGTTTCCAAAATGGAAGAACAATCTGTTCGTGGGCGCACTGACGACCCGTCAAGTTATCCGGATCGCATTCAACCAGCCATCCCAGGCAGAACGCCGTGAAGGTTTGCTGATTCCTCTCGACACCCGCCCACGCGATATTCAGCAGAGTCCTGACGGCTTTATTTATGTGGCTACGGAACAAGGTTCAGGCGGCAACACGGCGGACGGAACGATTCTCCGTCTCGAGCCTGCAGACCAGTAATCGTCCCTTTTGCCAGAGTCACGGAAGTGCCCACACCGATCGCAAAACTTGAAGTGTTTGTCGCCTCGCCGGGCGATGTCCAGGAAGGAACGCGATGCCTGCAAGAGATCTTGGATAAAATGCACTCTTATCTGCCCTGCAGGATATGCTCACCAAAATCATCCGTTAAGCGATTGAAGTAACTGTTGTGCTCCTGGCAAATGTATTCCTGGAGCTCGCCGTTGGCGGTCCACGGAATGTCCCATTGAACAGTCCACGGCTTCGTATACGCACCCGGATCATCGATCGTCGCTTCGTAGTGCAACGTTCCTTTGTTCGGCCTCGTGTACTTTTCCACGATGTGCATCTGATCTGTATGAGGATGACCGAAGTAATCAAGCCATGTTCCTTCGTTGAAACCGACAACGTCGACGACGAGCGTATCTCGGTCCCAGTGACCGACTGAGTCGCCCAACCATGTCTGCCCTTTGATCGCGTCGTTTTTCTCGTGGGCCCTGCCATCCATGTGGATTTCGCGCCAGACGTGCGTACCACCCTCAAAGATGATGACGATGCGCTTCAACTCCGGCTGTTGAATGATCTCCATTGGATAAGGCGTCGCATACAGCCGAGGTCCGCCGGGAGGCAAGCAGTAGCCTTCCGGGTCATACTTGGAGTTATTTAGGGAGTTGTAATTGTAGACGGCTGCGGCCCACGACCGGAACGGAACCCAGGGTTCCGAGGGAGCTCCACCGCGCTGGCCGCCGCCGGCCGTTCCTTCTCCGCCGCCAATTTGCGCCTGGCCTCCTCCACGTGCGCCGCGCGGTGGGGCCGGAGGCGCTCCCACCACTCTTGATCGGTCGCCCATATTCGTGATGTAGGGAAGCTGCCACATGCCCAATTCTCCTGGAACTCTTCCCAGGTTCACTGTGCCGTCCGGTAAACGTGGAGCAGGTTGACTCAGCAACGGATTCGGAGCGCCGCGGCCGCCGCGGCCGCCTTGTCCTCCGGCAGGCGCATTCCCTTGCCCTTGTCGCCCCGCAGGCAGCGAAATCATCGTCGCCGTCAGCACAAACAGCGCGGCAAGCGCCAGCATAAACAACCGGACATTCAAACGGATTCGCACGTACGAACCTCCTTGATTTTGCACGAACATGATGGATTTACTGAGCATTCAGCTTCAATCCCTCTTCACTTACGGGTTTGTGCGGGAGCCGGTCGGCCGAACTTCGCTGCATCGATTGCGACATTCGGCTGCACTTCGGTGAACTCGATGGTAACCTGGCCGTCGGTCCAGGTCTCGATCCATCGGAATGGGATCTTGACGCCGGCGACCGTGCGATAGTCTGAATAATCGATCTGCGAAGGAACACGGCCGATGGGCGTATCGGCGAAGCGGGTCATCCGCATCAGAAGGCCGGAGTCATCGAAGTACAAATTGAGAGGCTGCTGCCGGGGATTTAATCCTTGCAGCACTCGGACGTCCTTATCACCGATGGAAGCCGTACCGACTCGCCATTGGCTGTAAGCCTGTTTGATCTGCGCCGGGAACGACATCAGCGCCTCGATCTTCTGCCCTTCCAGATTTCCTCCGGTCAGCGGCATCAGCGGCATCGGCTTCTCTATAGCGGCGACCCAGGCTTCCTGGCCGTTATACGACCAGACCCGGTCTGCGAACGCCGTATGAATGATGACGGCGCGCTGGTTTGGAGCTTTCGCAAAAACCTCCACCGGCACTTTCGAGTGATGCGTGTCGAAACCAGTGTAGGTTCCTTTGGCGGTAAAACTGGTGAGACTTGCCAGCCGCTGCGTTCCGCCCACCGCCTGGTAATACTGGTTAAACACCTCGTCTGCGGAAGGTACGCCAGCGCCCGGCCGGATCTGAATATCGTTTGGATCTTCAGAGGGCGCGCTGTACTGAACAATCAGATTAGGCAATGTGCTGGGACGCAAGTCTCCGCGATGGCAGGTCCAGCAGGTCACGCCTCGAGCTCCTCCAAAGTTATCCTTATTGATGGCGGAAACCATCTGGATCATTCGCCGGGAAGTGTTCTTCATCGGCGTGTCGGCCGCGAATCTTTCCCAGGCAGTATCGCTGTCCGGGGTATGGCAGTCCAGGCAGTTCAGGCCAAGCGCGGCGGCGATCATTCCCATCGTGTCCATGAACTCGTCCACGGGAATCCCCTTAAGGACCTGGACATTCTTGAAAGCCGCTTCCGCCATCTGGGGCCTGGGCGCCTGGCCACCCTGGCCCCTGGAAATGGTGACACCCGGAAGGCACGCCAGCGCTCCTGCAATCACACAAAGAGTTATTCGCTTCGTTAGCGATGTCATATGGTTCGTGTTTTTAGAAAAGCCAGTGAGTTACGGATTGGTCGCTGTTGTTTCGCTCGATGCGGCGCCGAGCTTCTTTCCATCGACCGTCACGTTGCGAGCGTTTGCGATGCTCGATCCATCTTTGGCCTGGCTGCCTTCCACGTTAACGACCATACCGATTTTCAAAGTGTTTCGTGTCCAGCCGGAGCGAGTGAGACCATTCGGACTGCCCATTTCACAGCCCCAGTTCGCCACTTTACCGGTCTGGGGATCCTTCACATCGACGTAGAAATAGACGTGGGGATTCGTCCATTCGACTTTCGTCACAACGCCGTCGAACTTAACAGTTTTGGCGCTGTCAAACTCAGCAGCGAAAGAATGGTGCGCGAGGACTGGCCCGGCAGAAACAACCAGGGCAACTGCTGTCAGCAGAAACATTAAAATCCTACCTCTCATATCCAACTAACCTCCAGATTGATTTTGCTCCAACATAATGTACCCGGCGATACCTGAGGTCAATACAACAAAAGCGGTTAGAGCGTTTTAAGATTTGGGCTTCCAATTCAGGATGACCGTCACCGGCGAGGCGCCGGTTCGCTCCGGAGCGGAGTTCATCACGAAAGACTGGCCATCTGGTGAAACCATATACTCCTGCCTGGCGTTTGGCGGCAGGTTCGCGCGGAACAGCCCCAGGGGCGTGCCCGGTTCGACCGTCTGACCGTTCGAGGCGAAGTGGAGCGGAATCGCCATGAGCCGGTCATCCGTCCCGATGTAGAACAACTCCTTACCCTTAGGGTTCCAGCGTGCCTGAGTCCCACCATTCGTGGAAACGAGCACGCCGTCTCCGGGACCGGAAAATCGTTGGACATAAATCTCGACTTTGCCCGACCTATCCGATTGGTAAGCGATCCACTTTCCATCAGGAGAGAATTGCCCGGACTGTTCGTTGAAGTCCGTGCGGACTACTTCAAACGGCTTTGGTTCTCCCTCAAGCGGCAGCGCCCAGATGTCCCAGTTTCCACTCTTCGGGTCGGTGCTGTCATAAAGCAGAAAGCGCCCGTCAGACGACCAGTCGCTTGCAAACTCGATCCTGGGCGACGGGAGCAGCAGTTTCTCACTTCCAGGGGGGCCGCTGAGGAGTTTCTGGTAAAGATGCATCAGGCCGCCGATCCGGTTCGAGCTAAACACGATACGGCGGCCATCCGGAGACCAGATGGGAAAAATGTCGTTTCCCGAGTCAAATGTGAACCGGTTCCACGCATGACGCTGGACTTCGAACAACCAGATGTCCATATTGCCGTCTTTATACGAGAACACCGCTATACGCCGGCCATCCGGTGAAAGCGAAGGGCCTATTCCAGCAGTATCTGGATAGACCACCTTGTTGACCTCTTTGCCGGACCGATCGATCCACACAAACTGGCGCTGGTCGCCACCTCCGAGCGGAGTGCGGTAGACGATAGGCCCGGCAGCCGATGCGGACAGCGCTGCCAACGGACCCAGGCGCTCGGCCACGGGAAATGGATTTCCGTGCAACTCCAGCCGGCCAGGATCGAATTCCTGCGCGAACAGCGTTCCCTGCCGCGTGAAGAGAAGATGCCCGGTCGATGCGTACACCGCAGGTAGATCCGAATCGAACAGACGGTGCGTCTCTAATCCGTCGAGCTGACCGATATAGACGCCACGGGCTTCGGGGCTTCCTGTCACGAAATAGAGAAAGTGACGTGCATCGGGCAGGAACTGCGGGAAACCTTGACCCTCCTGCTGAGGCGCCTTGAACGGTGTCACCGCAACCAAATCACCTCCCTTGGCGGGAATCCGGAAGATCGGTCTTCCGGGATTCGTGGAAAAAATTATTGTGCCGTCGCGGTTCCACGCGCCCCCAATAGGGGACTGAGCGTGCGCCAGTGTCTGCACTGAACCGCCGTTGATGTCCACCCGTTTGAGGCTGGTATCGGCGAAGAATCCAATCGATCGGCTGTCCGGCGCCCAGAACGGGCTGAATGCCTGCTCGGTCCCCGCCAACGCCTGCGGCAAAACGGAGTCCAGCGATCGCAGCCACAGCTGGGACCGGCCTTCAGACATGGCTGAAAAGACAATTTTCTGCCCGTCGGGCGAGATTGCCAGAGACCCGGCATCCCTGGTCGGAGGGGTTTGGATCTCAAGCCGCGCTTCGGGAGCCGTGGGCACTGTGCGGAAAGCACGCACGCCCAGAGCAGCAATAAGTGTGACCAGCGCGAGCACCGTCGACCAGACGAGGCGCGGCCAGCGTGCCGCGGAGATCCGCGCAACACCTCCGTCCTGCAGCGTTCCGCTCAGGACATCATTAATTTCGAGCCGCGCGTCACGCACGTCGCGGAACCGAACGTTCGGATCCTTCTCCAGACAACGGCGCAGCAAACGCCGGATGCCTTCCGGAGTCCCGGCAGGAAGCCACTGCCAGTTCGGATGGGTCTTCAATACTCCGCCGAGAATCTCAGCAACCGTTTCGCCTTCAAAGACCCGGCGCGCGGTGAGCATCTCGTAGAGGACACAGCCGAATGCCCAGACGTCCGACGCGCGGTCTGCCTCTTTGCTTCTTGCCTGCTCCGGTGACATATATGCCGCCGTTCCCAGAATCATTCCGGGGGCCGAGACGGTCACATTTGTCGCCGCGTCCGACAGATTCGCGCTCTGGGTTCTGAGCACCTTCGCCAAGCCGAAGTCGAGCACCTTCACCTTGCTGTCGGATGTGACTTTGATGTTGGCGGGCTTCAGATCCCGATGGATGACGCCTTTCTCGTGAGCCGATTCAAGCGCTTCTGCAATTTGCATTGCAAGCTTTAGAGATTCTTCAAGAGGGATCGGTCCGCGAATCAACCGGTCGGCCAGTGTTTCGCCGTCAACGAACTCGAGAACAAGGAATCGGGTCCCGCTAAATTCTTCCAGCCCATAGATTGCTGCGATATTCGGATGGTTCAGGGAGGCCAGAAGTTTTGCTTCCCGCTCAAACCGGGCCAGCCGTGCCTCATCGTGGGTGAATTCTTCCGGAAGCGTCTTGATTGCGATCTCACGTCCCAGCTTCGTGTCGCGCGCTTTCCAGACCTCACCCATACCTCCTCTGCCAACGGCGGAGAGGATTTCGTAGCTCCCGAGTTTTCTTCCTGCTTCGAGACCCATGGTGTGGAGGGCGGCGCTACGCGCCGAGGACAGCGAGGGAATTCCAATACCCCCCGGGATCATAACACTTCAAGGTCAGACCCACGCGCGTGATCGACCGTCGATACGACGGTGATCCCTGCCCTGAAGGTTGGCCTGGTGTTGTCAACCATTTCGGGAACCTGTCTTTCGGCGTGTCTCCCAAAATGATTGCATGAAGGAACAGCAAAGCACTTGAAGAAAACATTCCAGGCGTTCGGACGGACACAGGCGAACTGATTCGAACCATGAGTCGCAATAACGTGGTGTGAGAAGCGCCGTGAAGTCTCCAACCCGGCAACTACCCCCGATCACATGCGACGTTGGGCAAGGCCCGGCCGTGGTCACTCCGACAGGTCTTTGAGGATCCCTCCGGCATCTTCGGCGTCTTCGGCTCGGACAACAAGACTGATTCCGCTGGCTAAGCGCTCGAAATCCGAAGTCCTCGCACGAGCGCCCTGGACCATGGAGTCGATTCCCGCAGCCTCCAACGCGGCCTTCGCAATGTTGGCATCAAACTCCGTTGGAAATGTTCGAAGCACGATCAGTTGCATATCGTCCTGAGGACGGGCGGGTTCGACTGCCGCGAAGTTCACGAGGGGAGTGCCGCAGTCGGAGCAGTGGGTAAATCCAAAACGATATTCTGTCTTACACTGAGGGCACAACATCGCAACCTCCTCGCCACCCACATTGTTCTCGTTCTACACAATTAACGGTCCGCCACGGCTTTGCCCAACGAAAGAGGGAAGGACCACAAAAAGCACAAAGCAGAACACGAGAGGCACAAAGGATCGATCCATTGACCCAGTTTGCGCTTTTGTGTCCTTTCTTGCGCCTCTTGTGTTCGGTTCGCGTGCCGTTGGGCAAAGCCGCCCGCCGCGTGAAAGTACTATACGCACGGTCGTCTGTTTCTGGAACTGGCGTCGGAATGCGAGGGACGCGTGATTTCAATTTAACGCGAGCAACTTCATCGCGTCCGCATGACGCGCGAGTCGTCCGCAGCTAGGATCTGCCCGCCATCCGGGCACAGGCCGCCTTGCCAGCTGGTAATAATCCCGCCAGCGCCTTCCACGATCGGGATCAGCGCGGCCACATCCCAGCGATGGAAGCTCGATTCGACGATCAGATCGACAAACCCGAGCGCGAGCGTTCCGAAGATATAGCAATCACCGCCGAAGCGGCTCATGCGCACCTTGCGCTGCAGGCGTTGGAAGGATTCACGTTCGCCGGCTTCGAAATAGGCGTCAGGATGTGTGGCGCAGAGCACCGCATCCGAAAGATCTGCACACGGTCTCACATGAAGCGGCGTGCGCGTGCTCTCCGTCAGGAATTCCGCTTTGCCGTTCACTCCGATAAAGCGCTCGCGCAGTACCGGCTGGTCGATGATGCCGAGTAATGCACGGCCGTTTTCCTCGAGGGCGATAAGAGGGCCCCATTCATGCCGTCCCGTGATAAAAGCTCGCGTGCCATCGACCGGGTCGAGCACCCACGTCCTGCCGCTCCTGGACAGCTTTTCGCCAAACTCCTCACCGAGGATTCCGTCATCTGGCCGTTCTCGCTCGATAATGCTTCGCATGGCCTCCTCGGCGCCTCTATCGGCGGCGGTGACAGGATCAAAAACGCCGCCTTTCGTGAGAGCTTTGTCGCTGATCTCGATCCGCTGGCGGAAATATGGGCGAATCACCTCGCCGCCCCTGTCGGCAAGCTTGTGCGCAAAGGCAATCGTGTCGAGATCGATTGACATGACAATCCTTCCAATGTCTACGCAAACCTATCGCAAACGTACGCGTATCATCACATGGATGTAAAGGGGGCGGGGATCATAACGGATTGAACGGATTTAACGGATGGCCCGCCGGAACAGTCTGATTTGCGGACCCCTCCGTTGAATCCGTTCAATCCGTGGCTATGATCCCCGCCCCAAGCGGTTGATGAGCGTTACAATAATGGAGCTTTTGGTCGAAACAGCGTGGAGGTAAAGGAGGTCATCGTGCGCAAAATCAAGAAGAGCCTGGTTCCGGTGGCGCTTGTATTGCTGATGGGCAGCGGCACGGCCGCATTTGTGGCAGTGCAGGCCGCCCAGTCGCGGGCCTCGGCCATCAAGATTCCCTTCGAACGCTACACGCTGCCGAATGGGCTGACGGTGATTCTGTCGCCCGATGCAGCGACGCCGACTGTGGCGGTGGACGTTTGGTATCGCGTCGGCTCGAAGAATGAAGTCGTGGGCCGGACCGGGTTTGCGCACCTGTTCGAACACGTGATGTTCACGGGTTCCGGCCACGTTCCGTACGGCATTCACGACAAGCTGACTGAAGGCGTCGGCGGGTCGAACAACGGCACAACGTCGAACGACCGGACGACATACTACGAGACGGTCCCATCGAACTATCTCGAATCAGCGCTGTGGCTGGAATCCGACCGGATGGGATTTCTGCTCGATACGCTCGACATTACCAAGCTGAACGCGCAACGTGACGTCGTCAAAAACGAGCGCAGGCAAAGCTATGACAACCAGCCGTATGGCCTCGCCAGTGAGATTCTGTCGAACACCACGTATCCTGCCTCCCATCCATATCACTGGTCGGTCATCGGCAGCATGGAAGACCTGTCGGCCGCATCGGAAAACGACATCAAGAACTTCTTCCGGCTTTATTACACGCCGAACAATGCGATCCTTACCCTTGTCGGCGACTTCGAGACGGCTCAGGCGAAGGCCTGGATAGCGAAGTATTTCGGCGATGTACCGCGCGGCAAACCGGTTGTGCGTCCCGCAGCACCGCCGGTGACGCTCGGCCGGGAGACGCGGCTGGTTTACGAGGATCGCGTACAAGTGCCGCGGCTCTATATCCTGTGGCCGACCGTCGGCGAGAAGAGCGACGACCGCTTTGCACTGCAGGTGCTGGACGCACTCACCGCGGGACCCCGGACGACGCGGCTTACCAAGGCGCTTGTCTACGATCAGCAGGCGGCGGCGGCCGTCGGTACAAGCCAGGACTCGAGCGAAGATGTTGGAGAATTCCTCATAACGATCACTCCGCGTCCCGGCCACTCGCTGACGGAACTGGAGGCTGCGGCCGACGCGATCCTCGATAAGGTTAAGGCTGAGGGTCCGACGGCGGAAGAAATACAACGAGCCACTGCCGGCCTGGAATTCAGTTTCGTCAGCGGTCTTCAGTCGAATCTCGGTAAATCGTTCAGGCTGGCGACGGGCGCAGGATTCCACAACGATCCGGGCTACTTTCGAACAGAATACGAAAAGATGCTGGCGGTCACTCCGGCTGACGTCAAGCTTGTCGCGAACAAATACCTGACACGCGGCCGCGTCGTTTTGAGCGTGGTGCCGATGGGCAAGCTCGACCAGGCGTCAAAGCCGTCCGAGAGCAAGCTGGTAAAGGGAGCGGGACAATGACAAAACGGATTCAATACCGGAATGCTATTTCGATTCAATCCCTCAAACTCGGAAGCGCCGTCCTTTGCGTGTTGCTCACAGGCTCCGTTGGTCAGGCGCAGCAGACGCTCGACCGCTCGAAGGTTCCGGCGGCCGGCAAAACGCCTGTCCTCCGGGTTCCGGCATGGACGCGTTCAAGCCTCGCGAATGGCGCCGACCTCGTTGTTTCGGAGAAGCATGACCTGCCGCTGGTCTCGTTTACGATCACATTTCAAGGCGGCGCGAGCCAGTTCGAGCCCGCGGCCCGCCGGGGTCTGGCGGGTCTGACCGCGCAGATGATGAGCGAAGGGACCACCACGCGCGACGGCGAGGCGCTGTCGAATGCGCTGCAATTGCTGGGAACAAGCGTAGCGGTCGCCGTCGGCAGCGAGAGTGGATCGATCGGGTTTCAGTCCACCACGAGCAAGTTTCCGCAAACGCTCGACGTTTTGGCGGACATGCTGGTCCACTCGACGTTTCCGGCCGACGCGCTCGAGCGCCTGCGCGCCCAGCGTTTGGTCGCCCTGGAGCAGGCGAAGACGCAGCCCGCTGCGATCGCGGCACGCGTGTACCCACGAATTTTGTACGGTGACGCGCATCCTTTTGGACAGTCCGCCTCGGAATCATCGATCAAGGCGATCACTCGAGACGACGCGATTGCATTTCACAAGGATTACTTCCAGCCGGGGCGTGCGCTGGTGACGGTCGTCGGCGATGTGAACGCGTCAGCCGTGAAGGAGGTCATCGATCGAGCCTTTAGCGGCTGGCCGCGATCCGGCGAAAAGCATTCGTTCTCCTACACTGCCCTGCCGCCAGGTCACACACCGGCGATCTACCTCGTCGATAAGGCGGGCGCCGCTCAATCCACGTTCGCCATTGGCAATCCGGGACCGCCCCGTAATACGCCGGCATACTATGCGCTTCAAGTAATGAACACGATTCTGGGCGGAATGTTTCAATCGCGTCTGAACGCCAACATTCGTGAGGAAAAAGGCTACAGCTACGGCGTCAGTTCCAGCTTCGCATTCGGCAAGGGGCCGGGCGCGTTCAGGGCCGGCGGCGACATTGTGTCCGGCAAAACCGACGCCGCGCTCATCGAGTTCATGAAGGAGTTGCGAGGCATTGCCGGCGCCAGGCCGGTTACGGACGAGGAGCTGGCCACCGCCAAGGACTCCCTCATCCAGCGGTTACCGGCGACGTTTGCATCGGTGCAAAGCATCAACGGCGCAATCACGGCGCTGTGGACTCAGGGTCTGCCCGACGATTATTACCAGCAGTACAGCGCGAGGATCGCAGGTATCACGAAAGAAGACGTCCTTCGCGCAGCGCAGCAATACATCGATCTCGATCACCTCACCATCGTGATCGTCGGCGACCGCGCCAGCATCGAAGGACCACTCAAAGCGGCCGGCATCGCACCGATTACCCTGGTTGACATCGAGGGAAAGATCGGTGCAAGCCAGTAACCGAACTTTGATCTATTGCATGCGGCCCGAAACGGCACGCCGTTTCCGCCATCCGGAAACGGCTTCGCCTGGATTTGGCTTTCCCGAAACCTGCCGGCGAGTTACCAGGCAGGATTCTTCCCGCCTTTATACGCCCACTCATCACGCGCTTCGTTGTAGATCTTTCGCTTCGTGAACAGCCACTTGCCGTTGGCCTTGACCAGTTCGTCCTCGTAGTGCCCGAACCCGTCGAAGACGCCTCTGCGTTCCGGATTGTCGTTGGAGTAGTGGAACCAGTACGAGACTCCCGCGGCCTTGTTGCCATCGACTTTGATGACGATATTCGAGGACCACAAGAGAGAAATCAGGGCCAGACCCTATTTTCTGCAACCCAAGAAAATTTGGGTCTGGCCCTGATTTCTCTCTTGTGGTTACTTCTCCGTCCCGAATTTCACGGACAGGAATTTATCCACAATTCCGAGGAACCCGGCCGTGTTCTCTTCGCTGGGATAGTGGCCGACGCCGGGAATTGTGACGATCTGGGCCTGAGGCAGCGCCTTCTTCAATTCATCCTGAGTAGCCACGGGAACGATCGTGCTGCGGCCACCCACGACATAAATGATCGGCGACTTGATTTGACGAACGAATCGCCACAGCTCGGTCGGCACGAATCCATTGCCGATTGCGGGATCGCGCTTCCAGATCACGCGGCCATCCGCGCGCTTCTTCGAGCCGTAGTGGGCATAGGCGAGGAGAATATCTTCCGCTGTGCGGGAGCTGGATGTTTTGAGTTGCGCGAGCAGCTCCTCTTCGGAGGCCCAGCCCTTTTCGTCCTCCTGCCTGAGTTGCCGGCTGACACTCTCCGCAACCTGAGTGGGACGCTCCGGCCCAACGTCTTCCGAAATCACCGCCGCAACAAGTTCAGGATGCAGGCCGGCAAAGACCTGCGCCACGCGGCCGCCCGTCGAGTTTCCCCAGATGACGATGTTGCGAAGGCGTAGCTGCTCCGCAAGGCCTTCGATGTCCTTGACATAGTCCTCGACGAGATACGCGCCCTTCGGATCCCAGGCCGAGTCTCCGTGTCCGCGCATGTCCACAGCCATCACGTGATAGTTCGAAGCGAAATGCGGAGCGATGTGATCGAAGGTGTGCGCAACGCGGCCGATGCCATGCAGCATGATCATTGGCGGTTTGTCGACCCCACCCCAGTCGAGATAGTGGATGCGGAGGCCGTTGACCGTGACGAAACGATCTGCAGGCTGAGGAGCCTGAACGAACAGCAGGGTCATCAGGATTTTGAAAAGCATAATTTATGGACTCAGAGCGAAGGCTACGAGTGCGTTATCCGCGCCGGTTCCCGTGGCGACAACGATGAATTGCCGGCCGGAACGTGTCCGGTACGTCATCGGAACAGCGGTATTCTCATATGGGATCCTGCCGCGCCAGATCTCTTTGCCGTCCTTTTTGTCGAATGCGTAAAGGTAACCGTCGCCGCCGCCAATAAAGACGAGACCGCCTTTGATTACCATCGCGCCACCCTTACTACCCGGCGATCCCAGGCGATCCGGCAGTACGACGCCTTTCAGCAGCGGGCTCTCGCGAATGTAACGGCTTCCCTCGCCGAGCGGCACTTTCCAGGCGATGTCGCCTTTGTTGAGATCGATCGCGGCCAGGACGGCCCATGGCGGCGACACCAGCGGGATGCCGCCCGGGAGGTTGATCGATTCCCCGCCTGCCGTAAAAGTATTCGAGTAATCGACGGCAACCAGTTTGTTCGATCCATCATTTTTCGCGACGCGATTTACGCCAATCGCATTTGCGGCGCGCACAAACAAGTAGCCACTCTCCGGATCGAATGCGGCGCCGCCCCAATTTGCACCTCCGGTCTGAGCCGGCCGCTGCAGCGTGCCTTTCAACGATGGCGGGGTGAACATCGGACCGATGCGATACTTCCGCATTTCCGCCTGAGCCAGCGCCTGGATCTGCGGCGTCAGACTATTCGCGTCATCCAGCGAGACACCCTGCTCGATGAATGCCGGCGGCTTCGTTGGAAATGGCTGCGTCGGGAATGGCTTCTCGCCGGGCACGTCGCTGTCGGCGGGAACCGGCTTCTCGACGATCGGCCAGACAGGCTTACCGGTAACGCGATCGAAAACAAATGTGTCGCCGCGCTTGGTGACCTGGGCAACCGCGTCGATGCGCCGGCCATTGACGGTGAGGCTGACAAGGTTTGGTTGTGTCGGCAGATCCCAGTCCCACAGTCCATGATGCACGGTCTGGAAGTACCATTTGATCTTACCCGTAGCCGCATCGAGACACACTAATGACTCGGCGAACAAATTCGCGCCGGGGCGCTGGCCGCCGTAGTAATCGCTGCTGGGCGTCGAGGTCGGCAGATAAAGCAGA
>Ga0207137_1070_pt1 | contig 26779 bp, 34 predicted proteins | sample Alteio_BWMinHeat_9_FD_153572 | JGI IMG/M metagenome (GOLD analysis project Ga0207137, IMG submission 153572) | Enriched cells from forest soil in Barre Woods Harvard Forest LTER site, Petersham, Massachusetts, United States -... | ecosystem: Environmental > Terrestrial > Soil > Temperate forest >...
CGTGCGACCCGTTTGTTCACAATGGCTTTCGCAAAACGTGTTGTGGTCAGCGTCCAGAATCCGCTTCTACTTAATAACTACACGGAGCCTGAACCGGATCTCGTTCTGCTCAAACCGCGTGCGGACGAATACGCGGCGAAGAAGCCGGCGGCGGCCGACGCCTTCCTGGTTCTAGAGGTTGCGGAAACGACATTGGGATTCGATCGCGGTGTCAAGTTGCCGCGCTACGCAAAAGCTGGTGTTCCAGAAGTCTGGATCGAAAATCTGAACGAAGATTGCCTCCTCGTCTATCGCGATTCCACTGGCGCGGCCTACAGTACCTGTCTAACACTTCATCGCGGAGAATCCGTCTCCGTTATGGCCCTGCCCGATGTGGCCTTTGCCGTGGAAGATCTCCTGGTTTAGCACTTTTCTTTCTGGAGGCAGCGACTCCTGTCGAGGGAATCAAAGATGGCGCTCTCCGCTTCCCATCACATATGACTGCACGGAGAACCGGGAACTCCGAACCTGTCGGAGTATGAGAAGTCGTCAACTCTCGTCTGGATTTAGAACGGAGTTTGCCCGTTTGCATCCCTCGGCGCGAGCGTGAATGTGCCACCAGGTGGCAGAGGATAATTGAAAGTGCTATTTGTCTGCCCATTGAGCGTGACCGCCAAGGGTTGGCCATTCGGATCAAAGATGTAAATGTGTCCGGTTGCCGTTGCACCCGTCGTCTCGACAAGCATGAGTTGACTTGCCCATCCACCGCCCATTGCGAATTGGGGGAAGATGACAGATGGACACGCAAGAAGACAACCGGTCAACTGGTTATCCAAAGGCGCAGAGGAAGGCGTGGTGCTTGCCGATGCGACCGCAGAAAAATTCGGCCCCGTAAACCGCAGCCCAACTGAAGCAAACGGGTTCGCCGCCTGAATAATCAAGCTGCCGGTCAGGGCCGGACCGAGGGCAGTCGCAGGAAAAATGTCGGATAGAAATCTTGAAATTTGTTGGTGTGGTCCCATGACAAGGGTTGTGCTGTTCGTGACTGGGGTTCCAGTGTTATCCATTACGGTGAGACTGATCTGGCTGTTCTGCGATGAAGTCGACGAGGGCCAAACCGAAGGCGCGGCTAATTCCCGGGGCTTGGTCAAGTCCGACAGACGCCAGAGTTGTAAGTGGGCCAGGGAAAACACTAGTTTGTGATACGACCGAAGCGTTCTGGACGATTCCCATAGTCAATGTGCTGAGAGGCGCTGGCCCGCTCCCATTCACGGTTACAACGACATATCCTGTCGCGGTGTTCCCCTGTTCAACGCCCGGAATAGATTGAGTCTGTGTGGGTTCCTGCCTGATTTGCGCTGGTTGAATCATAAGACCCGGATTCAAGAACGTCGCGGTCCCAGAGGGTGTGGTCAAACTCAGAAGTCTTGTGCCAAGTGGCGCGCTGCCGGAGACCGAAATCATAACAAAAGCAGGCTGGAAGTACCCCCTGGCAAAACGGCTGCAGTTACACCCGCGCCGCTAATCGCCAATTGGGACACGCCTAATAGGTTATTGCCCATAATTCGAGAGACAAAGCTGGTCCCAGGAGCGCCCGATGCCGGCATGATAGCGGTGAAAGAGGGCAATGGAGGAAGAACCGCAATTGTTCCGATATTGGAAGTTCCTCCGCCCGGGTGAGGATTGAGCACCGTAACCGATAAAATTTTGGAAGTCGAAAAAAGATTTGCGGGCAGTACCGCGGACAAGGTGTTTGAATCTGAAAGAGTTGTGGTTACCTGGGAGCCGTTCACCATAACAAGTGAAGACTGAGTGAATCCACTGCCTGAAATCGTCACTGTCAAGTCCAGCGAACCAGCGCGCACTGATGAGGGAATAACCTGTGTCACACTTGGCACCGGATTCGAAGGCGGAGTGGAAACCGCCAGCACCGCAAAGTATATTGCAGCGGAGGTGTTTGTGATGGCGCCAACATGGTTCGTCACAGTGACGGTGAGGTTTTGTGGCGTGCTCAAGAGGCCAGCCGGAATTGTCGCGTGCAATTGGATCGTCCCCCAGTAAGTCGTTGGTAATGGGGCACCGTTTATTTCAATTTCATTGCACAAATTGAAACCGCTTCCGATCACGGTTAAATCCAGCGCGTTTGAACCCGCGCTCGCCGAAGACGGAGTTAGACCAGAGAACAGGCGCGTTCGTGCTGCATGTGCTCGTTGCACCATAGGCGACGAATGTTGTGTCGAACGCCGTATCGAGGTGCGCAATCCAATTGCCGTAAAAGACAGCGAAAAAAGAAACTATGGATGTGGTCAGAAATACGCTGCGTCGCATCGTGCAACTCCGATTCTTGAAAGCTCCTGGATGTCGGCACTATCTCACACAAATGATAAAGTTCGAACCTCAATTGCCGAGGATGAGTGTTTGTTCGTGACGATCACCGATGTGGCGTCGATGAGTTCTTCAAAGTCAGGACTTCTTGAAGTCCTTGCGGGAGGGCCGAGTAGTTAGCCGCGTGCTTTCGATTGTCTGGCCTAAAGATGAGCATCGCGAATTACTGAACGAGCTGACTGCCGGGGGCTCTTGAGGCTTTGATACCATGCCGGGGGTGCGCGACGTGGTCGTGCTGGTTTTTGTTCATCTGATCGCCAGTGGGATCCGACCTTGTAAGGCCGCGGAGAATAGGAACAGGCCCTGGCACGAGACCAGATGAGAGTGTTTGCGGAAAAGCTCCTCGAATTCTTGGCCAAGGTCTCGTTGGTCACATTGAAGACCGTTACTGTCGACATGTGCTCCTCGGCGTATAAGCAACGAGTCTCGCTCTTTGTTAACTAGCGGTATTCGGACAGAGGCATCAGGACGGCGGCCGATCGTCGGCGCGCTGTGGCGCGCACGTCACCAATACATCGAACTCCGGGCCAGGGATGACCGTGGGGTCGCTGTCGTCGCCACCGTCCCACCTCCCCTCGAGCACGCACAGGAGCCCCTCGCGCGAGTAGCCGAGAACCGAACCGTCGGGGCCGTCGGCGGAATATGATGCCTCCATCGACGTCCACCCTGCTCCATCGAAGGCCTTTTCCATCGCTTCGAGAAGGCCCGAGGACGACGCCGTGTCCGAACCACGGGCGACGAATTCACAACCGGCCGCGCGCGCCTTCGCGTACTGGTACTCGAAGGTAATCGGCCGCGGCCCAGCGAGTTCGGTGATTCTCGTGGTGTTGGGCGCCGCGGCTACGACCGGACGAACGAGGCTGTTCACGCTTGCGCAGGGTGCACGAAGCGCCTCTGGAATGGAATCCCCCGCAGCGGCAAACGAGCCGTGATCGGCGCCAGCAGATCCGCTGTGCACCGATGCCGCTGGGGTTCTTGCAACCTCCGCGGGCTTAGGCTGGACCGCCCGGACTATAGGCGCCGGGGGCGCCTCCTGGCGGGAACAAGCAAAGAGTCCGCACACGGCGAGTAGGCAAAACGCGGAAAATTCGCGGACCGCTGGCAATATCCGTTGGTACCTCACAATAACCATAGATTACACAAGTGCCTTCCCGTACTTTGGATCTTTTCCACAGCGGCTCGAACAAGAGAGTTCTGTCTCTCGTTAACCCGCTGGCGCAAAAACGCGTCTGCACAGACGAATGGATGTAACTTGACGTGTTCCACGGAGACTCTCGGGCAAAGTTGGGGCTCAAAACACCGCGCCGAATATGGTAGGTTTCAGTGAGTTAGTCTGTTCTCAGCTAAGCTTGGGTGGCGGAATCGGCAGACGCACCGGACTTAAAACCCTACATCACCTTCTTTTTTCTTCCCTGAAAACTGAACGCGGTATCGCTGAAACCCTTGTCTGGTATGAGTTTTAACGCAGTCGTGCAACAATTCCCTACAACCCGATGGTTTTGGAAGGAAAAGTGGCAAAAAAGTGCAAAATTGCAGGCCTCCAGTTTTTCGAGCGTCAGGCTTGCCGATTAAGCGGCTCTCGATGACTGTTGATGATGTCTTCGAGGTCGCGAGCAAAGCCTCCGTCTAGAGTCGTCGTTGAACCGTCCGACATTGCAAGGTTGATCGATTCCGATAGCAGCCGGCCACGTCGTTGTTCAATCGAACTTACGATCGCCACAGGACTGCCATCATGTTCGATGATGACGTCTGCACCGTCCTGGACCAGCTCTAGCACGGACCGGAAGCCATTCGCCGCTTTGACGTGAAGAGATCCGGATTTCTCGTTTTGTCATCGGACTTCCTTCTTACAGGGGCCTATTTCCGCCAATTATCCGCTTTGTCAATGCGGCGTTCCCGCGACAATCCCCATACTGGCTCGCTTGACGGTAGAGTAAAATCGATTCAATTTATGAGCACTGCAATCGGCACTCTTTTGAGCCGTTCTGCCAGCATATGCGGTGGACGCATTCGAATCGACGGGACCCGTGTAACTGTTCACCAGATTGTGACGTGTTATCAACACGGGCTGACACCAGAAGAGATTGTCGAACAATACCCTCACATCAATCTCGCCCAAATTTACGCAGCCCTTGCCTACTACCACGCCAATCGGGACGAGATCGACCGCGAACTCGAAGCGGAAACATCAGATTTTCTTTGCTTGGCTGGCGAATCGAAATCGAAGTCCAAAAAGGGAATCGCGTCCCCATCTTGACCTACTTTTCAATTTCGCGAGCGCCGAGTTCTCTATGCGATTTCCCGACGTTCTTACCGAGATTAGTGACCAAAGATGAGATCAGGCAAGTACGGCATGCATATGAGGGTGGCCAGGCAATGCGACAAAGTAAGTCGAACAAATACCCAATGACACCAAAGTAATCAAATCAAGAAGTGCGCCTTCATCTTGGTAACGACCAAACTATTCTAGTCAGTTCTCTGTTGGTCTGTCGACAGCATCAATGACCAGGATTTGTTCTACTGGCCCTTTGCTGGAGTCAACTTTCAGCCCAAGTTGTTCGAGAACTGTAAAGACGGAAGGGAGGACTGCGTCAGATGCGGCGGCCGGATCACCACTGAGTGACGCCCCGGCAAATTCCAGATGGAAATCAAAGAGTCCCATGATCCCGGTTTTGTCGATGACGGGGCGGCCCAGGCTTGAACTGAGGATCAATTTGGAAAATTCTTCGACACTTATCCCCTGGGCGTCGATCTTATACCGTCCTCCCCTTCCAAAGCCGAAGCGCTGACATCGTTTTTCAGGTGCAGTCGGTGGCGGCGGTACCAGGACATCTCGCGCCGTGGGAATGCAGCTCCCTTCCCTAAAAGGTTGCAGTTTGGGGCCACCCCTTGCCACCGAGAGCGCATAGACCGGAACCTCTCGGGTTTCGCGATGGACCTTGAGGTTGAAACGGTCTTCGAGGATGGCTTGAAGCATTGCCCCCCTCATCATGGCGTTGGTTGGAGTACCCTCGGCTTTTGCGGTAATGCTAAACCGATCGGATCTGATCCACGAGGGGCCTCCCTCGATTGAGGTAGTACCTGGAGCCAAAAGGGGATTGCTCCGACCATTCGCGAAGAGGATGTATGCAGTACCAATGAAGCCGTAGACGGTCTCGCAGTCAGTCATTCTTCCTGGAGAAAACACAGGAGCGCCCGAACGGACATTTTGCGGACAGGGTTTGATATAAACCACTTCCCATTTCGGAGTGTCTGATGGCCGCGCAATATTCTGCGACGATGGAATCCGGATGGGAGACGCATTCGCCAAGCGCTCGACCACAACTCCCGTTATTGCTGCGGTCGCAATCATGAACAAGCCGAATGTGATCTTCCTATTGCTGTATCGCATTGTCCCCCTGTCTAAGCAGCGAAAAAGTGATCTTCTTCTAATCGACACAACAACCCCCATATCGGTTCGGATTTAGTTTTATGAACCTTACTGCACTGGCCAAACATCATCGATGTTTCGTTTCTTTACTTGTTTTTCGGACCAGTCGCCGGCCAAGGACTTTCATTGAGCGCCGTGGAGACTGTTGATGAAGCGTTCTATAGACGCGAATGCTTTGTCGGTATCCGTTGAAAGATTGCATTCGGTGGCTAATGCCACAAAACGAGGGTTCCAATCCGGTGGAGGTGGCACTAATTTATCCGGAATTGCATGCGTGCCGCGTTTGGCGAACGTCGCCTGCAACGCCTTTGTCAAGGCTTCCGGAGATAGCTTGCCGGTGTTCAGCAGAAGGAGCATGTCCACCAAGTCTCTAACGCGTGAGTTTGGAGTCTGTCGCGGCAGAGTATAGGCGTGCAACTTTTCGGCGAATTGTTGTTCTGCCGAGATCGCTTGAAGCGAAACTTTGGTGATACCGGCAAACCCGAGCCAGTCTTTTCCCTCGATCCGTTCCAGTGGTTCGATCAATACATCGCCGACGGCCACATCAAGATGGAAGCTTGCGAAAACACGATTGTCCATTCCGGCTTCGACGGGATAGCGAGCGCCGCCATATAACGGAGCATTGAGATCCATCGTCGGTTCGCCGATCTTGTAAACAAAGAAGTCTCCCATATCAATGCGAGCGTATGTCTGGAGGGCCTCAAGAATGGCCATGTTGCGCCTTTGCGGGGTGCGACTTGACGGCAAAAGATTACCGGTGAAATTCAGATCGATGTCCTTTGTTGTTCGAGCAATCGCCAGCCTCAATTCCATGGCGTACCCGCCTTTCAGAACCCATGGTGCGTCATCACGGCTGAAGAATCGCGCGAGGAGGCGATCAAAAGCCACCTGCCGTCGTAAGCGTTGTAAGTCGATTCCTTCTTTTCGTGATGTTTGCTGCAAACGGCTTTCAAGTGCCGTTCGAAGAGATGTCGCCGTGCCGTATTTGGATGGAGCCATCCTATTGGTCCGCTTCTTTGATGAAGTCCAATAGTTGCTGACGGACTTCCTTCGGCAAGCGTGTCTGCCGAACAGCGCTTCGAGTGATCAAGCCGCGTCGGAGGCCTTCGCGGAGCGCCTGGAGAATGAGATCCTTGGAGACGCGGCTTTCGGCCAGCAGATCGCTGATCGTCCGAAGTGGGCTGGTGACTTGAACGCCGTGAATAGTTTCGATGTCGGTCTGGCCGAGATCCGCCCGGTGTAGAACCAGGGCGCGCGGTATCGGAGTGTTCTTTCTGAATCTCATGGGCACTGTCATGTGAAGCTTTCGCGGCATGGCGTCGGAGAGATCGTAAAGAGTCAGGGCCGTTTCATGGCTGTAGGTTCCCTGCGGTATGTCCTCGCGGTTTCTTGACCACAGAAACCAGAGCATGAGATCGGGGCGGTCTTGTTGCGGGAACTGGGCCAGGCGATAAACCGCGCGGTGTTCTCGTATCCAGTTCCCGGCGCGCACATGGTACAGATGGGTCTTTCGGCTGAACCCAGCTGATTCGGCCTGCTTTGTCGTAAAAAAACCATATTGGTTGGTGGCCGTGTTGTAGAGGTTCGCCAGAGCCGCTTTTCGTGGTTTTTCCATGTGCATGATAGTACAACTTAGTTAGGCAATTGTGCCAGAAGGCTGCGTTCGCATCAAACGCTCCAATGACACCCCACACATGGAACGGATTTGCTAGATGCTCCCTCGATCGAGTATGCCCGGGCAAAATCGGCGAGCGTTCCAATTGATTATCGGACACGGAAATAATCGCTCAAGAAACGGCTCCTGATAGCGGGATGCAAATGGGATACGTCTGCGGCAAATCGCATCCCGCGCAAGCTGGGAGAAACAATGGAAAAAGTGCCGAAAAATCGCAAAAGTGCATCCCGTTCCTTTATGTTCCACTACCGGTGTTTGTGATGCACGGGCCGACGACAAATGCTGTCGTTTGCTCAACAATCGAGATTAGATGTCACCGTGTGCTGCCGTTTGCGACTTTTTGTGACTGTTTGTTTCGAGTCGCTCAACTGTTGTTACCCTTTGCTGGCCTTTGATCAAGCGCGGAAAAGTCTTGTTGCGGCGTCTGTCCCGGTGCCCTCTCTTCGCGGCCCTACTATTAAGGGCGCAGAATGTCTGAACGCAATCTGTCGAAGTTAACATCTCTACGCGACGACATCCCGGCTAAGCTGATGCGCGTTGTGCGTCTAGCCTGGCCTGCGATCAAAGCGGCGCGGCAGAAGGGGCACACGCTCAAAGTGATCCATTCGCGGTTGGCGGAGAATGGAATCGTAATCAGCTATCGCCTACTCACCTGCTATGTCAGCCGACTTCGTCGCGAGGATCGAAGCAAGAATGGCCCATCCGCGCCATCCCGCGGAAAACCGTTCCGGGAGAGCAAGGAGTCTGCGATTGAAACAGGTGAGAGCGGCCGAGATCCGCTAGCGAACATCCGCGAACGCCTGGTCCTAAATCGGCCGGGATTTCACTTTGACGACGGTCTTCCAGATCACGACAAACTAATCGGAAAGAAAGATGAATGATAGGCGGGTCGCTTCGTCTGACCAGAATGCGATATCGATGATGAGCGCTTTCGACAGCGACAAGCGGCTCATCGGCGTTCATGAACTTGCTGTCATCCTCGATGTGTCGCCGGATTCAATATATGCGAAGACAAGTAAGAAAAACCGAAGGAATCTGAATCTTGAAATTCCGGAGCCGGTCGATCTGGGTGCGCGGTTAAAGAAGTGGTGGCTGCCGGATGTCTATCGTTGGATCGAGGAGCGAATGAGCAAGCGGACCAGGAATGGTCGATGATCTGCAAAAAATCCTGAGGATATGTTTGAATAGTCTCAAAACAAGGCGAACCGGCGGGCAACCGCGAGCTTGGAAAATCCAAAGGAGGACAGTGAAAACACAGTACGGGGACTGGCCTCGCAAGGAGAAGGCAGATAACGGATTCTGGTATGCCTTCTACCGCGATATTGCATTATTCTCCGCGACCCAAGGCGCTGCCTTTTTCAGAAATGGTCGATCGTTATCTGAACGAGGGCGCTGGCCGTTTGCGACCAAGGAGCAGAGAACGCCACGAAGGCTGTTTCAAGCTGCATTTGGTCCCGTATTTCAAAACACTATCGATCAAGGCAATCGGCGTGAAGGATGTTGCCGCATATATTCGCTCTCGGGAAAAGAAGGGAGCCGCTGCAAACACGATTTACAAGGAGCTTGCGGCCTTATCGGCGGTCTTCACGTTTCTCGTTCGCGATGAAGTGCTGGTGCAGAATCCCGTTCTTGCAGTGCAGAAACCCAAGCTCCAGGTCATTCGGCCCAACTACACGCCGACGCTGGAGGAGGTGAACCTGATCTTCGAACAGCTGCACAGGTGGGCGCGAAGATTCTTTATTGCTCTGTGTACGACCGGTTGCCGGTTAGGAGAAATCCAGAAGGCAAATATCGGAGACGTTAGTTTTGATCGTGGTACGCTTCGAGTGATCAGGAAGGGTGGAAAACCGCAGCTGATTCCATTGAACCCGGAAGCCCTGGCCTGCATCGAAGACGAAGTGAAGTTTCGGACCGAGAGGTTCGGGACAGAGCCGCGTGCCGATCAGCCGTTATTCACTAATCGGTACGGACGGCGATACAACAAGATTCGAGGGTCATTGAAGGCAGCGTGCGAGAAAGCGAGAGTCCCTTACATCACGCATCACTCTTTGAGGCATTTCTTTGCGAATGCGCTCAAGGATCAGAAGCTGGACATCGGGGAGATTTCGCGATTCCTTGGCCACGCCAATCCGACCGTCACTCAGAACATTTATCTCCATTGGAGAGACGAAGCTCTGCATGGCCGGGCGCAGGAAATCCAAGTTCTGCGGCCTCGAATCGAAAAGTGGCAAAAAAGTGCAAAATCCTAAAAATGGTTCTTTTGCCCATGGGTGGTGTAGGGTTAAGTCTTTAGTTATCAACTCGCCTGGGTGGCGGAATCGGCAGACGCACCGGACTTAAAATCCGTTGCCCCGCAAGGGGCGTGGGGGTTCAATTCCCCCTCCAGGCATTGATATGGAAGGATTTACAGGTAGGTCCCTGTTGGCAGGAGTGCTCACTTTTGGTGCAACTGTGCCCAAACTGTGCCCGTGAGCTTTTGAAAACGCATTCAACTTCTTCGCGGCTTCTTTGAGATCCGCGCCGCTGGTCACGTTATAGCGTTCGAAAACCGATCGAGTCTTGTGGCCGCTCATCTGCATGGCAAGACGCTCATGGATGCCGGCACGCACAAGATTGCGTATGGCCGTTCTTCGGAAGTCGTGAGGGATTCGCAGCGGCGTTATATTAAGGATCGGTTTCCCCATCTTCGTCTTGCCAATTTCCTCGACCTTTGCAAGGCCCGCCGCTGCGCAGGCCTTCCTCCACGGCTTTCGAAAATCGCGAATCTCGCGGCCGTCTTCCGGAAAGAAGAACACGTGTTCGGTCACGACACCGCGCTCGTGCAGCAGAGCATCGGCCTTTCGGCCTTGTTCTTCGAGCAAGGTGTGGAGTTCATCCGTGAAAGGGAATTCACGTGGCTCTTCGTTCTTGGAGCCCCCAGGGTCGAGACGCACGACAGCCGACTCGAAGTCCACCTGGTCCCACCGTAGCGACATCACTTCACTTCTGATTCGCCAGCCGGTGATGTACGCAAACGTGATCGCTGGACGGACGTGCTCCGGAAGGTGAGCGCGCACAGTTTCGAACTGTTCACGTTCGAAGAAGCCCTTCCGCGCACTGGCTTCCTTGAGCATCGGAATATGCGGCTTGTGCAGAAGCTTTCCAGCACGAATGGCGAGGTTGTAGGCTCGCTTGATTCCTGACAGTTCGCGATTGATCTCGCCATTCGAAGCTCCAGCGTTCCGCCGCTTCGAAGTGAATTTGATGATGTCCGCCGTGGTGATCGCCGCCGCGCGCATTCCCTCAAAGTAAGGCCGGATGTGCAGCCGCAACCGTCGCTTTAAGTCCAGGAGCGTGTCCCGGCCATTGACCTCATATTCGGTTTCCGTATCGGTTAGCAGTTCATCGAGCATGATCCGATTGAAGCGCTGCGCGATGGTAACACCCTTAACGATGTCACCTTCACGATCTCGCAAAACATCACGCGCGACAGATATCTTTTCACTCTCCGTGCTCTCGCGGATCGGCTTTCCGTTTTGGTAGTACTTAATCCACCAGACGGCGCTTTCGCGAACCGTGCCGTCGGGCGCTTTCCATTTACGTTTGTAAATGCTTCCCATTGAACCTCCTTTTCTTCATTGCTCGACCTTCGATCATTGATTGACCTCCTCTGAAATTGTGGACAACGCCAAGCATGTGCCGGTCTTGCAGATTACATATTCGTAGCACCGATTTGTTCTTACCCCATGCGGATGCGCACTCGGCCGGGCTCCAAGATGATTAGCTTTTGATTCAGATCGTCTATGGCTGACGCCTCGAAAAATGCCGCGAGGACTGAGACAATTTGAGGGGCCGTGAAATGGTCCGGGACGTCCACGACAAGGATGCCCGCATATTCGTGGGGCGGGTAATTACGGATGTCTCCGAAGTCCCCATCCCGCGTCACGATGGCCATCTGATTTGATTTCGCGTAAGAGGCGATGGTTTCGTCCTTTGCCGCAGTCAGCCCGATATCCCGTACATCTGTCGCAGCTATAGCGCGAGCGGCAAACACTTGCGCTGCACTTCGCGGGAGGCTTGCATCGATCAGAAAATGTGGCACGGTCAGGCAGGCAGGGGATGATGCTGCTCACGCTCGACAAGCGCATTCGCGTAACCGATCGCGGCCCGTATGTCATCGATCGAGATGTCGTACTCGCGTTGCACCTCGTCGAAGTTCATTCCTCCGGCCAAACTTCCAAGAACAATCGCTACCGGCAAGCGTGTACCGAGGATTACGGGCTTTCCATGACAGATCTTAGGATCAATAACAATCCGGTTCTCTGGGCTCATGATGAGCTGATTATACCCTACCGTGCCTGCGCAGTACCTTCTCTGGAACCATGGGGCGCCTAAGCGGCATTGATTTCTTTGCTCTTCTCAATGAACTCATCGAGATCACGCCGATCGACGAGAGTGCGCCGAATGGCGCGGCCATCGCTGGATCGAGGGCGCGGAATCCTCACGCTCGGTAATTTCCCCGCCAGTACGAGATCTCTCACGGTCCAATAGCTGAGGCCCAAGTAGGTTGCGGCTGTCTTTAGGTCCAGCAGTCGCGTGGTGGCGTGTTGTTCTGCCTTAACCATTGAAAGTTAATCTCCGATAAGCTTTTTCAAGTCGGGCTTTCGATGCTCGAAACGTGGCAGCGGATTTTTGATGCATCGCTCTTCGTAGTTCGCGAGAGGATTTCGAATTGCTGGTGTTGGCTTCGCAACCTCGACACGTGAACCAGACCTTGAGGACTCTTCTCGGCGCAACCGGCTTACATAAACCCGGAGCAAGGCATAGCTGACGCGAATATCGCCTTCGACAATCCGTTTGTGGATCGACTTCAACGTGTGTCCAGCGGCGAGCGCGGCTTTGATATCGGCCCAGATCAGACGAATCATGCTCAGCTTTCGGGACGGTCTTTCGTTTCGAAGGTTCGCCAGTTCTTGCAACGGCAGCATGCTTGAATTCGGGTCCCCCTATAAGAAGGGTGTTGGCGGAGGGGTGTGTGACAGCACGGCAGCAATTTATTTTTTCGACGTAGTGCAGCTCGATGCAACTCAAATCAACAGATGACAACTTTTTGCATCTGAAACGGAACGGAATGCATCCGGATGTATCGGAAATCAACAGAAAACAGCGAAGTGCAGCTAGGAGCAACAATTCCTGAGACAACGACGACGAAGTACTGGAACATAAAGAATGGCATACGTTCGCGGCTACTTCTCATCGTCATCCGGTCCATTGTTTGTGTTTAGAGCGTCGGACGATATCGCAACCCCAAGTGTTTTCGACGCCGTCTGTCATACACCCCCTTCCCCGGCACCTTTACAGCAAGGGGGCAAAATATGCGCGACGAAGCTTCCGGTTGCCGGAATCGCTTGCAGAGCGGATCAATCAAGCAGTTCACGAAGATGGCTATTCTTCATTTGCCGCATTCATTCGGACAGCGATCCAAAACGAACTCAAGCGGAGGGATCAAGAGGCGGATCTCGCGAAGACGGAGCAAGCCGTGGCCGAGGCCTTGGAGCGCCAGGAGGAAAAGCTTCAGCGTTTGGCGAACGCACTCCAGGCTCACTTTGCATTTACCGATAGCCTGGCGCGTGTGATTCTCCACTGCATGCCGGAGCCTCCGGCTGAGGTGCATCAGGAAACACTGGCCCGTGCCAAGGAACGTCACGAGAAATTGTTGAAGATGACCGCGCTCAGCATGAACGGCGATTCGCGCACGATTTTGTCCAGGCTGGTGAATCATGAGGAATGACGACCAGGAGCGCAAGTTTCGCCTGAAACCTGCCAGGTCCCGTCCGAACCAGCGCGACGAGGCACGAGTCTGGAGCGTCGCATTTAGACGGGTCATGCACCTCGCCCACATGTCTTCTTCCAAGGGTGGATCGACAACACCAGGGCGAACGCAATCCTCGTTCAGGCAGCGCTGCGCCGTCCGTGTCACGTACTCGCCGAACAAATCGGCCGGCCAGTGGAAAGCGCACGGTCACTATATTGAGCGTGAGAGCGCCTCAGAATGATTCGCTCGGCAATCGCGGTTTCGGACCTTCCAGCGAGACCCTCGGCATTCCTGCGACTCTCACCAAATGGCAGGCGGCAGGCGATCCACGTTTATTCAAGCTCATCATCTCGCCGGAATTTGGAGACCGTCTGGATTTGAGAACATTCACACGGGACCTAATGGCGGAAATTCAGCGTGACCTCGGGACACGCTTGCAATGGATTGCAGCCGAGCACCACAACACGGAATATCCACACGTCCATGTCGCCCTCCGCAGCGTTGACGAGAAGGGCAGATCGTTCCGGTTGGAACGCGAATACATCCAGCACGGCATTCGCCGAAACGCTGAGAACCTCGCGACCGCACGCCTCGGTTATCGAACTCGACATGATGCTGAAGAAGCGCAGCGTCGTGAGGTCCACCAAAAGCGTTACACGTCCCTTGATCGAATTCTTAGCTCAATGAGGTCCGAACCAAGGTCAGAAGGCTCACACCGGATTGTGGATCTAGCGAAGCGCAATTCAAAGACCGATCGCCGTATTCTTCAAGGACGTTTGCTGTTCCTCGAAAAGATGGGATTGGCATCACGCGTCCAATCAAACGGATGGCTACTCCGCTCGGATTTCGAAACGATTCTACGGGCGATGCAACGAACCGATGACCGGCAACGTAGTCTCGTTGCTCACGCCGCGTTAGTGTCTGATCCACGTCTGCCGAGCCGATTCACGGCTCTAAACAGTACACAGCGGCTGGAAGGCCGCGTGTTGGGACATGGCGAAGAGGAATCAACTGGTCGAGCCTACATGATCTTGGAGGGAACTGACCGCAATATTCATTTCATCTACCGCACCGCCGAGCTGGACATCGCACGCGGGCAGGGAAAGCTGAACGCGAATTCATTTGTTCGTCTCACCACGCGCCTCGCCGATCAAAAATTCACGACTGCTGTTCAATACTTTGGAGATGCGGATTCATTACTGTCGAACAAACATTATTTCCGGACCGCCGCTCAAACGGCCCTGAATCGCGGAGTCGTTCTCAAGACCATGACTGCAGGGTGGTTAGGTAAGTATCAAGCGATGGTTGAGCGCGCAGTCCAGGAATTGACGGTCGAGCACACGAAGCGAGAGGTGCAAAAGCGACGCGGCGGTCCCATTGCCGGACGCTGAGGTCTGCGGAAAGAACTCATCACGAACCGCGACTGCCACGCTGATAAAGGCTGCGCGTCAGAGTTTGCCAGGCCGCGCTCCCAGTCGTAGACGAGACCGCGCGCGTCAACGGAAACGTCGGTTGTCGTGGCAGACACTTTTAATTGCACAGAAAACCCAGTGAATCATCGGTGGGTTGTGGCAGCATCAGGCAATGATCGTGGGCATTGACCTCGGAACAACAAACAGTCTTGTTGGCGTCTGGCGAGACGGAAAGCCCGAGCTCATACCGAATGCTCTACAGAGCTATTTGACTCCATCAGTAATCGGGTTAGACGACTCCGGCGAGATTCTCGTCGGGCAGCCGGCTGTGGAGCGCATGCTTACTTGTCCTCACCTCACTGCTTCCGTGTTCAAGCGGTATATGGGAACCGGCCGCACCATGCAGCTCGGAAAGCAATCGTTTCGCGCGGAGGAATTATCGTCGCTTGTTCTGCGATCCTTGAAAAAAGATGCAGAAGAATTCATCGGTGAAGACATTCACGAGGCCGTGATTAGCGTTCCTGCATATTTCAATGATGCGCAGCGGAAGGCGACAAAGACCGCTGGAGAACTTGCGGGGCTAAAAGTCGAACGCCTCATCAATGAACCAACGGCTGCGGCTCTTGCGTATGGTTTGCATCATGCCGATCCCGAAAGCCAGTTTCTTGTTTTCGATCTTGGCGGTGGGACCTTCGACGTCACAATTCTTGAACTCTTTGACGGAGTAATGGAAGTTCGATCGACCGCCGGCGACAATTTTCTAGGTGGCGAGGATTTCGTCGACATTCTGATTGAACGATTTGTGACTCATGCTGCCAGGCATGGCTTGACGCGAAAGGATCTTGAGGCCGATCCGCGGCTCCGTCAAGCACTCCGATATCGGGCAGAGCGTGCCAAGCGGCAACTGACCGAAGCTTCCGAAGCGGCAATGGCATTTAGGTGGAAGGATGCTTCAATAGACTTTCGTTTTTCTGATGCCGATTTCAGGTCCTGGTCGGAACCGCTCTTGTCCCGAATACGCCAGCCGGTTGAAAAAGCGCTACGCGACGCGCGAATCCGTCCGTCTCAATTGAGGGAGATCTTGCTCGTTGGCGGCGCTACGAGAATGCCTCTGATCCGCAGCCTTGTGTCCAGGATGTTCGGACGTTTTCCATCAACAGCCGTGCATCCCGATGAGGCGATCGCTCTCGGCGCGGCAGTGCAAGCTGGTCTTAAGGCCCGCGATGCGGCTCTTAAAGAGGTCGTGTTGACGGATGTCTGTCCTTATACGATGGGTGTGGAAGTGGCCCAGGAATCTCCCAGCCTTAAAGTGATGCAGACGGGTCTATTTCAACCAATCATTGAACGCAATACGGTCATTCCTGCAAGTCGAGTGCAACGGTTCGTCACGCTCATGGATCAACAGAGCGTAGTAGAGATGCGCATTTTTCAGGGTGAAGCGCGGTTAGTCAAAGATAATATTCTTCTCGGCAAAATCGTGATGCGCGTTCCGCGAAAACCCAAAGGTGAAGAGAATATCGATGTGCGATTTACATACGACATCAATGGTTTGCTCGAAGTTGAAGGAACAGTTGTCAGCACGGGGCTGACAAAGACTATCGTTATCGAAGAAGCTCCAGGCGCATTGTCGCCAGCGGAGATCGCAGAACGTCTGCGTAAACTCGCGAAGTTAAAGATTCACCCAAGAGAACAAATCAAGAATCGTACGGTTGTGGCTCGTGCCGACCGGCTTTTCGAGGAGTCGTTGGGGCCAGTCAGAGATCTCATTCAAGTTCGAACAGCGGAATTCTCGAATGTCCTGTCTGGGCAGGACCCTCTGCAAGTGTCCAAGGCCCGTGAAGAGTTTTCGCGTTTTCTCGATTCCATTGAAAATGAAAACCCATTGGGCGTCGACTCGCCGTAACTATGGATTCTCCTGTATGGTCCGAGTTACAAATCACTCCGACCAATGATGTACGTGCGATTCGGCGAGCCTATACACAACGGCTGAATCAGGTCCACCCGGAAGACGACGCGGAAGGCTTCAAACGCTTGCGGACCGCTTACGAGTCCGCCATATTTTGGGCATCACTTCCAGAAGTGTTTGCACTGAAAGATGACGGCGCAGTTCAACAGTCTGAAGCGCAGTCTTCGACTTTATCGAGTGATGTCTTGCCTGATCGGCCTCCCTTGCGGGAACGAGCGTCTAACCTTGTTGAAGGGATTCTGGACCTTTCAGAGAATACGGGAGAGCATGCGGCTACAGAAAGTCTAGTTCAGCTACTCCGTTCCGAAGAATTACAAAACATTGAGCTGAAGGATTTCTTCGACGAGGCTTTGGTCGATCGCTTAATGGATCGGAAGAACCCGCCTTTTGTTCTTTTAGACAAGATTGCGCTTGAACTCAAATGGGATAGAAATCAGTTCTTCGTAAATGATCTCTCTAACAAACGACACCTTCTGGATCGCCTTGAGGGATGGCGGGAATACCGCAAACTTCTGAATGCAAGAAGTTCACCGCGCCCGGAGTTCGTCACTCCTTTCCAGTCCCGAGTGGCAGCCATGCTCACCAGTCCCTACGATCCCTGGCGGTTCTACATGAATCGAATTCTGCGCATCGGACTTGCGGAGGCAGTGCAAAACCGCATCGAGTTGCTGCGGACCTACGCGCCGGCCTTCGAGGAACACCTCGATAGCAAGACCATGGAATGGTGGACAAAGAGGAAAATCACAGGTGGCTCCCTCGTCGCACTGATAGTGATGACCGTCGTGACGGTTACTTTCGTCGTCAACAACTTCACGGAATTACCGAGTGTTTTCATTGCTCCTCTCGGGGCGGCGGCCCTGCTGTTTGCTTATGCGATCTGGAAGAAATGGCCGACGATGCAGGTGCTTTCCAATCCCCAAAAAGTGCAATCGTTCGCCAAACCTTTTCTCCAATTCCTAACCATTCCTGTGGCAGCGGTAATGATCACGATTTTCAGGGCGTTGCCTTCCCGAATATCCCTTCCCTTGGTTGCGTTGGTCGTTCTCGCCTGCCTTCTACGTTATTGGAAGTTCCGATGAGAATTCTTCGACGGGACCATCGCCGACCGCTTTCTCAAGCGAAAAACTGTGCCCAAACTGTGCCCGCGAGTATTCAAAGCGACCCAATTTCAGCCAACGGCACCCAAGCGAAGAATCCGTAAGCTACTGAGACTGAGTTGTGCTCAGTAGCTTACGGTCTTAACCGATGCCCTTAAAATCCGTTGCCCCGCAAGCGGCGTGGGGGTTCAATTCCCCCTCCAGGCATTGATTCCAAAAGATTTGCGTCCAGAACCACGGAAGGTCAATGAGATAGCGTTTATAGACTGCGCGACCCAGGGATCGATCGCTCGTTTGACCAACGCACTGTCCGGTAACCGAACTAACCGCCACCTGAGCCGGGATACGTATATGCTGCGGCGCTTAGCATGGTGTCAAGCGAACTTTCAGCTACGGCGGGTTTCGCGTAAAAGGCCCTCGCGCACAAGCATTTTCAGAAGGGTCTGATATCCAATGCCCTTGCGTTCAGCGATCTCGCGCGCCTGTTCCAGATCAGCTGAAGGTAGGCGAATGGCAATCTGTACGCTGCTCTTTCGATTCAGCATGCCAACCATACTTGATCCCCTGAGGTGGGTTCCTCTCGAGCGAGTTTCGGCCGATTTTTGCTTCACATAGGCGCGACCCAAAGGACTGGCCCACCAGTCTGCCTCCTCACCCTCATTCTTGAACTTGGGCATCTTCAGCACTTTCTTGCTCATTGCGTCATTCTCCTTGCGTCCGCCTCTTGATATAGTCTCGGCGTTGGCCTGCATCGAGATCGTAAGAGGTCACGACTCGTATGTTATCGCCGCGTTCTGTAATGATAACGGCCAGTAGCCGTCCAGCATCGGTTTCGCCGTAATAAACGAAGCGCGGCTCACTCTCCACCTCCTGAGAATAAACCAAAATTGGACCGTTAAGGAGCGCCTGTTCAGCCTCCTCTTGCTCGATCTTGTGCGCCTTAATTTTGCGGAGGTTGCCCCGGTCCCACTGAAACATCCCTTCGCAATTGTATATGCAATGCATAGGCATCGCCAGCATCAAGAACGCTCAAATCTCGTAATACCGCAGGTCCGTACTTTGGCCGGAAAGTCGCAAGGCATCAGATCAGTTTCCGATAACGCCAATAAGCGTTTGCCGTCCGGGGGCTCTCTTTGGCGGATGACGGCGGGCAAAACAACCAATGGCTATCACTGTTGCCCCTTTTTTGCTCCTTTTTTGCTCAAACTACACCAAATCTGTGCAAACCAAAATTGCCGAGATTTGTACCTGTTTGGATGTAATCTCTTGTTCCACATTAGTTCTCCGAAAGTTTCTCCGCGGGAAGGTCACTTGTCCGTAAAACCGCGTTGTCGTCGAAGTGCTTTTCGACGACAAAACCTTGCCCGAACAGAAGGCCCGTCCGCATACAAGTTGGCACGCTGCAACGGGGGTGTTACTATCCCGCGAATATGGATCCCGAAGCAGATGCCCGCTTATATGCCTTGCTCAGGGGCAAGGACTGCGAGGAGCCGTTCGACGATCCGCACATACTGCAGGCTCAGATTATCAACATCTTATTTGATTTGATTCCTGCTGTGACTCGGGCAGCCCTTCTCTTGAGATGGGAAGGTGAGCCGGAGGGTCCCGAAGACTTCCAGTCGTCCACGTACGGCAGACGGGCCGGGGAGCCGAAACGGTTTCGCGTTAGCGAGAAGGCGCTTGAATTCGTTTACACCTGTAGAGAGCCGTACATTTCGACCGGCGAGAAGCCGCCTTGTATGTGCGCTCCTTTAAAGCGAGCAGGCTGGACAATGATTGGCGTGATTTACCTCGACACGCGGGAACCTGGCGGGTTCGAAATCGAAGACGTGAAAGTCCTGGAGACGATCTCCCGGTCTGCTGCGAAGCTAATCCTTCGTTCGCTTCAACGACGTGCGGATCGAGAGGACATGGACTCCTACCAGGAACTCCTGAAGCTCGACGACTTCAATGAACCCGAGGGGCAGTGACTCAGAATTAACAGGGACAGTCACCTAATTAGGGTTGCGACGGTGGCCCGATTTCCCGGTCTAAGAAAAGGGGAATACGGCTCAGTGAGCAATTAAGAGTGTCCCCGATTTCTCCCCCTGTCACCATTTTCCGTGTCTCACTTTTGGGGTGCAGTCCAGAAATCGGGAGACTCTTAATGTCACTGGCATCTATTTCGACCACAGGAGGAGCCAGATGGAGAGCCCAATCGAGTTAGTGCGCAGGTTCTGCGCGGCATGGTCCAACAATATCGCGGCTGCCGAGCTGGCCGCATTTTTCACCGACGACGCCGTCTACCATAATATCCCGATGGCGCCGGTCACCGGCAGGGAGGCCATCGCGAATAACATCGCCTCGTTCATCCGCCCTGGCGCGCCAGGAATCGAGGGCATCCAGTTCCGCGTCATCAACATCGCAGCCAATGGTCGGGTCGTGATGACCGAGCGGGTGGACGTCTTCAAGCTGCCTGCGAAGTCGTTTGAGCTTCCGGTCATGGGGACATTCGAGGTCAGTGACGGCAAGATCAACGCGTGGCGCGACTATTTCGACATGAACCAGTTCATCAGCCGGATGGGATAAGGGCTGGGCGTCGATTGGGAATTCTGAGGACAGACACCGATTTCCCGCAACGAATAATTCGGTCTCTGTCCCCAGATCCCTCCAGATGAGCGCCAATCCCTGTTTACCCGGGCTTGCCAAACATCGCTGGCTTCATCGTATTTCTTGGCTCTGAGAGAAGGATGACGGAGGTTTTCCACAAGCAGCCGCGCCTGCTTGGCAAAATGCACGCTGGACTCCTCGCGAAAACGCTTTGTGTAGTAGAGCTTCATCCAAAAATAGGGCTATTTGGGGGGCTTTTCGTTTCTTGGCAGTCTTCTGGCCCAGAGAGCGCAGCATCTCGTCAACCGAATTAAACGGGCCATGAACCCGTCCGGCCTTGGTATCAGCCAAAGACATCAGTAGTTCCCGGTCAACGGTCGCTTTGGGAGTGAGGGTAATTTTACCCTTCTCAACCGTGGCTTCCAGGACGTCGCCGATATTCACGCCTGCCCGTTCCCGGACAGCGGTGGGCAGCGTGACTTGGTATTTCGTTTTGACTCGGACGATAGACATAGTTTGCGATTCGTAGAAAGTTAGAAATTCTAACTTCATATTACAGGATGGGCGAAAGTTGTCGATCGGCTGAACGTCCAGCCCCTTTTGACGGGATGAATGTCGGCAGAGGGTGTCATTTTGACATGGACGCCAGCGTCCGGAATTCTGTCGACTTTTTTGAGTATCAGATTTCCAATCTGGTAGATATTGTTTGCAGCTTCGGGGAAAGGCTTCCTGGTTCTCACCTTCTCTCTCCGGGAAATAAGGGTCAGTGAGCAATTACGAGTGTCCCCGATTTAGACCGAAAACGGGGACACTCGTAATTGCTCACTGTCCCGTTTTACACAGTGAACTCCGAGGTTGGTGAGTACTGCTGGCGCTATGCCATGAGGCCATCAGCGATCCGTGGTACCTGGAAGGCTGGTTCCGGGAGCTGATTGCGCGCGACCCGGCACCCTGAAGAGCCCCCGGCCTGCGATGCGGCAGTGTTCAGCTTACCGGCTGACCTGGAGGCTGGTTCCACCACCAGGGGCGCCGCTGCCGCTGTCACCGCTGGAGACAACCTTGACCCAGAGCGAATCCTTGCCCTTGTAGTATGAGGTGGCGCTGGCCTTGCGCAGCGCATCCAGGCTGTCCTGAGGCGTACCCGAGGCTGCGGTGGTGAATCCCGGCAGCTCAAAGATCACCCACGAGCCGCTATCCAGTTCCGTCAGGGAGAGGGACACGGACGGCCTTTCGGTGGTCACCTTGATCTCGGTACCGGCTCGTACGTTGGTGCCCGTTACGTTGTACTCCTTGCCATTGCGGCTGAGAACGACTGGCGGCTGAGCAGCTCCACCGGCGCCTCCGGCTCGACCGCCGGGACCACCACGACCTGCAACCGCGCCAGGACCGGCGGCGCCGGGGCCAGCAGCTCCGCCGCTCGGGGGCGCCGCGCCAGGACCGGCTGCTCCGCCTCGGGCAGGACCTGCGCCACGACCGCCGCCGAAACCTCCTCCGCCGCCGCCAAAACTCAGGCGTCCGACATCGCCCTTGCACACCGCAGCGTTCCAGGTGGGCTTGATCTCACAGGCTCCGGCGTCGACTGCGATGCTGTCGTTGACGCCGTCATTGATGAGAACGTAGGAATTGGGACCACCGCCGAAAGAGCCGTCCTTGTCGCGGATCACCGCGGTCTTATAGGCCGTACTGCCTCCATTATCGCTGCCCCACTTACGCTCCATCGGCGGGAAATACACCGGCTTTGCGTTGACGAATTTCACCCGCTCGGCGGAGTTGTTGGAGCTGACCCCGAAGCTGGTATACAGCAGGTAAGTCATCGCTCCCGACTTGCGAGTGGCGTTGTCCTCGAAATTCCGGAAGGTGGTATTCACCACGTCATGACGGTAATCGTAGTACTCGTAGCCGTGGATCGGGTAATCCGGCAGTTCGGGCTTCGGGAAGCTGCGGCCGTAAGCCTTTTCCGCGTCAGTCCTGGGGTTGCCGACGTTCTCGGTTTCGCCCACGAACAGCGAGTCCACGACCTTTGACGTAAAGGCGTAACGACCGAATGCGCCAGACGCGTGCGTAAAGCCGTTAGCGTTGTCGGCCAGCTTCACGTTCCTGAATACGTGCATCTCCCCGCGGCCCCAGATGGCGCCATTCCGGTTCTTGTAGGCGGTGAGATCCTCGAAGACCGATTCCAGCGCCTTGCTGTTCCCGTCAGCGGGATTTTCAAGGCCGGTATGCGAGCTGCCGGTAACACTGAAAGTGCCGTTGGGCGCAACGTTTCGGTCGAACATGAACGAGTCGTAGTTGGAGTGGGCAACGTTGCCCTTGAACTCGCGGAATGGCGTTCGACGCGGCCAGGTCTTCGCACTGATCTCCGTGCCTTCGAACTTACCCGTCGGGTGCTCCGGCAATGACATCCAGAAGCCGTTCGAGTCGGAACCCGCGGCCACGTTGTCCCGGTAGATGTTGTCCGGGTTGGTGATCCAGAAAGTCGACGCCGTGTTGTCCGAGGGAAGCAGGACATCCTTGGCGCTCTGGCCATTCCGTCCCGCCGGTCGGCTCTCTCCGGCTGCAGCGAGGTTTGTCGCGACGCACGGCGCCTCCGGATGACACTTGGTCAGGATCCCCAGGTTGTGCACGAACTGGTTGCCGTGCTCCACGCCGTCTTCGAGGAAGAAGCAGTGACCAATGTTGTTGTAGGTCACGTTGTTTTCAACGCCCAGGTAATTTGTGCCATGCACAGTCACGCAGCGGCTGTAGGTATCGTGAATGGCCGAGTTCCTGATGTACTGCCCCTGCGCATCGCCGATCAGATGCCAATGGATCGGATAGCGGGCCAGATGCATGTTCTGACCCATGCGATTGAGCTCGACGCCCTCGACAAACATCTTGCTCCCGGCCATCGCCATGATGTGGCCGCCAAAGAGCGTCTGGTCTGCGTCAGGCGAAGCCTGGATCAGGATATTGCGCGACAGCATGCCGACTTCGCCGCGTTCATCCACTTCGAAGGTGATCTTGCCGAAGTGCATGTAGTCCAGTTTCTTGTCGAGCGTGATCGTATTGCCCCGGATGGCAGCAATGGTTCGCCGCTCGGCCTGATGGGGATCGAAATCCGTGGACGCGAGGACAATCACGTCGCCGGCCCGCCAGCCCGCGGCGTTCAGGACCTGTAACGAGTTGCTGCCTGCTTCGGCGGTGTTGGACAGCTTCGTCCAGGAGTTCGTCCGGTTACCGTGCAGGTTCAGGGTTCCACCCATCATCATGATCCCGCGGTCACTGCGGTCATTCGTTCCACCGATTCCACTCATATCTTCGTCTTTGACGTTGTCCGTGAGGGTAATGGTCGCTTTGCGCGTGTGGGGTTTGGCTTCCGTGCCAATCTCCAACTCCCCGTGGACCATGATCCACTCGGTGGACAATTCCAGATCTTTATTGTCCGCAAAGCTCAGTTTGCCGTTGATCGTCAAACTGCGCAGCGCCGGCGGACTGACATCGAGGACAACCTCCATGTCTCTGCCAATGGTGACCGCGGTGCCTTCGGCGGGCACCTTCTTGTCAGACCAGGTGGCTGGATCGGACCAGCGCCCCCCTTTACCGGCCGAAGAACTTTCCTTCTGAGCCCCAACGACGGCAGACCCGCCGAGGAGGAAAAGGGCTGGTAAGAATAACGAAAGGAACAAGCGATAGTTCATTCTCATTGCAGTAAACTCCCGTACGCCGAAAAATTTCCCGTCTTTTTGTGCAAGGCTGGCGTAAATCATGCGACAACTGAAATCTGGTTGAAAGGGAATTCGAGGGACGGTGGGTTGCTGAATAAACTCGTTCACAGATTCCTACATCGAGTGATGGCCAGTTTAGAATAACTTTAGCGCGAGATCGTCCTTTGAGATCTTGTGGTGTGCAGCGATGTCCTTCAGGATGCCGGACAACGTGCCGACTTTAAGCGGGTCATGGGCTGCAATTGTTATGTGATGCAGCCCGTTTTGTGTTGTGGTCAGCCGGATATGGCTTCCAGTCTGGCGGGTCACCGAGTATCCGAAGGTTAGCAGCTTCTTTGCAAGATCAGATCCTGAAAGGTCGCGGGGCAATTTCACAGAGCCAGAGTTTCGTCTCTAACAAAGTGAAGGCGCAATATCGCGGGACCTTTCCCTTCGTCAAAATGACACCTGACAGCTTCCCGGATGTTCTTGTGAAGTTCATCCATGTTCTCACCCTGGGTAAAAATCGATTCACCCAGCGCTCTCGCGATATAGCCCCCTTCGGGCGCTTCTTCGATGACGAAGATGAGTTCAGTCATAGCCTTCAGACGATCATAGATCAAAGCAGACTTCCACACGCCACGAATATTCGAGTCTCAGTTTTTTGAACTCCAGACGATATGCATACCGGATCGACCACAATACCGGCGCGCCCGCTACCACGAACCGGCCACTGCACGGTACTGGCCCGGCCCGTGTCTTATAACGTTTTTGTGTAGGTTTCGGCCCGTCGGCCGCTGTTTTCGGGGTTACACAGAAAAAAGCCCCCGGCCGTAAGCCGGGGGCTCTTGCTCGGTGCCGCAGGGTTGCGGTTTACCGGCTGACCTGGAGGTTGGCTCCGCCACTTGCGCCGCTGGCCTGGCTGCCAAGGATGTCACCGATGGAGACAAGCTTGACCCAAAGCGAACCGTTGCCTTTGTAGTACGAGGTGGTGTTGGCCTTGCGCAGCGCATCCAGGCTGTCCTGCGCCGTACCCGAGGCTGCGGTGGTGAATCCCGGCAGCTCGAACATCACCCACGAACCGGCATCCAGTTCACTCACGCTGAGGGACAAGGACGGCCTTTCGCTGGTGACCTTGAACTCAGTGCCTGCTCGTACGTTGGTTGCACCGGTGACGGGGAAATCCTTGCCGTTGAAGCTGAGAACGGCTAGCGGCTGCGCAGGCTCTCCGATGCGACCAATCCTTGCACCAACACCACCGCCGCGACCTCCGGCTGCTGCGGGAGCGGCACCGGGCGCACCGCCGCGACCGCCGGCAGCAGCACCGGGCGCAGGAGCTGCGCCTCTCTGAGCAACCGCGCCGGGAGTTGCAGGAGCAGCACCACGAGCGCCACCACCGGCAGGAGCGCCGGGAGCACCAGCTCCAGGTCCAGCGCCACGACCGCCTCCGCCACCACCGCCGGCACCAATAGTCATGCGCCCGACGTCGCCCTTACACACGGCAGCGTTCCAGGTGGGCTTCACTTCGCAGCCATCGACGAGTGGGATTCCGCCGTTGATGACGATAAAGGAATCCGGTACACCGCCGACCGAGCCATCCTTGTCGTGGAACACCGACGACCTATAGCTCCCACTGCCGTAATCATCGTTGCTCCACTTATACTCCATCGGCGGGAAATACACCGGCTTGGCGTTGACGAATTTCGCCCGCTGAATGCTGTTGTTGGAGCTCATTCCGAAACTGGTAAACAGCAGGTAAGAGATCGCTCCCGTCTTGCGGGTGGCATTGTCCTGGTAATTCACGAAGGTGACATTGTCCAGTTCATGACGGTAGTCATAGAACTCGTAGGCGCGGATCGGGAAATCCGCGACTGAGGGCTCCGGCAAGCTGCGGCCGTAAGCGATTTCCGCCGGCGTTTTGGGGTTGCCGATATTTTCGCTTTCGCCCACGAACAGCGAGTCCACCACCCGTGATGTAAAGGCGGAACGACCACTGTTGCCGGACGCATGCGTGTAGCCAATGGCGTTGTCGGCCAGCTTCAAGTTCTTGTACACGTGCATCTCACCGCGGGTCCACATGCCGCCATTGCGGTTCTTGTAGGCGGTGAAATCCTCGAAGACCGACTCCACTTGAGGGCTGTTCGCGTCAGCGGGATTGGACAGGGACATATGCCCGCCGGTGGCGAAATGACCATCGGGCCTGGGGCCGCGGTCGGCCAGGAAACCGTCAAAGTTCGAATGGGAGGTGTTGCCCTTGAATTCCTTGACCTGGGTTCGACGCGGCCAGGTCTTCATACCGATCTCCGTGCCGTCGAACTTACCAGTCCCATTCTGCGGCAGGGCGAACCAGAAACCTGTCGAGTCGGACCCCGCGGCCACGTTGTCCCGGTAAATATTGTTCGGATTGGTGATCCAGAAAGTCGCCGCCGTGTTGTCGGAAGGGAGCAGGACATCCTTGGCGTTCTGGCCGGCCGTCTTGAAGTTCGTGCCGTCCGTCGCTCCGAACGGGGCGAGGTTTGTCGGGTCGCACGGCGCGTCCGGATGGCACTTGGTCAGGATCCCCAGGTTGTGGACGTACTGGTTGTCGTGCTCCACGCCGTCTTCGAGGAAGAAGCAGTGACCGATGTTGTTGTAGGTCACGTTGTTTTCAACGCCCAGGTAATTGGTGCCATGTATGGTCACGCAGCGGCTGTAGGTATCGTGAATGGCGGAGTTCCTGATGTACTGCCCCTGCGCATCGCCGATCAGATGCCAGTGGATCGGATAGCG
>Ga0207137_1071_pt1 | contig 26628 bp, 25 predicted proteins | sample Alteio_BWMinHeat_9_FD_153572 | JGI IMG/M metagenome (GOLD analysis project Ga0207137, IMG submission 153572) | Enriched cells from forest soil in Barre Woods Harvard Forest LTER site, Petersham, Massachusetts, United States -... | ecosystem: Environmental > Terrestrial > Soil > Temperate forest >...
GGCGCACATGCCCGTCCAGCAGCATGTGATGCTCAGATTTTTTGATGATAGGTGTGATCGACAATGGCTCAATCAACCCGATCTCCTTGATGGACGATAAGATTTGCTTAAACTTGCGCGAGCCATCCAACTCTTTGGGGATATTGCGTGACGGGAGTAAATTCACAAGCGCCACCGATAGTGGTTCCATGAAAAACCCTAATCCCACTCCTTCTGCCATCGTCAGCTCCCTGTGGGCCAGACCCGTTCAGCTAAATAGGTAGGCAGTGTGTCCAGCCCCTCCGCGCGCAGTAGATTGGTAAAATTCTCATTGGAAAACAATTGCCGCAATGCGCCCACCACAAACATCAGCCGCTGCTGCGTCATCTCCGCTTTCTTGACCATCATGCGCTGACGCTCGACCTCCTTCTGATAGGTGCGCACCAGGCTAGAGGTGGTGACGTCGCTGCGCTTGCGCGACATGCCGCGCTCTAGCGTTCGACCCAGGGTGTGTCGGCATTCAATGACCCTCTTCGCCTCGAATAGTTGCTTGCCGCGCAGCTTGCCCGACTCATAGGCGTCTTGCAGCGCTTTTTGCACTGCCTTGTCGTCATCCTCGCCGCCCACAATGGCCAGCGCCGCCGTCAGCGGGATCTTGCCACGTTCAACCGCCACCAGCAGACGCTCCTCGCCACGCTCCAGCAAAATCAGGATGCCATTCACCCATTCGACGGTGAGGCCGGTCTTGGCAGCGATCGCCTTCTTGTCATAGCCTTGATTGCGCAGCGCTTCTATATTGGCCAGCAACTCCATCGGCCGGTATTGGCGCCGGGCGATGTTTTCTGCGAGGCTCATGATGAAGGCTTCGTCATCAGTGACCGTGACAACCAACGCCGGGATATTGGCCTCCCCCAGGGACATGAAGGCTTTCATGCGCCCTTCGCCACAGACCAGCATGTAACGTTCTTCGCCATCCTTGCCGACGCGAGGTGTGACTGTTATTGGCTTCTTCAAGCCCAGAGCGCGGATATTGTCGACGATCTCGTCGAAGATTTTGGTATTGCGCTCACGCGTATTCAAGATGTCGATCTTATTGATCGGGATTAACCTGAGATCGCCAGGCGGTAGGGCCTTGGTCATGCAGCTCTCCTTAGCCTGGTTCTTTCCGCCATGCCATATAAATAATCCAGCGTGTCGAAACGGTAGGTTTCAAACTCGGCCGCATTTCTATCAGCCAGGCTGAGGTGCTGGTTGCCAAAATCCAACCGGGGCAGTAAGAAATAGTCCAGTGGACTCTGGTTGCTGATATCCAACCTGACCGCCACCGTGACGTCCGGCAGCAGCGAGGCATCGAACCTGACCTTCCAGCGGTTCCGGCCGCAATCCAGGTGATGGCAGCGCGCAAGCACAATGGAGACGGTAAATTCGCGGTTCACCATCAACAGATCCGTAGCTGGATCGCGCAGCACCTGGCCGCCCTGCACCAGGATCTTAGCCTCGGTGTCGATAACAACCTCAGGATGCAGCCGCCGAATGAAGCGGTTCACTTCCAGATATTGGTAATCGCGGTTCGGTGTGAAGCCTACCATTTGATAGGCGCGGATCAGGCTGCCGAACCGGTACGCATAGACCGAGGAGGCTGGCATGCTTTCGACCTCGTCGATGATCATGCCAGACAGCACGCCACGGGTTTTATATAGATTGCGCAGGCGCTCGATCAACTCCTCGTCGGTATAACGACGGGCACGGGCGCGCATGATGCCTTGGGCGGTATAGAAAATCTCGGTAGGGACGATGGGTTCAAAGGCGTGTTCCTTTCTGATCCACATGTCGGGTGTGTTGACGACACGTGCTTTTTTCAGCTTGTAGGAAACGCGGTTGTAGACATTGTTGCCGATGTATTTTTCGTTGGTGAGTACCTCATGGATGGTGGCCCTCGTCCACGGCCGGTTGATTTCGGAATAGGTTTGCATGGTGTTCAGGCGACTTGCAATTTCTAGCTCATTGACTCCTTCATCGATAAACCAGCGATAAATTTGGTTGACGATCTTCAACTGATGCTCGGGGCCTGGCATCAAGATGACGCGATCGGTCTGCAAGCTCTTGTGTTCTCCCCGTTGGAGTTCTCCTTTCTGGGCACCGTGTTGATCAATTAATATCCGCCGCAATCCGTAGCCGGCGGTCCCACCTTGCCTAAATCCAAGCTCGATCAAGCGACATTGGCCGGCGAATACCTTGGCAGACAACTCCCGACTGTATTCCCCTGCCATGGCGCGTTTGACGCCTTTGACGATCGTGGAGACAGGAGATCCATCGTTCTCGAACTGTTCGGCACAATAGGCAACCTGGATGCCTGCGCGTCTGCAGATATACTCATAATAGGCACTCTCATCGGCATCCTGGAAACGCCCCCAACGGCTGACGTCATAGACCAGGATGATCTTGAAGGCGGCGGTGCCGCTTTCGACATCCTTGATCAGTTGCTGCAAGGCAGGCCGGCCGTCAATGCGCAGGCCGCTTTTGCCTTCGTCGGCATAGGTCTTGACGATGTCGATATTGCGCCGCGAGGCATATTCGCGGATCTTTTGGCTTTGGTTGTCGGTGGAGTACTGCTGATGCTCGGTGGACATGCGGACATATTCAGCGGCCTGGAACAGTACGGGCTGCACGAATGATGCGTAGCAATCTTGATCGGTTTTCATTTGCATATTCGCTCCGTGCTTGGGATTCTGTGCGAGCCGTGCGGCTCACACAACGAGCAAGGTGCGATTACCAAATTAGCAGACGGCGGCGCTTTTCACCACGAGTCCTCTTTTGCAATCAGATGTGCTGGGCGAATTTGGGCTCCGGCAAGAGGGAAAGGAAGACATTCCACGCGTTCTTCTTTGCAATCAGCGGATGAGGTAGCAGGATCATCCTGTAAAGCCCAGTTGGCGCGGCTTTTACGGAATTTGACGCGTCCATCTTTGCAATCATGGAGGACCTATTTTTGTAATTTCGCACCAATTGCATGGCTCGATTGCCTTCGGCATACTGGGGATGGAGGCTGCGATACGCCCGCCAGTAGCCCGGATTTCTTGCCATCCATGCGTGCTGGGCGTGCAATTGGTTGTTTATATAGTCTGGATCGGTGTTGCGCTTGATCTGCTGCCAGCGTCGTCGGCGTTCTCTCTGGCAAGCCGTCTTGGTGCAGTAGGTTTGAGTGGGATTTTGAGGGCGCGGTTGAAAGAGTTCGCCGCAAGCAAGACATTCCAGATATTCCATCGCTCCCTCCCTCCAGCACCAGCCTTTGCCAGAGAGAGTTTACCGAGCCATCCTCCGACGGACATATGTCCGACATGACATTCGCCGTCCATATTGAGCGCTAAGGGGTGCAAATGCATGGCCAGTCCGCCCCATTGTCAAGCAAGCATTTGGTCAAATCTTACTCTTTCGCACCATCTTTTAACCCGAGCTTGAACGCCCAGGAGATGCTATAGTTTCGGCGAAGAATCTGGAGCTTAAAACGTTTTTCAACTTTTATGAGAAAAAGTAGGAAATTTTCACTAATTATGAGATGGAGTTGGACCGCCGATGTCTCACAGGATTGAAAAAAGCCTTAAAAATCAAAGGCTGGATTTTTCACCTTCTGCGGCGTCCTACATTTGTTTAGTGACGCGTAGGGCGCCAAAGTAATTGCAACTGGCGCCACAGTATTGCAACTCCATGCACTTAGTTACTGCAACTGCCCTACCCTCAAGGTCGTTTAGCTGTGGGTGCAGTGCGGATCCGGCCAGAGCTTAACGCGCATTAGCTGTGACGCCGCCGTAGAAATGTTGCGTGAACTACGGCAGCGCAGTGCTTGGTGTACGGTGCTAGCCGGTGCAAGTCCTTGATTTCCGTGCTTACGGGGTGCAATTTTTCTGGCCCCCTACGCACGTAGTGCGTCAAAGTAGTTTCGACTGACGCCACTGTGCGTTAACTAAAAATATTTAATTTGTGCGACTGACCTATTTTAGGACCTCACTCTAGTCAGTCGATGGATAGTTATAAATCAATCACGTATGGCGGAGAAGCTAGCGCAATTGAATCAACAAATTTGAAACAGCTCGCACTCCTATGTGGAATTACAGCCTTCTTGAAATTTTTCTTCAATTTCCTGTGAAAGCAACAAATGATTGATTTTGATACTGCACAAAGAAAATTAAGAGAATTGATTGAAAAATATCCCGAGCTCAAATGTCGAAATGAAGCAGAAACGAGATTTCATTTTATCGATGAATTTTTGATAGATTGTTTGGGGTGGCCGCGCGATCAGATTCGCGTAGAGCAATATGAGAGCGGGGATTACACGGATTATGAACTTGGAAGCCCAAGATTATTAATTGTGGAAGCAACCCAATGGGCGCCGATTCGCCCAACTAGGAAAGCGAACGAATGGATCGAGACCTATCCTCGATACGAATGTCGTGTCCGAGTTGCGCAAGGTGCGGCTCGGCAAAGCGGATGCGGATGTGGCCGCATGGGTCGATAGCGTGGTTACCAGTGACTTGTATTTGTCGGTGATTACGGTGCAAGAACTAGAGATCGGCGTCTTGCTGGCGGAGAGGCGCGATGCCGCACAAGGCGCGGTGTTGCGCACTTGGTTAGATAGTCATGTGCTGCCGGCGTTTGCTGGGCGCATCTTGCCAGTGGATACCGCTGTCGCGCTGCGTAGCGCTAAGCTGCATGTGGCTGATCCGCGCCCGGTGCGGGACGGGCTGATCGCCGCCACGGCGCTGGTGCATGGGATGACGGTGGTCACGCGCAATATTGCCGAATTTGCGCCGACGGGAGTGAATACTCTGAGTCCCTGGCTCGAACAAATGCCACAATAAGACTTGGTTCGGGGTTTGCACTATAATGTTAAGTATATTTAACATTAACTGACGGAGGCCGTATGAATTTGGCTGAAATCGGTAGCAAGGTCCAAGTCAAACGCCTGCAGGCGGGGTTGCTACAAGAACATGTAGCCAAGTTTGCCGGATTGTCCAGAGTCACCATCAATCAGCTGGAAAATGGCACTTTGAAGGATCTCGGCTACTCCAAATTGAACGCGGTTCTGGACGTCCTCGGCTTGGACATTACTATGTTGCAGTCCACCGGCATGAAAAGTGCCCTGACGGTCGCGGCGCGTAGCGTTAGCACCAGTTACAAGGATGTGCTCACGCCCGAAGTGCTGGCTGACATATTGCGCTCTGGTCAGGCTCCGGCACGCTTCCATCCTCATCTCATGGCATTTCTTGACGAGACGCCTTTGCCTGTGGTCGCTAAGGCAGTGGCCGAGGCGGCTACGCCAGACATCCCGTCCAAGAAAATTATGAAACACCTCCATCAGTGGGCGATGGAATGGAAAGCCAGCCGGGCGGTCTGGTAATGATATTTCCATCTGCCAATGTTTCGGACCATACAAAAGCGGGAGCTTTCTGTGGGATGTAGTCAACGAGTTTGATTTGCGCTACCTTATCTATAGGTAATATCTGGTGATAACAAAAGATCTTATGGCAACTTCAATCAAGATTGATGACGATTTGAAAGATCGTGTACAGCGCTTGGCGGGTCTGCGGCAGCGATCAGCGCATTGGATTATGCGTGAGGCCATCACGCAGTATGTCGCTCGCGAGGAAGCCCGGGAAAGCTTTAAACAAGAGGCTATAGCATCCTGGGCCGCCTATCAGGAAACAGGCCAGCACGTAAGCGGGCAGGAAGTGCGTACTTGGCTCAATACCTGGGGTGTTGAGGCGGAAACGGAAATTCCCGAATGCCACGGCTAATCGTGACCGAAGGGGCGGCGTATGGCCAGGAGAGCTGTCGCCGATTTTTGACTGCGAAGAGTCAACATGCCGCCAGGCGAAACCAAAGACATTTCCGTGTTCAGCGCAGCGCAAAAAAGCCTCCAACCGTTTGAGAGGGGACAGAGCTTACCTACACTGCTCCGGCGACTGTTGCATATTGCACTTGCCAACTCGCAAGCAAACTATAGGTCTCGCCCTTGTGATAGGCTGTACTGCAGTTCTCCACATTCTGTATCAGGCGCTACAATGGCTTCCACAGCTATCCATCCTGTATGGGAAAAAAGAAAAGCGGTTTTGAATGACCTCACTTCGCGTCTGCGCAAAGGGTTTTCAATTTGAGTACAGCTCTCACTATTCAGCACGAATCCTGGCGATTGAACATGGCGCTGGTGGTCTCTTTGCTGGTGCACGCGCTGCTGGTGAGCATCACCTTTGGTGGTCAGACATTCGGGCTTCCTGCCCTCAGGTTTCCTTGGGAAGAAAGGCGCTTGGGGGCCTATGAATTGCGGGTTCAGCTTGCACCGGCGCAGCCCACAGCATCTGCATCCATACTGGGGGCAGAGCCAGAACCAGCGCCGCCAGTTGCGCCGGCAGTAAGGGCCAATCCGGTGCCCACCGCCGTGGAAAAGCCCGCCGTTGCGAGCACGGTGACAGCTGTGACCATGTCAGCTCCCGTAGTGCCCTTGCCATCAGCAAGCACGCCACTGCCCACCGCCCCTAGCATTGTCCAAGTACCGCCTCCAGAGACTGCTATGGCGGTAGTGAAGCCAGCGCCGCCGACTGCACCAACAGTAGCGGGCAATCCGGTGCCCGCTGCCGTGGACAAGCCCGCAGTTGCTCCAGTCATCGCTTCCGTGGCGCCTCCGGAGCCGGTTACGGCGGCAGTGAAGCGGCCCGGTGTGAACCTGCCTATCATTGCCAGCGCGCCGCCGATTACACCGCCCGCGAACTCCGTGGCACCCAACACGCTGATACAGGGGAGTGATATACCGCTACCCAGCAATGCCGGTGATGCACCGCAAAAGCAGATTGAACAGGATGCGCGGGAACAAGCTCATGCGCAACCCCAGCAGGAGCAGCAGAGTGCAGAAAGTCGGCACCAGGCGGAACTGATGGTGGCCGCGCGCCAGGACACCGCTCGGCAAGAGCGGGAACGGGATCGGGCCGAGAGTGCGCGACTGGAAGCTGAGCGCAAGGAAGCTGTACGACAAGAACAAGTGCGACAAGAGCAAGTACGACAGGCACAGCTAGCAGCGGCGCGGCAAGAGGCAATTAGACAAGACGCCATTAGGCAAGAGGAGGTACGTCAGGAGCAGCTACGGCAAGAGCAGCTAAAGCAGGACCAGTTAAAGCAAGAAGCCGCCCGCGCTGAGCAAGCGGCCAAGAACGAAGCTGCGCGTAAGGAGGCCGAGCGTAAGGAGGCCGAGCGTAAGGAAGCCGAACATAAGGAGCTTGCCCGGCAAGAGGATCTTCGTCGAGAGGCGCTGCAGCAAGAACAGGCAAAGCAAGAGCAAGCAAGGCAGGATGAGAAGGCGCGGCAAGATGCCGCTCAAAAGGAGCTTGAACAGGCCCAGGCTGCACGGCTGGAAACGGAACGCAGGGAAGCCCTACGGCTTGAACAACTTAAGCAAGAACAGGCAAAGCAAGCACAGCTTGAAACGGCACGGCAGGCACAGCTAGCAGCCGCGCAGCAGGACGCAACAAGGCAGGACGCAATAGGGCAAGAGGCTGCACGACAGGCGGCAGCACGGCAAAACGCAGTATTGCAAGAACAGGCAATAAAAGAGCAGGCGCAGCGCGAGCGGGCGGAGCAGGCTGCGGAACACGAAAGACGCCTGCGCGCGATCGGCAAACAACTGGATGCGGAAGCAGCCCAGCGCGACGCCGCGTCGAACCGCCCTTCTCGTTCGCTGCTCCCCACGCAAAGCAGTCTGCGCCGCGGCTGGCTCTACGGGCGCGCCGACCCGAATGCCGATCTCGTGCGCTACGCCGAAGCCATGGGCAAAAAAATCGAAGAAAACATGAGCTTCGACATGGTGCGCGACCTGGTGAAGCAGCCTCACACACCACCTATGGTGACCGTGGCCATCCGCGCCGATGGGTCGGTAGAGAAAGTGACTTTTACGGTCTCCAGCGGCGTGGCCGCCATCGACGAGGCGATACGCAAAGTCGTAGCCAGTCAGGCGCCGTATGGCGCTTTCCCGCCCGGCCTGGCGCGCCAGTACGACGTGATCGAAATTCGCCGCACCTGGATCTTCGACACTGCCATCCGTCTGCAGTGAGGTTGGATACAGCCTCACTGCAGCAACGTAAAATATTATTCGTCTACCCGGCCAAGGATGTTATCCAGCGTACTGAAAGTCGCCCCTAATCCGGAATCGAAGCCACCGCAAGGCACAGAATCAGCGGATCGGAAGGCAGGGATTGAAAGCCGTATTTCGCATAGAAGCGCGCGCCGCCTGCATCTTTCGCATCGACAAACAGCAGATTGCCTCCTACCTGCGCGGCAACCTGTTTGGCGCGTGCCATGGCGTCGACCAACAGATGTTCTCCGTGGCCGCTTCTTTGGGCATGTGTGGCGACAGCGAGCCGGGCCAGCGTTAGCGTGGGAATGTGCAGGGGCAGGCGTTTGACCATGGCGGGTGGCAATGCCTCTGTGGGCATCAAGCCGCGCATGGCTAAGGCATAGTAGCCGAGGATGACGTCGGCTGCGGCATCGTCGACCAAGACAAAGGTCTGCGACAGTAATTTCTTTTGATGCTGGCGCGCAGTAGTTTGCAGCCACCTATTTAGTTCAGGCGTACCGCAATCAAAATTGACGACGTCGTGGTAAGCGTCTAATGCGGCTATGTGCAAGGCCATGTCCCGCCTTATTTTTTAAAGCGTTTGAAGGCACGCGTCAGCGCAGGGTTAGGCTTGGAAGGGTTTTCCAACATGGCGATGAGCATGGTGGCGTCGTCGCGGGTCAATTTGATCACGCGTTCGCGGTCGATAATCCTTTCCGCTTTTTCCAATGCGGCCTGCACCAAGAACTGGTTCACGGTTGCGCCCGTCAGTTCTGCCGCTTCTTTCAGCTTCTCTTCCACGGACAGCGACACCCTGGCCGTAATACGGCCGCGTTCTTCTGATAAATTCAACATGGGTATCCCTTTTCGCTAATGAAGCCGAGGTCAAGGCTGTCGTGGGCACTTAGCCTATTCCCTTATATGTTAGCAGATCTGGTGCCAAAATGTCGCCAGCGATTGGACCTCACAAAATAAGTAACGATACGTGATTTTCCAGCAAGCCGCCCCCAATCCCTAGTAGAATGCCCCGGTTGTCGTATAAGAAACCCGCATGTGCACTTGCCGGGCGTAGGCGAGAATTTTGGTTTTTAGCCTATGCCATCTGCTGATAAACATGCAAGATTATATTTTCCATAAAGGACCGTCGATGTTGATCAAATCCCGTGTTGCCCAGGTTGTGGCAGGCGGCGCTGTTGCGCTGTTGGCCTTGAGTGCTTGTACTCCTAAAGAAGCGGACAAGACTGCGGCTGCCGCTGCATCCAGCTCTGCCGCCTCCGCCGATGCGGTGGCCGCTACCGTGAATGGCATGCCCATTCCCATGAAGCGCCTGAACCAGATCATGCAGCAGCAGGCTGCGCGCGGCATGCCCGATAATGCCGAGACCCGCAAGGACGTGATCGACAAGCTGGCGCTGCAAATGATCGTGGCGCAGCAAGCGACGACCAAGGGTCTGGACAAAACGCCGGAAGTAACGGACGAGCTGGAACTGACCCGCCAATCCATCCTGGCCAACGCCTTTGTGCAAGACTACATCAAGACCAATGCCGTCACCGACGACGTGCTGAAGGCCGAATACGACAAGATGAAGGCGCAATCCGGCAGCGAATACAAGGCGCGCCATATCCTGGTGCAGACCGAAGACGAAGCCAAGGCCATCATCGCCAAGCTGAACAAAGACCCCAAGCAGTTTGATGCATTGGCCAAGGCCCAGTCCAAAGACCCGGGTTCCAAGGACAAGGGTGGCGATCTGGGCTGGTTTAACGCGCGCACCATGGTGCCTGAATTCAGCGCGGCCGTTGCCAAGCTGGAAAAAGGCAAGTTTACGGCTGAGCCGGTTAAGTCGCAATTCGGCTACCACGTGATCATGCTGGACGATACCCGTGCCACCCAGTTGCCTACCCTGGAAGAAGTCAAGCCGCAGCTGAGCCAGCAAGTGCAACAGCAAAGCTTGAAAAAACTGCTGGACGATTTGAAATCCAAGGCCAAGATAGAAATCACGGCAGCGGCGGCCCCGGCCCCAGCGTCCGCACCAGCCGTGTCGGCCGTGCCTGCACCGGCAACAGTAGCTACGCCGGTTGCGGCAGCGGCTGCGGCGGAGCCAGTGAAGAAGTAAGCTGAGGTATTCAGTACTCAGAACAGAAGGCCGGCGTGATGCCGGCCTTTTTCATATCAGATACCTGTGCGCCGTATGGTTGTCACTTGACAACCGTTTGACGCATGGCTAGTATAGGGGTATTCAATGGTTCGACCGGTACATCCAAAGAAAGAAGTTGAAGAAGCGCTCAAGCACGCCGAAAGAAATGGATGGCGTGTGGAGGTCGGAGGCAGTCACGCTTGGGGCCGGATATATTGCCCCTACAATGACGATGAATGCCGTTGTGGCGAGTTCTGCATTACCAGCGTGTGGAGCACGCCTAAAAATTCAGACAATCATGGTAGAGCCTTAAAGCGAGTCGTGGACAATTGCACGACGCACAAACAACAGAGGGATGTGCCTATGAAGGATACGGAGTAAAACCATGGAATTCGTCTTTACCTTGAAGTACCGGCTGTCTGCCGACGACTGCGATCAACTTGAGCTAGTGGAGCGCCTGGGCGCCGCTGGCTGTGACGATGCGCTGATTGGTGTAGGGCAACCTGGTCGCATTGCACTGGAGTTTACGCGAGAAGCACTCAGTGCAGAGGCTGCACTCATGAGTGCGCTCGCTGACGTGAAGCACGCCATTCCAACGGCTAAGCTGATTGAAGCTGCCCCCGATTTTGTTGGCCTGACCGATGTCGCCGAACTGGTGGGAATGACGCGCCAAAACATGCGCAAGCTGATGGTGAGCCACTCTTTAAGCTTTCCGCCGCCCGTCCATGAGGGCAGTGCTGCTATTTGGCACTTGGCAGAGGTAATGGCTTGGTTGCAGGAAAAAGGCGCCTACCAGCTAGAGCAGTCTGTCATTGATGTCGCTACATCAGCTATGCAAATCAATCTCGCAAAAGAAATAAGTCTCATCAATCCCGAATTCCAGCACGAAGTGCAAAGGCTGGTTGCATAGACGCTCTTAAAGAATGGAAGAAGCTTGATCCGTCCATTCGACAGCAATTCAAGAAACACCTCGCCAAACGGCGAAAATAGTCAAACCTAGCGCTCTTGCCGGCGGCTGTCTGGCTCGGGCTTTTGCTCGTCGCCACCCCTTCTCTTGTCAGGAGCGGGTCTGGCCTCGGGCGCGCGCGGTTCCACCCTTTGTTCTCCCCTTTGCTCCGCTCTAGGGTCCATTCTGGGCTCCATCCTTTGCTGCGCAGGCGCTTCCATACGCGGAGCCTGGGCTTGCGGCGGGGCGGGCGGGCGGCGTTCGGCGCGTGGGGCTTCGGGAATCACGTCCTGTCTTGCGCGGCCCTGGGGCGATGGATTGCCTTGCATGTTCGGACTGGGCGTGGGTTCGCCACGCTGGTCGTGGTTGCCATGCCTGTCGATATTGGCATGCTGCTGGGGAGCTTCCGCAGCCCGAGGTGCGTTTGTCGGCGGCGCGGCCGGGGCTGGGCGCTGGGCCATAGGCTCACCGCGTGCGTCGCGGTTGTTACCTTGATTGTTACGCTGTTCGGCATTGCCGCGTTGTGGCGCTTCTGCCGCTCTTGGTACAGCGGCTTGCGGCGCTGCATTGGGTCGGCTGTCCTGCGGGTTGTCTTGTCGGCGGGCGTTTCTGTCTGCCCCTGGATGCTGCTGCGGTTCGGCCTGATAGTGCTGCCTTACCACGGCTTCGTGCGGCTGGTAGCGGTACTGCTGCTCGCGTAGTTCACGCTGCTGTTCCGGATGTGGGTAGCGCGCGCCGGAATATTGGCGCTGATAGACGGGCAACGGGGCGGGCGCCGGAGCCTCCCTGCGTTCCCATCTGTCCCATCCCTGGTGGCGGTGTTCCCATTCTCCGCCCCAGTGGCGCTCCCAGCGTGGCGGTCCGTCCGGCTGCCAGGCGCCAAAATACATAGGCGGCGCCAGGTAATAGCGTACCGGCACGCGCAGCACAAAGAGCGGCACAAAGTCGGGCTCGACCAAAACCCAGGGGCCGTTGTACCAGCTGCTCTCGTACCAGTCGTCATCGACGTAGCTCCAGTACAAGCCATCGTAGAAGAAATAGTTGGCGCGCAGGCCGGGCGCGTAGTACACGGGGTAGCCGGGCACGGGCACCAGTTCGGGGTAGACCGGCAGGTTGATGCCTATGCTGACGCTGGTATAGGCCGAGGCGGATTTATGGGGCAAGGCCAGTGCGCCCAGTCCGGCGGCCAGGGCAAATAGTATAGGTAGTAGTCGGTGTTCGCGTCGCATGGTGAGTCCTCCTTTCGCAGCGCCGCCACTTGTCGGCAAAGAAGAGAAGGCCAGGCTCGGGCGTTGCGAAGGTGTTAAGGATGATCGGTGTTTCTCCAAGGTCAGAGTAGCGATCTTCAGTATGCAACTTCTGTGCGCCAGCGCACATAGCAATTGACGAAAGGAAAAGAAGCGCTGCCTGTCCTGCTGGAGCCCGCTTCAGGGCAGCAGGCGGCGCAGCTCGGCGCTGGAAACGTGGTCGATATGGCGAAAGGCGGGCGCGACTTTTTCTGCTTCTTCGGGCGGCACGCCGTAGCTGTCGAAATACACGCGCCATTCCCTGACCTCGGCCCATACCTGGGCCATGGTCTGCGCCGCTTCGCGCTCTGACAGCGTAAAGGCTTCCCTGGCGCTGAGGGCATTGTCCAGCGTGGCGACGTTGCCTTGCCGGCCTATGCCCAGGTGCAGGTAGCGCTCATAGGCGCTGCTGGGACGTGGCATCACGTCGTACAGCGGGCTCAGGCGCCAGCCCTGCAGGCCGGGGTCCCAGATAAAGCCGTGGTTGCGCAAGTGGTCGTCGTCATTGCTGACCAGGATGTTGTAGATCATGCGCGCAAACAATTCCTGATTGCTGTGGCGTATCACGTCAGCATGGGCATAGCGGCGTATTGCGTGCGCGAGGTCGGCGTAGGCTTTGGTGGGCGATTCGCTCTCGTCGCAGCCCAGCAGGGTCAGGCCGCTGATGAAGGGCAGGCGTTTTTCTATCATGCCGGGCTCCGGCTGGCGGGACATAAAATCAGCAGGCAGCACGGCGTGGGTGCCATGGGCGGTAGGCGCTTCCCAATAGCGGTCAAAGCGGCGCACCAGCACGACGATGCGCGACGCCAGGTGCACGACCCGCACCGGCGGCACTGTCAGGCCGCAAGCGGCGGCCAGCTGCAAGGTGGCGGCTTCGACGATGGGCATATTGAAATAATCGTTGCGGCTGCTGAATTTGGCCAGCCACAGCACGCCTTGCTCGTCCCTGACCGAAGCCTTGGGGCGCGCGCCGCCCAGCGCGCTGCCGCCGCGGAAGATCACTTCCAGGTTGGCCGGCACCGGCAAGCCCTCTTCGATGCGCTCGGCGCCTTCTATCAGATATTGCAGGCTGTTCCAGTCGTTGTAGCCGGCTTGCGGCGCGTCCGTCAGGGCTTGGCGCACGTCCAGCGCACCGACCCGGTCGCTGCCGCCGTGCAGCAGGTAGGTGGATTCGGGCAGGCTGTTGGCCGGCACCTTGAGCTTGGCTTCGATCACGCGGCGGCCCCAGGCGTCGGGCGCGGCGTCGCGTATGCCGCCGAACAGGTTCAGGCCGCCGCCGGGATACAGCGCCCGGCCGCGTACCGCTTCCTTGTCTTGCAGGCTGAGGCTGACCGGGTCTATCTCGATCGCGCCGTGGCGCTCCAGGTAGCGCAAGCCGTAGGCAAAGCTGGAGGCCAGCACGGTCTCGGCCTCTTCCGTCATGCTCAGCAAGCCGCAAGGCGCCCAGGCCCCGTCCAGATGGGCGAAGACGGCGAGCTTGTTTTCTGCGGCGGTCATGGCGGGGATAGGTAGGGGCTAGTCTAAGGCTTAAATCAAGGTTTAAAAATCGAGTTCCTGCAGTTCGGCCGTAGACAGGCCGCGCGCGCGCCGGGTTTTTTCGCGGCTGCTGAGCGTGAGCAGCGCCGGGTCAGACTCGGCCAGCAGGGCCAGCAGGCTGGTGCCGGGGGCGATGGCGTCCAGGTAGCGCAGGATCTGCCCAAAGGCCAGGCCGGGGTCGCCTTTTTCCAGCCGGTACACGGTGTTGCGCGACAAGCCGGCGCGCAGCGCGGCATCGGTTTGCTTGATGCCGCGTGCCAGACGCAAGCGCGCCAGGCGCTCGCCCAGCCTTTGGGCTTCCAGTGCCAGGTCCGGCTTCAAGAGGGCTGCTTGGTTGATGCGCATGCTCGCTATTTCGCGGGTTAATAAGATTATGCTCGATTTAACGAACATTATAGATCGCTCTTGATGAAGATCAAGAAATGCTCGTTATATCGAGCATAAAGACCTTAACGTATGAATATACGAGCCATTGAGTGGCTATAAAAAGCTGTAATTCACCCAATAATCAAAAAAGCAATAAAATGATCTCAGTGGGCGCAAATAAAAAATCTTTGGAAAAATTTTGTAAATCGTGTCGATCCTGTCTTTTCTCGTTCGACGTGTAAGTAGAGCGCAGGAAAATCGGCCACAGGCGGCCGAGCCGGCTCCATTCACTTATTGACTCAATATTCAGGAGAACCACCATGAGATTCATGATCATACGCAAGGCCGACGCCAATACCGAAGCAGGTGTGCTGCCCAGCCAGCAATTATTGAGCGACATGATGCAATATAACGAAGAACTGGTAAAAGCCGGCGTGATGCTGGCCGGCGAGGGTTTGCATCCCAGTGCCAAGGGTGCGCGCGTGCAATTCAGGGACGGCAAGCCTACCGTCATAGACGGCCCTTTTTCTGAAACCAAGGAGCTGATCGCCGGTTTCACCATGATACAGGTGCGTTCGCGCGAAGAAGCCATCGAATGGGTCAAGCGCTGGCCGCCCAGCGATGGCGACGTGACGCTGGAACTGCGCCGGGTATACGAGGCCGAGGATTTCGGCGAACAATTCACGCCTGAGCTGCGCAAGCAAGAAGAAGCGCTGCGCGCGCAGGCTGCGCAAAATGTGGTCTAAATACTTTATTGAAATCAAACAAAATTCTTGGAGAACCCCATGCTAAAAACAATCGCTATCGTCATCTTTGTGCTGGTGGCCGCCGTGCTGCTGCTGGCCGCGACCCGGCCCGACACCTTCCGCGTACAACGGACCGTCAGCATCAAGGCGCCGCCCGAAAAAATCTATGCAGTGCTCAACGATTTCCATCAGTGGCAAGCATGGTCGCCGTTTGAAAAGCTGGACCCGGCCATGAAGCGCACGCTCAGTGGCCCCGCTGCCGGCAAGGGCGCCGTGTATGAATGGGAGGGCAATAGCAAGGCTGGCGCCGGGCGCATGGAGATCACCGAGTCCACACCGGCCTCGCGTATCCTGATCAAGCTGGACTTTACCAAGCCGTTTGCCGCCAACAATATCGCCGAATTTGCACTCGAGCGCAAAGGCGACGATACCGAGGTTACCTGGGCCATGTATGGCCCGGCGCCGTTTTTCGCCAAGATCATGCACCTGTTTTTCAACATGGACAAAATGGTGGGCGGCGATTTTGAAAGCGGCCTGAACACCTTGAAGACCATGACTGAAAAATAAGGGCTTAAGAACCATGGGTATGCGGGAAATCAGCTCAGGTGCAGGAGATCCGGGTGCATAGTCCCGACGCAGATCGGCTCCCCCAACTAGCCTCCCAGTCGGCCAGCCACCGCAGCATAGAGGCCGTTTGGCGCATGGAGTCGGCCAAGATCATTGCCGGCGTGGCGCGCCTGGTGCACGACCTGGGCCTGGCAGAAGAACTGGCGCAGGATGCGTTGGTGGCTGCGCTGGAGCAGTGGCCGCAAGAGGGGGTGCCGCGCAACGGCGGCGCCTGGCTGATGACGGTGGCCAAACGCAGGGCGATAGACTGGCTGCGCAATCATACGCTGCAAGAGCGCAAGGTCGAGGAGCTGGGCCAGGAAATGGAAACCCTGGGCCAGGCCGTCACGCCGGACTTTTCCGAAGCACTGGGCGCGGCGCTGGACGACGACATCGGCGACGATTTGTTGCGCCTGGTATTTACCGCCTGCCATCCGGTGCTGTCGCGCGAGGCAAGGGTGGCGCTCACCCTGCGCCTGTTGGGCGGCCTGACTACCGACGAAATCGCGCGTGCTTTCCTGGTGCCGGAAGCCACAGTGGCGCAGCGCATCGTGCGCGCCAAGCGCAGCCTGGCCGAGGCGCGCGTGCCGTTTGAAGTGCCGCGCGCCGATGAACTCGGAGCGCACCTGCAATCGGTGCTGGAGGTGATCTACCTGATCTTCAATGAGGGCTATTCCGCCACCGCCGGCGAGGCCTGGCTGCGTCCCGCCCTATGCGACGAAGCCTTGCGCCTGGGCCGTATCCTGGCCGAATTGACGCCGCAGGAACCGGAAGTGCACGGCCTGGTGGCGCTGATGGAAATCCAAGCCTCGCGTCTGGCGGCCCGGGTCGGCCCCAAGGGCGAGCCTGTGCTGTTGCTGGACCAAAACCGTGCGCGCTGGGACCATCTCCTGATACAGCGCGGCCTGGCCGCCTTGCAGCGCGCCACGGTCCTGGGCGACGCACTCGGCCCCTACGCTTTGCAAGCCGCCATCACGGCCTGCCATGCGCGCGCCCGCAGCGCGGACCAAACCGACTGGGTGCGTATTGCCGCCCTGTACGATGCGCTGGCAGCGCTGACGCCCTCGCCGGTGGTAGAGCTGAACCGGGCGGTGGCCCTGTCCATGGCCTTCGGACCCGCCGCCGGGCTGGAACTGGTGGACGCATTGACGCAAGAGCCGACCCTGCAAGGCTATCATCTGTTGCCCAGCGTGCGCGGCGACCTGCTGGCCAAACTGGGCCGCATGGAGGAAGCGCAGGCCGAATTCATGCGTGCTGCCAGCCTTACGCGCAATACCCGCGAACGCAACCTGCTGCTGGAACGCGCCACGGCGTGCGGGCCTGCCTGATTCTTGCATCGCTCACCTGATTTAACTGGAGGCGCAGCTGGACCCGGCGCGGTTTGTGCGCGTGCACCGCTCCTACATCATCCACCTGGCACAATTGCAAAGCATAGAACGCGCGAGCAAAGACAGCCATGTGGCGGTAATGCGTGACGCCAAGCAAATACCCATCAGCCGTGCCGGCTACGAACGCATCAAATCGGTGATGTGAAGTAGCAGATGAGCCAGGATTTTCAAAAACTGTTAGCATTTGTGCACGCATTTGTTCTGGAGCGCATGACGCAATGCGTTTTGTCGCATGAGCTTTAATGCTCGTCCGAATCCGGCCAGACGAGCTCGGCATCAGATGCGACGATGGCACATCTCACATTAGGAGCTACGCATGAACCAACTTACGATGCAACATCAAGTCCAACTCTTTCGCGAGCTGCACAACACTGCCAGTCCCTTGGTCCTGCCCAACGCCTGGGACGGCGTCAGCGCCCGTTTGATGGAGAGCTGCGGCGCGAAAGCGATCGCCACCACTAGCGGCGGTGTTTCGTGGGCGCACGGCTATCCGGACGGCGGCCGTCTGCCGCTAGCGGCGCATCTGGCGACGGTGCGCGAGATCGTACGCGCGGTATCCCTGCCTGTCAGCGTGGACGTTGAGCACGGCTACGCCGACGATGCTGTAGCGGCGGCGGCCCACGTCGCGCAATTTATGGATGCCGGAGCGGTCGGCATCAATATCGAAGACGGCGCAGGCGCGCCTGAGCTGCTGGCAGCCAAGATTGCGGCGATCAGGGAATTGGCGATGCGTAAAGAAAGGGATGTGTTTATCAATGCGCGCACCGACGTGTTTCTGCGTGCGCTGGTGCCGCCGGAGCAGGCCCTGGCCGAAACCCTGCGGCGCGCAGTGCTGTACAGGGAAGCAGGCGCGGACGGTATCTTTGTGCCCGGAATGACCGATTTGCAGCAAATACGGCAGGTCACGCAGGCGCTGGATATGCCCTTGAACCTGATGGCACTGCCTGGCCTTGCAGGGCTCGACGTGCTGGCCGCGCACGGTGTGCAGCGCGTCAGCCTGGGTGTCTACTTGCTGCAAGCCGCGCTGGCCAGGGTACAGGCCATGGCGGGCGAGGTGCTGCAAAGCGGCCGCTTTGAGGGCTTGTTTGCGCAATCCTTGGACTACCGCGCGGTGAATGCCATGTTGAACGACGTCAAATAATTGACGGTGATCAGGGCGCGTTGACGAGGGCGACCACCGGATGCGGATTTAAGCGGCCGATCTATTCCCCTCCGTCGCCGTCGCCGTCTTCATGGGTCACGTTTTTGCTGCGATCGGCGTCGACCTTGTCTTTCAATTTAGCGGCGTCGCCGAGGAATTGCTCTACCGTTTTATCCTGGCTCAGCTTCACTGTGGGCGGAAGCAACTGGTTCATATACAGTTCGTCGGCCAATTGACCGTAGCGCTGGTAGTTCATCATCAGGGTCAGGCAGGAGCCGAGCAGGCTGAGTACGACTGCCGCAATTGCAAGGCCACGCGGATGGCGCGGCTTGATCGTCAGCAGATGGAAGTACACCATGGCGGCGGCGATGGCGATCACTACGTGGCTACCGTAGCGCGTCAGCCCCTCCAGCGACAAGGCGTAGGCGGCGGTGCCGCTAAAGATGCTCCAGACCTGCATGGCGGCCATGCCGGCGCCGGCGATGAACAGATGCCGTCCGAAACGTGCGTGGCCACCAAACAGCCGGTTGGCGAAAGCCCAAGCCCCGCTCCAGACCAGGCCGCCGGTCAGCACATAGGCGCTGGCCATCAGATAGCGTATGGCCTCAAATTTGTTGGTGTCGTCCAGCCAGGTCGACAACACCGCCAGGGCGGCGATGATCGCCAGGCCGGCAAGTGCCGGCGGCCAGCCTTCCCAATTGTGCAGCGTGGTGTCAGCCTGCTCGTCGGGCAGCGGAAAATCGATGCCGCGCACGCGCAGATTGCTATGCCCTAGCCTGACGACGGTATTGCCGTTCAAGGGGATTTCGGCCTGACGCCGGCCCAGGTGGACACTGCCGTTTTGGCTGCCGAGGTCGCGCAGAAGCAGGCCGCCGTCCGGCGTCTGCTCTATGATGGCGTGATGGATGGCGGTATGCGGATCGTCCAGGATGACGTCATTGTCGTAGCCGCGACCCAGGCGTATGGGCAGGCCGGCGACCTGGTGCCGTTGGCGCACTTCGTCGTTGTGCGCGAGCAGCTCTACAAAATACGGGCCGCTCATGGCTTGGCCCCCTTGCCCAGGGATTCCAAAAACAGACGCGACACGCGCAAACCGTTTTCATACGAAACGCCGCGCGTTTCTATGCGGCTTTGCAGATTGACCAGGCTCTGATCGGTGCTGGCGGTGAGCAGGATGAAGTCATACAGACCGCTGAATTTGCGATAAGCGCGCACGCACAGTACAGCGCGCAGCGGCAGGTTCTTGTTGCTGACAAAATCTTCGTTGCAGGCGGGGCCGGTCAACTGCGCATTTTTGGGACCGCCCGCCTGGTTCTTGAAATTGCGGCTGACCAGTTCGGAAAAGCGCAAGGCGCCCAGATCCAGGCTGCGGGTATATGCGTGGCGGATTGCCACCTGTCCGGTTTGCAGCTGGCCCGATACATAGACGGCCGACTCGGTCTGGCAATTCATTTCGTCGACCGCATACGGGATATCGGGCTTGGCATTGGATCTGCCCCAGCAGCGCACCTGATCGGATTCGCGCACCGGCACACGGTAGGGACCGAGGGTTTTCATGGTCAGCGGCCCTTCCAGCAATTTGTCGACAATCACGCTCTGGTGCGCCAGCAATTGCTGGCCGACCACGAGGCTGAAGTCCTTCAGGGGCTTGGCCTGCGGAGTCACTTTTTTCAATAGTTCCTGTACATAGCGGACCGGCACCAGAAAGCTGACCAATTCGCCGTCCAGGCGCTTGGAGACGTTGACGCCGGCCACTTTGCCGTCGACGGTGATATTCGGGCCGCCGCTCATGCCGGCGTTGATGGGGCCGGTAAACAGCAATTGATCGTAGAAGCCGCGCCGTATGATGCCGTTATAGGAACCTTCGGAAATGGCAAAGCCCAGGTCTAGCGGATTGCCCAGGGAATACAGGTATTGGCCCTGGTCCAGCTGCGGCGATTGCGCGTTTTGTTCCGGTATCTTGAAAAAACCGCTGCCGTTGCGCCCCACCCTCACTACGGCCAGATCGTGCAGGGCGTCCACCGCCAGCAATTCCACGGTGCCGTGTTGACTGGCGGTGTCCACGTATTCCCCGACATAGGTTTCCGGTTCCAGCGCGACCTGCGAGACCACGTGGTAGTTGGTCACGACCAGATTGCTGTTCCCAATCAAAAAACCCGAGCCCACCGAAGCCTGGGTGCGGCCGTTTTTCAGCAGGATGCGGATTTGCAGTAAATCGTTCTGGGCGGCCGAGTACAGCTTTTGCGCTGTCGAAGACGGCGGCGGCAAAGGCGGCTGGTCCGCTGGCGGCGCGGCGGCGGCCAGACAGGGCCACAGTAGCAGAGCCGCCAGACAGTGGGGTTTCAGGTTGATGTTCACGGAGTGTTCGACACGGCCTATGTGGTGGTGTTCTTATCAAAGTATAAATACCGCCTGGATGCCTGTCCATTCAAATTTGCAGGTGCATGAAAAAAGCCACGAACTAGCGTGGCTTTTAGATTCCCGTATCTGCGGCTGCGATCAGGACTTGCCGTCCATTTTCAAACCTCTCCTGACCAGCAGAGGATCAATCTTGGGGTCGCGGCCGCGGAAGTTGCGGAAGGATTCCATGGCATCCACGCTGCCGCCCTTGGACAACAATTGCTGACGGAACCAGTCGCCGTTCTTGCGGCTCAGGCCGCCGTTTTCCTTGAACCATTCCACGGTGTCGGCGTCCAGCACTTCGCTCCACAAATACGCATAGTAGCCGGCCGAATAACCGTTGGCGAAAATGTGCGAGAAGTAGGTGCTGCGGTAGCGCGGCGGTACGGGTGCGTAGTCGACGCCGGCTTGTTTCAGTGCTTTGGTTTCAAAATCCAGCGCGTCGTCGGGGATCTGGGATGGCGACAGCTGGTGCCAGCGCTGGTCCAGCAGCGACGCCGCCAGATATTCTGTGGTGGCAAAACCCTGGTTGAATTTGCCGGTGGCGGATAATTTGTCCAGCAAGGCCTGCGGCATGGCTTCGCCGGTCTGATAGTGCTTGGCATAGTGTTGCAATACTTCCGGCCATACCGCCCACATTTCATTGACCTGGGACGGATATTCGACGAAGTCGCGCGGCACGTTGGTGCCGGAGAAGCGCGGATAGCGTACGTTGGAGAACATGCCGTGCAGCGCGTGTCCGAATTCATGGAAGGCGGTGCGCACTTCGTCGTAGCTCATCAGCGTAGGCTGGCCTTCGGGCGGCTTAGGCACGTTCCAGTGGTTGGCGACCACGGGGCGGCTGCCGGACAGGCCGTCTTGCGTGACATAGGCGTTCATCCATGCACCGCCGCGCTTGTTGTCGCGTGCATACATATCCAGCATGAACAAGGCCATGGGCTTGCCGTCGGCGTCGAACACTTCGAATATGCGTACCGTAGCTTGATAAACCGGCAGGTCTTTACGCTCCTTGAAGCTGATACCGTACAGCTTGTTGGCGGCATAGAAGATGCCGTTCTGCAATACGTTGTCCAATTCGAAGTAGGGCCGCAATTGCGCTTCGTCGAAACTGTATTTGGCCTTGCGCACCTGCTCTGCGTAGTAAGCCCAGTCCCAGGCGGCCAGCTTGAAGCCGCCTTTTCTGGCGTCGATCAGTTTTTGCATGTCCGCCGCTTCTTTCCTGGCATTGGCGACTGCCGCCGGTGCCAGGTCCTGCAGCAGCTTGTTGACAGCTGTGGTGGTCTTGGCGGTCTCGTCCTCCAATTGGTAGGCGGCGTGGTCGGGATAGCCCAGCAATTGGGCGCGCTGGGCGCGCAGCTTGGCGATATTGAGCACGATCTCGCGATTGTCGAAGTCGCCGCCGTGGCTGCCGCGCTCCGCCGACGCTTCATGCACGCGCTGACGCAAGGCACGGTTGGAGAGGCTGGTTTCCACCGGCTGGCCGGTGGTATTCATCAGCGCTATCACATATTTGCCTTGCAGCCCGCGCGCCTTGGCCGCGGCGGCAGCAGCGGCGATTTCATTCTCAGTCAAGCCTTTCAATTCGGCCTTGGTATCAACCACGACAGCCGAGGCATTGGTCTCTTTCAGCACGTTTTGGCTGAAGGTGGTGCTCAGCGTGGCCAGTTCCGCGTTCAAGGCTTTGAGCTTGGCCTTGTCACTCTCGGACAATTTGGCGCCGGCCCGGATGAAATCGGTGTAATGGCGTTCCAGCAGGCGGCGCGACTCGGCATCCAGCGCCAGGCTGGGACGTTGTTCGTAGATGGTGCCGATGCGTTGAAAGAGTTTAGCGTTGAGCAAAATGGCGTCATTGTGGGCGGCCAGCTTGGGCGCCAGGTCGCGCGACAGGGCTTCCAGTTCGGGATCGGTATTGGCGCCTGTCATGTTGAAAAACACCCTGGATACCCGGGTCAGGGTCTGGCCGGCGCGTTCCATCGCGACCACGGTGTTGTCGAAGCTCGGGGCGGCGGGATTGTCGGCGATGGCATCGATTTCGGCCATGTGCTGGCGCATCGCTTCGGCGAAGGCCGGCGCATAATGCTCATCCTTGATCTTGTCGAAGGGCGGCAAGCCGTAGGGCAGGGTGCTGGGAGCCAAAAAAGGATTCACGGCGGCATTGGGCCTGCCGGTCGGGTTAGCGGGCGGCGTGGCGGTGCCGGTTTGCTGGGCCAGGACGCTAGTGCCTTGCGCAAGCGTCAGACTGGTGAGCAGGGTCAGGAACAGAACTCGTTTCATTGCGGTTTCCGGGTTGGTTATTCGTTGTTAACAGGCCCTATGACAGCGCGGGCGGCATTTGATTCAAACAATTTGTCGCAATGGTGAAATGGGCGCTGATTTTTGTATGGAAATGGAGAATTTGCCTTAATTTTCCCTTTTTGTATAGTTTTGTGGAGGGGCGGCGGCCTTCCGTGCTACGACGCTCATGGTGCGCTATGAAATGTATCCCAAAGCTGCTAAAGTCGGCACTGAATTTCCTGATGAAAATTGACCGGCCAGACGGCTTGGCAATGGTTACATGTTCCCTACTTCTGTTCCCAAAAAGGCAAATTCAGCCATGGCCCTGTGGCTATTTCACATCTCTCGCACGCTGCCCTTTCTGGTGGCGGCCATTTGCCTGGCAAGCCGGCCCGTGGCGGCAGCGGAGCACGTGCATTTGCAATTGAAGTACTTGCACCAGTTTCAGTTCGCTGGATACTATGCGGCGCTGGAAAAAGGCTATTACCGCGATGCCGGGCTGGACGTGCAGATAGAGCCCGGCAGCAGCGGTAACGAGCCGATGGAGAAGGTGATGTCCGGCAGCGGCGAGTACGGGGTCGGCAGCAGCAGCTTGCTGTTGCAGCGCTATGCGGGCAAGCCGGTGGTGGTGCTGGCAGTCGTATTCCAGCATTCTCCCTATGTGCTGCTGGCGCCGCACACCGGCCCTACTCAGACTATCCACGACATCATAGGCAAGCGCGTGATGCTGGCGGCGCAATCGGAAGAGTTGATCGCCTATCTGAAAAGGGAGGACATCAGCCTCGATCAGTTACACCTGATCGAGCATAGCTTCAACCCGGACGATTTGATCGACGGCAAGACCTATGGTTTTTCGGCCTATGCCACGAACGAAACCGACTATCTGGACCAGGCCGGCTTCATCTATCAGGCCTATAGCCCCCGTTCCGCAGGCATCGACTTTTATGGCGACAATCTGTTTACCAGCGAAAAGGAAGTCAGGCAACATCCTGCGAGGGTGAAAGCCTTTCGCGATGCCAGCATGCGCGGCTGGCAATATGCGATGAGCCACCAGGAAGAAATGGTCGACCTGATCCTGCAAAAATATACCCAGCGCAATAAGCGCGAGCATTTACTGTACGAAGCACGCCAGATGGTGCCGCTCGTGCAACCGGTGCTGGTGGAGATTGGTTATATGAATCCCGGCCGCTGGCAACACATCGGCAATACCTATGCCGATCTGGGAATGTTGCCGCGCAATATGACACTGGACGGGTTTATGTACGACCCTAATCCGCGCCCCGACTTGCGCTGGCTATATGCGATCTTGGCTGCATTGACCCTGACCACGGCAGGTGCGTCGACGATCCATTTTCGGCGCCTGGCCAGCGAGCGTGCGGCGGCCCGCCAGCGCATCAGCGAGAGCGAAGAGCGGCTGCACTTTGCCCTGGAGGGCGCAGGCTATGGCGTGTGGGACTGGAATGTAAAGACTAACGAGGTGGTATTTTCCAGGCGTTGGAAAGAGATGCATGGCTATGCCGAAGACGCTCCCATGAACAGTCTGAAAGGCTGGGAGGCGTTCGTGCATCCCGACGACGTGGCGCAGACCCGGCAGGCCTTGCTGGACTATTTTGACGGCAAAACGGCGCAATTCGTCAACGAATACCGCATGCGCGGCAAGGATGGCAGCTGGAAGTGGGTGATAGACCGCGGCATGATCGCCGCGCGCGACGCTGCCGGAAAACCCTTGCGCATGGTATGTACGCACGCCGATATTACCGAGCGCAGGTTGACCGAAGAAAAACTGAAGCAATTGAACGAAAACCTGGAGTCCAAGGTAGAGGAGCGCACGCGCGAACTAAGCCAGGCCATGGAGCAGATCGTGGAATCGCAAAAATTGGCTTCGCTGGGTAGCCTGGTAGCGGGCATTTCGCATGAGCTCAATACGCCGCTGGGAAATATTCTGATGGTGTCCTCCACCCTGAACGATAAGCTCGACGGCTTGCATGCCATGATACAAAAGGGCAGCCTGAGCCGCATTGCCTTGTATACCGTCATGGACGAATGCCGGCGTGCCAGCGAATTGATCATGCGCAGTGCCAATCGTTCGGTGGAATTGATAGAAAGCTTTAAGCGCGTGGCGGTCGACCAGACCAGCCAGCGCCGGCGCGTATTCGAGCTGGCCGCAACCGTGCAGGACATCCTGAACGCATTCGGTCCGGCGCTCAGGCGCGCCAATGTCAGCGTGCACTTGCAGGTGCCGGAAGCCATAGAAATGGACAGCTTTCCCGGGCATCTGGAACAGATTTTAAACAACCTGATCACTAATTCTATTTTGCACGGATTTGAGGGCAAATCCGGCGGGCACATCAGCATCAGCGCCGCGCGGCATGGCGAGAACGTGGAGCTGGTGTATCAGGACAATGGCGTGGGCATCGCCAAGGATTTGCAGCACCGGGTATTCGAGCCCTTTTATACGACCAAGCTGGGCCAGGGTGGTTCGGGCCTGGGGCTGTCTATCGTGCATAACCTGACGCAGGCGATCTTCAAGGGGCGCATGAGGCTGGAGAGCGAGCCCGGCGCAGGCGTCAAGCTGATTTTTACGCTGCCTTTGGTGACGCCGCCTTGAATTGATTCATCTTGGTTTAGCAGAGGCTCAAGTTTTGGGCCAGCTGGAGGATCAGGCTGGGTTGCAGGTAGGCGGCGAAGCTGGCGGCTGCGATCAGCGCCATTGCGAGGGCGAGGGCTAGTTTGCTTAGCGTGCGGGATTTGGTCACGACGGAGCCTTGCTTCATGTAGATGGAGGATAGTTTAGCGTAAAGCGAGTTTGGACGTCGTGCGCTGACTTGGAAAATGTATGTTCTTCGTTGTTACAGGCCGGGGGTGGCCCGGCGGCCACTCACTTTCTTTGCTTCGTCAAAGAAAGTAAGCAAAGAAAGACGACCGTGTAGCGATCACCCACATAGGTAACACATTTGTTCAACCACATAGGTTACACCTTAAGGCTCAGGTAGTTGTTTTTACCGGCCTTTCTTTCATCAAATCGGCCCAGTTTTACTGGGCCGAAATACACATCCCACAATCCATCGCCGCTTGCTTCCATGCCCACCGACTGGCCTTCCAGCAGGTGACCAATATAAATCATCAGGTTGTGCCAGTACGCCACGCCGCTACGATGTACTTTTACCTGCTCAAACCAAGACGGATACTCCAGCTCCGGCAAGCGCTTCGGATAGGGTCTGCCGGACGGCTGGTAACAACTGTCAGGACAACGTTGCGCCAGGCTCTCGTGCGGGCGCTGTTCGTTATAATGCTGACGGAATGTGTCCAGTTGCCGTTGCTGTTGTTGTAGGTTGGCCGCTGGCGGCTGCCCCAGTGACCTCTTGAGCGTACGATGCATGCGCTCATGCCGGCCATTTTGTTGTGGCTGGCCCGGCTCTATGCGCTCCGGTATGATTCCCAGACGTATCCACCAGATTGACAGCCGTGACAAGCTGCCCACCCCTACGCTGGCAAACGGTACGCCATTGTCGGTACGTATCCTCTGCGGCAAACCATACTCGCCAAACAGCCGTTCGAATACCTTCTTCGTCGGCTCCAGGCAGGTGCCGTTCAAGCCCTCGCAGCCGAGCAGGAAGCGGCTGGCATGGTCCATCACCGTCAACGGATAGCACCACTGCCCATTGCGCAGCTTGAATTGCCCTTTATAGTCGGCGCTCCATAGTTCATTCGGGTCCGTGGCGGGCCCC